>JADHED010000204.1_pt1 | contig 80959 bp, 66 predicted proteins | sample 8952041 | NCBI WGS metagenome assembly JADHED01 (sample SAMN16124423, study PRJNA663239) | bioreactor sludge metagenome | isolation source: sludge (control) | place: India:Bengaluru | collected 2018-09-08
GACCTCGAGACCACTTCCCTCGGCGCCGGGCTGCGCTTGACGATGCGGCGCGGCGCCATCCCGGCCTCCGCGGCCACCGCGCGGCTCGCGGAACTCGAAGCCGCGCAGCTCGACGCGGCCCGGGATCTCGGCGCGCGGCTGGTCGCCGCCGAGAGCGCGGACTCGGTCCTCGCCGCGCTCGAGGTCGTCCTGCTCACGCCGGGCCTGACAGCCGAGGCGAGCGCCGTGGTGGAGCAGGCCATCGCGGCCCGGCGCGAGCAGCTGGTCGCTAGCCTGGAGCCGCTCGCCGAGGCGGAGTACTTCGCGCGGCTGCGGCAGCTCGCTGCCGAGCTCGACCTGCGCCGCCAGGGCTTCAAGCTCGACGTCGCCGGCGGCATCTCGGGGGACTTTCCCGGACGGGACGTGGACCGGGGCCGGATCGCCCGCGGCGGCGCCTGGCTCACCGGCGGCTACGACGGCGCGCAGGTCGCGGTGCTCGGCGTCGTGCGCTGGCTCACGGGCCCCACGGTCACCAGCTACGACGCCGGCGCCCGCGTGGTCTACGCCGGCTCGTCGCGGTTCGCGGCCTCGCTCGAGGGCCTCGGACGCTGGTACGGCGGGGCGACCGACCAGGACGACACCTGGCGCGCCTCGTTGATCGTCGATTACGACGTCGCCCCGAACCGGACGCTGTCGTTCAGCTTCGGGCGCGACTTCGAGGGCCGCGCCACCGGCAACCTCATCGCCGCCGTGCAGCTGCTGCTGGGATTCGGCGCCGCGCGCACCGCGGCGCCGGGTGCCTGACAAAACACTGGCCCCGGTCCGACTGGACCGAGGCCAGGCACGAGGTTCGCGGCGCGAGTTACTCGAAGAGCGCCTTCACGGAGCTCCAGGTCGCTTCCTCGGTGGCCACCGTCACCCAGGCGAAGTTCCCGCGCAGCACGCCGCTCGGGAAATCCACGCTGTTGATCTGGATGGCGAGGTCGCCGTCGGCCAGGGCCGCGGCGAGGGATGCGGTCATGTCGATCACGCCCGCGACCGGCGTGCCGAGCGGCAGGTCGAGCAGCATGGGACCGTTGACGCCCACCGGGGCGTTCATCAGGAACGCGCCCGTCTGCTCGGCTTCGAGGCCGGCGAAGTTCACGGTGTAGGCAGCCTGAAGGCCGTCGTTGGCGACGATGAGCGTCGCCGTGCCGTAGGCGTCCTCGCCCGACGGCGGCACGACCGCGGAAGGCAGCAAGATGGCCTGGTAGATGGTCTCCGCGAACACGGCCGCCGGCGCGAGCGCCAGCAGGACCACGAAGAACAGGGAGGTAATTTTACCCTTCGAACTCATGACACCCTCCGATTCTACAGTCGTGTGGGGCGACTTGTTGAAACAATGATACCCCAGAACACGTGCATCTTGCAACAGTAAACAGAAAATTAAAGCACATAAAAACGCTAAATAGACTGACAAATAAAATACTAGGGTCTTTCCTAGTTATCGAGCCCACCCAAATCGAACAGCTTTTTCAAGTTCTCCAGCAGCCTCCGTGGGAGCCCCGCAGACCCCGTTGCGGCACGCGTAGGCCCGCGGCCGGTCTCCTGAGGTCTTGCCGGCCAGCGCCGGCATCGCGGCGGCCGGATCGCCCACGAGTCCCCCGGCCGGAATCCGGGCCAGGACGACCTGTGGCGGCCAGCTGCCGAGCACGGCCCGCGCGAGGTCATCCGTCCGCGCGTCCGCCGGGTCCCCGGCAACCACCACGGCATGCAGCGGTGCGACCACCAGCAGGGCCGCGTCGAGCCAGGCGGCCAGGTCGGTGCCGGCTCGCCTCAGCAACCCCAGCTGGCCGCGCAGGTGACCCTGGGCCTCGGCAACCAGCGTCTCGTCGCCGAGGAGGGTGCCGAGGCGGAGCATCACCGAGACGGCCACCGCGCACCCCGACGGCAGCACGCTGTCGAAGAGTTCGACCCGCCGTCCAAGCGGCGTTTCCGCGCCCGCGCGGGTCTGGAAGAAGGCGCCCTCGGCCCGCGCAAAGTCGCGGCGGATGATGCCGACCAGTTCGCGACTCCAGGTGAGATGATCCAGGTCCCCGCTCACCTGCGAGAGATCCAGGAGGCCGGACGCCAGGAAGGCGTAGTCGTCCAGGATTCCCTCGCCGGCGGTTCTGCTCGCGGTCGAGGCGCGGGCCAGCGTGCCGTCCTCGCGCCGATGGCGCGCCCGCAGGTAGGCGGCCGCGGCACAGGCCGACGCGAGGTCCTCTGGCCGGCCGGTGGTGGCGGCGCCGGCCGCGAAGGCCGAGATCGCCAGGCCATTCCACGAGGTGACCACCTTGCGGTCGAGCGCCGGCGCGATGCGGTCGGCTCGCACCCCCCGCAGAACCTCACGACTGCGTTGCCAGAGGTCGGCCAGCGCGCCGGGTTCGAGGCCGTGGCGCGCCGCGACGGCGGCCGGATCGACGCGCCGCGTCAGCACGGAGGCGCCGCGCTCGAAGTTGCCCGCCGGCGTGACGCCGAGCAGGTCCGCGACCACGCGGCCGTCCGCGGGGCCGAGCGCGTCGGTGAGCTCCGCGGGCGTCCAGACGTAGTAGCTGCCTTCCTCGCCGCCGCTGTCGGCGTCGAAGCTGGCGTAGTACGCCCCGTCGTCGGCTCGCATCTCGCGGCGGAGGAAGTCCAGCGTCTCGGCGCCGACCGCGGTGTATTCCGGCCGGTCCATCGCGACCCCCGCCTCGAGGAAGAGGGCGGCGAGCTGCGCATTGTCGTAGAGCATCTTCTCGAAGTGCGGGACGGTCCAGTCGGCGTCGACGGTGTAGCGGTGGAAGCCGCCGGCGAGGTGGTCGTACAGGCCGCCCTGGGCCATGGCCTGCAGGGTGCGGTCCACCATGGCCCCCGCGGCCAGGTCGTCGGACTGGCGCCAGCGCCGCAGCAGGAACCGCCACCGGACCGGGACGGGGAACTTCTGGCGGGACGCGAATCCGCCGTGCTCGCGATCGAAACCGTCACGCGCGGCGTCGACCGCCGCGGCGAACAGGGCGTCGTCGAGGTCGTCCCCGCCGGCGGCGGGCGCCTGCGGCACCGCGAGCAGATGGGCTGTCAATTGCGCCGCCTGGCCACGCAGGTCGTCGGGCCGGTCGCGGTGCACCGCCACGATGCGCGCGAGCAAGGCGAGGAACGCATCGCGCGGCACGTACGTCGCGGCATGGAACGGCTCCAGGGACGGCGTCAGGAACACCGAGAGCGGCCAGCCGCCCCCGCCCGTCAACAGCATCGCCGCCTGCATGTAGGTGGCGTCCACGTCCGGTCGTTCCTCGCGGTCGACCTTGATGCTGACGAAGTGCCGGTTGAGCGCGGCGGCGACCTGCGGGTCCGTGAAGACCTCGCGTTCCATGACATGGCACCAGTGGCAGGAGGCGTAGCCGCTGCTCAGGAAGACCAGACGGTTCTCCGCGCGGGCCCGCGCGAAGGCCTCGTCGCCCCAGGGATACCAGTCCACGGGGTTCTCGGCGTGCATCTGCAAGTAGAGCGAGCCCTCGGCGGCGAGACGGTTGGGCTGGTGCATGCGACTCCTTGCGAATTCAAAGAAATGACATCATCATATCGTACGTAAACACTAGGCAATTCACCATGCCCGCCGCCCGGCGACGGACGGCCGGGCATGATAGCGCGCAAGCGCCGGAGGGCCATAGAGATGATCAACCTCACCGAATCTGCGGTTGCCGAGATCTCCAAGATGATGCACGATCGTGGCCTTGCGGCGGCGGTGGTGCGGTTCGGGGTCGAGTCCGGCGGGTGTTCCGGCCTGCAGTACAGCATGGACTTCGACGACCAGGTCCGCGGCGACGACACCGTGTTCGACAGCGGCGGCCTCAAGGTGGTGTGCGACACCAGGTCGCTCACCTACCTCGACGGACTGAAGGTGGACTTCTCCACCAAGTTGATGGGCGGCGGGTTCAAGTTCGAGAACCCCAACGCCACCAAGAGCTGTGGGTGCGGGACGTCCTTCCGCGTCTGAGATCACGCCCCGCCTGGGCGGGAACAAGAACCCCTGGTCCGCGCCGCCCCGCTGAGAACGGGACCGGCGCGGCATCTTCGAGACCAGCAGAAGGGGAACATCCTTGGCGAGCGATGATCCGGTCAAGAAGCCGCAGGGGCGCTTCCTGTTCCCCCGCTGGAGCAATCTCCTGGGCCCGGCGAGCGGCGTGCTGGCGGTCGGCGGTCTGCTCTACGCCGCGGTCCTCATCACCCTCGTCTTCAATCCGGCGACGTCTACCATCGGCTACGCGCCGGAGCAGCCCGTGCCCTACAGCCACGCGCTGCACGTCGGGCAGCTCGGCATGGACTGTCGTTACTGCCACACCACCGTGGAGACCGCGGCCTACGCCGCGATCCCGCCGGCGGCCACGTGCATGAATTGCCACAAATCCGTCTTCGCCGACAGCCCCAAGCTGCTGCCGATCCGCGAGGCCGTCGCCACGGGCAAGCCGGTGCGCTGGGTCAAGATCCACGACCTGCCGGACTACGCCTATTTCGATCATAGCGCCCACGTCAACGCCGGCGTCGGTTGCGTGACCTGCCACGGGCGCGTCGACAAGATGGACGTGGTCGCCCAGCAGAAGCCGCTCGCCATGGGCTGGTGTCTCGAGTGCCACCGCGATCCGGCGCCGAACCTGCGGCCCCGCGAATTCGTGACCGCCATGGACTGGGTCCCGGGCAAGGATCCGGCCGTCCTCGGCGCCGAACTGCAACGTGTCCACAAGATTGCGCCGTCGACCGATTGCACGACGTGCCACCGTTAGCGAAGGGTCTCACGCATGTCCACGTCGCCCCGGGTCCCCGGCCACTGGCGTAGCCTGCAAGAACTGGCCGCCAGCGAGGACTTCCGTCGTCACCTGGAAGCCGAGTTCCCGACGGGAATCGAACCTCCCGCGAACGGGCTCTCGCGCCGCCGCTTCCTGCAGATCATGGCCGCTTCGGCCGCGATGGCGAGCCTGACCGGTTGCCGCTGGCCCGAAGAGAAGATCGTGCCGTTCGCGAAGCAGCCCGCCGGCACCACGCCCGGCGAGACGCGCCTCTACGCCACGGCGATGGAGCTGGGCGGCGTGGCCGTGCCGCTGCTCGCGACCAGCTACGACGGCCGGCCGATCAAGATCGACGGCAATCCCGACCACCCCGCCAGCCTCGGCGGCGCCTCGGCCATCGCGCAGGCGAGCGTCCTCGACCTCTACGACGTGGACCGCAGCCGCACCGTCGTGCGGCGCGACGGCGGGCGCGAGATCGCCGCCACCTGGGACGACTTCGCCAAGGCCGCCGCGGCCGCCGGCCGCAACCTCTGCATCCTTGCCGAGCCGAGCCTCTCGCCGAGCCGGCGGCGCCTGCAGGACGAGCTCCAGCAGGCCGCGCCCCAGCTGCGCTGGTTCGAGCACGACCCCGTCGACGACCGCGACGTCCGCGAGGGCGCCGCGCGCGCGTTCGGTGGTCCCCATCGCGACGTGCCCTGGCTCGAGCACGCGAAGGTGATCGGCGATTTCGACGCGAACCTGCTGCACGACCATCCGCTCGCGCTGCGCAACGCCCGCATGTTCGCGCGCGGCCGTCGTCCCGTGGCCGGGCAGATGAACCGCCTCTACGTGTTCGAGCCCGTTGTCTCGCCGACCGGCGTGGTCGCCGACCACCGGCAGCCGACCGCGGCCGTGGACGTGCCCTTCGCGCTGGCGGTCCTGGCCGGCGAGCTGTTCGTGAACCAGCATCTGGCGGTCCCCGCCGGCGCCGGATTCTCGGCGGCGGACCTCGGCCCCTGGGCCGCGCAGGCCGCCGCGCACGAGACCCTACGCGCCCTCGCGGCCGACCTCCTCGCGCACCGCGGCGCCGGGCTGGTCGCCGTCGGCTCGCGTCAACCGGCCGGCGCGCATCACCTCGCGCACGTGATCAACGCGGCGCTGGGCAACGCGGGGACCACCGTCACCTACCAGCCGCTGCCCGCCGGCGCGCCCGGACTCGCCGAGCTCGCCGACGCCCTCGCGGCCGGCCAGGTCGAGACGCTGGTCATCCTCGGCGGCAATCCGGTGGCCACCGCGCCAGCCGACGTCGACTTCGCGGCCGCGCTCGGGCGCGCCCGCACCAGCATCCACCTGTCGGGACATCAGGATGCGACCAGTCGCCGCTGCACGTGGCACGTGCCGCGCGCGCACTACCTCGAATCGTGGGGCGACGCGGTGGCCGGCGACGGGAGCGTCGTCGCGGTGCAGCCGCTCATCGAGCCGCTTTTCGGCGGCCGCAGCGACCTCGAACTGCTGGCCTGCCTCCTGGGCAACCCGGCCGCGAAGGGCCACGACGTGGTCCGCGCCAGCTTCCACCAGCGCGAGGGCGGCCTCGGCGAGGCGCCGCGCAACAACCCGCGCTTCGAGGAGCGCTGGCGCGTCTTCCTGCACGACGGTTTCCTGCCGGCCGCCGGCCGGGGCGAGACGCCGGCGCTTGCGGCCACCGCGGGGCTGGACCTGCCGCGAGCGCAGGCGAAGCTCTCGCCGGAGAACCTCGAGCTCATCATCAAGGCCGACCCCTGCCTCCACGACGGCCGCTTCGCCGACAACGCGTGGCTGCAGGAACTGCCGGACTTCGCCACCAAGCTGGCCTGGGACAACGTCGCCTCGCTCAGTCCGGCGACGGCCGCCGCGCTGCACGTCGAGCACGGCGACCTGCTGGAGCTGTCGTTCCAGGGTCGCGCGCAGCTGATGCCGTGCTACGTCCTGCCGGGGCACGCCGCGAACAGCGTCAGCGTCACGCTCGGCTACGGGCGCGAGGACGCCGGCCGCGTGGGCCGCGGCGTGGGGCACGACGCCTATCGCCTGCGTTCCCGGTCGGCGCGCCATGGCGGCGTCGGCCTGACCGTGCGCCGCACCGGCAAGACCTACCCGCTGGCCTGCACCCAGGATCACCACGCCATCGACCCCATCGGCTACCAGGAACGCGAGCGCCGCGTGGGCTCGCTGGTGCACGAAGGCACGCTCGAGCACTACACGGAGCACCCCGATTTCGTGGATCACCTCGGCCTGCACCACCCGCCGCTGGTCTCGCTCTGGGACGAGAAGGAGTACACGGGCCACAAGTGGGGCATGTCGATCGACCTGAGCGTCTGCATCGGCTGCAACGCCTGCGTGATGGCCTGCCAGGCGGAGAACAACATCCCCGTGGTCGGCAAGGTCGAGGTGGGCCGCAGCCGCGAGATGCACTGGCTGCGGATCGACCGCTACTTCCAGGGCGACCCCGAGAATCCCCGCGTCGCCGCGCAGCCGATCGCCTGCGCCCACTGCGAGATGGCCCCCTGCGAGGGCGTCTGTCCGGTGGCCGCGACGGTCCACACCGAGGAAGGCCTCAACGCGATGGCCTACAACCGTTGCGTCGGGACGCGCTACTGCGCCAACAACTGCCCCTACAAGGTCCGGCGCTTCAACTGGTTCAACAACCAGGACAAGCTCACCGAGACGGGCCTGCTGGTGCTCAACCCCGAGGTCACGGTGCGGTCGCGCGGCGTGATGGAGAAGTGCACCTACTGCGTGCAGCGGATCCAGAACGCGAAGATCAAGGCCAAGGGCGAGCGCCGCCCGCTCGCCGACGGCGAGATCACGCCCGCCTGCGCGCAGACCTGTCCGACCGAGGCCATCGTCTTCGGCGATCTCAACGACCGCGAAAGCCGGGTCGCCAAGCTGCGCGAGGACAAGCGCAGCTACGACCTGCTCGCCTTCCTGAACATCAAGCCCCGCACGCACTTCATGGCGAGGATCCGCAACCCGCATGCGGGCGCGCACGACGACCAGAACGACGGCGGCCACGGTGGCGGCCACGACCACGGAGCTTAGGCATGCAGTTGCGCGAGGCGCCCGACAACACGGCGTTCGACCCGACCCGGCCCCAGGAACTGGTCCTGGGCGGTCACGACTTCACGAGCGTGACCGACACCGTCTGCGGGCTGGTCGAGCGCCCACGGCCACCGCGGGCCTGGTACATCGCGATCGCCTGCACGGGGTCGCTCGCCCTGGTGCTCTTCGCGATGATCGCCCACCTGATCATGACGGGCGTCGGCGTCTGGGGTCTCAACTCGACGGTCGGCTGGGCGTGGGACATCACCAACTTCGTGTTCTGGGTCGGCATCGGCCACGCCGGCACGCTGATCTCGGCGATCCTCTTCCTGCTGCGCCAGAAGTGGCGCACGTCGATCAACCGCTTCGCCGAGGCCATGACCATCTTCGCCGTGGTCTGCGCCGGCATCTTCCCCGGCATCCACGTCGGTCGCGTGTGGGCGATCCACTTCCTGTTCCCGCTGCCGAACTACCAAGGCATGTGGCCGAACTTCCGCAGTCCGCTGCTCTGGGACGTCTTCGCGGTCGGCACCTACGCCACCGTGTCGTTGCTGTTCTGGTACACCGGCATGGTGCCTGACCTGGCGACGCTGCGCGACCGGGCCAAGACCAAGTGGCGCCGGCTGATCTACGGCCTGCTGGCCATCGGCTGGCGCGGCAGCCACCGCCACTGGCACCGTTTCGAGAAGGCGTACCTGATCCTCGCGGGGCTCGCGACGCCGCTGGTGCTCTCGGTGCACTCGGTGGTCAGCTTCGACTTCGCGGTGAGCCAGGTCCCCGGCTGGCACACCACCATCTTCCCGCCCTACTTCGTCGCGGGCGCCGTGTTCTCCGGGTTCGCGATGGTGGGCACGCTGCTGGTGCCGGCGCGGCAGCTCTTCGGCCTGAAGCCGTTCATCACGCTGCACCACCTCGACAACATGAACAAGATCATCCTGGCGACGGGCAGCATGGTCGGCCTGGCCTATGCGACCGAGTTCTTCATCGCCTGGTACGGCGGCAATCCCTTCGAGACCTTCGCCTTCCGGAACCGCGCCTTCGGCCCCTACGCCTGGGCCTACTGGACCATGGTCACCTGCAACGTGATCACGCCCCAGCTCTTCTGGTCCAAGCGCATCCGCCACAACATCTGGGCGATGTGGGTCATCTACATCTTCGTGAACATCGGCATGTGGTTCGAGCGCTTCGTGATCATCGTCACGTCGCTCAGCCGGGATTACCTGCCCTCGAGCTGGGCCTACTTCCGGCCGACCCCGGTCGACATCCTCACCTTCGTCGGCAGCTTCGGCCTCTTCCTGACCCTGGTGCTGCTCTTCATCCGCTTCCTGCCGATGGTCGCCATGGCCGAGGTCAAGACGGTCATGCCCGCCGCCGGTCCGCACGGCGCGCCCTTGCGGTCGGTGGGCGACTACCACGGCGACATCCACACGCCCGGCAAGCCGAAGGGGGCGCAGCCGTGACCCTGTATGGACTCCTCGCGGAATTCGACGAGCCCCGCGGCCTGGTGGAGGGCTGCGAGAAGGTACGGGACGCCGGTTTCAAGCACTGGGACGCCCACTCGCCGTTCCCCATCCACGGCATGGACGGCGCGATGGGCATCCGCGGCACCAAGTTGCCCTTCATCGTGCTCGGCGGCGGCCTCACGGGCCTCAGCCTGGGCCTGCTGATGATCTGGTGGATGAACGCCGTCGATTATCCGTTCGTGATCAGCGGCAAGCCGCTCTTCGGGCTGCCGGCCGCCGTCCCCATCGCCTTCGAGCTCACCGTGCTCTTCAGCGCCTTCGCGACCTTCTTCGGCATGTGGCTGAGCAACGGCCTGCCGCGCCTGAGCCACCCGCTCTTCAGCAGCGAGCGATTCCAGCGCGCGACCGCCGACCGCTTCTTCATCAGCATCGAGGCGCGCGACCCCCGCTTCGACCGCGAGGCGACCGCCAGGTTCCTGGCCTCGCTAGGCAGCGTCGCCGTGGAGGAAATCCACGACCAGGCAAAGGACTGAGGCCATGCCCCGATTGGTCATCTACATCGCGCTGATCCTGGCGGCCCTGACCCTGGTGCCCCTGTCGTGCGTCCTCAAGGCGCAGCAGGACCCGGCCAAGCGGCAGCCCCGCATCCAGATCATCCCGGACATGGACGCCCAGCCGAAGTTCAAACCGCAGTCGGAGAACGCCTTCTTCCCCGACGGCCGCGCCATGCGCCTGCCCGTAGAAGGGACCGTGGCGCGCGGGCACCTCGAGGCGGACTCCCGCCGTTTCCGCGGCCTCGAGGCGGACAGCACGCACACCACGGTGTTCCCGCTGCCCGTGACGGCCGAGCTGCTCGCCCGCGGGCAGGAGCGCTTCCAGATCTTCTGCACCCCCTGCCACGGCCTGAGCGGCGCCGGCGACGGCACCGTGCACCGGCGCGCCGAGGCTTTGCAGCAAGGCACCTGGACGCCCCCCACCGACCTCGCGAGCCAGACGGTCCTCGAACGCCCGGTCGGCCACCTGTTCGGCACCATCTCCAACGGCATCCGCAACATGCCGGCCTACGGCGACCAGATCCCGGTGGACGACCGCTGGGCGATCGTCGCCTACGTGCGCGCCCTGCAGCGCGCCCGCAACGCGACTCTGGCGGACGTCCCGGAAGACGCCCGCCGCAACCTGAGATGACGGGAGAGCAGGCGTGAGTCAGCACGAACACGTGGTTCCGCAGCTCGACGGCGCGTCGGTCGAGATGGGACCGCTCGGCCGGCGGATCGCGGTCGGCGGCGGCCTGGTCGGCGCCATCTCGCTGGCGGCGGCCGTCGCCCTGGGCTTGGCGGCCGGCGACGGCATGCGCCACTTCTCCTTCAGCTACGTGGTGAGCTTCGCGTACTTCCTGAGCATCTCGCTCGGAGCGCTGGTGTTCCTGCCGCTGCAGTACGTGACGCGCTCGTCGTGGTCGGTGGTGATCCGCCGCCTGGCGGAAGTCACGGCGATGACGCTGCCCCTGCTCGCCGTGCTGATGTTGCCCATCCTGCTGAATCTCGACGCGCTCTACGCCTGGGCCGGACCCGCGGCGGCTCACCCGGACGCCCTGCTGGCCCACAAGCAGCCGTTCCTGTCGACGCCGTTCTTCGCGCTCCGCTGGGTGATCTACTTCACGCTCTGGATCACCATGGCCCTCTACTTCTGGCGCACCAGCCGGCGCCAGGACGTCACCCGCGACGCGGGCCTCACCCTGCGCATGACCAATCGCTCGGGCCCCGCGATCGTCGTGTTCGCGCTGACCTGTTCGCTGGCGGGCATGGATCTGCTGATGACGCTGGATTACGCCTGGTTCTCGACCATGTTCGGGGTCTACTACTGGGCCGGCGGCTTCGTGTCGTTCTTCAGCCTGATGACCCTCTTCACGCTCTTCCTGCAGCGCAACGGCCGCCTGGTCCACGTGGTCACCGTCGAGCACTACCACGACTACGGCAAGCTGATGTTCGCCTTCACCTTCTTCTGGGCGTACATCGCCTTCAGCCAGTACATGCTGTACTGGTACGCGAACATCCCCGAGGAAACGCTGTGGTTCCTGGTGCGCCAGAGCAACGGCTGGGAGGCCGTCGGCCTGCTGCTCGTCTTCGGCGCCTGGCTGCTGCCCTTCGCCGGACTGATGTCCCGCTTCACGAAGCGGCGTAAGGACACGTTGACCTTCTTCGCCGCCTGGATCGCCGTCATGCAGTGGTTCAACATCTACTGGGTCGCGATGCCGGTCTACAGCCCCGAGCGCGTGCCCGTCTCACCGCTCGACCTGCTGTGCTTCCTCGGCATCGGCGGTCTCTGGCTGGCGACCATCGCCCGCCTGGCCTCGACCGACCGCCTGGTGCCCGTGGGCGACCCGCGCCTCGCCGATTCGCTGACCTTCGAGAACGCCTAGGAGAGTCCGTGCCATGACCGCAGCCCGCGAGAACCTCGACACGCCGCTGATCATCACGGTCGGCGTTCTGCTGGTGATCGTCACCTTCGTGCTGATCCTGCTGCTCCAGGCGGGTTTCTACCGGAGCGAGGCGGAGGAGCACACGCGCAAGGTCGTGACGCCCCGCAACGAGGAGCTGGCTTCCTGGCAGGCGGCGCAGGAGGCCGACCTGCATGCCTACCGCTGGCTCGACCAGGCGCAGGGCCGCGTCGCCATCCCGATCGAGCGCGCCATGGCCGAAATCGTGCGCGAAGGCTTGTGACCTGCGGCGATCGTGTGCATCGTGTGGACATGCTCATCCGACTCCTGATCACCGCGCTCCTCCTCGCCGGGCAGCCGGCGCTGGCCCAGCGTGCCGAACCCCTCCCCGCCGAACTCGCGGGCGTCGGCATCGAGGAACATCTCGGTGACCGCGTGCCCCTCGACGCGGCGTTCCGCGACGAGGCCGGGCGCGAGGTGACGCTCGGCACCTACGTCGACGGCTCCCGGCCCGTCATCCTCAATCTGATGTACATGGGTTGCCCGATGCTCTGCGGGCTGGTCAGCAACGGCTTGATCGACGCCCTCAAGCAGATCGACCACACCGCCGGCGGGGAGTTCGGCGTCCTCTCGGTGAGCATCGACCCCACCGAGACCCCGGCGCTGGCGGCGGTCAAGCACCAGAGCTACATACAGCAGTACGGTCGGCCTGGCGCCGGACAAGGCTGGCACGTGCTGACCGGCGACGAGACCAACATCCGGCGCCTCACCGAGGCGGTCGGCTTCGGCTACCGCTGGAACGAGGAGCGCCAGGAGTTCGCCCACGCGGCGGTGATCATCGTGCTCATGCCCGACGGCGCCGTCAGCCGCTACCTCTACGGCGTCCAGTACGAGCCGCGCACGCTGAAGCTCTCCCTCGTCGAGGCCGCCGACGGCAAGACCGGCAGCACCCTCGACAAGTTCCTGCTCTTCTGCTTCCACTACGACGCCACCACCGGCCGCTACGGGCCCGTCGCCCTCAACATCATGAAGGTCGCCGGCGGCGTCACGGTGCTGGTGATCGTCGGCCTGGTGCTGACGCTACGCCGCCGGGAACGCCGCCGCACCGCCCTGCCGGTCAATCCACCCACGACAGCTTGACCTTCGCCCTTTACACTGGACGACAGCGAAAGGAGCGTCGTGTTCGCCCAGCTTGCCCTCGCACTCCTGCTATCCGCCGACGCGCCAGCACCGCGCAACGTCATCCTGATGATCGCCGACGGGGCCGGTTTCTCCCACTTCGCCGCCGGCGAGGGCGACTACGACGGCTGGCCGGTGTGCCTGGCGATGAGCACGGTCCCGGCGGGGGAAACCTACGACCCCGCCCTGGCCGCCGCCGACTCCGCCTGGTGCACGCGCAACGTCACCGATTCCGCCGCCGCGATCACCGCCATGTCCACCGGGCACAAGACGCTCAACGGTCGTCTCGCGGTCGGGCCACACGGTGAACGCCTGGAGCCCCTCGCCGAGATCATGGCCGCGGCCGGCAAAGCGACGGGCGTGGTCACCACGGTTCCCTTCGCCCACGCCACCCCCGCGGGATTCTCGATCTCCCATCCCGACCGCGACAACTACACGGAGATCGCGCGCCTCATGCTCGTCGAGAGCTCACTCGACGTGATCATGGGCGCGGGCCATCCACGGTACGACGACGACGGCCGCCCGCGAGACGACGCGACCTTCACCTATGTCGGCGGCGCCGCCCTGTGGGAAAGCCTCGACTGGGCCGTGATCACGACGCGCGAGCAGTTCCTGGCCCTCGCCGACGGCCCGACGCCGCCGCGCGTGGTCGGCGTGCCTGCCGCGTACGAGACGCTGCAGGAGCAGCGAGGCGGCGACCCGCAGGCCGACGCCTTCGTGGTGCCGCGCAACGAGGCGATGCCGACCCTGGCCGAGATGGCGCGCGCCGCCCTCAACGTCGTCGACGACGACCCCGATGGATTCTGCCTGCTCATCGAAGGCGGCGCCGTGGACTGGGCGAGCCATCACCGCCGCTACGGCCGCATGGTCGAGGAAATGATCGACTTCGACCGGGCGGTGGCCGCCGTCCTGGACTGGCTCGCGCAGCGCGGCCGGCTCGAGGAAACCCTCGTGGTGGTGACCGCGGACCATGAGTGCGGGTACCTGGTGGGACGCGCCTTCCTGACGGGCGACCACACCTCCGCCCTGGTGCCGCTCTACGCGCGCGGTCCGGGCAGCGAGACCTTCCACGCCCTCGCCGACCACGTCGATCCGCGCCGCGGCCCCTACCTCGAGAACAGCGAGCTTGGCGAACTGCTCGGCGGGCTGGGCCGGCGGGCAACACCGAATCCTAACCGAACCCAGAATTCCGATTAACACGCCCCCGATTAGTCTTTCCGGCCCGGGATCCACCACGCGGGTGGTGCCCTCGTCCTCACGGAAAGGGAGCGTGTCTCATGCGCCTCAGTTTCACGTCGCTCAGGCTCGGCCTGGCTCTGCTCGCGGTCGTCGCGGGCGGCGTCCAAGCTCAGGATTTCACCCTGGTGATCTACCACAACAACGACGGCGAGTCCCAGATCCTGCCCGAGGGCGAGTACGCCGGCGTGGCGCGTTTCGTCGCCAAGCTGAACCAGGTCCGGGCCGCTGACGACCCGTCATTCGGCCAGATCACCGTCTCGTCCGGCGACAACTTCCTCGCCGGCGCCGAGTTCAACGCCAGCCTCGACCATGGCGTGCCGTTCTACGACACGCTCGCGCTGCAGGCCATCGGGTATTCCGCGGTTGCCCTGGGCAACCATGACTTCGACTTCGGTCCGGATGTCCTCGCCGACTTCTTCGCCGGGTACGCGACCATGCCGACCTACGTGAGCTGCAACCTGGATTTCTCCGGCGAGCCGAGACTGCAGGCATACGCGTACGACGGCCGCCTGGCGCCCTCCGTCGTCGTCACCACCGCGGGTGAGCAGGTGGCGATCATCGGCGCGACGACGGAGATGCTGTCCTACATCTCCAGCCCGCGCGACGTGATCGTCTACGAGGTCGCCCCGGCGGTTCAGGCGCGGATCGACGCCTTGACGGCGGCGGGCATCAACAAGATCATCCTCATCAGCCATCTGCAGTCGATCCTCGAGGACGTCGCGCTCGCCGGGCAGATTCGCGGCCTCGATCTGATGGTCGCCGGCGGCGGCGACGACCTCCTGGCCAACCCGACGGACCTCCTGGTGCCGGGCGACGTGGCGGTGGGTCCGTACCCGACCGTCGCGACCGACGCCGACGGCCACGCGATCCCGGTCATCACCACGGCGGGCGGCTACCGCTACGTCGGCCGTTGCGAGGTCACCTTCAACGGCGTCGGCGAAGTCCTCGGCGCCACCGGCGGCCCGGTGCGCGTCGTCAGCACGACGTACCCCGATGGCGTCCTGCCCGATCCGGCGGTCCAGGCGCAGATCGTCGATCCCGTGCAGCAGTACGTGAGCGACCTCGCCACCACGGTCATCGCGAACAGCGACGTCGACCTCGACGGCGTCCGCAGCCGCGTGCGGACCGAGGAGACCAACGAGGGCAACCTCTGTGCCGACGCCCTGCTATGGAACGCGCGCCGGCTTGCCGCCGACTACGGCGTGCCGCCGGCCGACGTGGCCTTGCAGAACGGCGGCGGCATCCGCAACAACGCCGTGATCCCCGCCGGCCCGGTGACCCTCCTGGACACCTGGAATATCCTGCCCTTCGCCAACTTCTTGAGCGTCGTGGAGAACGTGCCGCGCGCGCAAGTCAAGGAGATCCTCGAGAACGCGGTCTGCCGCGTCGAGTTCGTCGATGGCCGCTTCGCCCAGGTCGGCGGACTGCGCTACCGGTGGGATCCCGCGGGCACGCCGCAGGTGCTCAACGCCGACGGCTCCGTCGCCACGCCGGGCACCCGCGTCATCGAGGCCGTGCTGGCGTCCGATCCGCAGGTCGTCCTCATCGAGGGCGGCGTCGTGGTGCCCGGTCCGGCGTTGACCGTGGCCACGATCGACTTCCTCGCTCGCGGCGGCGACCAGTATCCCTTCCGTAATCTGCCCTTCACGACTCTGGGCCTGACCTACCAGCAGACCTTGCAGACCTATCTCCTCGAAGGCCTGCAGGGCCAGATCACCGCCGGGATGTACCCTGAAGGCGGCGAGGGCCGCATCGTCACCGAGGGCAGCGTCGGGAACGAGAACGACTGGCAGGAGTCTGGGCAGGCGCCGGCGGCGATCCTGGCCCTGGCGCCCAACTACCCGAATCCCTTCAATCCCCAGACCACCATCGCCTTCAGCCTGCCCCAGGCCGGCCACGCGCGTCTGTCCATCTACGACGTCACGGGCCGTCTGGTGCGGACCCTGCTGGACGGCGCCCTGGCGGCGGGGCCGCAGACCGCCGTGTGGGACGGAACCGACGCCGCCGGCCGCGGCGCCGCGAGCGGCACCTATCTCTATCGCCTCGAGACGTCGGACCGCGTGATCTCGCGCGCGATGGTGCTCGCCAAGTAGTTCGCCAAATGACGCGGGGAGGGCCCGAGAGCCCTCCCCGCGATCGTTGCGCGCGACGCTGTGGTTACCGCGCGGCCACCATGGCCTTGGTGGTGACCAGCGGGAACTCCTTCTGGTCGGTGGCTTCCCACTTCACGCCCAGGTTGGTCAGGCTGTCGTAGTACAGGTTGTTGGCGCCGTAGCTCAGACTGTAGGCATCGTAGCCCAGCATGATCAGGTACGCCGTCAGCTGGGACGACTGCTGGCCGGTCCAGCAATAGACCACGATCGGCTTGTCCGTCGGCAGGTTGCCCAGCATCTGGTTCAGGCCGAGGCTCTGGGCCGGCGTGAACTGGAAGGCGCCGGGGATGTGGCCGGGGACGCCGAAGGTGCCGGTACCCTCGTAATGGGCCAGCTCGTGGTAGTTCAGGAAGAAGTAGTCGCCGAGGTTGTCACGGATGTCGACGTACTTCTTGGACTTGAAACCGCCGGTGAGCATCGCCTGCACGCGCGTGGCGAGGTCGCCGGTGGTGGCCGGGTACTGGTGCCAGGTCAGCGAGGCGTTGTTGTTGGTGGTCTCGGGGTTGGCGAGGGTGTTGGCTGTGTTCGCCGGGTTGTTCCAGGTGTTCACCGACAGGGTGCTGTTCCAGGACGACATGCCGAAGCCGAGGGACTTGGTGTCCTCGTAGCCCATCATCTCCAGGGCGAACTTGGCGAAGCCCGCCGACTGGCCGCTGTAGCAGGCGACCACGAAGGGCTTGTCGGTGGGGATGGTGGTGCCGACGTTCGTCAGCAGCGCCGCGATGGTCGAGTTGTACGCACCCTCGATGTGGCCGGCCGCGTAGTCGGACGCGCCGCGGACGTCGATGACGGTGTAGTCGTCCAGGTTGTCGTACAGCGTCTGCGCCGAGATGATGCCGGCGAAGTCGGTGGTGTCGTTGACGTAGGCGATGCCCGCGGCGGCCAGCGCGGCGAAGTCGGTGGTCGGTTCCCAGCCCGGCTGCATGGCGTAGTCATGCGTGCTGGAAGCGGACCACTGGCTGCCGGCCGGCAACGCGTCGTGCATCAGGCAGTTGGCGCCGTACTGGAAGTTCCAGGCGTCGTAGCCCAGGCAGCGCAGGTAGGCGACCACCTGAGAAGAATGCTGACCCGTCCAGCAGTAGACCAGGATCGGCATGTCGGTCGGCAGGTTGTCGAGCATCTGGTCGATGCCGAGGCTGGCGTTCGGCGTGAACTGGAACGCACCCGGGATGTGGCCGATGGTGGTGTAGTCCGCGTCGTTCCAGTAGTTCAGGATGAAGTAGTCGTCGAGGTTGGCGTTGACGGCGGCCCAGGTCTTGGACTTGAACCCGCCGGCGAGCAGTTCGCCGACGCGCGACGCGACCACCGTGCTGTTGGTGTAGGCGTCCAGGTTGGGCAGCGTATGCTCGACGAGCTCGCCGTTGTTGCCCGTGGTCTCGGGCGTGCCGAGGTGGTTGCCCACGTTGGCGGGGTTGTTCCAGGTGCTGGTGGCCAGGGTGCTGTTCCAGGCCGACATGCCGAACTTGAGGGACTTGACGTCCTCGTAGCCCAGCATCTCCATGGCGAACTTCACGAAGCCCGCCGACTGGCCGCTGTAGCAGGTGATCACGTAGGGCTTGCCCGTCGGGATCGAAGGCAGGTCAGCCACGAGTGTCGCCAGCGTCGAGTGGAACGCGCCGGGGATGTGGCCGGCCAGGTAGTCGGCTTCCGCGCGGACGTCGATCACGGTGTAGTCGTCGAGATTGGCCTGCAGCACGTCGGCGGCCAGGACGCCCGGGCAGTCCGTGCTGTCGTTGATGTAGGCGGCGCCAGCGGCCGCGAACGTCTCGAACGGCGTGGCCGTCGGGACGATGGGATCGTCGTCATCGTCGTCGCTCGAGCAGCCTGCCATCAGGCCCAGGGCAAGGAGCATCAGGATCATCCAGGTCCAGCGGATTCTCATCTTATTACCTCGTCACGTTGGGGAAAGTCTCGGGAATCACGATCCCGATGTTCGCTTCGTAGTCGGGCAGACGGGTCGTTCCGTCAGCCTCGTACAGGTCCGATTCGCGCAGCAGGAAACCGCTCGGACCGGAGGGCGAATTGTGGCAGGACGCGAAGCAACTCTGGCCCTCGGCGACCGTCGTCTGCGCCGTCACACGTCGGATGTTGTGCGGGGAAGCGTAGACCCAGGTCGGCTCGCTGGTGTAGCTAGGCAGGTCGAGGCCCCACTCCGCGAAGGTCTGCGGATCGACCGGCACGTGGCGCACGATGGTGAAGTCGTATTCCGTGCGGTAGGGACTCGGGTTGCGCCCGATCTTGAGCTGGATGACGGCGGGATCGATCTCGTACTCGCCGCCCGCCATGGTCAGGTTGTGGCAGTTGGTGCAGTTCTTGTAGGGCTGCGAGTGGCAGGTGTTGCACTGGCCGACCGGCAACGGGTAGGTGAAGTCGAAGGCGACGTTGCCGTTGTGGCAGTTGCCGCAGTTCGAGCCCCCGTTGTGATGGCACTGGCCGCAGTTCACGGTGATGCCGGCGTGGTGCGCATGCGAGGCGTTGACCGGCAGGTCGTCGTGGCACTCCACGCAACGAGGCATGGTGGCCACCTCGTAGCGCTGCAGGTAGTGGTCGCCGGCGTGCTGGCTGTCGCCGTGGAGTTCCTCAGCGTCGTGGCACATCTCGCAGCGGTTGCCGCTCTCGCGGTGGATGTCGGGCAGGTTGCCCTCGATCGCGCCGGTGAAGTCGTCGCCGACGCGCGAGCCGTGGCAGGCCGTGCACTGCTCGGTCATGTCCGGGGTGCGGCGGAAGCGGTGCGAGTACGAGTTCTCGGCGATGAACGGGAAGCCATCGCCCACGCTGGTCGGCCGGCTCACGTGACACTGGCCGCAGGTGGTGTGGCAGCCGGCGCAGTTGGCCTGGAAGCCGGCGCGCGCCGTGTCGCTGAGGTTCTCGAAGTCGATCGCACAGCGGCTCTCGATCGCCGTCTGGTAGCCCCACAGGTTGGTGTGCAGGCTGTTCTCGGTCGCTTCGGCGATCTCGGCGTGGCAGCCGTCGCAAGCGGAGGTCCAGGTCGCCGTGGTATGGCAGACCTTGCAGGCCGACTCGCCCGGGGCGCTGGGATCCGCGATCATCCCCGCGTGCGCCTCGGCCATGGTATTGAAGGAACGGTCAGCAGCACCGCCGTGGCAGTGCTGACAGGTCAAGGCGTGCGGGATCGCGTCACCCGCGTAGTTGGCGCCGTGCACGCTGTTGAGGTACTGCGTGCCATTGCTACCGGCGATGATGACCTTTTGCCAAGCTTCCAGCTCGGGCACGGAGCCGCCTCAGCTATCCTTCTCCCGGATGGCGGCGATGGTCACCTTGCCTTCGATGCCGAGGGCATCCTTGAGTTGCTCCTCGCTGGAGTGACAGCCCAAGCAGGTCTTGTCGGTGGTATCGCCACCGCCGGGCCCGGCCAACTCGTTGGAGGTGTCGTTCTCGCAGCCCCAGAGCAGGGCCAGACTCAGCAGTATCGCGAGTCGTCTCATCGCCATCTCCCTCGTTAGAGCAGCGCCTACCGCAGTCCGCGCGCGAAGATCGGCACCGTGTTGCAGTACACGTCGCGCGCCGTGAGATCCAGGTGAACGATTTGGCTCCACACGCCGAAGTTCAGCGCACAATCCATGACCATGCCCACGAAGCAGCGGGCGGTGATGAAGGAATCTACCGGCCGGATCTCGCCGGCCTGCGCCCTCACCATCAACTCCTGGGCCAGGAACTCGACGTACGGCAGTCGGACTTCCCGAAAAAGCACCGCCGCCTCGGATCCGCTCTCGAGGCTGTTGTTGAACATGAGGCGCATCAGGGTAGGGTCGGCCGTGGTGATCGACAGGATGTGCTCCGAAACCCCGACCAGGACGTCCTCGATGCTGCCGGAACCTGCGTACCGCTGGAGGTAGCCCGAGATGTCGTGCTGGGCAGCCTTGTTGCGGATCACTTCCTCGTACAGGTGGTGCTTGTGGTCGAAGTGTCGGTAGATCGCCGCTTCCGTGATGCCGCAGGCCGACGCGATCGAACGGATCGACGTGCCCTCGAAGCCACGCTCGGCAAACAGGTCGGTCGCTCTCTCGAGGATCTCCTGGCGCCGGTTGCGAGCGTTGACGACGGACGTCACGACGAACCCCTCACGGCAAGTTAGCGAACGTTTACCAACGAGCCGAAAGTACTGCCTGTGATTTCCTTGTCAAGCGTGTATTTTCAATATAATACTCTTATTGGCTGGTATTTATTCCATTCGCGCTGAACATGAAAAAGGGCCCGCCAGTGGCGGGCCCTCGACTGGCGCGGAAGGGCTAGAAGCGGCCCGAGAACGACACCGCGTAGAGGTCGTGGATGGTGTCGTCCCAGCGGTTCTCGTCGAACTCGCGGCGCTGATAGGTGAAGGTGAAGGCGCCGGCGTCGGAGGTCTGCCAGCGCGCGCGGGCGAGGATCCGATCCTGGTCCGCGTCGAGGTCGGCGATGGTCGACGAGTTGTCGGCGTCCTCGCTGAGGTTGACCAGCTCGTACATGCCCTCGACCGACCAGGTGGAGGTCAGCTGGACGGTCGCGCCGGGCGTGAGGCGCCAGGTGAGGCCGTCGTAGTTGATCGGCGCGAAGCCGGGCGCGGGCGTGAGGCCGCCGGCGACCTCGTAGGTCTCGATGCCGACCGCGGCCGTGCCGTAGACCGTGATCCGATCCGTGGGCAGCCAGTTCACGTTGGCGAAGCCGCGGGTCGCGTCCCAGGTGGTCTCGCTGCCGTCGGCGGTCACCTCGTAGGTCTGGGAGATCCCCTGGTGGCCCAGGTCGAGCAGCACGGTACGACCGAGCCGGCACGGCAGGCTCACCTGCCAGTCGAAGCGGTCCCGCGTGTAGTCGCCGATGAGCGGCAGGAAGGGGTCGGCCGTGGTCCAGGCGGTGGTCTGCTCGACGTCCTCGCTCTTCCAGTTCACGCGCGCCTTGATCTTCACGGACGGGCTGAAGGTGTAGCGGGCGGAGAAGGCGATGTCCTGCGCCGTGCGGTCCTGATCCTGCGACTGCGTGCCGGTGGGCGTGTCGTAGCCCGGCAGTCCGCCGAGCCCGACGGTCTCCTCCAGGTCCGTCGCCCGGTAGCGGTACTGCAGCTTCAGCGCCGTGCGGGGCAGGCCGGTGTGGGACAGCCCCACGCGGTACTCCTGGCGGGAGCGCTCGCGGTCGACGCCCTGCTCGATGTCGGTGTACGGACCGGCGACCGCCTCGGTGTCCTGGGCCTGCAGCATGGCGGACAGGCGCAGGTTGAGGCCGGGGCCGAGCCGCTGCAGCAGCGCGAGCTGGGCGGTCTGGACGTCCGTGTCGCCGTCCATCGGCGTGGTGTCCGCGCCGTGGGTCTCCACCGTCGCGCTCTCGATGCGGTACAGCGCGCCGTGCGCGAGCACGCGGGTGGCGGCCGAGACGTCGTAGGAGACGCCGAGGCGTCCCTCGTAGCGCTGCTGGTCGTCCACGGCGACGAAGCCGGCGTCCGTGGCCCGCTGGCCGTCGGCCTGGCCGAGACGCAGCGCGAGATCGGCGGCGAAGGCGCCGCGCGTGAAGGCGCCGCCGAACCGCAGTTCCTCGGCGTCGGTGTCGAAGCTCTTCACGCCCGGCACGGCGCTGCCGGTCGCGCCGCGCGCGAGGCTCGCCTTGTCGCCATCGCGCCGGTTGCTGGTCGCCGCGAGCGCGACGTTGAAGCCTTCGGCGACGTGGAACTTCAACGCGGCATCACCGTGATCCCAGTCGAGGCGCGGCGTGCCGTCGAGCTCCGGCGGCGGCGGCGGTGACGGGAAGCCGGGATCGCGACGTTCGCTGTCCCGATCGTAGAAGAAATCGAATCCGCGCCGCTCGACCGAGAACGCGAGGCTGCCGGGGACTGCGCCCCACAGGCCGAAGCTGCCGTTCAGGTCGCCGCTGGCCTCGCTGGTGCCGAAGCCGCGGACGGTCAGGACGTTGCCGTTCGGGCCGATCCGGTGCAGCCCGAAGAGGCCGGTGATGGCGTACTTCTCGCCCAGCTGCCAGTCTTCCGCGAGCTTGGCGCGGTCGCCGTAGGCGTCCATGACCTGCCAGGTGCCCGTCACGTGATTGAAGAGTCCCACCTCGTCGCCGGTGGGCGCCCAGATGCGCTGGGCCTGGGCCGGCAGTCCGTCGGCCCACGCCGGCGCGGTCGCGAGGACCAGGCTGATCGCGATGGCAATCCTCGTCGTCTTCATGTCCGCGCCCCCTTATTGGTCCCGCAACGTCGGCGAGACGTTGGACCCGTGAACGTGCGTGTGGCAGTCGTAGCAACGGCCTTCGCTGAGCAGCAGCCCGGCGTGGCTCTGCTCGCCGATCTCCCAGCCGTCGGTCGCGTTGAGGTGGGCATCGACGTGACACTGCAGGCAGAGACCGTTGCCGTCCTGCGTGAGCAGCTTGTCGTGCTGTGACCCGTGCGGACGATGACAGGCGGCGCAATCCTCGTCGCTCACCGCTTCGTGCTCGAACACGAACGGTCCCGCCATCTCGGTGTGGCAATCGAGGCACACCGCGTTGCGGCCGTTCCAGTCGACCTTGTCGAAGCCGCCGTGCGGATCGTGGCAGTCGAGACACGAGATCTCGCCCTCGAGCACGCGGTGACGGTAGGGCAGGCGGAAGTCGGTCACCTGCTGCGCGTGGCACTGTAGGCAGAACTCGCCGCGGTTGCGGAACTCGGCGATCGGCCGCGCCGCGCCGCCGAAATGGGCCTGGTCGGCGTGGCAGTCGGCGCAGGTCACGTCGGTGCCGGCGTGCGGCCCCTCGCTCCAGTGGACGCCGATGCCGCCGTGGCACTGGTTGCACATCTGGGCCCGGCCGCGTCCATCGAGCGCCTGCAGCTGCTGCGGGCCGACGATGAATCCCTCGCCGCCGGCGTCCACGTGCAGGCTGCCGGGGCCGTGGCAGGCCTCGCAGAGCATCACGTTCGCGCCGGGCAGGCTCGCGGCGGCGTGAGGCGTGTGCTGGTAGAAGGTGCCGATGTCGTCGTGACATTCGAGGCACGACTCGGAGCCGACGTACGTCGCTTCGGCCGGCACGTCGAAGAGGCCGAGGTAGGCACTGCCCCCCAGAGCCGCCGCCGGCAGCACGAGGACGACGAGCGCCACTGTCCGGTTGAGAGACCGCATTGCGAACCTCCACACGGGCGGTTAACGATTGTTGACCTGCGCGCAAGGATAGGCCCGCCCTCGCCGGCACACAAGACCAGATTTAAAGCCATCATCCCTATTATCATGGGTTTATTTTCTCCACATTCGACAATACCCACCCATTATTCTCGCCACTGGCCGTTGCTGATCCGAGCGAATGACTAGATATTGAGAGCCGCAATCCGCCGGCCGTGGGCCGGGATTTCCGCAATCCGTGGTTTGCGAAGGAGATGGAGGATCGTGACCCCTCTTGCCCAGTCGTCAGGATCGTTCTGGATGCCCCCGCAGGGATCCACCGTCTCCGGCGAAGTCGACTCGGTGTTCTACATCATCTACTGGATCTCGGTCTTCTTCTTCGCCCTGATCGTCGGCATGATGGCCTGGTTCGTGGTCCGGTACCGCCGGCGCCGCCCGGACGACGAGGCCGCGCCCTCGCCGCACCACAGCCTCGGCCTCGAGATCACCTGGACCGCGATTCCCATCCTGGTCTCGGCCGCGATCTTCGTGCTCGGGTTCAAGAGCTTCATGAACATCGTCACGCCGCCGGCGAGCGCCTACGAGATCCAGGTCACCGGCCAGAAGTGGCAGTGGTTCTTCACCTATCCCAACGGCCACGTGAGCAACGAACTGCACGTCCCCGTGGCCCGACCGGTGAAGCTGGTGATGACCAGCGAGGACGTCATCCACTCGCTTTTCATTCCGGCCTTCCGGATCAAGAAGGACGTGGTGCCGGGGCGTTACTCCAAGGTCTGGTTCGAGGCCACCAAGGCCGGCAGCTTTCCGCTGCTGTGCACGGAGTATTGCGGCACCGGCCACTCGGACATGCTGACGACGGTGACCGTGCACGACCCCGGGATGTTCGACAAGTGGCTGCAGGAGAACAGCAACCTGCTGGCGACGATGCCCCCGGCGGAGGCCGGCGAGATGCTGGTGCGCAAGCGCGGTTGCCTGCAGTGCCACAGCCTCGACGGCTCGCCGCTGGTCGGGCCGACCCTGAAGAACGTCTTCGGGCACGAGGTCGCCATGCGCGACGGCAGCCGGGTGGTCGCGGACGAGGACTACATCCGCCAGTCGATCCTCGAGCCGATGGCGACCATCGTCGCCGGCTTCGAACCCGTGATGCCGACCTACGCCGGCAAGCTCAAGGACCAGGAGATCTCGGCCATCATCGCCTACCTCAAGACGCTCTCGGACATGGGGGGCGAGGCCGACGCCGACGCCGCCGAGGAGGACTCATAGATGAGCACGCACGCGGCGCACGCGCCGGGAACCAACTACCTGAACTGCGACCATGGCTGGAAGTCGTGGTTCTTCACGCTCGACCACAAGCGCATCGGGGTGATGTACCTCGGGACCATCCTGGCGACGTTCCTGCTCGGCGGCATCCTGGCCCTGCTGGTGCGCACCGAGTTGCTGACCCCCGGCCGCACCATCGTCGACGCCGACACCTACAACCGCTTCTTCACCCTGCACGGGGCGGTGATGGTCTTCCTGTTCATCATCCCGGGGATCCCGGCCGCCCTCGGCAACTTCGTGCTGCCGATGATGCTCGGCGCCAAGGACGTGGCCCTGCCCCGGCTCAACCTCGCCAGCTACCACATCTACCTGATCGGGGCGTTGATCGCGGTCTCGGCAATCCTGCTCGGCGGCGTCGACACCGGCTGGACCTTCTACACGCCCTACAGCACCAGCACCAGCGGCCCCGTCGTGCTGGTCACCCTCGGCGTGTTCATCCTCGGCTTCAGTTCCATCTTCACGGGGATGAACTTCATCGTCACCATCCACAAGATGCGACCGGCCGGCATGGGCTGGTTCCGCATGCCGCTGATGCTGTGGGCCCTCTACGCGACGGCGATCATCCAGGTGCTCGCCACGCCGGTGCTCGCCATCACGGTGCTGCTGCTCGCGGCCGAGCGCGTGCTGGGCGTCGGCATCTTCGACCCCGCCCTCGGCGGCGACCCGGTGCTCTTCCAGCATTTCTTCTGGTTCTATTCGCACCCGGCGGTCTACATCATGATCCTGCCGGCGATGGGCGTGATCTCGGAGCTGGTCGCCACCTTCAGCCGCAAGGCCATCTTCGGTTATCGCGCGATCGCCTACTCGAGCATCGCCATCGCCATCTTCAGCTTCCTGGTCTGGGGCCATCACATGTTCGTCAGCGGCCAGTCGAACCTGGCGAACATGGTGTTCTCGGCCCTGACCTTCAGCGTCTCGATCCCGTCGGCGGTGAAGGTCTTCAACTGGATCAGCACCATGTACCGCGGCTCGATCCGCCTCGACACGCCGATGCTCTACACGCTGGCGTTCATCTTCCTGTTCGGCATCGGCGGCCTCACCGGCCTGTTCCTGGGCGCGCTGTCCACGGATGTCCACCTGCACGACACCTACTTCATCGTCGCGCACTTCCACTACACCATGATGGGCGGCGTGATGATCGCCTTCCTCGGCGGCCTGTTCTACTGGTGGCCGAAGATGTTCGGGCGCATGTACAGCGAGCGGTGGGGGCGCACGGCGGCGATCCTGGTGTTCGTCGGCTTCAACGTGACCTTCTTCACCCAGTTCATCATGGGCGCCCGGGGCATGCCGCGGCGGTATTACAACTACCCGCCGGAATACGAGCCGTATCACGTGGCCTCGACGCTGGGCAGTTACCTCCTCGCGATCGGGCTCTTCCTCGCGGCGGGCGTCCTCCTGCATTCGCTGATCCGCGGCCGCCGCGCGCCGCGCAATCCCTGGGGCGCCGCCACGCTGGAGTGGCAGTCGGAGTCGCCGCCGGTGCACGATAACTTCGAGGGCGACCTCGTCCTGACCGATCCCTACGACTACCGCGGCCTGGTCTGGAACGAGGCGGAGCAGGGCTACGTGCGCAAGGAGGGCGAGCGGGCATGAGCGACCTGACGCACGGCGCGCCCGCGGGCGCCCATCCCGGCCGGGCGACGCTGGCCCACCACTTCGACACGCCGGCCCAGCAGTACGACTCGGCCAAGTTCGCGATGTGGCTCTTCCTGATCACCGAGATCCTGCTCTTCGGCGGCCTGTTCTGCGCCTACGCCGTCTATCGCGCGAACCACCCCGAGATCTTCCTCTTCGCCCACACGCTGCTCGACCGGACGCTGGGCGCCATCAACACCGGCGTGCTGCTCTTCAGTTCCTTCACCATGGCCTGGTCCGTGCGCGCGGCGATGCTCGGCCAGCGCCGCCTGCTGATCGGCCTGCTCGCGGTGACCCTGCTCTGCGGGTTCGGCTTCCTCGGCATCAAGGGCATCGAGTACGAGCACAAGTGGAAGCACGGGTTGCTGTGGGGCGAGAAGTTCGACTACGCGCAGTTCCAGGCGCCGCCAGCGGGCGCCGACCACACGGTCGCGCAACAGCTCGATCACGCCGCGGCGGTCTCGACCGCGCACGGGACGGCGCCGGCGGAGATCCCGCGCAACGTCCACATCTTCTTCGGCATCTACTTCGTGATGACCGGCCTGCACGGCCTCCACGTGATCGCCGGCATGGTGATGATCGGCTGGCTGCTGTGGCGGGCCATCCGCGGCGACTTCGGGACCAAGAACTACGTCGCGGTCGATCTCGGCGGCCTCTACTGGCACCTGGTCGACCTGATCTGGATCTTCCTCTTCCCCCTGCTCTACCTGATTCACTGACGGAGGCGACCACGATGGCCGAGCCCACCAGCGCGATCCTGCGGCCCGAGGACACGGGCACCGTGCACGACGAGGCCGGCGGCGGCCTGGTCCTCACGCACGCCGTCCCGTTGAAGCTGCTCGCCGGCGTCTTCGCCGCCCTCCTGGTCCTGACGGTGCTGACGGTCACCGTGACCACCGTCGACCTCGGTCGTTACAACGTGTGGGTGGCCCTGCTCATCGCCGGCGTCAAGGGCGCCCTGGTGGCCGAGGTCTTCATGCACCTGCGTTGGGACCGCCCCTTCCACCGTTTCCTGCTGCTGTCGGCCATCGCCTTCGTGGTGCTGTTCATCGGCATCGCCCTGATGGACACCCACAGCTACGAGCCGGACATCATCCAGGGGTACGCGCCGGCGATCACCCAGTAAGCCCATACCCCGCCGCGATTTCCCTTGCCGGCCGGGTTTTCCGGGCGCATGATTATTCCCGAACGGGAATTCTCCACAACGAGGCTAGACATTGTCCGCAAAAATCATCCCGATCGGGAATACCGTCCGCCGCCCGACCGACCTCGGCAACGCGGTGCGCATCGCCCGGAAGCGCCGGCACCTCACCCAGGCCGAGCTGGCAGCCAAGGCCGACGTCGGACTGCGCTTCCTGAGCGAACTGGAGAACGGCAAGCCGACGGTGCAGCTCCAGCACACCATGCGGGTGCTGGCCGCCCTGGGCCTCACCCTTGGCGTGTACGACCTGACGTGAGGGCGCCCGCCCGCGCGTAGATGGCCAGGAATCGCGTCGCCTGGGTCTGCACGGTGAAATCCAGGGCGCGGTCGCGCGCCGCCGCGCCGTGCTGGCGGCGCAACTCGCCGTCCAGCGCGTAGCGGGCGATCGCCGCCGCGAGCGCGGCGGACGTCGGCGCCACCACCTGGCCATCCTCCCCGTCGCGGATCACCTCCGGGATGCCGCCGCGATCGCTGCCGATGGCGGGCAGGCCCCAGGAGAACCCCTCGATGATGGCCAGCCCGAAGACCTCGCCGGTGGCCGACGGCAGGATCAGGAAGTCCGACTCGTGGAACAGAGCGTCGCGGACCTCGGGCTCGACGTGGCCGAAGTACCGCACCCGATCGGCGCGACGGGCGGCGAAGGCCTCGACCTGCGGACGCAACGGCCCGTCGCCGGCGAAGGCGAAGGTCAGCGGCAGCGCCGGCTCGGCGGCGTAGAGCGCCTCGAGGGCGGCGAGCAACTGCGGCACGCCCTTCTGTGCGTTGAGCCGGCCGACGTAGAGACCCGTCGCGACCGGGCGCGTCGAGCGGTCCGGCAGGCGCGGCGGGATGTGGTCCACGGCGTTGGGCACCACCTCGGACGGCACGTCCGCGAAGAAGCCGAAGTCGCGGTGGCGCTCCAGCACGAAGCGCGACGGCCCCGTCACCAGGGCGAGGCCCCGCACACGGCGCCGCTTCCACCCGCGCAGGAGCTGGCAGGGCAGCGGCCCCCCATCGCAGGCGGCGCCGCTGGAGCGCTGCAACGTCGTGCGGGGGCAGAGCAGCTGCAGGTCGTGCAGGGAGTGGACCACCGGCAGCCCGCGACGACGGCACGCCTCCCACACGGACGACGTGAGGCCCACCAGGGAATGCGTGTTCACGACGTCCGGCCGCGCGCGTTCCAGCGCCTCCTGCGTCCAGGCGTGCCACGCCGCGTCGCGCACCTGGCCGAAGTGATGGAGGCCGCGGATCGCCAGGCCGGGCTTGGCGGCCACCGGGTCGCTCACGATGTCGAGTCGTCCCGCGCTGGGCGCCTCGAACACCTCGCCGGAGATCCCGTCGACGCGCCGCGCGACCAGCCGCGCCTCGCCCTCGTGGCGGCCGCTGCTCGCCAGCACGTCCACGTGGTGACCACGCGCGGAGAGCTCGCGGCCGAGGCGCAGGACGTTGAACTCCGTCCCGCCGGCCAGGTTGGGAAAGAAGAGGCTGTTGACGATCAGGATGCGCTGGGCCATGGCCATACCATAATGCCTGCGGCGTGGGCCTGGCACCTTTTTCGTTTTCTGCGTTTGCTGGCCGCGCACGGATGAGGTAAAAGGGGTGCCTATGACTCAGTCAGCCGCCCTGCGCTGTGCGGGGCTCGTGAAACGCTATCCGGACGTGGTCGCCGTCGCCGGCGTGGACCTCGAGGTCCGCCGCGGCGAGTGCTTCGGCATGCTCGGCCCCAACGGCGCCGGCAAGACCACCACGGTGGAGATCCTGGAGGGCCTCACCCGGCCGGACGCGGGCACCGTCGAGTTGCTCGGCATGCACTGGGGCCAGGGTCACGACCGCGCCCTGCGCCAGCGTCTCGGGGTCCAGCTCCAGGAAACCCAGCTCGGCGAGAAGCTCACCGTCGAGGAGACCATCCGGCTCTTCCGGAGCTTCTACGACCAGGGCCGTGACGTCGACGCGGTGATCGCGGTCGCCGGCCTCGAGGAGAAGCGGCGCGGTCGGGTCGGCAAGCTCTCCGGCGGACAGAAGCAACGGCTCGCCCTGGCCTGCGCCCTGGTGAGCGACCCCGAGCTGCTGTTCCTGGACGAGCCGACCACCGGCCTGGATCCCCAGGCGCGCCTGAACGTGTGGGAGATCGTCGAGACCTTCCAGGCCGGGGGCGGCACCGTGATCCTGACCACCCACTACATGGAGGAGGCCGCGCGTCTCTGCGACCGCGTCGCCATCATGGACCACGGCCGCGTGATCGCGCTGGACACCCCGAAGGCCCTCATCGCCTCGCTCGGCGCGAGCCAGGTGGTGGAGTTCTCCGCCGCGACGACGGTGCCGGAGGAGCAGCTGCGCGACCTGCCGGGCGTGCGGAGCTGCAGCGCGCGCGACGGCCTGCAGGTGCTGCACGTCGATCGCATCGGCGAGGCCCTGGCGGCGCTGCAGGCCCGCGGCGTGCAGTTCGACAGCCTGCAGACGCGCCAGGCGACGCTCGAGGACGTCTTCATCCACCTTACCGGACGGGCGCTTCGCGATGAGCAATGATCGCCACCACCCGCTGGTCGAGCTGACGCGGGCCCGCATCGTCGAGTTCCTGCGCGAACCGGAGGCCGTCTTCTGGGTCTTCGTCTTCCCGGTGCTGCTGGCCCTGGCGCTCGGCATCGCCTTTCGCACCAAGCCGATCGACCGGCCGCAGGTCGCGGTGGTGGGCCTCGATGCCGCCACCCTCGCGGCCCTCCAGCACGACGCGACGCTCGCGGTGCAGGAGCTGGACGCCGCCGCCGCCGAGGCCGCCCTGCGCAAGGGGCGGGTCGACGTGGTGGTCGCGGCCGCCGGCCCCGACTCCGTGATCTACCGTTACGACGCCACCCGCGAGGAAGGCCTCACGGCGCGCCTGGCCGCCGACGGCGCGGTGCAACGCGCGCGGGGACGGCAGGACGTGGTGGCGACCCACGACGAGACCCACCGCCGCGCCGGCGCGCGGTACATCGACTTCCTCATCCCCGGCCTGGTCGGCCTGAACCTCATGGGCAGCGGGATGTGGGGCATCGGCTTCACCGTCGTGACGGCGCGCACGCGCAAGCTCCTCAAGCGCTTCGCCGCGACCCCGATGCGGCGGTCGCACTACCTGGCGTCGTTCGTCTTCTCGCGCCTGCTCTTCCTGGGCCTCGAGGTGGCGGCGGTGATCGGATTCGGCCGGCTCATCTTCGACGTCAAGGTCCACGGGTCGGTCATCGCGCTGGCCCTGGTGTCGCTCCTGGGCGCCATGACCTTCGCGGGCCTCGGCCTGCTGGTGGCGGCCCGGCCGCGCACGGTGGAGGCGGTGAGCGGCTGGATGAACCTGGTCATGCTGCCGATGTGGTTGCTCTCCGGGACCTTCTTCTCGTACGAACGATTCCCCGCGGCGGTGCTGCCGGCGATCCGGGCGCTGCCGCTGACGGCGCTGAACGACGCGTTGCGCGCGGTGCAAAACGACGGCGCCGCCCTCTGGGCGACCTGGCCCCAGCTGGTGATCCTGGCGGTGTGGTGCCTGATCAGCTTCCTGGTCGCAGTGAGGATCTTCCGGTGGCAGTGACCCGAGGAGGTCGTGCGGTGTCCCGACTCTATGGTCGCAGGGGCAAGAAAGCCGGACAATCGCCGGGCACGCTGGTCTATTCCGGTCGCGACCGCACCGAGCAGGTGCGCCTGATGGTCATGGACTACGACGACGGCCACCTCACCGAGATGCCGGTCGAGAGGCTGGAGGATTGCCTGGCCCTGCGGGACACGCCGACGGTGACCTGGATCGATGTCGACGGCGTGCACCAGACCGACGTGCTGGCCCGGCTCGGCGAGCACTTCGGCTTGCACCCGCTGACCCTCGAGGACATCGTCAGCACCAGCCAGCGGCCCAAGATCGAGACGTTTCCGGAGTACATCTTCATCGTCTGCCGCATGCTGCGGGTCGATCCCGCCACGGAGCAGATCGAGAGCGAGCAGATCAGCCTGATCCTCGGCCGGAACTTCGTGATGTCGTTCCAGGAACGCGCCGGCGACGTGTTCGACCCGGTTCGCGAGCGGATCCGTCTCGGCAAGGGACGCATCCGCAAGGCAGGCGCGGACTACCTGACCTACGCGTTGCTCGACGCGGTGGTGGACAACTACTTCCTCATCGTGGAGCGCTACGCCGAGCAGGTCGAGGAACTCGAGGCGCAGATCATGGACCAGCCCTCGCCCGGGCTGCAGCGCGCCATCCATCAGATCAAGCGGGAGATGATCCTGGTCCGCCGGGCCGTGTGGCCGCTGCGGGAGGTGATCGGCACCATCCTGCGCGACGAGTCCGACCTGATCCAGAAGGGCACCCGCCTCTTCCTGCGCGACGTACACGACCACACCATCCAGGTCGCCGACGTGGTCGAGACCTTCCGCGACGTGCTGACGGGCCTGCAGGATCTCTACCTCTCCAACCTGAGCCACCGCATGAACGAGGTCATGAAGGTGCTCACCGTCATCTCCACCATCTTCGTGCCGTTGACGTTCGTGGCGGGCGTGTGGGGGATGAACTTCGAGCACATGCCGGAACTCGGCTGGCGGTGGGGCTACCTCGGCGCGTGGGCCGTCTTTCTCGCGATCGGCGGCCTGATGATCGTCTACTTCCGGCGCAAGCGCTGGTTCTGAACGATCGCGTACCAGGCGAAGCGGTCGGCGTGGGCCAGCGCGAGGCCGTCGTCGGCTGGACGCGCGTTCCACCCGCCGGCGTCGTCGCGGGTGAGGGCCAGCAGGTCCTTCAAGCGCTCGCCCGGCCCGAGGTCCGGCAAGGGCGCGACGGGAAAGCGCAGGAGATCCGCGCCGTCGTAATTCCCATAGGGATTCCGCTCGTAGGACAGCCGCAACGAATCGGCCGGGTCCGGCACCGTGGTGCCAGGATGGGCCGCGCACCAGTGGTCCCAGCGCATCAATGCGTGCGGCAGCATCGCCAGCGTGTCGCCGGCGGCGGGGCCGGCGACGGCCCGGGCGAGTAGCGGCGCCCACAGGTTCTCGCCCTCGCGGTCGTGGAGCAGGTGGTGGCTGTTGTAGAGCAGTCCGCTCACGCCGAGCGTGAGCACCTCGCCGCCGTGGCGCCGGTCGAGGACGACGGCGGCGCCGCTCAGCGCGTGCCAGCACACGGCCACAGGCAAGCCGCCGAGGGTGTCCAGGGCGACCTCGTGCCAGTCGAGCACCCGCAGCGGGTAGGCGCGCGCCACTCCCGCGTGGACCACGCCGATCACGCGGTCGTCCGGGGTGAGGTACTTGCCGCGGATGGCGCGGTTGAGGGAATCGACGCGCGCGGGCGTCAGGAGCGGCGGCGTGACCAGGGGCGCGAGTCCGTCGCGCGGCAGGCCGCTGACCACCACCAGATCCCGCGGCACCGTCAGGCTGGCGAGATCGAATCCCGCGACGGCCGGCCGTTTGTTCGCCACGCGCAGGACCGCGCGGATCTGCACGTAGGCCACGGCCGCGAAGAATACGGCGACCACCACCGCGACCCAGGCCGCGCCGCGCAGGCCGCGCCGGGGCACGCCGCTCGGCGCGATCTTCACCGGACGTCCTCGATCGCGGCGGCCAGCGCCACGCCGCCGCCGGCGGCCGGTCCGCGGTCGATCACCAGCAGGCCGAGCACGAGGGGCAGGTAGGCGAGGCTGGCCAGAAACACGCGGCGGGCGTCACGATCGCTGCCGCTGCGCGCGAGCCGCAGGCTGAGCACCGACCACCACGCCCCGAGGATCAGGGATCCCAGCGCGAACCAGATGCCGGCGAGGCCCGCGACGGTGACGATGAGGCCCAGCGGCAGGAGCATCAGGGCGAACACCGCGGTGACCGGGAACGTGAGCCGGCCCTGCGGGTCGACCACGGGGAGCATCCGGAACCCGCCGCGGGCGTAGTCCTCGCGATACATCCAGGCCAGGGCGAAGAAGTGCGGCATCTGCCACAGGAACAGCAGCGCGAAGAGCAGCCCCGCGCCGAGATCCAGCCCCTGCCCCGCGCCCGCCCAGCCGATCACCGGCGGCAGCGCGCCGCTGACCGCGCCGACCGCGGTGTTCAGGGTGCTGCGCCGCTTGAGCGGGGTGTAGACCAGGACGTACAGCAGGATGGTGGCCACGGCCAGCGCCGCGGACAGCCACCCCGCGCCGAGCCACAGCACCAGGGGACCGGCGAGGCTCACGCCGAGGCCGGCCGTGAGCGCCTGCCGGGACGACAGTCGTCCCGCGGGCAGCGGCCGCAGGCGGGTGCGGTGCATCCGCGCGTCGAGATCTCGCTCGAGGAACTGGTTGAGTCCGTTGGCGCCGAAGGCCGCGAGGGCGGTGCCGACGAGCACCGCCAGCAGTCGTCCCCAGGCGATGTCCGACGACGAGGCGACCAGGAAGCCGACCGCCGTGGTGATCAGCACCATGCCGCACAGGCGAGCCTTGAACAGGATCAGGTAGTCTCGGACCATCGTTTCGCGCTCCGCGGCGAAGGGTGGTAGGCGGCAATGCCGAGATAATCTATATTGGTTTGCAGTTTCCGCCCTGACCAGGAGGCGATTCGCTTGACGACCCTGCCACGTGGCGCCGATCTGCTGGCGCTCGGATTCGGCACGACGGTGGCGATGTGGGCCGCCGGTTACGTCCTGCGCTTTCCGGGCGTGGGGGCGCCGGGCTGGCTGCTGCTCGCCGCGCTGCTCGCGATCCTCGTCGCCGGCGGCTACGCGGCGGGGCGCCTGTCGGCGCGCGGACTTCGCGGCGGCTGGCAGGCCGGCCTGCTGGCCGGCGCGCTCAACCTGCTGGTGCTCGGCAGCGTGCTGTCGGGCGACCGGCCCGGCGTCGTGGTGCCGTCGGCCGCGTGGTGGGTGCCCGGCTCCCTGCTGGTGAGCGCCGGCCTCGGCTGGCTGGGCGCGCGGCTGGCCGGCGGCGGCGGAATCGTGACGCCGTACCTGGAGGGGCGGGGCGCCTCCGCGTTCGCCTCCGTGGCGGCCGCGGCCACCTTCCTGCTCCTGATCGCCGGCGGCATCGTGACCGGCGCCGAGGCGGGGCTCGCCGTCGCCGACTGGCCGACGTCGTACGGCTACAACATGTTCCTCTACCCGCTGGCGCGTATGACCGGCGGCATCTACTACGAGCACGTGCACCGGCTGCTCGGCTCCCTCGTCGGCCTGACCACCCTGGTCCTCGCGGTCCACCTCCTGATGGCCGAGTCGCGGCGCTGGGTGAAGGCGTGGGCGGTGGGGGCGCTGGCGCTCGTGATGGTCCAGGGCCTCCTGGGCGGCCTGCGCGTCACCAACCTCAGCCTCTCGCTGGCGCTGGTGCATGGCATCGTGGGGCAGGTGTTCTTCGGCGCGGTGGTCGCCCTCGCCGCCTTCACGTCGCGCCGCTGGCGCGAGGACGACCGGCCGACGCCGCGGCGCGGCGCGGCGACCGACCACCGGCTATCGGCGATCTTCCTCGGCCTGGTCACGCTGCAGCTGGTCCTCGGCGCCCTCCTGCGCCATACGGACACCGGGCTCAGCCTGCACATCACCGTCGCGGTCGGCGTCCTGGTGGCCGGCGTGACCCTGGGCCTGCGGCTGCTCGGCCTGTACGGCGACCGGCGCGAGCTGAGCCGCCTGGGACGCTTCCTCTGCGCGGGACTCGGGGTGCAGCTGTGCCTGGGATTCGCCGCCCTGATCGCCCGCGGGCTCGACCGCGCGGACGGCACGCCGCATCCGCTGGACGTCTTCGTCACCACTCTCCACCAGGCCACCGGCGCGCTGCTGCTGGCGGCCGCCGTGCTCGCCGTCGTCTGGTCGCGACGGCTCCTGACAAACGAACCGGAGGCCGACGCATGAAGCGTGTCCTGGATATCCTGACGCAGAAGCCCGTGCAGGCGATCTTCTCCATCGCCCCCGAGGACTCGTTGATGAACGCGGTGGTGTCGATGGTCGAGAAGAACATCGGCGCGCTGCTGGTGACGGCCGAGGGCCGGCTGGTCGGCATCGTCACCGAACGCGACTACCTGCGGTTCGTGGCCGCGCAGGGCCGCACCGCCCGGGAGACGCCGGTGCGGGAGGTCATGACGCGCACCGTGATCTACGTGACGCCGAGCACCACCGTGGACGAGGCGATGGCGATCATGACCGAGAAGCGCATCCGCCATCTGCCCGTGCTGAAGGACGGCGAGCTGCAGGGCGTGATCTCCATCGGCGACGTCGTCAAGCAGAACGCGCAGTTGCGGGAATTCCAGATCCGCACCCTGCAGGAGTACATCGCGGACAACTATCCGGGGCCCGCCCAGGCGATGTAGTGTCGCCTTGCCTCCGCCGCGGCGAGCGACCACCTTTGCCGTGTCACCACACGGAAAGGGCGCGATGCTCGTCACCAACCTGTCCGACGCCGACAAGGCCTGGGTCCAGGAACGCACCGAGCTGCTGTTCAGCGGGAATTTCCTGGTCAGCCGCGAGGTGATCCACGATCCGACCCGCCTGCCCGGGTTCATCGCCGTGGAACACGGCGAGCGCGTGGGACTGACCACCTACCACCTCGCCGGCGACCTCTGCGAGCTGGTGAGCATCGATTCCCTGTGCCAGTTCATGGGCGTCGGCACCGAGCTCCTCGCCGCCGTCGAATCGGCCGCGCGCGCCGCCGGGTGCACCAAGCTGTGGACCATCACCACCAACGACAACCTCGACGCCTTGCGGTTCTTCCAGCGCCGCGGGTTCCTGATCACCGCCTATCGCCTGGGCGGCATGGATCGGATCCGCGAACTGAAGCCGATCCCCGAGGTCGGCTACTACGGCATCCCGATCCGCGACGAGATCGAACTGGAGAAGCCGGTCGCGCCCGGCGCCGGCTGGAGAATCGTCTAGTAGTTGCGCGGGAGTTGCCCCTTCGTCTATCCTGACCGGGTTCCGCACTCAATGGAGGAACCCATGCTTCAGGAAAATCTCGTCCAGCGCTTCAGCGAAGCCGTTCGCGACAACTGGGAGAATCCCGCGTACACGGATTACGAGGGCCCCACCCTGCGGTACGCGGACCTCGCCCAGCGCATCCTCATGCTGCATCATGTCTTTCGCGAGTGCGGCGTGCGGCGCGGCGACCGCTTCGCGGTGGTGGGGCGCAACTGCGCCAACTGGGGCGTGGCCTACTTCGCGACCATCACCTACGGCGCCGTCATCGTGCCCATCCTGCCCGACTTCACGGGCGAGGAGATCCACCACTGCGTGACGCACAGCGAGTCGGTGGTCCTCTTCGTGGGCGACACCATCTACGACCGCCTGCAGGACGACCGCCTGCGGCGGGTGAAGTGCATCTTCCGCCTCGAGGACTTCAGCCTGCGCGTGGCGCGCGACCGAGCCGTCAAGCAGGCCGTCGAGGCGGCGGAGCGGCAGGGCGGGCGCGTGGCGCGGAGCGACTTCCGCCTCGAGCCGGTGCCCGGCGACCAGCTCGGGACCATCATCTACACCAGCGGCACGACGGGCTTCAGCAAGGGCGTCATGCTCGACCTGCACAGCCTGATGGTGAACGCGCGCTTCTACCTCGACCAGCTGGACATGCGCACCAACAAGCGCATCGTCAGCTTCCTGCCCCTGGCCCACTGTTACGGCTGCGCGTTCGACCTCATCGCGCCCACGGTGGCCGGCGCCCACATCACCTTCATCACCAAGACGCCGACGCCCAAGGTCCTCCTGGGCGCATTCCAGCAGATCCAGCCGCGCGTGGTGCTGTCGGTGCCGCTGATCATCGAGAAGATCTACCGCAACACGGTCAAGCCGAAGCTCGACAAGAAATCGCTGAAGGTGATGCTGGGCCTGCCCATCCTGCGCAACGTGGTGCTGCGCCAGATCCGCGAGAAGGTCACGCGCGCGTTCGGCGGCGCCTTCCAGGAGGTGGTGATCGGCGGGGCGGCCTTCAACTACGAGGCCGAGACGTTCTTCCGCAAGATCGGCTTCCCGCTCTCCAACGGCTACGGCATGACGGAGTGCGGGCCGTTGATCAGCTTCAGCCTGTCGTCCGAGAATCCGCCCCTGGGCTCGGTGGGCCGGATCATCCCCTACCTGCAGTGCAAGATCGACGTGACCGACCCCGCGCACAACGTCGGCGAGGTACTGGTCCGGGGCGAGAACGTGATGAAGGGCTACTACAAGGACCCGGAGGCGACCGCCGCCACCATCGACCGTGACGGGTGGCTGCACACCGGCGATCTCGGCCATTTCGACGCCAACGGCTTCCTCTTCCTGACCGGCCGCTCCAAGAACATGATCCTCTCGGCGACCGGCCAGAACATCTACCCGGAGGAGGTCGAGGCGCGCCTCAACAACCTGCCCTACGTGATGGAGTCGCTGGTGCTGGACCACGACGGCCGGATCGAGGCCATCGTCTATCCCGACCTCGAGAAGGCCGACCTGCACGGCCTCGACGAGAAGGCCCTCGAGGCCATCATGGAGCAGAATCGCCAGACCCTCAACGGGATGATCCCCAAGTACGCCGCGGTCGCCAAGGTCGGCCTCACCTTCGAGGAATTCGAGAAGACCGCGACGAAGAAGATCAAGCGGAGGCTGTATTCGGTCGGTTAGTCCCTGTCGCGCTTCTTGACCATCCCGCCGAGGCCCCACGAGAGCACGCTCATCAGGAGTGCGCCCACGAAGGCCGAGCCGAAGCCGTGCACCACGAAGCCGTGCACCAGCTTCGAGGCCAGCCCGAACAGCAGCGCGTTGAGCACGAAGTAGAAGATCCCGATCGTGATCACCGTGATCGGCAGGGTCAGGACCACGAGGATCGGCTTGAGGATCGCGTTGAGGAACCCGAGCACCAGCGCCGCGATCAGCAGCGCGGACACCGAGGTCACCTCGACGCCGGGCAGGACCCAGGCCGTCGCGGCGAGGGCGGCGGCGAGCACGAACCAGTGGGTGATGATACCTCGCATCGACGACCTCCTTGGGCGCCAGACGATACCCGGAACCGGCGGCGGCGGCAAGGCATTGCTATCCTGTCGAACAGCCAGGAGGTCCGCCATGAAACACAAGCTGCTTTCGGTCGCCGTCGTCCTCGCGGTCGCCCTCCTCGCGGTCGGCCAGCAGAAGGACAAGGAGCCTGCCGTGTCGTACAATCCCCTGACCCCCGCCGAGGAGCGCGTGATCTTGAACAAGGGCACCGAGGCGCCCTTCTCCGGCGAGTACGAGCACCACTGGGAGGCCGGCACCTACATCTGCCGCCAGTGCAACGCGCCGCTCTACCGCTCGCAGGACAAGTTCGACGCCCGCTGCGGCTGGCCCAGCTTCGACGACGAGATTCCCGGCGCCGTCAAGCGCACCACCGACGCCGACGGCCACCGTACCGAGATCACGTGCGTCAACTGCGGCGGCCACCTCGGCCACGTCTTCCTCGGCGAGGGATTCACCGACAAGGACACCCGCCACTGCGTCAACGCGATCTCGTTGCGGTTCGTGAAGGAAGGGGAAGCGTTGCCGGCGGTGATCAGGGCGCCGCAGCCCTAGTCCAGCAGGCCCTTCATCGCGCGCTTGTAGTCCTGGAAGGCCCGCCGCCCCGGGGACGACAGGCGCACGATGGTCAGCGGGATCTTGCCCCGGAACGACTTCTCGATCTCCACGTAGCCGGCCTCCTCCAGCTTCGCCAGATGGCTCGACAGGTTGCCCTTGGTGAGACCCGTCTCGCGGAGCAACCAGAGGAAGTCGGCCTCCTTCGCGCCCACCAGCAAGGCCACGATGCGCAGGCGCGCGGGCTCGTGGATGACGCGGTCGAGATCGGTCATCGCGGGTTGGCCTTCAGGTAGCGACGCAGCCGGAAGGCGCCGTGCGCGATCGCTGCCGCGCCGACACCGACGATCCACCACTTCGGCAGGAGGGACATCGACAAGGCCACCAGCCCGGCAGCCGGCACCAGGAACCGCAGGCTCCTCTCGCCCAACCACAGGACCGAGATCATCGGGACGACGACGACACTGTACACCAGCGCCTTGACAGACCCGCCAGGCGCCAGCCGGCCGAAGGCGAAGATCAATGCGACGGCGATCAGACCGACGACCACCCGGATCACCAACGGCTGTCGGACATCGTTGTAGCCGGTGCGCGGAACGCTGAGCCGCAATTTGAGCTGCGTCGCCGTCCAGCTGAATACGCCTTCGATCACTGCCCCGAGCACCATCCCCCCAAATAGTGGAGGCTTCGAAATGTGCAGGGTTCTATCCAAAAGGCCGAGGATAACGAGGAGCCCGCCCAGCACGAGTTCTGGGATCCCGTCTTCATTCCAGTACCGCTGGGGGCGCTGTTCGAGGTCGTGAAGTGTCGATCGAGCCATGTCCGCCCTCCCTCGGGAATGTGGTTTGCCTTGCAGACTAGTTTGCAACACGACGTCCGCGACGTCAAGCGCCCTTTCGCGCTGATTCTGACACCCCTTCTCGTTTATGAATTCCCGTTCTCACAATCGCCCCATTGTGGCAAAGTGTGCCGACGACGAGGAGGTCGCCATGCTCACCGGATATCTGTTCGCGCTGCTCGCCATCCCCGCCGGGGAGGCCGCCCTGGGCACCCGCAGCTACGACGACTACGAGAAGCCCGCCGTCTGCGCGAGCTGCCACGTGGACATCGCCATGCAGTGGTCGCAGTCGATGATGAACCAGGCCTACACGCATCACTGGGACGAGATCGAGTACTTCGAGCTCGCCGTCCCCCACGCCGAGGTGGATCCCGTGGTGGCGGGCGTGAAGGCGGGGTGCAACGGCTGCCACGCGCCGCTGTCGTTCCTGGCGGGCGACGTGCCGCCGCCGCGGCCGGCGGAGGGCTCACGGGCGAACGAGTCGGTGTCGTGCGACATCTGCCACACCGTCACCGGCTTCAGCGGCGACGTGCCGCACAATTTCAACTGGATCAGCGAGCCGGGCCGCCTGAAGCAGGGCAACAAACCTGGCCTGGTCTCGCCGCACCACGACACGGTGCAGAGCGAGTTCATCCAGACCGCCGACTTCTGCGGCACCTGCCACAACGAGATGAGCCCTTACGGGGTGTGGGTGAAATCGACGCATCTCGAGTGGAAGGAAGGCCCCTACGGCCGCGACAACGTGCGCTGCCACGTGTGCCACATGCCGCCGGCCGAGGGGCAGAGCGCGAAGCTGGCGCCGCCGTCGCTGGTCTCGCAGCACCTGTTCCACGGCGCCCACGATACCGGCAAGCTCAAGGGCGCGGTCGAGCTACGCATGCATCCCGAGGTGCGCGAGGTCGCCTACGACGAGACCGTCGTGGTCAAGGTCCAGCTCTTCAACGGCAAGGCCGGCCACAAGATCCCCAGCGGCTCGGTCGAGGACCGCATCGTCTGGCTCGACGTGACCGCCACCGACAGCGCGGGCAGGACGTGGCATCTACCGGTCGATGCGAAGGGCTTCGACGGCGAGGAATACACCATCGCGGCCGACGTGCTCGCCTATCAAGATATGGGGATCGCCAAGGGCGACCCGAACTTCCCGGGCGTGCAACGGGACGGCGTCCCCGTGGGCGACCGCATCTTCCGCATGCCATACTTCGACCCGCAGGGCCGCATGACCATCCAGCAGTGGAACACCAAGTCTCTGGGCGTCGACTACCGGCTCGGCCCGCGCGAGACCAAGATCGAGACCTTCACCTGGCCGCTGCCGGACGACCTCGCCCTCGGCAAGGTCACCTTCCGTGCCGTGCTCAACTATCAGCGCGTCGTCGGGCCCGTGGCCGAGTTCCTGAACGTGCCCGCCGACGAGACCGAAGTCGTCGTCATCAACGAAGCCAACACCTGGGTCGAAGTTTACGACTAGAGAGGGGACGACCATGCGCAAGGCATTGCTCACCGGACTGCTGCTGGCCGTCGTGACGGCCGTGTTTGCGCCCGCCGACGCGGGCGCGATACCCGCGTTCGCGCGCCGCCACAAGCTGTCGTGCACCACCTGCCACGACCCGTTCCCGCGCCTCAAGGACTTCGGCAACGAGTTCGCCGGCAACGGCTTCATGCTGCCCGAGGCCGACCCCGACCGCGACTATGTCCAGACCGGCGACGACCTCCTGCGCCTGAACCGCGACTTCCCGCTCGCGGCGCGCATGGACCTCTGGTTCCAGTGGCAGGACGACGCCACCCATGCCGACACCGACTTCCAGACGCCCTGGGGCCTGAAGCTGCTCTCGGGCGGCACGCTCGCCCGTAACGTCGGCTACTACTTCTACTTCTTCATGTCCGAGAAGGGCGAGGTCTCCGGCGTCGAGGACGCCTACATCCACTTCAACGACCTCTTCGGCCAGCCCCTCGACCTCCTGGTCGGCCAGTTCCAGACCTGCGACCCGCTCATGAAGCGCGAGCTGCGTCTGACCTACGAGGACTACGAGATCTACCGCGTGCGGGTCGGCGAATCGCGCACCAACCTCACGTACGACCGCGGCATCACGGTGCCCTTCACGCTCGAGGCCACCGGCACCGACCTCGTGGGCATGGTGGTCAACGGCAACGGCAAACCCCTCGAGGACGGCGGCAAGCTGGACGACGACCACTTCAAGAACTACGCCCTGCGCGTGAACCAGTCCCTCGGCGCCGTGGCGACGGTCGGCGGCTTCGGGTACTGGGGCCGGGAGCACTTCACCGATCCGATGAGCTCCGTCGACAACGAGATCACCTACTACGGCGTCGACGCGACCTGCAACCTCGGCGGCGGCCTGCTCGGCTTCACGGGACAGTACCTGATGCGCGAGGACAGTCAGCCCTATCTGGACGACACGCTGCCCCGCGACGTGCAGACCGACGGCATCGTGGGCGAACTGGTGATCGCGCCCCAGCGCGACCGGTCGCGCCACTATTTCACGCTGCTCTACAACTGGATCGACGGCGACCTGGACGACAACGACTATGAATCCTACACCGCGGCCGTCACCTATCTGCTCCAGCGCAATTTGCGCCTCAACCTGGAGTATTCGTCCGTGGCCGAGCAGGGCGACGATGCCTACGGCCGCGTGAGCGCCGGCGTGGTCAGCGCCTTCTAGCGCTCGTTGATGATCTCGAGCAGCGCGTCGGCGGCGCGCGGGTCGTCGAACTGGCCGATCCAGAACACCGCGTTCTGGCGGATCTCGGGGTCCGGCTCGGTGCGCACGATGTGCAGCATCAAGTCCAGGGCCCCGGGCTGGTCGTCCATCTGCGACAGCACGTGGCAGACCTGGATGCGCAGGTTGCCGTTGTCGGTGCTCTCGTAGATCCGCCGCAACTCGGCGACGTCGACGAGGCCGTTCACGCCGGCCTGGTAGAGCGCCATGGCGCGCACGTCGTCGTTCGCCGCGGGATCCTGCGCCACCTGCAGCAGCGCGGCCGCGCCGCGCTCGCCCTCGCTGCGCGCGAGCGTCATCAACGAGACCTCGAGCATCTGCTCCGGCTGATCCGGCTGGCGCAGGATCTCGGCGGCCAGCGCGGCCGCCTGCTCCTCGTGCGCGTTCCCGAGGCCCAGCAGCGCGTTGGCACGCACGTCGGGCGCCCGGCGCTGGTCGCGCACGATGGCCGCCAGCAGCGTCGCTGCGCGCGGGTCCTCGTGGCGGCCGAGGGAGAGCACGATGATCGCGCCGAGCCGCGGATCGTCGGAGCGCTGCAGGAGGTCGGCGAGGGCGGTGTAGGTGCGGTCGTCCCCCATCTCGCCGAGGCACATGATCAGCATCTCCTGCATCGCGGGATCGGTCTCCGTCGGCAGCAGGTCGAGCAGCACCGCGGCGCCCCCCTCCATGCGGCACAGGATGACAGCCGCGTTCTCGCGCAGACCCGGGGACGACCCGCTGCGATCGCGGACCACCTTCGCGAGGATCGGCAACGCCTTCTGCGGGTCCATCTGGGCGAGCGCGTGCAGGGCCGCGACGCGGGTCTCCTCGCGCTGGCGATCCTGGTCCGCGAGTTCGTAGATCTCGCGCGCCGCCGCGGGCTCGCCCCGGGTGGCGAGTTCGCCGGCGATGCGCGCGGCGAGGGTCTCGCCCTCGGCGGCGGTCGCGGCGCCGGCGTAGTCCGCGGCCTGGCGCTCCAGGAGCGCGAGCGCCTGCTGCAGTTCGGCGGTCTGGCCGAGCCGGTAGCGCGCGAACGCCTCCCAGTAGAGGGCGTCGCCGATCGCGGCTTCGGTCGCGGCCCCCGCGCGGATCTCCGCGTAGAGCTGCGCGGCCTCGCGGTAACGTTGCTGGTCGAGGGCCTTGCGCGCCGCCGCGTCGTCGGCCGCCGCGGCGGTCCCCGCGAGGACCAGGAGGAGGAGGGCAACCAGGGTGGTCTTCATGTCGTGTCGTCCTTCCGGGTTCAGGCGCCGGCCGCGGCCAGGCGCAGGCGGTCCTTGATGTCGGCGTGGATCTCGGCGTCGTCGGCCGTCGCGAGGCGGGCGAGGACCAGTTCGAGATCCTGGAGCAGGATCCGGGTCGCGGGATCGTCCGCGACGTCGCAGTCGAGCAGGATGCGGGTCTGGGCCAGCAGGGCGCCCGCGCGAGGGCCGGCGTCGCCGGCCGACGGGGTGGACAGCAGCACGTCGGCCCGTTCGAAGAGGCGCGCGGCCGCGAGGCGCGAGAACTCGGACGACCGCGGCGCCGGCGGCGCGACCGGGTCCTGACGACCGAGGACGAAGGCCAGCGCGAGCACCGCGGCGGCGGCCAGCACGGAGGCGCCGAGGCGGCGGCGGCGGCGCCGGGCGGTTCGCGCCGCCGCGAGGCGCGCCCACATCCGATCGCGCGGCGTTTCGCCGGGCAGATGGTAGTCCATGGCTCACTCCGTGCCGGTGGCGGTGGTCAGGAGCAGTCCGCGCAGCTTCGCGCGGGCCCGCGAGAGTCGTGCCTTGGCCGTGCCCACGGGAGTGCCCATGGCGACGGCGATCTCCTCGTGGGTGAAGCCCTCCATGTCGTGCATGACGAACACCAGCCGGTGGGTGTCGTCGAGCGTGTCGACGGCGCGCTCGATGCGCCGCCCAAGGTCGAGATCGCGCGGGGAGGCGTGCCCGGCCAGGGCGGCGACGTCGGCCGTGGACGACTCCCACCGCCGCACGCGGCGGCGGCGACGCAGCTGCCCGAGGATCACCGAGGTGGCGATCCGGTGCAGCCAGCCGCCGAAGGCGCCGTCGCCCCGGAAATCGCCGAGACGGTCGAAGGCGCGGATGAAGGTGTCCTGCACGGCGTCCTCCGCGAGGGCCTGGTCCCCGGTCATGCGGTAGGCCAGGCGGTAGATCCGGTCGACGTACCGGTCGTAGAGCTGCCGCTCGGCGGCGGCGTCTCCGGACCGGATACGCGCGATCAGGCTGGTGTCGTCCACACCACCAAGACACCAGATCCCGGGGAAGGGTTGCAAGCGCGGGAATGTTTTTCAGGGACCGAGGCGCAGGGCCTCGAGATCGAGGTCGTCGGCGGGCGCGTGGCGATGGCGTTCGGTCGCGGCATCCAGTAGCGCCGCCGGCGGTTCGCCGGCGGCAATCCGATCCCAGATCACCCAGGTGACTCCGGCCACGCGCAGGCGGGCCACCTCGGCGGAATCGGCCGCCGTGGCGACGTGATGGATCCGGCGGGCGTCGAGCGGCAGGCACAGTGCCCCGCCGACCAGCATGCCGAGGCGGGACCAGTCGCTGCGCGCGATGACCGGCGCGGCGAGGGCGCGGTCGAAGCCGGGCGCCGTGGGGATGCCGGGGAAGTAGTGGTCCCAGGTGCTTTGCCGGCCGCGGGCCTGCTCGCCCGCGAGGGACGCCTCGCCCTCCCACGCCGCCACGCCGGCCAGCGCGAGCGCCAGGCAGACCCCGAGCGGGCGCGGGAGTTTTCCCAGTCCCAGCGCCAGGCAGGGCAGGCCGATGGCGTGCAGCCACAGGGTCTGGCGGCTCCACCAGGCCGCGGGGTGGATCAGCAGCAGCACCAGCCCGGTCACCGCGAGCAGCGCCGCGGGATCGAGCCAGCGGCGTCGCCACGCCGCGCGGCCCAGCACCCAGAGCGCGGCCGGCAGGCCGCCGGCGAGCCACAGCCAGCCGAGGCCGGTCGGCGCGTCGGCCTCGGTCACCGGCGTGCTGGGCTCGACCCAGCAGCGCAGCGGACGCAGCGGACGTGGCAGGTCCGCGAGCCACGGCGGCAGGTTAGGGTCGATCAGGGCGGCGGGGTCCCAGCCTGGCGCGAGTTCCCAGGGGCCCAGCCGCATCGCGACGGGGAACAGCGGATTGCCCGTGTGTTCGTGATTACGCGCGTACCAGGACCCGCCCACCAGGATGGCGATCGCCGCCACGGCGAGGCCGGCCGGCAGCGAGCGCCAGCGTTCCCGCCACGCGCACCCGCCCACGGCCAGCGCGCCGATGATCGCCGCGAAGGGCACGCCGGTGCCCTTGGTCGCGAGCATCAGGCCGAGGGCCGCGCCGAGCACGACGCTGCGCACACGCAGGCGCACGTCCTGCGCAAACACGAAGAGCACCATCGCCGCGAGGGACGCGGTGACGGCCGCCGCGAAGCCGACGTCGGTGTAGCAGGTGCCGCTCTGCACGATCAACGCCGGCACGCCGGCGCCGAGGGCGGCGGGCAACCAGCGCCAGACGCCGCGGGCGCCGAGCCGGCCGGCGAGGACCGTGAGGCCGAGGGCGCCGAGGGGCCACAGCAGCAGGTTGGTGCCGTCGACGAAGGCGCTGCTGCCCGTGAGCCGGTGCACGACGAACGAGAATACCTCCATGCCGCCCGGGTAGCCGTTGGCGAAGGGGATGTCGGGGACGTTGTCCAGCCAGGCGACCCGCCCGGCCTGGACCCAGCCCTGCAGCGCGGGCAGGTGGTAGTAGAGGCCGTCCCAGTCGTAGACCGGTCGTTGCCAGGCCAGGACCACCAGGCGCACCCACACGGAGGCTGACCAGAGGACGACGAAAGCCGCCAGCCAGGCCCGGCGCGGCTCGCCGCGGCGGAACCCGCGGCCGATGCGCCACGCGGCGGCGCCGGCCAGGCCGAGGGTCAGGATGAGCGCCACGACGCCCAGCGGCGCGCCGAGGCCGGCGACGGCCTGCAGGAGCGCCAGCGCCACCGTGAGGGCGGCGAAGACCGCTTCTACCATGTCTTGAAGAAGCTGACGCGGAGGGCGGTGAGGTCGTAGACGTCGTTCTGCACGTTGTCGAGCCGCGCGTTGAAGCCGACGTCGCGGCGCAGATGCCAGCTGACGGTGGCGTAGAGGTCGGTCTCGTCGTAGTCGACCAGGGTGGTGGTCGGCCCCAGCAACTGGTACGACACCGCGCCGAAGCGGTAGCCCACGCCCACGTAGAGGCGCTGCCACTGGAACCAGGTCACGCTGAGATCCGCCGAGCTGGACGACGTGTCGCCCGGATGGCCGAGTTCATAACGACCCGCGGCGCCGAAGATCCAGTGGCCGCGGTACCAGTACAGCAGCCCGGCGGAGAAGCCGTCGGAGCTGTTCTCGTCCTTGCTCTGCAGGCGGGTGTAGCCGGCGCTTGCTTGAAGGCCCTCGACCGGAAGGTCGAGGGCAGCGCCGACGTCGAAGCGGTATTCGGGGTGGATCACGTCGCCCGTGCCGCTCGACAGCCCGGCGCTGACGCGGACGGTGCCCAGGTTGCGAATCGCGCCGAACCCGAGGCCGAAGCCCTCGTCGTCGAAGCGCGTCTCGTGGCTGACGTCGGCGCGCAGCGTCCAGGCCGGGCCCTGGGTCCAGGTGTAGGAGGCGAACTGGCTGTCGCCGTCCTCCAGGCCGCTGGAGTAGTCGCCGTGCTCGAGGCCGACCTCGAGCGCGCGCTCACCGTGGGCCGGCCGGCCGCCGAGGGCCAGGACGGCGATGGAGATCACGACAATCCTGCGGCGCATGCGCCCACCTCCTCCGGGAAACCCATCGGCAGGCGGGACGACGACTTTAGAAGTCCGCCAGCTTGGGCGCCCGCGGGAAGGGGATCACGTCGCGGATGTTCTTCATGCCCGTGACGTAATTCACCGCCCGGTCGAAGCCGAGGCCGAAGCCCGCGTGCGGAACCGTGCCGTACCGGCGCAGGTCGAGGTACCACCAGTAGGGCGCCAGGGGCAGGCCCATCTCGACGATGCGCCGCTCCAGGAGGTCGAGCCGCTCCTCGCGCTGGCTGCCGCCGATGATCTCGCCGATGCCCGGCGCGAGGACGTCCATCGCGGCGACGGTGCGGCCGTCGTCGTTCTGGCGCATGTAGAAGGCCTTGATCTCCTTCGGGTAGTCCATGACCACCACGGGACGACCCACCAGCTCCTCGCACAGGTAGCGCTCGTGCTCGCTCTGCAGGTCGCTGCCCCAGGTGCAGGGGAACTCGAAGGACTTGCCGCTCTTGGCCAGGTGCGCGACGGCCTCGGTGTAGGTCATGCGCTCGAAGCTGCTCTCGACGAAGCGCTCGAGCCGGGTGATGCACTCGGGCTCGACGCGCTCGGCGAAGAAGGCGAGGTCGTCCCCGCGCTCGTCGAGGACGGCCTTGAAGATGTAGCGCAGGAAGTTCTCCGCGAGATCGGCGTCGTCCTTGAGGTCGGCGAAGGCGATCTCGGGCTCCACCATCCAGAACTCGGAGAGGTGACGACTGGTGTTGCTGTTCTCGGCGCGGAACGTGGGCCCGAAGGTGTAGACCCGGGTCATGCTGCAGCAGAACGACTCGACGTTGAGCTGCCCGGACACCGACAGGAAGGCTTCCTTGCCGAAGAAATCCTGGCTCCAGTCGATGCTGCCGTCGGGCTTGCGCGGCGGCTTCAGGGCATCGAGCGTCGAGACGCGGAACATCTCGCCGGCGCCCTCGGCGTCGCTGGCGGTGATGATCGGCGTGTGTATCCAGTAGAACCCGTGCTCGTGGTAGAAGCGGTGGATGGCCTGGGCCAGCGCGTTGCGCACCCGGGCCACGGCGCCGAAGGTGTTGGTGCGCGGACGCAGGTGCGCGTTGTCGCGCAGGAACTCGAAGCTGTGCTGCTTCGGCTGCAGGGGATAGGTCTGCGGATCGGCGACGCCGCCGACCAGCGTGACCTCGCGAGCCTGCAACTCCACCGTCTGACCCTTGCCCTGGCTCGCCACCAGGGTGCCCGTGCAGCTCACCGAGCAGCCCGCCGAGAGCGCCAGGACGTCGGCCTGGTAGTTGGGCAGGTCGCCGGGCGCGACCACCTGCAGGGGGGCGAAGCAGGTGCCGTCGTGCACCTGCAGAAAGCTCAAGCCCGCCTTGGAGTCGCGCCGGGTCCGGACCCAGCCCTTCACCGTCACCTCGCTGCCCACCGCCACGCGGCCGGCCAGCACGTCACCGATCTTGCACCAGGCCATGGTTCCCGTCCTTTCGCAGAATGCCAGGCAAGATAACACGGCGGCAATTTGCACTCAAGCTGCGCTCCCGGGTGCCGAAACCTGCGGCAAGTGAGCGGCAACCACAAACCCGGAGGACCATGATGCGCACGCTGATGACCGTTTTCGTGGCCGCGAGCCTCCTCGCGACGCCGGCCCTGGCCGAGAGAACCTACGAGTACAGCTGGGACGACGGTGACAACACCATCCTCGGCACCTTCGAGAACTGCACGGCGGCCCTGTCCAACGTCTACAACATGCCGCTGCACGCCGGCTACGGCGTGGAACTGACCAAGACCACCGACGTGAACTCCGGCTTCTCGACGGCGTTCTTCGCCTGCGTCTGGGGCCTGCTTCCCGGCGACGAGGTCACGGCCAGCTACTGGCGCTACGACTCCGCCGTAGGCTACCCCCGCCTGCGTCTGTGGGCCCACTACAACGACGGCCTGGCCGAGAGCGACTACCGCGGCCAGGACCTCCTGGTCCACGACGGCCTGGCGTACGGCAACAACAGCTTCGGCATGGAGGGCGGCTGGGAGCGCTTCGAGTACACCTGGACCATCCCCGCCGACCACAACGGCCTGGTGATCGACGCCGTGCTGTATGGCGACTACGGCACCGTCCTGTACGTCGACGAGATGACCCTCACCGTGCCGGATCACGCCTTCGCGCGCATCCCTGGCACGTACTACGACGCCAGCGGTTCGGCGACCGCGGTCGAGCCCGCGACCTGGAGCAACGTCAAGGCGCTGTTCCAGTAGTTGCCGCGGCGACGAGAAGACCGGCTCCGGCCGCCCCACGGCGGCCGGAGCTTCCTCATTTGACACGCCGCCGGCCGTCGCGCACCATCTGGACGGAGGTCAGACCATGCGCCGTTCCGTCCTGCTCGCCGCCGCCCTCCTGGGCGCCGCCCCCGCCCTCGCCTGCAGCAGCTTCCTGGTCACCCGCGGCGCCTCCGCGGACGGCTCGGTGATGATCACCTACACCTGCGACGGCGAGTTCCACCCGCACCTCGAGCGCATCCCGGCGGCCGACCACCAGCCCGGCGACGTGTACGAGATCCGCGACTGGAGCGGCCAGGTCCGGGCGACCATCCCCGAGGTGGCGCACACGTACGCGGTGGTCGGCCTGATGAACGAGCACCAGCTGACCATCGGGGAGACGACGTTCGATGGTCGTCCCGAACTGGAGAACCCCGACGGGGTTCTCCACTACTGGGTGCTGATGCGCCTCGCGCTGATGCGGGCGCGCACGGCGCGCGAGGCCATCGTCGTCATGGGCGACCTGGTGGAGCAGCACGGCTACCGCTCCACGGGCGAGACCTTTTCCATCGCCGATCCCGCCGAGGCCTGGATCATGGAGATGATCGGGCCCGGCCCGGGCGGCCACGGCGCCCACTGGGTGGCGCGGCGCGTGCCCGACGGTTACGTCAGCTGCCACGCGAACTCGGCCCGCATCCGCGAGTTCCCCCTGGACGATCCGGAGAACTGCCTCTACTCGCCGCGGGTCGTCGAGTTCGCGACGGAGCGTGGGTACTGGGATCCCGCGAGTGGCGAACCGTTTCGGTTCGCCGAGGCTTACTGTCCCACCACCCCGCAGAAGCTGCGCTACACCGCGACCCGGGTCTGGAGCATGTTGCGCCGCAGCGCCCCGTCGCAGGACTGGCCGGTCGACTACCACCGCGGCGTGGCCGGCGCCGAGCCCTATCCGCTGTGGGTCAAGCCCGACACGCCGCTGACGGTGGCCGACGTCTTCGCCATCATGCGCGACCACTACGAAGGCACGCCGTACGACATGACGCAGGGCCTCGACGCCGGACCCTTCGGCTCTCCCCTGCGACCCGATCCGATGGGCTTCGAGGTCGACGGCGCGCAGCACACTTGGGAACGACCGATCTCGACCAAGAAGACCGGGTTCTCGTTCGTCTCCCAGTGCCGCGCCTGGCTGCCGGACGCGGTCGGCGGCCTGCACTGGTACGGCGTGGACGACACCTACACCACCTGTTACGTCCCCCTATACTGCGGCATCGAGGCCGTCCCCTCGGCCTACGCCACCGGCACCCTGCGCCGGTTCGACTGGGACAGCGCCTGGTGGGTCTTCAACCTGGTCGCCAACTGGGCCAACCTGCGCTGGTGCGACATGATCGTCGACATCGTCGCCGTGCAGTCGGATCTCGAGGGCGGCTTCCTGCGCGTGCAGCCGGCCGTCGAGAAGACGGCCGTGGAGCTGACCCGAACCGACCCCGGCGCCGCGACGCGATACCTCACCGACTACTCGCTGCGCGCAGGCGAGACGGTGGTCGCGCGCTGGCGCGACCTCGGCGAATCCCTGATCGCCAAGTACAACGACGGTTACGTGCAGTCGGAACCCGGCAACCCCCAGGACGCCGGCTATCCCGCGGCCTGGCTGAACACCGTCACCAGATTGCGACCGGGGCAGTTCGCCCTCCCGACGGCGGGGCCGGACACGCTCGAGACCCGGCTGCCCTACTAGGCCCTATCCCGCGGCTCCCGGCAGGTGTATAATGCCGCTCCCTGCCAACCAAGGAGCCTGACATGCGAACATTCACGACACTCGGCGCTCTCCTCCTCCTGCTCGTCTCCTCCCTCGCCCTGGCCAACGACCCCAATACCGGCGAACCCATCCCCGCCGACCTGCCGGCGCCCGCGGCGCCCGGCGACGTCGTCGCGCCGGGGTCCCGGGAAGACCTCACCCTGCTCGCCCACATCGCCGATGGCGCGACCAAGGAAGTCCGCGCGCTCGGCGGCGGCCACGTCGTCTTCCAGAACGGCGCCTGGCTCGAGTTCTACGACGTGAGCGATCCCTTCGAGCCGCTCCCGCGCGCCCGCATCCTGCTGCAGGCGCAGCCGTCGGACATGACCCTCGTGGGCACGACGCTCTACGTGGCCCTGCGCAAGACCGAGGGCCTGCTCATCGTCGACGTCAGCAATCCCGCCGCGCCCGTGGTCGTCAACCAGCGCGAGGGTTACGACATGCTGTCCGTCGCCGTCGGCAACGGGCTGGCCTACTGCGGCACCGGCACCACCGGCTACGTCATCGTGAACCTCGCCGACCTGACCATCGCCGGCACGTTCAACACTCCGGGCTCGGCGAACGGCACCGCCATCGCCGGCACGACGCTGTTCGTCGCCGACGGCGCCAGCGGCCTCGGCATCTACAACGTGGCCAATCCCGCGGCGCCGGTCTCGATCGGCAGCTACGCGACGGGCAGCTTCTGCACGTTCGTCCAGGTCCGCGACAACCTCGCCTACCTCGCGGGCAACTTCGGCCTGACCATCCTCGACGTCACCAACCCCGCCGCGCCCGTGCTGCGCAGCAACACGAACGTGGGCGATACGACGTACGAGATGAGCCTCGTCGGCAACGAGCTCTACCTCGCCGGCCTCAGCGGCGGCCTGCGCATCGACGTCAGCAACCCGGCCGCGCCGCAGATCCTGGCGCAGTTCGGCCCGGCGAACAGCTTCAGCATCGCGGTCGAGGGCAACGCCGCGTTCCTGGCGGAACGCTTCACCGGCCTGCGCGTGCTCACCGCCAGCGACCTCGAGGCGCTGTTCCTGGTGCAGACCGCGGGCTTCTCCAACCGCCTGCACCTCGACGGCGACCTCCTGCACGTGGTCGACCTCGGCGGCGGCGTGCGCATCTGGGACGTGTCCGATCCCGCGCACCCGACCTACGTCTCCGACACCGCGACGCCGGCGAACAGCCAGGACCTCGCCGTGCAGGGCGACGTGTCGTTCGTCGTCAATTCGAACAACGGCGGCGACGGCATGTGGGTCCTCGACGTGTCGGTCCCGCAGATGCCCGTCGTGCTCGACGCCTTCAACACCGGCGGCAACCCCTACGGCGTCGAGGCCGCGGGCGACCGCGTCTACGTCGCCAACGGCAACGGCGGCCTGCTGGTGGTCAACGTGACCGATCCGGCGGCGCCCGTCTCGATGGGCAGTCTGGCCTTCGCCTCGCAGGCCTTCGACGTCCGCGTGCAGGGCACGACCGCGTACGTCGCCCTCTTCGGCGCCGGCCTCGCCGCCGTCAACGCCACCTCGCCGTCGTTCATGTCCGTGCTCGACCAGGAGGCCGGCTGGGGCTTCCTGAACGCCCTCGACGTGACGGGCAATCTCGCCTGGGTCGCCGCCCAGACCGGCCTGCGCGTGGTGGACATCAGCACGCCGACGAACCTGACCTCCCTCTCGTTCAACGCGTTCGGCGGCCAGCCGCGCGACGTCGTCCACGAGGGCGACCTCTACCTCGCGGACGACTTCTACGGCCTGCGCCAGGTCGACGTGACCAATCCCGCCGCGCCGGTGCTGCTGGCCAGCTACCCCAGCGCCGACCGCGGCATGGGCGTCGACGCCGAGGGCGACCTGGTGGTGCTCGCCGCCGGCGAAACCGGCGTCTACGTGTTCCGCGCCGGCGGCTTCACGGACGTCGACGTCGAGCGCCCGCCGCTCGCCCAGCTGCAGGCGGCGCCCAACCCCTTCAACCCCCAGCTCGAGATCCGCTGGGAGCTGCCCGCTCCCACGTCCGTGCGCGTCGCCATCCACGACGCCCGCGGCCGCCTCGTGCGCGACCTCGACCTCGGCGCGCGCCCGGCCGGCACCGGCAGCGCCATGTGGAACGGCACGGACGACACGGGCCGCGCCTGCGCCAGCGGCACCTACGTGCTGCGCCTGCAGGCCGGCGCCGAGACGGTCAGCCGGACCGTGACTTTGGTTCGCTAGTTTCTCGGGCTTATGGGCGGCCCGGTTCCCTCGCGGAGCCGGGCCGCTTTTCTATGAGTCCTTTCGCCCAGGGCACCTCCGGCCGCTCGTGCAGGAACTTGTGACAGCGGCCGCATAGCGTGACGAGATTGGCGGCGGTGTGCGGACCTCCCTTTTCGCGCGGAATCACGTGATGCACCTCGAGAAACTTGCGGCTGCCGCAACCGGGAGCGCGGCAACGGTGCTCATCGCGAGCGAGGACCGCCCGGCGTAGCGCCGGTGAGACGGTTTGCCGGGCCTTCTTGCCCGGAGCGAGGACGACGGTATTCTCCTCGACGACAGCCCGCTCGGCCAGGGTGAGCGGCCGGTCTCCGCCAGCCGTGACCACGCGGGCCTGCTTGCACTGCTCACATTCGTAAACCACTACCTGATAAGGCGTTGTATCGATGCGCCGGCGCACCGCCTCGCCCTCCGCCAGGTTGGCGAGCGCCGCGAGCAACACCTCCTCGCGCGTCGCCTCCGGCGGGACCAGGCCCTGCTTCTTGATGGACTCCACGAGGGCCTCGTACTTAGCGAGGTCCAGGGCGGAAAGGCGGAATGCCAGGAGGGTGGCGGGCGCGAGTTCACCTTGCGCCGGCACCCGCCGCCGCGCCTTGATCGCCCGCGCGAGCTCCTCGCGGCTCGCCCCCCGCGCCCTGGCCACCCACGCCGACTCGCTGCGCGGCGTCGCCACGCGCGCCACCTGCTGCGCCTTGGTCCAGCCGACGCTGCCGTCGGCCACGGCCTCGCGCAGCTTCGGCAGTCGTTCCAGCTCCGAGGCCAGCCGCACGAACTGATTGGTCCGGTTGCGCGAGAAGCCCAGCGCCTCGCTCGCGTACTGGTGCGCCGAGGCGTAGCCGAGATCGCGGTACAGCTCGCGCCGGACGACCTCGCCGAACCACAGCACCGCGCACTCACGCGCCCGGTCCAGCGTGGTGATGGCCCCACGCAACGCGGCATCCACCGCCGCGGCCGGTAACCCGGGCCGGAAGGCCTGCAATCCAGTCATGGGAATCGGTCACTTTCCGGGAGGAAGATCACTATTATAAGCGAAACTTTGGCGTAACGCAAGGCTGATTGCGCTTTTTTTTCGCCATCAGCCACGGTTGAACGTAAACGTCTTATATGATAAGCTTTTACCAAAGAACACCTCGAGGGAGAACGACACCATGCGCCCATTCCCCAGCCTTCTCGCCGCGGTGACGATCCTGGCCGCAGTGGCGCCGGCCCACGCCCGCACGTGGCGCGTGGAACGTGACGGCAGCGGCGACTTTGTCGTGATCCAGGACGCCGTGGATGCGGCCTCGGCGGGGGACGTGATCCAACTTGGTCCCGGGCGGTTCGACGAATGGGAGTTCCGGGACGGGAACCCTGAATACCCGGTCTACGTGCAGGTTGAAAAGGATCTTTCCTTCGTGGGTGCGGGTGTCGGCGAAACCATCATCGGGCCGACGACAGTGGAAGTCCATCCGCCCAACCAGTACTATGTGACAGGTATTCTCATCTACGGTACCGACCTCCATGTTTCGGCCCGCGACTTGACGGTTGAGAACTGCCGGTATCGCGGAGTAGATCTATATCGTGGTCGCCTCGAATTGGATCACTGCGAGTTCCGTGGGTGTCGTACCTGGGGCGTAACCGGGATCTTCGTCTTAGGTGGCTGGATCCGCGACTGCTCCTTCCACGATATGGGCACAACGCAATCGCAAGCGTACGGATTGGGTTTCTACACCCCAAGTGTCGGCGTCGAAGTCGCGCGCTGCACCTTTACGAACATCAACGGAGTCCATGCCGGTGCCTGGTGGAGCGGCTGCCGTGACATCGACTACCGTGACTGCGAGTTTGACTATGGAATCGTCGGAGTCGGCTTTCATGACGGTGCCTCGGGGTCAGTTAACGGATGCGCTATTAGTGATTTTTCGAATTACGGGATTATCCTTAATCGGTGCGGTACAGTAGTCATCGAAGACAACGAGATAACGCAACTCGGGGATTCTGCTGGGGCCGGCATCGGTGTATGGTATACAGCTCAGAACATCACAATGCACCAGAACGTCGTAGTTAGCGATACGTGGGTGCTAAATATCGACGCTAACGTCATATCCGGCGAGATCAGCGACAACCACTTCCTCCGCGAGGGAGACCAAGCCTGGTGGGTCTGGACGGCCGACTATTACCCGATCACCATTCCTCGCATCATCAACCTCGAAAACAACTACTGGGGCACCACCGACACCGCCCTGCTCGATCAGTGGATCTTCGACGGCAACGACGACGACGACGTGGATATCTACATCGACTATCTGCCGCTGGCCGACGGCCCCATCCCCACCGAACCCACCACCTGGAGCACCGTGAAAGCCCAGTTCCGGTAAGATCTTACCGCCGCGCCCCGAACACGCTGCCGTCCCGCAACACCTTCGCCATCGCCTCGATGAACGCCTCGACGTCGGCGGCCGTGTTGTAGCCCTGGCAGGAGATCCGGACGAACTGCTTGCCCTTCCACTCCACCACCGGGATCTCGATCTGGTGCTCGAAGCGCAGCGCCTTCTGCAGCCGGGCGCGGTCGCAGAGCGGGACCGGCAGGGTGTGCATCTGGACGAAATACGCGGGGTCGTCCGGGCAGATCGGCGGCAGGCCGGTCAGGCGGCCCAGGCCACGGCGCGCGTGCTGCACCAGTTCCCGGCACTCCCGCTGCACGCGGGGCCAGTCGTGCGCCCGGCGGAACTCGATCGCGGCCGGCACGCTCAGGCACGCCGACGGGTCTCGCGTGCCCGTCCACTCCTGCTCATCGACGAAGCGGCTCTCGCCGGGGTGGTCGCTGCGCCAGCCCCAGCTCACGATGAGCGGCTTGAGCGTCTGCTGCGCCCGCACGCTCGCGTGCAGGAAGCCGGCGCCCTTGGGCGCCATGAGCCACTTGTGGCAGTTGCCGACGTAGAAGTCCGCGCCCAGGCTGTCGAGGTCGACGTCGATCTGGCCCGGGGCGTGCGCGCCGTCGATCACCGTGGTGATGCCGGCGTCGCGCGCGCGGCGCACCAGTTCGCCGACGGGGAAGGTGAGCGCCGTGGTCGAGGTGAGGTGGCTCAGGAACAGCACCCGCGTGCGGTCCGTCACGCGCGACCACACGGCCTCGACCATCTGGTCCGACGACTCGACCGTCAGCGGCACGTGCGCGCGCACGTACGCGGCGCCGCGCTGCTCGCAGAGGAAGGTCCACATGCGGTCCATGGCGCCGTACTCGTGGTCCGTGGCGAGGACCTCGTCGTCGCGGTGCAGCGGCAAGGCGTGGGCGACGATGTTCAGGCCGGTGGTCGCATTGGGGACGAACACCAGGTCATCCCGGCGGGCGCCGAGGAACTGCGCGAGGGCCTGGCGCGCCGCGCGCATGCGAGCGGGCAGGTCGCGTTCCTCGTGGAGGAAGTCGACCGGCTCGCTCTCGAGCTCCCGCTGGAGCTTCTGGCAGGTGTCGAGGACGGGCCGCGGGCAGGCGCCGAAGGAGCCGTGGTTGAGGAACACGACGTCGTCGCGCAGCAGGAAGAGCTGGCGCAGGCCCGCGGCCGCCTTCACTACTGGACCGTGACCTTCACCGTCACCGGCAGGTCGGCCGGGCGCAGGCAAACCTTGTCGTCGCAGGCCTGGGCGGCGAGGCTGAGCGGGCCCGTGAGCTCGCCCTTGGCGCCGGCCGGCACCTTGGCCGTGACCTTCAGCACGATGGCGCCCGCGTGCATCATGACCTCCTCGCCCAGGAAGTCGCCCTTGACCGCGGCCGGGTATTCGACCTTGAGGTCCGTCAGGGGGAAGCCCTCGCCGGCGACGAGGTCGATGCCGATGTAGAGGCTCTCGGGGTCCTCGGCGTAGCTGTGCGAGTAGAGGTGCCAGTGCTTCGCGATCTCGGCCTTGACCTCGAAGGCGACGGTCGCGCCGGCCTTGGCGGTGAGCGCGGCCGGGCCGGTCACCTTGACGACGTCGGCGGAGGTCTTCGGCGGGCCCGCCGGGGCCTTGGCGCCGTCGCCGGCGCAGGCGGCGGTCGCGAGCGAGAGCAGTACGATCAGGACGAGGGTGGTGCGGATGCGGCGCATGTCGTCTCCTTTTAGGTGGTCATGGCGTCCTGCGCCTGGAGGATCCGGTCGGCCGACCGGCGCAGGACCCGCACGAGGCGCTCGATGTTCTCGCGTCGCATGCGGCGGTTCTCGACGTTGACGCGCAGGGCCACGCGGCCGTGCAGGACGGTGGTGCTGAACCAGGCATCGCCCTCGCGCTCCACGAGTTCCTGGAGCTGGCGGTTGAGGCGGTCGGTGTCGCGGTCGTTGAACCGCGGCTGTCCCTGGGGGTTCCGCGGCACCCAGCGGAAGTTGCAGATGCCCAGGGTGTTCGGCCCGAGGATGGCGAAGTCGCGCTCGCGGCGCAAGCTGGCCGAGAGCAGGCGGGCGAGGTAGATGTCGTTCTCGATCCAGGCGCCGAACTGGCGACGACCGATCAGTTTCAGCGCCATCCAGACCTTGAGGGCGTTGAATCGACGGCTCCCCTCCACCCCGTACTGGAAGAAGTTCACCTTGTCGCCCATGTGGAAACCGCGGCGGTCGGTCAGGGCGCGACCGCGGTCGTCCGTTTCCATGTAATATTCGGGGTGGACCAGGAAGGCGTGGCGCAGCGCGTCGCCCTCGCGCACCAGGATGCCGCCGGCCGAGAAGGGCATGTAGAACCACTTGTGGGGGTCGACGGTGATGGAGTCGGCCAGCTCGACGCCCTTGAGCATCGGCGCATAGCGTTCCGACAGGACCACCGCGCCGCCGTACGCGGCGTCGACGTGGAACCAGCAGCCGTTCGCGCGGGCGATGGCGGCGAGGTCGTTCAGCTTGTCGATGCTGCCGGTGTTGGTGGTGCCGGCGATGCCGATGATGCAGCAGGGAATGCGGCCCGCCTCGCGGTCGGCGGCGAGGGCGGCGGCGAGGGCGTCGAGGTCGATGCGGAAGAGGTCGTCCACGGGCAGCTTGCGCAGCTGGCCGCGGCCGAGGCCGAGCACGTCGACGGCCTTGACGAAGCTGTAGTGGCCCTGGCTGGAGACGTAGAAGACCAGCTGGCCGAGGCGCGGGTCGATCTCGTTCGCCTCGAGCTGGGTGACGTCGCGGCCGAGGGCGCGGTTGATCGCCAGCTTGAGGCCGGTGATGTTGGCGAGGGAGCCGCCGGAGACGAAGGTGCCGAAGCTGGTGTCGGGCAAGCCGAAGAGGTCGCACAGCCAGCTGATGACGCGCTTCTCGATGGCCGTCGCCGCCGGCGCGTGCCGCCAGGAGGCCACGTTCTGGTTCATCGCCGCCGCGAGCGACTCGGCGAAGATGGCGATGGGCAGCGGCGAGGGGTTCATCATGCCGAAGTAGCGCCGGCTGCCGATGGCCATGGTGTTGGGGAAGACCTTGGTGCGGCACTCCTGCACCAGGTCGGCGAAGGCGCAGCCCTCGTCGGGCAGCGGCTCGCTGAAGAGGTCGTCCAGGCCGGCGGGCGAAACGGGGCCGTAGACGCGCCGGCCCTCGAGGCCCTTGAGATACTCGGTGATGAGGTCGACCACGGCGATGCCCGTCGCGCGGAGGGTCTTGATGTCGTCGGCGAGTTCCGGACGGACCTTGATGTCGTCGGCGAGCGGTTCCTTGGCGGCGACGGCTTCCGCCGGCGGCAGGTGGCGGTCCGGATAGCTGGTCATGGCCTCACCTCGGGAAAGGTGCCCGCGGCGATGGCCTCGAGCACGGCCGCGGCCCCGCCCTCGGCCACCGAACCGGTGACGACGTCGGCCGCGGCGCACACGTCCGCCGGTCCGTCGCTCATCGCCACGCTGATGCCGGCCTCGGCGAACATGTCGAGGTCGTTGTAATTGTCGCCGATGGCGATCAGGCGCGCGGGCGCGACCCCGTACGCCGCCGCCAGGTGCCGCAGGCCCGTGCCCTTGCTGCAAGCGTGGTGGTACACCTCGGCCCAGTAATATCGGCCCTCGCCGAGGAGCGACCGCGTGTTGATGACCCGCACCTGGTCGCCCAGCTCGGCGTGGATCGCCGCCGTCAGCGGACGCACCACCTCGGCCGTGTCGATGGTGCCCACCTCGAGGGCCTGCGCGGGCGCGGCGGCGAGCAGGTCGTCCTCCCAGTCGAGGCCGCCCACGATCTCCTCGCGGTGCTGCAGGTAGCGGGCGAGGCAGGGGTTCACGGCGCGGCGCTCGGTCTGCACGCGGCCTCCGTCCTCGTCGCCGCCGTAGATCATCGGACATGCGCCGAAGGCGCGGAACGTCTGGATGAGGCGTTGCACCAGTTCGCGATCCAGCACGTTGTACGCCAGCCGTCGATAGGGTACTCCCCCATCCACCACCGCCCCGTTGAGCGTGACCTTAGGCAGGTCGGCGGGATGCCAGGCGGAGAGGTCGAGCACCGACGAGAGGGAGCGGTTGTTACGGCCGGTGCAGATGGCGACCACGTGGCCGGCGTCGCGCACGGCCTGCAGCGCCGCGATCTCGCGGTCGCGCAGGCGGCCGCCGCACTCGGTGTCGAGCAGGGTGCCGTCCATGTCGCAGGCGACCAGCAGGCGGTCCATCATGTCAGCCCGTCACGTTGAAGTGGGTGAACTCGCCGGTGGCCGCCAGCCAGGTCGGCTCGCAGTGATCCACGCGGGCGCGGTCGGGACCCTGGCGCAGCCAGGCCAGCAGCGCCTCGGCGGCCCGCGGCGACCCCTCGGCCACCACGCGGACGGCGCCGTCGGGCTGGTTGCGGACCCAGCCGACCAGGCCCAGGGCCTTGGCCTTCTGGGACGTGGCCCACCGGAACCCGACGCCCTGGACGCGGCCGCTGACGATGACCTCGAGACGCGTGTCCATGTCGGGTCCAAGGATACCGCCTCGCGGGCGAACTTGCCAGATCAGTCGTCCCGCCAGGGGCGGGGCCCGGCGATCTCCTCGGCCGTCACCCAGTCCCGCACGGTGGCGGCCAGGCCGCGGATGACGGGACGACCGTGCATCTCGACCTCGCCCGTGCGGAAGTTCAGCTCGCCGTAGATGCGGCGGCCCTTGCGGCCGGTGGAGACGCCGAATCCCACCAGGCGGTCGGCCTCCCAGCCGGCCGCGAAGGCCAGGGTCCAGGAGTCGTCGACGACGTCGCCGAGCAGGTTGTCGAGCCACGCGTCCACGTCCAGGTAGTTCGCGCCGCGGCGGATCTGGAAGACGGTGAGCGCGTCCACGGCGTAGCGGCGCTTCTCCTTGTCGACGCGCACCTCGATGGTTCGCGGCCCCAGCGCCCACTCGTCGAAGACGAGCGGGCTGTTCACGACGACGGTGCCCGGGTGGTAGCCGAGGATGCTGTAGGGCATGGGAAACTCGAGGTGCTGGTCCCGTATGGTGAAGACCAGCCGGCGCCGGGATTCTAGGCCGTCGTGCTGCTTCCGTTCGCCGGGCGGCACCAGTTCGCGGGCGAGGGTCGCCAGCCTGTCGAGCGGGAAGTCCGTCTTCTCGCCCCAGGCGGCGGCAAAGGCGTCGAGGTCGGCGGCGGTCCAGGTGCCCAGCGAGTCGGCGGCCACCATGCTCAGCACGAAGGCGAAGAGCGGCTCCTTCACCTGTTCGCGCAGCGCCTCGCGCGAGGGGACGAGGGCGGTGTCGGGGATGCGGAGGTAGTCCGCCCCCGCGGTGCCGGCGGCGGCGAGGAGCGCCAGATGCGCGAGCAGGCATCTCGGGTGCATGGCGGTCATTCTCCCCGCGCCTCGATCCGCGCGACGTTCACCGCCACCTCGTCGGCCTCGGCGCGACGGCCGAGGCGCGCGAGCGCGTCGCCGTAGTCCTTGAGGATCGCGGCGAGCTCGGGGTGATCGGGGCCGTGCGCGTGCTCGAAGATGGCGAGCGCGCTCTCGAAGTAGGGCAAGGACGCGGCGGGGTCGCCGCGGCGGCAGATCAGCAGGCCCAGGTCCCGCTTGCTCCAGGCCACGTCCTGGTGGTCGGCGCCGAGGACCTGCTCGCGGATGGCGAGGGCACGACGGTAGAGGGGTTCCGCGAGGTCGTACTTGCCCTGATCGCGGTACAGGTTGGCGAGGTTGTTCAGGGTCTGCGCCACGTCGGGATGGTCGCTGCCGACCGCCTTCTCGCGGATCGCGAGGGCGCGCTGGTAGAGGGCGGCGGCCTCGTCGTTGCGGCCCTCGAGCTGGTACAGCAGCGCCAGGTTGTTGACGGCCGTGCCCAGGCGGGGGTGCGTCGGGCCGAGCACCTTCTCGTAGATCGAGATCGCCCGGCGATAGTTGTCCTTGGCTTCCTCCACGCGGTTGAGCTGATGATAGAGCAAGCCGAGGTTGTTCAGACCCTTGGCGACATCCGCGTGATTCTCGCCGTAGGCTTTCTCCCAGATCGCCAGGGCCTGCTTGTAGAGGTCCTCGGCCGCGACGTAGTCGCCCTCGTTCCAGGCGAGGATCGCCAGTCCGTTCAGGCTGTCGGCGACCTCGGGATGGTCGGGGCCCAGGACGGCGATGCGGAGGTCGCGCGCGCGCTCGTAGAGCGGCCGCGAGGCGTCGTAACGGCCTTGGCGGCGGTAGACGCTCGCCAGGTCGCTGATGCTCCGCGCCAGTGCCAGCCGATCCTCGTCGGGACGACGCTCCATGAGCGCCATCGCCTCCCGCAGGCGGGTCTCGGCCTCGTCGTACCGCGCGAGCAGGATGTCGAGGTCGGCGAGCTCGATCAGGGTCGCGCTCACGGAGGGGTCGTCGCGGCCGAGTTCCTGGCGGCGCAGGTCGAGAGCCGTCTGCAGGAGCGGGCCGGCTTCCTCGTAGAGTCCCAGGTTGCGGTAGACCTTGCCGATGGTGGTCATCAGCCGGGCCTGGGTCTGCGGCTGGCCGGCCAGCTCGCTCTCGACGCGCGTGGCGCCGGCGTCGAGGATCTCGCGGGCCGTGATGGTGCTACCGCGCGAACGGTCGGGGTCGGACACCTCGAAGAGGTCGACGAGGAAGTCGGACACCTGGGTGGCCGCGGTGGCCTCGAGGACGGCCGTACGTTCGGCGCGCACCGCGCGGATGAGGCCGACGGTGGTGCCGGCGATTCCCAGCAGCACCGCCACGGCGACGAAGCCGCCGGCCACCACGCCCGTGCGATGGCGCTTGACGAACTTGCGCACCGTGTACGCCTTGCTCGGCGGCCCCGCGAGCACCGGCTGATCTTGCAGATGTCGCTGGATGTCCAGGGCCAGCCCGTTGGCGGTGTCGTAGCGCCGGGTCCGGTCCTTCTCCAGCGCCTTCATGGTGATCCAGTCGAGGTCCCCGCGCAGGCGCTTGCGCAGGCCCGACGGCTCGCAGCCGCGGTCGCGCGCGGCCGCGTCGAGCGAGGTCGTCATGGTGGTCACGCGGGCGCTGGGCCGCGGCGGCTCGTCCTCGCGGATCTTGCGGAGCACCTCCTGGAAGCCGACGTTCTCGAAGTCCTCCTTGCTGAAGGGCCGCTCGCTCACCAGCAACTCGTAGAGCAGCACGCCGAGCGCGTAGACGTCGGTGCGGGTGTCGATGCCCCGGCCGTCGAGATCGGCCTGCTCGGGACTCATGTACGCCGGCGTGCCCACCAGCTGGCCGAGGTTGGTCTGCACGGTCAGGTCCGTCAGCGACTGATCCATCGCCTTGGCCACGCCGAAGTCGATGATCTTGGGCACCGGCCGGCCGTCGACCTCCGTGACCAGGACGTTGGTCGGCTTGATGTCGCGGTGGATGATCGCCTTCTGATGGGCGTGCTGGACGCCCTCGCAGACCTGGATGAAGAGTTCGAGCCGTTGCCGGAGGGTCAGGCGGCGGGCATCGCAGTAGTCCGTGATGGGGATGCCCTCGACGAACTCCATGACGAAGTACGGACGACCGCGCTCGGAGGCGCCGGCGTCGAAGACCTTCGCGATGCAGGGGTGGTCCATGAGCGCGAGGGCCTGGCGCTCCGATTCGAAGCGGGCGACGAACTCCTCGGTGTCCATGCCGCGCTTGACGATCTTCAGCGCGACCTTGCGCCGGATGGGCTCGAACTGCTCGGCCTCGTAGACCTCCCCCATGCCGCCCTCGCCGATCTGGCGCAGGAGACGGTAGGGGCCGATCTGTTCGAGACCGCCGGGGCCCGGTGCGGCGGCTGACGAAACGCCGCCGGGCGACGGCGTGACCGCTTGCGTTCTGTCGTCGTCCACGGCTGGTCGTGCCTCCCGAGGTCGTCGGATAGAATAGCCGCAATCTGGGATATTGCGAGAGGTTTGGCGAGGCAACCATTCGCCGCGGTCGTGCGTCTCTAGTCCGCACGTGCGCTCATCGCGTTTCCCCGAACAAGGCTGGACGGATCATGAACCGGAATCGCTCGCGTCGTAAGAAGTATGTCTGGATTGCGGTTATCCTGCTGCTGGTCGTCGGCGGCGCCGTGGGCGCGATGGCCATGTCGCGCAATGGCAAGGCGAAGGACGTCGGGGCGGTCGTCAAGGTGGAGCGGGGCGACGTCGTCGAGAAGGCCCTCGCCGTGGGCTCGATCGTGCCCCGGGACGAGGTCTCGGTGAAGGCCAAGGTGTCCGGCGTGGTCAAGCGGGTGTACCGCGAGCCGGGCCAGTACGTGACCGCGGGCGAGCCGCTGCTGGAGATCCGGCCCGATCCGACGCCGCTCGAGCTGGCCGACGCCCGCCGGCGGGTGGACATGGATGCCATCGCCTTCCGCAACGCCGAGCACGACCTCGGTCGCGCGCGCGACCTGTATCGCGAGGGCATGATCGCCGACCAGGAGCTCGAGCGCGCGCAGAAGGCGTACGACGAGACCGCCCTGCAACTCGAAGCGAGCCGGGAGCGGCAGACGCTCATCGAGAAGGGCAGCGTGTCGATCGGCGGCCGGGAGCTCGACGCGACGGTGCGGGCGCCCATCACCGGATCGATCCTCGAGAAGAACGTCAACCTGGGCGACCCCGTGGTGCCGCTGACCTCCTACCAGGAGGGCACCGTGCTGATGACCATGGCCAACATGGACAGCCTGGTCTTCAAGGGCACCGTGGACGAGATCGACGTCGGCAAGCTGTCGATCGGCATGCCGGTCGAGATCAAGATCGGCGCCCTGCCGGGCCGGACCGTGCCCGGGCGCCTGGTGAAGATCTCGCTGAAGGCCCGCGAGGAGAACAACACGCGCATGTTCCCCGTGGAGATCGCCATCGAGGACACCAAGGTCGCGCTCCTGCGCGCCGGGTACTCGGCCAACGCCGACATCATCATCCGCCGCGCGGACGCCGTGCTCACGCTGCCCGAGCGGGTGGTTTACGCGCGCAACGACAGCACCTGGGTCGAGCTGCCGGGCGCCGCCGGCGCGCGGATCAGGACGCCGATCGCCACCGGGCTCTCCGACGCCATCCGCATCGAGGTCACCGCGGGCCTGGCCGAGGGTCAGGACGTGCTCGAGAAGCCGGAGAAGACCCTCTGATGAAGGGCGTGCGCGGCTTCCTCGTCAACTGCGCCTACCTCCTCTCCCTCTTCCGGGAGTTCCAGGCCGATCTGCGCGCGCAAAAGCAGCGGGCGATCCTCACCACCTTCGGGATCGTGTGGGGGACCGCCGCCGTGGTCATCATGATGTCCGTCGGCACCAGCGTGAAGCGCCAGAACATGATCAACATGCGCGGTCTCGGCGACGCGGTGGTGCTGCTCTTTCCCGGATCCACCACCAGGCCCTACCAGGGCTTCGGCGTCGACCGCCGCATCCGCCTTGACGTTTCCGACGTGACGCTGCTGCGGCAGCGCTTGCCGGAGGTCGCGCAGATCAGCGAGGAGTTTGCGCGCTGGGACGCGGTGCTGCGCGTCGGCGACCAGGTGCGCAGCCCGCTGGTGGCGGGCGTGAACGTGGCCTACGGCGAGATCCGCAACGAGATCCCGGAGCCGGGCGGCCGCTGGTTCAACGACCGCGACCTGGCGGAGCAGCGGCGCGTGGTCTTCCTGGGCGGCAAGGTGGCCGCGTTCCTGTTCGGCGAGGGCGTCGATCCCGTCGGCGAGTTCGTGCAGCTGAACAGCGTGCCGTTCCGCGTGGTCGGCGTGCTGCGCCACAAGACGCAGAACTCGAGTTACAACAACCGGGACGAGGACCGGGCCTTCATCCCTTCGACCACCTACACGGCGATGTTCGGCGAGCGTTACGTCAACAACATCGTGCTGACGACGAGCCACGGCTGGGACCGCTCGCAGGACGTGGTCGCCAAGGTGCGCGAGACCCTGGCGCAGAAGTACGTCTTCGACCCCGCCGACGAGGATGCGGTCAACATCTGGGACACCGCCGAGTTCTTCGGCGAGTTCTCCGCCTTCTTCACCGGGTTCAACATCTTTCTGGTGGTGATGGGCGTGATGACCCTCGGCGTCGGCGGCCTCGGCGTCTCCAACATCATGTACGTGGTGGTGCGGGAACGGACCCGCGAGATCGGCATCCGTCGTTCGGTGGGCGCCCGCCGCTGGGTCATCATGGCCCAGTTCCTCGCGGAGACCTTCTTCATCACCGCGGCCGGCGCCCTGATCGGCGGGCTGGTCGCCTGGGGGCTGGTGGCGCTGGTGGCGAACATGCCGCGCGAGGCGAAGGAGGCTCTCGGCACACCGGCCATCGACCCGCTGGTGGCGCTGGTCTCGACCGCGATCATCGCCGCCGTCGCCTTCCTGGCCGGCTTCTTCCCGGCGCGGCGCGCCGCCAGCATCGACCCCATCGAGGCCCTGAGGAGCTGAGCCATGTGGACCATGCTACTGCACGACCTGCGCCACCAGAAGACCCGCGTCTTCCTGACGGTGGCCGGCATCGTCTGGGGCACCATGTCCGTCGTGCTGCTGCTGGCCTTCGGCTTCGGGCTCGAGAAGCGCATCATCGAGGGCAACCTCAACTACACCGACGCCGTGATCACGCTCTACGCCGGCGAGACCACCAAGCCGTTCCAGGGCCTGCCGGCGATCCGCCCCATCCGCTTCACGATGGACGACGTGCACCTGCTGCGCGCGAACCTCCCGCTCGTGCAGCTGATCTCGCCGACCTTCGGCCGTGGCGGCATGATCGTCAGCCGCGGCACGGCGCGCACCACCACCTACGGCGAGGGCGTGGCTCCCGAGTTCTACCACATGCGCCACTTCTACCAGGGCGAGGGACGATTCCTGAACGACGCCGACGTGATCGAGAAGCGGCGCGTGGTCTTCCTCGGCGACAACATCGCCAGGACGCTGTTCGCCGACGAGGATCCCGTGGGCCAGCTGATCGAGGTCGACGGCCTGACCTACAAGGTGGTCGGCGTGCTGGCCAGGAAGGTCCAGATGTCGATGAGCAACGGCCCCGACGCCGACCGGGTGATCATGCCCTGGTCGACGTTCCAGACCGTCTACGGCCAGCAGCGCGTGAACCGGATCCTGATACGCCCCGGCGATCGCGGCCGCACCGAGGAACTCATTCGCGACATCCGCGAACTGCTCGGCCGCAAGTACCGCTTCGACCCCTCCGACGAGTACGCCGTCGACATCGAGAATGACATCGAGAACGAGAAGATCGGCCGGCGGATCATGCTCGGCCTGAACATCTTCTTCGGCGTGATCGGGTCCTTGACCCTGGTGGTGGCCGGCGTGGGCGTGGCGAACATCATGTTCGTGGCGGTGAAGGAGCGGACCACGGAGATCGGCATCAAGCGCGCGGTCGGCGCGCGCCGCGGCGGCATCATCGTCCAGTTCATGCTCGAGGCTCTGCTGATCACCGGCGGCGGCGGCGCGCTCGGCATCGCCGTCTCGTGGGGCATCGTCCGTCTGGTGTCCACGCTGCCGGACGACACCGGCCCCCTGCAGTTCATGGGCCACCCCGTCTTCTCGGGGACCGTGGCGCTGGTGACGGTGTCGATCCTGGCGGCCATCGCGCTGGCGGCGGGCGTGTTCCCGGCGCGACGGGCGGCGGAGGTCGACCCGATCGAGGCCCTACGCTTCAGCTGAGCGCCGGCGTCGTCACCGCCGCGAGGATCTCCTCGCTGGCGCCGCCGTCGTCGACGGTCGCCAGGACCGCCTGGAAGCGATCGACCGTGGCCAGGAAGAGGTCCAGTAGCCGCGGGTCGAACTGCGTGCCGCGGCCTTCCTTCATGATGGCCAGCGCCTTCGAAACCGGCATCGCCGGCCGGTAGACCCGGTCGCTGGTCAGCGCGTCGAAGACGTCGCAGATGGCCACGATGCGGCCGAAGATGTGGATGGATTCCCCCTGCAGGCCCCGCGGATATCCCTTGCCGTCCCAGCGTTCGTGGTGGTCGTACGCCACGATGGCGGCGGCCTTGAGCAGCGCGCGGTCGGACTGGTCGAGGATCCGGTGGCCGATGCTCGCGTGGGTCTGCATCAACCGGTACTCCTCGTCGGTGAGCTTGCCGGGCTTGTTCAGCACCGCATCCGGGATGGCGATCTTGCCGAGGTCGTGCATCGGCGCGGCCTGGCGCAGCAGGTCGATCTGCGCCTGGTCGAGACCGGCGAGGTGCGCCAGCAGGGCGGCGGTCTGCCCGACGCGGACGGTGTGACTCGCCGTCTCGTGCGACCGGCCCTCGACGACCACGCAGAGGGTCTCGATGAGGTCGTGCTGCGTCTGGACGATCTCCCGTTCCTTCGCCTGCGATTCGGCGCGCGAAGCCTTGAGCTGGCCCGCCATCGCGTTCATGGTGCCCGCCAGCAGTCCGAGCTCCGTGCGGTCGCTCAGGTCGATCGGCGTGTCGAGGTCGCCGGCGCCGATCCGCTCCAGACCGCGCCGCAGCACGTCGACCGGCCGCAGGAGGCGACCCATCAGGATCACGGCCATGAGCCCGCCGACGACGGCGAGCGCCGCGGCGAGCCCGAGCACCTGCTTGCGTGTCTCGGCCAGGACGCCGTTGACGTGATCGCGCTTCTGGCCCACGACCACTGAGCCCAGCAACTGGCCGGTGGGATGCCGGACCGGCGCCCGCACGGCGAGCATCTGCGCATTGGCCAGGAGTTGCTCGCCGTCGAGGAGCCGGCGACGGGTCGGCAATGGCGCCAGGGACGCGAGCGCCGGGTCGGGCTGGCCGAGCAGACGCGGGTCGGTATGGCCCTGGACGCGCCCCGCGTGATCCAGCACCACGGCCATGACCAGGTGCGGCTGTCGTTCGAGCATCTCCCGCACCACGGGATAGAGGGTCAACTCGGGATACTCGGCGAGCAGAGCGTCCGTGCTCAACAGGGCGAGGTTGCGCGACTCCAGCAGCAGCCGGGTCTCCATCTCCTCCTGGAGGGTGCGACGCGTGCTGCGCTCGGTGACCAGGGCCACGCCGGCCACCGCCACGGCGACCATGAGCGCCGTCGTGGTCGAGAGGATCAGCTTCATGCTGACCATGCGTTGCATGGAACCCCCTGGAGGCTACCGGCCGGCGCCGATGCGCTCCATCTGTTGCATCTGCTGGTGCGCGCGCTCGAGATAGCCGCGGGCGCGCTGGTCGTTGGGGGCGACGCGCACGGCCTGCTCCCAGCGGTCGACGGCGGCGCGGAGACGACCGTTCGCGAACTCCTCCATGCCGACTGTCAGGTACTCCTGCAGGAGGCGGTCCCGGACACCCGCGAACTCGGGGTCGGCCGCCCAGACCAGCTCCCAGTAGCGCACGGCCTCCTGGTTGCGTCCCGCTTCCAGCGCCTGCACGCCACGCTGGTAGAGGTCGGCCAGTTCGCGCCGACGGGCGTCGCTCAGCGCCGGCGCCTTGGCGACGCTGGGGGCGGCGCTGGCGACGGGCGCCGGCGCGGACGCCTTCGCGCGGCAGCGCTCGATCTGCCTGGCGAGGTCCGAGACGGCCGCGGTCGCCGGCTCGAGTCCACGCGCTTCCTCGACCAGCGACGCGGCATCGTCGCAGCGGTCGACGGCGAGCAACCACTGCGCCTGGTCCAGGAGCGACGCGGCCCGCAGATGGACCGCCTCGTCGGTCCGCCGCAGCATGACGGCGGTCTCGGGATCGTCCGGGTACGCGGCGAGCAGGTCGTCGAAAGCCCGGCGAGCCGTGAGCAGGTCTCCGCGCGAGAAGGCATCGAGACCGGCGTCGAAGCGCTGCCGCACCTCGAGGCTGCGCGCGGTCCGCTCGGCGCTCTGGCGGCGGACGCGTTCCAGGCTCGCGGCGGCCGCGTCGTCCTGCGGATTTGCGGCGAGGGCCCGCGCGTAGGCGATGGCGGCGCCGGTGAGGTCGTCGGCGGTCTCGAGGTCATGGCCGCGGCCCGACCAGGTCGCGGTCAGCAGGCCCGGGATCTCGCGATGATCGGGCGCCAGCACCTGCAGGGTGGTCACGTTCTCGAGGGCGGCATCCCAGCGTCCGGCCGCGATGTCGGCGCGGGCGTCCGCGGCCAGGCGATCGGCCTGTTCGCGCGTGCGGACCGCGTAGGACTCGTCGAGCTTCGCCTGGAGGGCCGCGGCCTCCGCCTGCTGCGCGCGCTGGCGGCTCTCGGCGACGGTGGGACCGAACGCCAGCGCCATGCCGAAGCGGTGGATCTGACCGAGCGGGTTGTCCTCGAACTGATAGTCCACACCGAGCCCGTGCCAGCGGACGCTGGCGCCGGCCGTGAGGTTGCCGGCGGCGGAGCCGGCGCGCAGGGCCAGCACGTCATAGAGATCGGCCTGCACGCCGCCGTGCCACCGCGCGTCCATCTGGCTGGTCTTCTCGATATCCACGCTCGCGAGCAGGACCAGCGGCCCGCCGACGCCGCGACGATACGCCGCGCCGCCGCGCAGCGCCGTGGGATCCGGCACCTCGTCGAGGTCGAGGCGGATCTTGGGCTCGACGAGGTTGCGCACCGCGGCGCCGAGCGAGAAGCCGGGCGCAGGCCGCGCGAGCAACCCCAGGTCGAGACCGTAACCGCTGCCTGAATAGCCGGCGAGGGACTGCCGCTGCATCTTCACCGTGCCACCGACGGACAGGACGCGGCTGACCTCGCGGCCGAAGCCCAGACCGACCTCCAGCTCGGCGTCCTGCAGGTCGTCGGCGAGGAGGACGCCGCGGTCGTCCCGGTTCTCGATGCCGTCGACGCCGAAGCGCCGCAGGGTCAGGGACGTGGTGCCCCAGCTGTGGTGCGGCAGGACGAGGGCCGCGAACTGCTCGTTGAAACCCAGGCCGAAGAGGGTGGTCTGCGTGGCCTGCAGTTCCTTGCGTTCGAGCCAGCCGAGGCCGCCAGGATTCCAGATGGCGGCGCTGGCGTCGTCGGACACGGCGCAGAAGGCGCCGCCGAGCCCGAGGGCGCGATTACCGGCGCCGGTGGCGAAGACCGAGCGTCCGCCGCCGTCGTCGAGCGCGAGGCTGGTGGTCGCGAGAGCCATGAGGAGCGCGATGGTCAGCGTCGTTTTCATCGCACCACCGCCACTTTTCGCACCAGGCGCTCCTGCTGGCCATCCGCGAAGCGGACCAGCAGCTCGGCGAGATAGACGCCGTTGTGGACGGTCTGGTCGCGCCCGTTGCGCCCGTCCCAGGTCAGATCCTGGTGCAGACCCGCGGCGAGCGCGCGACGGTCGGCCAGGGTGACGACGCCCTCGCCGCGCGACGTGAGGATCCGCAGGGAAACCTCCGCCGCTTGCGGCAGGCTGAAGGCGAAGCTGGTCGCCTCGCGGCCCGCCGCGAACGGATTCGGGAAGTTGATGTAGCTGGACGCGAGGTCGAGGCCGCTGAAGGTCCCTGTCGCGGTCCAGAAGGGGAACGACGTGCCGGGCGCCGGGCGTACGCGGATGACGCCGCTGGCGCCGTCCGGCTGGACGGCGTGGACGTCCGCCGCCGTCAACCCGACCCGCAGGCCGCCCGTGGCCTCGGCCCGGAAGCGCGCTTGCAACGTGACCACGACCGTCTCGCCCGCGGGGATCGCGAGCGGCGCGGCTCCGTGCAGCGCGGCCGTGGAGTCGGCGGTGGCCGCCGCCCAGTCGGTCTCGCCGACGCGCGCCGTGACCTCGGCGCAGGTCTCGCCGAGATCGCGGGCGTCCGCCCGCAAGGTCAGCCCGGCCAGGAGCAACGGTCCCGACCCGGGCGGCGCGCCGTTGCGCAGGGAGATCCGTGCCAGCTCGACCAGCGCGCCGTCCCCGGCCAGCAGGGGCGGCATGCGGTCGGTGACGTTCACCAGGAGCTCGTCGGCCGGGGCGACCAGCCTCGTGAAGCCGGACGTGCAGGGCCAGACGCCGCCGGCGCCGGGCTGCAGCGCGACGCGGGTGGCGAGATTGGCGTCCCGCGCCACGACGCCGGAATCCGGCACCGCGAGCTCGAAGCCGGACGCGGCGGTCACTGCTTCGAGGTCGCAGGTGAGGACGAGGTCGCCGGCACCGCCGGCGCTGAGGCGCACGCCGGTCAGCGGGATCCGGATGACGCCGTTCGCCGCGGACGGCGGCGGCAGGTCGGCGCAGGTGGTGTCGCGCCACGAGAGGTGCAGCCGGTCGCAGATGCCGGCGGGATCCAGGGGACCACCGGCGTCGTCGCGACAGACCAGGCGCAGCGTGTCGATGGTCACCGCCGCGGTCCCGACCGCCGCCGGGTGCGCGACACGAAGGGTGAGCGCGGGCACGCCGGTGGCGCCCACGGTGAGATGATCCGGCAAGCGCGGCGTGCCGCCGACGGCGACCACCGTGGCGGGGGCTTGAAGGGTGATCGTCGGGCCCTCGATCTCGTCCGCCTGGTAGTAGACCGGCACGGGCACGCCGACGTTGCCGTCGCGCGCGTCGAAGAGCGTGCTCGACTCGAGTCGCAACCGCACGGGCCCCAGCGCGGCGACCGCCGGCACCCGGCCGAGGATGCGCAGGGACACCGCCGTCGCCCCCACGGGCACGTTCACCGGCGGCATGAGCTGGAAGGTGACGGTGGTATCGCCGGCGTCGTCGAGGGCGTTCTCGGCATGCATCGCGAGCGAACCGAGCACCCGCAGCCGCTGGAAGCGCGACGACGCGTCGGGGAGGCGCCGGCCCAGCGTGTCGACCAGCGCCACGGTGAAGGCGCCGATCTGGACATCCGTCGGGAATGCGGGATCGCCCGCGCCCTGCAGGTCGAGACGCAGCAGTTCCACGTCGTCCTGACCGGAGCATGCCGTGGCGGCGGCGCCTTCGCCGCGCGCCACGTTCAAACCGGTGGCCTGGGCCACGATGTGCCCCGTGCCCGAGGTCACCGGGTATGCGCCGGCGAGCAGGACGGGCGCCACCGGCAGGAGGCTCACGTGGTCGAGCGCCGTGATGTCGCCGGCCGCCATCAGGCTCACGCGGAAGCGGCGGACGTCGGTGTCGGGCCGGATGTCCAGGCGCAGGCTCAGCGTCACCGGTTCCCGGCTGGTGACGACGACGTAGGGAGCGAGGTCGAGCACCAGGGACTGGCCCGAGGCCGGCACGTCCTGCGTGTTGCAGTACACGTTCACGCCCTCGTTGACCGCGACGCGGGCGACCAGATCCGCCGGCACCACCGGCTGGCCCTCACCGTCGTCGATGGTCATCACGAGGCGGGTGAGGCGGATGTCGGCGGAGGTGTCGTCCCCGCCGTTGACCAGCGTCAGGGTCAGCGGGACCACGCCGGCCTGGCCGCGGTTGATCGAGAACGGCAGGTTCGCAACCGGGTAGACGCCCAGCGGCAGGGCCGGGTTGAGGATGCGGTGCGACCCGGACGCGGTGGCGAGGGAGTGGCGGGGCTGCCCTCCCACGGCGCCGATTCCGGAACAGCGGCCGCGCACGTGGACGTCGCCGATGGCGTCGGCGCGGAAGGTCCACACGAACGTGCCGCTGGCGCCGCTGGCGAGATCGAGCGTCGCCGGCGAGGGGCCGGCGAGCGGCGTGAGGACCCCGTCGCCGCCCGCGGCGATGTCCTGCGGCGCGATGTCCGTGACCGTCTCGCCGCTGGCATTGGCGACCGTCATCGTCACCGTCACCGTCTGGCCCAGCGTGCTGCGTGCGTCGGCGATCCGCAGGTGCGAGAGGAGCGGCGCCGTGGAGATGAGCAGCGAGGTCGGGCTCTCGACCGCGACGTCCCGGGGACCGTCGTTGGTCGAGGCCACAGTCACGCCGTCGACCGGCAGCCGGAACTGGACCGTGGCGGAATCTGCCGGCGCGGCGCCGACGGTGAGGCCGGCGAACAGCTGCAACCCGTCCGGGGGGATGGCCGCGTCCAGACCGGGGGCGATCCAGGATCCGCCGGCGCTGGCCAGCTCGCCGAGGGGCTGGTCCGTGGCCGGCGTGAAGAGGTGGTCGCCGTCGTCGGCCCACAGCTGCAGCGTCTCGATGTCCGCCGTCGTCGCCGAGCCGACGTTGGTCAGCCGGATCTGCGTCAAGGTGTCGGCAAGGTAGCCGTTGCCAGGGATCGTGAGGCCGAACGCCAGGACCGGGCCCTCGCCGGCGGTGAGGGACACGGGCGGCACCTCGAGGTTCGCGATCTGCGCCGCGACCATGCCGTCCACGCGGTGACGACCCTGCGAGTCGAGCGGCCAGGCGCCGACCAGCGCCACGCCGTCGTCGAATTCGAGATCGGCGGCGCTGCCGACCACCGCCGCCAGCGTGTCGCCGTCGGCGGCGGCGGTCAGCGAGACGTCGGCGGTGAGGAACAGGTGGGCGATCTCGCCGGAGGCCAGCCCGTGGTCGAGGCCGGCGAAGGTGGCCTTCCCGGCGGCGAACACCGTCGTGCCCAGGACCGGGTCCTGCGCGACGGAGCCCAGGACGCCGTCGCCGTTGCCGTCGCGACGCAAGGTCAGCTCGGACACCGCCGCGTCGCGCTCGGCCTGCGTGGCGCCGCTCTGGCTGCGGCCGGCGTTGCGGACCTGGAGGCGCGTCAACCGCCGCGTGTCGCCGTAGAGGTTGCGCGCGAGCAGGTGCAGCACCAGCACGTCGGCCTGGCCGGGCGCGACCACCGCGGAGGGGATCGCGGCCGTGGTGGCGATGACCCGGTCCGTCGCGCTCACGGTCTGGGCGAAGGGGTTGATCACGGGCTCGTCGATGGGGCCGTCGTTGCCGCTGGCCATGCCGACGCCGGTGTCGTCGCCGGCGGGCAGGCCGAGGGTCACGGTGCCGCCGAGCGCATCCTCGGCCACGTCGACGGTGACGAAGGTCCGCAGGCCCGCCGCGGGCACGGCGTGCCAGAGGCCGGTCGCCTCCCAGCGGTCGCCGGTCCAGGCGAGGGGCGCGATACGGGTGTCGGCGGCGGCGTCGAAGGTGCCGTCGCCGTCGTCCGCCCAGAGTTCGAGCCGGGTCAGCACGTTGCCGGGCGTCGCCGTGCCGTGGTTGCGGACGTTGAAGCGCGTGAGATGATCGGCCTCGCCGCCGTTGCCGGGCAGCGTGACGTCGAAGGCCACGTTGCGCACGGACCCGAGCTGGAAGACCTCGGCGCCGATCGGATGCAGCGTGATCTGCGCGGCGGTCATGCCGTCGACCGCCAGGACGCCGTCCGCCACCAGCGGCCAGGCGCCGTCGACCGTGAACGGACCGGGCACGGTGAGCGCGCTCGCGTCCGCGAGGCGCGGCGACAGCTCAAGGCCGTCCGGCGCGTCGAGCGCCGCCGATCCACGCAGGACCAGGTGCAACGTGTCTCCTGGACTCAGCGCGAGGTCGAGTCCGCCGAAGGTGAGGGTGCCCCCGGCGAACACGCCGGACGACGACCCGCCCGGGATCACCGGGACCGGCAGGTCGTCCTGGCCGATTCGCCGACGCAGTTCGAGGCCGGCCCACGCCGCATCCTGGCTCGCCTGGTCGGCGCCGCTCGCCGGCAGGTTCTGCACGGTGACGGCGCTCAGTGCCGTCGCCGCGGCGGCCGTGTTGATCACGTCGACCCGCAGCACCGCCTCGGACTGCCCGCCCGGCAGCAGATGCCGGCGAGGTTCGGCGAACGGCCGCGCGACGACGCGCAGGGCCGGCGGCGCCGCCACGGTGAACGTCGCCGCGACGACATCGTCGGCGGGCGGGTCGCTGGCGTCGATGGAGGCCTGGGCCATGACGACGGTGCCGGCAGCGGCGGTTCCGACGCCGCAGGTCACCAGGAGCGTGTCGGCGGCGCCGGCGGCCAGCGTCGCGAGTTGCCAGCGTCCGCTCGCCGCGTCGAACGTGCCCGGACCGGCATCGACGCCGGTCACGGTGAAGAGTCCGGGCACGCTCACCACGACGGCGATCGCCGTGGCCGCGTCGGGCCCGCCGTTCGCGAGACGGACCCGCAGCACCGTGGTGTCGCCGCTCGGTGCCGTCGCCGGCGCGAAGGCCGCCGTGAGATCCAGGTCGGCCGCCGGCACGCGCACGGTGAGCGCCGCGGCGGCCGTGTCGTTGGTCGGATCGGGATCGCTCTGATCGACGGCGCTCACGGCCGCGGTCGCCGTCAACGTGGTGCCGGCGGTGGCCGCGCCGACGGTCGCCGTGATCCGCAGCGTCGTCACGGCCCCCGCCGCGAGGGCGCCCACCGTCCAGTTGCCGGTCGTGTCGTCGAAGGCGCCGTCGCTGCCGACGTACACGACGCCGGCAGGGAGCAGGGCGGTCACGGCGACGGACGTGGCCGGGTCGGGCCCGTGATTGCTCAGCGTGACCACGTATTCGATGGCCTCGCCCTCATCGGGCGCGGCGTCCGACACGGCGAGGCCGAGGCCGAGGTCCGCGCTGGTCACCACCACCGCGACGGCGGCGAGATCGTTGGCCGGGACCGGGTCGCTCTGGTCGGCCGCCGCGACCGTCGCGGTGGTGGTCACGGTGGCGCCGCCGTAGCCCGCGGCGACATTCGCCGTGATCCCGAGGACGACCGTTCCGCCAGACGCCACGTCGCCGGCATTCCAGACCCCGGCGACGTCGTCGTAGGCGCCGTCGCTGCTCACGAAGGTCAACCCCGCCGGCCAGCTCACCGTGACCATCGCGCCGCTCGCGTCGTCGGGGCCGGCGTTCGCAAGGGTCAGGTCGAGGTGGATCTGCTGGCCCTCGTTCGGCGTGGCGTCGTCGACGGCCAGCGCGAGCCCGAGATCGGCGCTGGTGACCGTGACGGACTGGCTGGCCGAGTTGTTCGCGGCCACCGCGTCACCCTGGTCGGAAGCCGTGATGCCGGCGAGCAGGTCGAGGATCTGACCACCCGTGCCCGCATCGACGGCGGCCGTCACGTTCAACGTCGCCGCCGCGCCGGCGGCGAGCCCGCCGACCGTCCAGGCGCCCGTGAGAGGGTCGAAGGTCCCGAGGTCCGCGACGTGGCTCACGTGCGTCAGCCCGGTCGGCCAGGCGACGGCGGCGGCGACGCCGCTGGCGGCGTCCGGTCCCTGGTTCGTCAGGACCAGCGTGCAGGTGATCTGCTGCTGCACGTCCGGGGTATCGTCCGAGACGGACATCGCCAGTGCGAGGTCGGCGCTGGTCACGCCCACGGCGACGGTCGCCAGGTCGTTGGCGGCGATCGGATCGCTCTGCGCGACGCCGGTGATGGCCGCGCTGGCGATGAGATTCCCGCCGATCGCGCCGTCCACCGTGGTCTGGATCAGCAGCGAGGTGGCGCCTGGATGCGCCAGGGCGGCGACCGTCCAGACGCCGGTGCCGGCGTCGAAGCTGCCGCTCCCCGGGTTGCTGCTCACGTAGGTGAGTTCCGGCGGCAAGGCCACGGTGACCGCGATCGCATTCGCGTCGTCCGGCCCGTGGTTGGTGAGCGTCACGGTGAAGGCGACGGGGTCGCCCGGATTGGGCGTCGGGTTGTCCGCCGCCAGACTCACGGCCAGGTCGGCGCTGGTCACCGTCACCGTGGCGCTGGCGGCGTCGTTCGCGGCCACGGGATCGCCGCGGTCGGCCGCGACGACCCCCCCGGCGACCGTCAGGGTCGAGCCGCCGCTGCCCGCGTCGACGGTGGCCGTCACCTGCAAGGTCCCCGTCTGCGCGACCGCCAGGTCGCCGACCGACCAGGCGCCGGTCGCCTCCGCGAAGACGCCCGCATCCGCGGCGTGGCTCTGGAAGGTGAAGCCCGCCGGCAGGTCGACATCCAGGACCACGCCGGCGTTCGCGTCGGGTCCCTCGTTGGTCACCGTGACGGTGAAGGTCACCGCCTGGCCCTCATCGGGCGTCGCATCAGAGGTCGCCAGCGCCACGGCGAGATCGCTGCTCGCCACCACGACGTCGACGGCCGCGGCGTCGTTCGCCACCACGGGATCCGGCTGGTCCGCGGCTGCGATCGCGGCGCCGACGGCCAGCGTCTGCCCGGCCGTGCCCACGGCGGGCCGCGCCGTGACCGTCAGCGCCAGGCTGGCGCCGCTGTCCAGACTGCTGGTGTCCCACCGGCCCGTGCCCGGCGCGAACGTGCCGCCGCCGGCCACCGCCGCGACGAACTCCAGCCCCGCGGGCAACGACACCTGCAGTTCCACGCCCGTGGCCTCACCCGGTCCCTGATTCGTGACGGTGAAGGTGTAGGTCAGATCCTGGCCCTCGTCCGGCGTGGCGTCGTCGACGACGACGGCGACCGCGACGTCGGCGTCCGTCGGCGCCACGGTGACGTCGGCAGAGGCCGTGTTGTCGCTGCCGTCGGGATCCGTCTCGTCGCTGGCGCTGATGCCGATGGTGGCAGTCAGCACCTGCCCGGCGGCGCCGGCGTCCAGCCGGGTGGTCACGGTCAGCGTGGAGGTCGCGTTCCTGGTCAGGTCACCGACCGTCCAGACCCCGGTCGCGCCGTCGTAGGCGCCGGTACCCGCCACATGACTCACGTAGGCGACGCCCGCGGGCAGGACCATCGTCGCCGCGACGCCGGTGGCATCGTCCGGCCCGTCATTGCGCAACGTGATGGCGTAGGTGACCGTCGTCCCCACGGTCGGGTCCGACGGGTCGGCGGCGAGGGTCACGGCGAGATCCGCGGCGTTGCCGTCGACGTCGTCGAGGGCGGCGTAGTAGTACGTCCGGCCAGCGTCGTTGACGGCATCGTCGGTGCCGACCCGGAACCCAGATCCCAGCATCTCCCGCACGCCGGCCTCGGTGAACGGCTGGGGCGTGACGAAGCCGGAATAGTAGCCATTCAGCCCGCGCGGCTTCTGCACCGCCGGCAAGTTGTCGCCGGTCTTGACCAGCACCCACTCCGGCCGGAAACCGACGCTGTCGATGTTCAGGGACGACCCGCCGTTGCCCACATAGGACCCGACCACGGCGCCGCCGGCTGACGCGTTCCAGGCGACGTAGTAGTAGGTGACGTTCCACTGGTTGACCTCGCCGCCCCAGCTCACCTGGAAACCGTCGGCGATGAACCCGTTGATGAGGCCGGTCCGGAGACCCTCCGCGTCGAAGGGCATGGCCCGGGAGGCCGGCATGACGCTGCTGCGCCAGCAAGGGCGCGAGCTGTGGCCAGGCATCACGAAGACCAGTTCGGGCTGGAACCCGACGCCGGTCACGTTCTGCAGGACGTTGCCGTTGCCGGTGTAGGTGCCCACCTTGAGGTCGCCGGGATTGGCGGAGAAGGCGACCCAGGCGTAGGTCACGCCGGGGGCGTTCACGTCGGCATCGCTGCCGATCTCGAAACCGTCGGCGATGAAGGCCCGGATCCGGTTGGTGAGCAGCGGCTGGTCCTGCGCGAGTTGCTTGACCATGCCGTCCGGCATGGTCGCCACGCGGATCACGGCGGACTCGTCGATGTCGCCCTTGACGATGACCGCCTCGGGCTGGAACCCGATCCCGGTGATCTGCCGCGTGCCGGCGCCGTTGCCCGTGTAGGTGCCGGACATCACGTCGGCGCGCGCCACGGTGCCGACGGCGAGCACGCAGATCAGGACGACGCTGGCTGGCTTCAAGAACCGCTTCCTTGCGCAAGGCCCATCTCACGGGCCGTTGTCCTGAACCTCCCTCACCTCGGAGGTTTCGGATGGCTACGCGTCGGCTTTAGCCCCTTCCGTCGCAATTGCTTATCCACGACCGTGGCGCTAGGCAAAACCGGCGTGGCATGCTAGGATCCGGGCGTCGACGTGCAAGGGGGCAAACGAACATGAAGGCTTTTCTCGTCGTCAGCGGCCTGGCGCTCCTCGGTGTGATGCCCTGCCTGGCCGATCCCCCCGCCCGGCCGGATCCCCGCCAGCGAGCCTATGCCCTCATCGACGAGCAACAGGCCGAGGCCGCCCTCGCCGGACAGGACCTTCTCCTTCTGGAAGATGCCCTGGTCGCCGCGCAGGCCAAGCTCGAGGCCTTGTCTCCCCCGACCGTCGAGACCCCTGCCAGCGACCTCTCCATCCATCTGGCCTGGCAGCTCTTCTGGTACCGTCTGCGGGCGCTCGGATCCGGCGGCGGCACCAACCTCTACGCGCGCGAACTCGCCCAGCTCGCCTGCTTTCCCGCCTCGGCGCGGCTCGCGGCCGTGCGGCTGTCGTTCCAGCGACTGTTCCGGGCCCGGGATCTGATGGCGGCCCATCCCCAGCTCTCGCGGATCGCCCACGCGCAGCAGGCGGATTTCGCGTCCGCCATCGAGGCCTACGCGCCGCGCTTCGCCATGGCGACCTCGCGGGTCGCGATGTGCCTCGCCTCCGGCAGACCCGAGCCCGTCGTCGACCCGACGTCGGTGCACACGGACCGCTGGGCGGATGCCGAGTGGCAGCGCGCCCGGGAGGCATTGCACACCGGGCCTGCCGCGGTCTTTGCCACCATCGAACAGCACGACGCCGCCCGCGACGACGCCGACCTGGTCCGGGCCGGGACGGTCGGCACGCGGGACCAGGCGGTCTACTGGCTCAATAGGGTGAAGGTGCGGTTACTGGTGCTGCAGGAGGCGGTCAACCTGCTCGAGAGCGAGCCCCGCCTGTGCCGCATCGTGGCCTGGCACGAGGCGCGCGGCGCCCTGTATCGCGACCCGCGCGCCGGCGGCCTGGTCGCGGAGATGGAGCTCTACGCCACGGTGGCTCCCGCCCTGGCGAGGCTTCGTGGCGGACCGCTGCAGGACCTTCGCGAACTGTGTGCCCGGATCGCGGCGGCGGAGAAGCGCCTGGAGACCCTGCCGCCGGACCTCACGCCGGACGATCCCCCGGCGGCGCTGTTCGCCCTCGATCATCCCGCCGGCTTCGTGCACTAGGCGCAGCCGATCGCGGCCAGGTTGTGCCGCGCGTCATCGTGTTCCGGATGCCGCGCCAGCACGCCTTCGAGCAATCGCCGCGCAAGATCCAGGTCTCCCTGCTGCCACTTCACCACCGCGAGGTCGCTGGTGGCGCGCGGGTCGTCCGGGCGGACGACCAGGACCGAGCGCAGGGTGCGCGCGGCATCCTCCAGGCGCCCGCGAACGAAGAGCGCCTCGGCAGTCGCCACCCGGCGGTCGAGTTCCCAGGCCGGCGTGTAGAGCGGCTCGAGGCGCGGCCCGGAGGCCAGCGGTTCCACGTGCAGGCCGGGCGAGAAGCCGTCGCCGACCAGACACTCGAGCGGCATGGGCGCGCCCTGGCGCAGGTCGGGCGCCAGATTCCACTTGCGCTTGAAGATCGCGAACTTGGCGTCGAGCTCGGCCACGTAGTCGACCTTGCCCGCCGCGAAGCTGCGGCTGCCGAAGTGGTGCACGAAGCTGTCCGTGGCCATCAGCGTGCGCCAGCCGGCCAGGAACGCGCGCAGGCAGTAGTCGGTGTCCTCGTAGTTGCCCTGGCCGAAG
>JADHED010000205.1_pt1 | contig 80764 bp, 69 predicted proteins | sample 8952041 | NCBI WGS metagenome assembly JADHED01 (sample SAMN16124423, study PRJNA663239) | bioreactor sludge metagenome | isolation source: sludge (control) | place: India:Bengaluru | collected 2018-09-08
GGCGGGATGCGGCGGCCCTCGAATGTAGCGGACTTCTGACTCACCACACTAGAGGCTGTCGGCGTAGGCGACGAGGTCGATCATGTCGTCCCGCGTCAGCGTCGTGAAGACGGGCATGGAGCCGGGGCCCTTCGGCATGACCTGGAGCAGCTTGTCCGGGCTCTTGCCGGCGAACTTCGTGGCGCTGTGGCACGAGGAGCAGTTCGACATGTAGATGGCCTGCCCCGCCACCGGGTCGCCCCCGGCCACGGACCCGCCGACCTTCAGGGTCCGGCGAGCGACCGCGTCGCCGGCGCGGGCGACGACCGTGATCGTCGTGCCGGCGGCGTCCGGAGGCACCGGCAGGGCCACCGTGCCGGACGTCGACTCGCGCCCGAGCAGCGAGATCGCCTCGGTGGCGAAGGGCGACGCCTGCCCGTCGATGAAGACCTCGAGGGTCTCGTCCACCGGGTCGGCGGACCGGTTGCGCACGTCCACCGGCACGTCCACGACGTTGCCGGCGATGACCGGCACGGCGGGCTTGCCGACCTTCAGTTTCAGCGGCGAGGCGATGCCCTTCGCGAGGGCGGGGAGAACCAGCGCCGCGACGAGCGCGACGGCGGCCACGGTGCGGAAGGAGCGGATCTTCATCAGTCAGACCTCCTCGGCGGAACAGCGACGTTTACCCGACGGGGAGATCAGACACGACAGGCGCCGCGCGGGGCATGAACGGCGGATGACGCTTCCGTCATCCGGCGACTACTCGCGCGGGTGGCGCTTCTCGTACTCCGCCAGGAGCCACTGCTCCAGGTTGCCGTCCTTGTTGGCCTCGAAGAGCACGGTCTCGCGATTCGGGCCGTAGCCGATCCGGCTCAGGTGGAGCGGCGGCTTCTGCCCGGCGGCCAGCGCCTCGGCGGAGGACTGGCTGCCGACGACCCAGATCCGGCCGTCGACGGGGACCTCGATGTACTTCGAGAACGGGCTGGGCGGCGCCACGGCCTTCGCCGCGGCGGGAGCCGGCGCGGGGGCCGGGGGGGACGTGCCGGTCGGGGTCTGGCAGGCGGCGAGGAGCAGGAGCGGCAAGGGCAGGATGCACCAGGTCTTCATGGAGGTCTCCCGGGGGTTGACGACGGGGGCGAGAGCATAGGCCGGGATCGTGAATCCCGTGGCAAGAGCGGATCATGTTCTCGTCAGCGCGGGGAGGGGCCGTCTATGCTGCTCGCGGAGGCGACCATGGACCGCTACGTCATCCGCGTCGTGCGCACGGCGCACTGCAAGCGGGGCCCCGACCGTTGCGAGGAGTGCCGCCGGCTCGACCGCGCCGCCATCTGCCTCCTCGACCTCGCGCCGCCGGACGCCGGGCTCGTGCAGCGCCGCGTCATGCCGGTCGAGATCGGGGGGGAGACGGTGTGGCGGGAGTACGACGTCGTGCGCGCCTTCTCCGACGAGGCCGAGGCCCGGGACTACGCGCGGGCGCACGGCATCGCGGACGTGGTGCTGTGAATCGCCGGGCGGCGCTCCCCCTCCTCGCCGGCACGGCCGTGGCGCTCCTCGCCGCCGGGCTCGGCTTCTGGCTCCCCCAGCGGTTCCCCCCGGGGCCTCCACCACGCCCGGAGGCGGAGGACACCGGGGCCGCCGCCCCCTCGCCACCCGCCCCGCTTCCGTCCGGCCCCCGCTCCGCGCCGGAATTGCCACCCGCGCCCGCGGAGGCCGCGCCGCCGGCGCCCGCACCGGCCGTGGAGCCGGCGGGGGCCGGCCACGGGCCGTCCTCGCGCGACCCGCAGGACGCGCCCTCCTCGCCGGTCACCCTCGACCGCTCGGCCCTGCTCCTCGGGCCGGCGCTCGAGGGAGCGGAGGTCTCCCTCCGCCTCGCTCCCCTCGACGGCGGCGGGCCGGGGTTCGAGGGCCGGTTCGGCAAGGACGCCGCGCTCCGCCTGCCGGACCTGCCCCCGGGGCTCTACGAGATCGAGGTCTCGGCGGTCCGGGACGGTCTCCTCGTCCGCGCGAAGCACGTGCTCCGTCTCGGCGAGGAGCCCGCGGACCTCTCGGGCATCGCGGTGGAGCCGGGCGCCGGCGTGAGGGCCCGAGTGGTGGACGAGGCGGGGACGCCCGTGCCCCAGGCCGGACTCGTGGTCGTGCGGCCGGAGGAGGAGCCGGGCCGCGGGCGCCGCTTCCCGCCCGGCGAGGGCGGCTGGGTCACCTACGCCGACCTGGAGCCCGGCGTGGACCATCGGCTCGTCATCTTCGGCCTGCCCGAGCCCGTGGAGCGCGTCGTCCGCGTCCCGCCGCACCCGAGGGGGATCGCCGAGATGGAGGTCCGCTGGCCGGCCCGCCTCGTGCCCGTGCGGCTCACGCTCGCCGCGGAGGACGGGAGCGCGCTCTCCCCGGAGACGATCCGCCTGCGCATGCCCGCCACCGGCGACGAGTGGGACGTGAAGCCGGACCTGCCCGGCGGCCTGCTCCCCGGCGACTACGAGGTGCGCGCCGGCGGGAAGTCGGGCGCCCTGTCGGTACCCGCCGTGGCCGAACACGAGACGGCGGTCACGCTCCGCTGACTCAGTGCGACAGTGCGAAGCGGAAGAAGGTGTGCGGCTCGAAGACCGTGAGCGCCCCCTCGGCGCCGTCGCGGGCCACGCCCCCCGCCGGGGTCACGGCGAACAGCACGCCGAGACGCTCCCCCGCCTCGAGGGAGAGCCCGACCTCCGGCCGCCGCGGCAGGGAGACGGAGAGCCAGTAGCGGCCGTCGACTTCCAGCTCCCGGAAGACCACGGATTCCGGCGGGAACCCGGCGGACTCGAAGAAGGGCCAGCGGCCCGGGACGCCGGCGTTGTGGAGGGAGACCTCCGGCGGGGCGCCCGGCCGAAGCAGGATCAGCAGGTTGTCGGGACCCACGTACCATCCGTCGTCGTCGGCGTCGAGGAGGACGCGGACCGCGTCGGGCCGCGCGGCGAAGAAGCCCGCCAGCTCGAAGCGCGTCGCGTCCCAGTGCCACGTCATGCGGAAATCTCCGCGGAGCGCCTCGTCCGCGAACTCCGCCCGCCACGGGGTCCCACGCCGGACGACGGGCGACGCGGGCACCAGCGGCCACGGATCGGCGCCGTCCCGCTCCCCGTCGCCGTCAGAATCCGGATTTCTTGGGTCCGATTCGTGGCGCGAGGCCGGCCCCGCCCAGATCTCCATGTGCCCGAAGCGGACGCCGTTCGTGGCGAGGGCCTCGCGCAGGTCGTCCAGGCCGTCGCCGTCCGTGTCGGCCCGGCCCGGGTCGCTCCCGAGCGTCTGCTCCGTGATCGGCAGGCCGCGCCCCCGGTCCGGCACGCCGTCGCCGTCGGCGTCGGGGAACCGCAGGCGCTCCCCCCAGAACGACAGGAAGTAGCGGAATCCCAGCGCGGGCGCGAGCGGCGGCCAGCCGGGGTGCTCGCGGGTCACGAGGCCGGCCCACTCGCGCAGGATCCAGGCGTTTCCGTCGAAGTGCTCGCCGTGCCGGTGCGCCGTGCCGTCCCAGGGCTGGAAGTGGTTGAAGAGGAAGCCCGGGGCCCCGGAGCAGGCGTAGAGCGCGTCGATCTGGTGACCGACCTCGTGGACGTAGAGCCACGTCCCGAGGTGCCCGCCCTTCCACGCCGAGACCCCGAGGCCGCCGCCGGCGTCCGGACCGTAGGTGCCGCCCCCGGACCACGGATAGACCCACCCCCGCGCTCTCGGGTCCCACTCCTTGTCGCGGGACACGAACACGCGGGCGTCGTAGTCGAGGCGCGTCCGGCCCGCCGCGGCGAGCAGGCGGTCGAGGGCCTTCTCCGCGGCGTCCGTGAGGCCGGCCCCGTAGGGCGCGTCGTCGGGGACGACGAACGGCTCCTCCGTGACGAAGAACTCGTTGTCGAGCCACAGCCGCATCCCGCTGTTGCGGAAGAAGAACTCCGACGCCTTCTCGCACTCCCGCTTCGTGCGTTCCACCTCCGCCGACGGCACGGGCGCCTTCGCGCCCTCCCGGGCCGCGTCGCGCTCGCGGACCACGGTGGCGAAGATGGCGACGGCGACGCGCAGGCGGAGGACCGCGGTCTCACCTTCCGGCGGGTCGGTGTGGAACGCCGCCACGGCGGGTGCCGCGCCCGCGGCCCCCGGCACGGCGACCCGGTACCGCCGGCCGGGGGCGAGGCCGTCGATGCGGACGACGTGGCGGGTGGCGCGCCGCGCGTCCCGCACGACGCGCTCGGCGGCCCCGGGGGCCGGGACGACCATCTCCGGGAACTCCGAGGCGCGCGGGGTGGCCCGTTCCTCGCGGGCGGCGACGACCGACACGGCGCCGGGTTCCGGGGCCGGCGTCCGGAACGACACGGTCGCCGAGGACCGGTCCACGGCCATGACGGTCAGCAGCGGGTCGCGGAAGGGGGCCCGGGCGAACGCCACCGGCCACCGCAGGCCCGGCACCTCTCCCCCCGCGCCGTCGTCGAGCGCGAAGTGGAAGTCCCACTCGCCCCACGTCTGGCAGACCTTCACGAGGAAGCGGTTCTCCCCGGGGACGAGGTCGACCCACGCCTCGTCCTGCGCGGGGGCGGAGCCGCGGACGACCCGGTGGTCGTGGACGAGGGCCTCGCCGAGCCACACCTTGATCGAGTCGTCGCTGCCGAGGAGCAGGCGCGCGCGGGCGGCCCGTTCGGCATAGACGGAGGTCCGCGCGTACACCACGGCGTCCGTCCGCGGCAGGAAGCGGTCGAACGCCCGCGTCCCGTTCTCCTCGACCGCGGAGGGGGGGATGGGCCGCCACTCTACGTCCTCCCCGGCCTCCGGCGGGAGCACCCGGTCGTGGTTCTCCTCGAGCGTCCCCGGCCACGGCCCGGCGTACTGCCACGCCACCACGCGCAGGAGGGGGATCTCGGTCTCGAGGACCGCCTCCCCCGCCACGGTCACGCGGAGGGGGAAGACGGACTCCTGCACCTCGCGCCCCGCCGGGAGCGGGAGCATCGCGCGGAGGACCGCCGGCCGGCCCGGCCGCACCGCGAACGGAAGGGGGGCGAGACCCGCGACCTCCACCACGCCCTCCGCGGCGGCACCCGCCGTCAGCGTGAGCGTCGCCTCGCGCTCCGCGGCGGCCGAGACCCCCTGCGGCCAGGGTGTCTCGTCCACCTCCACGGCGAGCGAGAGGTCGGCCGGCCCGGGGGCGGCGGGCCGCGCGAGGAGGAGGAGCGCGAAGAGCAGCGGCAGGACGCGGGCCATGCCGGCATTGTAAGGGGCGCCACCGGAGCGGACGCGCGGAGACAGGCGATGGACCCGGCCGCGCGCGTCCCGGGCGGGCGGCGGCCGCGCCCCGAACCGGCCGGCACGCGCGGCGGGAGAGGCGTCGCGCTCCGGCCCGCGGGGTCTCACGTCGAGCGGCGGCGAGCCGTCCGGGACCGCCCGCGGCGGGGACTGCCCCGACGTGACGCCCGCCGCCGGCCGGGATCCGCGGGCCGGCGGCTCCGGCGCTACAGCGTCGCGTCCCCGTACTTCTGGTAGAGCCTGGCGAGGGACTTCACGGCCTTCAGCCAGGTCTTCACCGCTCCCCCGAGGTCTCCCTGCACCCAGAGGTCGTCCCCGTCCGCCACCAGGGCGCCGGACTGGGCCGTCGCCGTGGCGATCTTCGCCTGGTCCTTCGGCGGGAGGACCGGGGAGGAGGCGGCGAGTCTCCCCGCCAGCCACTTCTGGAACCCGCGGAACCAGATCGCGACGTCGCCGAGGTACATCATGATGCCGTCGTCTTCCGTCCCCGACTTCGCGACGTTCGACATCGCCTTCGACGCGAAGCCCCCGATCTCGAGGAGCTCGGGGAGATGTTCCGGGCCCAGCACCCCCGGCAGGGTCCCCGACAGGACGTCGGCCTCGACGATGTACTCGAACGCCTTCACCAACGCCTTCCACTCGGCGCGCTCGGCCTTGTCCGCGCTCCCGGCGAGGTCGTTGATCCGCGCCTCGACGGAGCCACGCAGGTCCTCGAACGGCGAACCCGCGGCCCCGATGGCGACGGCGCAGAAGCAGAGCGTCAGGGCCGCCGTGAACCTCTTCATGTGGATTCCCTCCGCGGTGAAGCCGCATTCCACTCCGATCCGCGACGGAGTGCAACCGGATTCTGCCGCCCGCCGGACGGCCCGCCGGGTGAGGGGCGCCAGGGCGACGGGGCGTTGGCGCAGGTTCTTCGGAATCCGGGGGCCACCGTGTAAAGAGCGGCCATGATCCCACGTGTCATCCCCGCCGGCCTCGTCCTGGCCATCGTCATCTCGGCGGCCCTGTCGGAGGAACCGGCCGCCTCCCCCGCCGCGGACTACCGGCCGGTGGCGGCGATTTTCGACCGGGCCTGCGTACACTGCCACGGCGGCGACCGGCCCGTGGAGGGCCTGTCGCTCGAGACCCACGCCGCGACGATGAAGGGAGCCGCCAGCGGCCCCGTGGTCGTCCCGGGGAAGCCGGAGGAGAGCGCACTGGTGAAGCGTCTGCGGGGGCAGGTGGACCCCGCCATGCCCCTCGACGACGACCTCCTCCCGGAGAAGGACATCGCGCTCGTGGAGGCGTGGATCCGGGCCGGAGCCCCCGCCCCGCCGCCGCCGCCGCCGGCGGTCCCCGTCCCCACCGCGCCGGGAGCCATCCCGCCGACGCCGGCCGCGCCTCCGTCCGCGCCGGCGGTCCCCGGCGAGCCCGCTCCCGCCGCGCCGGAAGCGCCTCCGCCGGCGCCCGGCACGCCGCCCCCGCCGCCGGAGGGCCCGCCGGCCGACGGCCCCGTCCTCTGGGCGCAGGTCCGGCCGGTCCTCCGGGCCTCCTGCGTGCGGTGTCACCAGCCGAAGGGGATCCTCGGCGGCCCCCCGGAGGGCCTCCGGTTCGACACCTACGAGGCGACGGTGGGCGGGCCGCGCGTCGCGGTCATCCCCGGCCGGCCCGAGGCCAGCCCGCTCGTGCGCGCCGTGGACGGCCGGACGAGGAAGCGCATGCCGCTGGACGGCCCGCCGTTCCTGCGGTTTGAGGAGATCGCCCTCCTCTCCCGCTGGGTGAAGGACGGCGCGCGCGGGGACGACGGGAAGCCCGCCGCGCTTCCCGCGGGCCGCGAGGTGCGGCTCAACGGCACGTTCGACGGCCGGGGGAAGGTGGACGACGTGGCGGTCGTCATCGACGGCGCGACCCGGAGGGAGGAGGGCGTCGCGGCGGGCGTGAAGGTGGAGGTCCGCGCCACGCTGCGGGCGGACGGGACGCTCCACGCGGACCGGATCCGGCCCCGCTCGGCCTCCGGCGGCGGGGACGACGACCGCGGCGGCCGGCGGGACCGGGACGACGACGACGATCGCGACGATGACGGCGACGGTGGCGGCCGGCACGGGGGACGCGGGCGCCGGTAGCGGGAGCCCCCCTCCGGGGTCGCGGGGTCTTCCCAACGGTGGTGCGCGAGGGGGTGGCGGGCTAGAATCGCGCCCGCAGCGCGCACCGTGAGCCATGGGCACTCCGGACGAAGACCCCCTCCCGCGGGAGATCGCCGACGCCGTGCGCCTCGCGACTCCCGACCCGGAGCGCGTCGCGGCGCTGTGCGCGCGCCTGCGCGCCGCCCTCCACGAACCGCCGGAGCCCGCGCCTCTCCTCGCCCTCGCGCCGGTGCTCACGGAGCGAGGCGGCGCCGCGGCGGCCCCCGTCTTCGACCTGCTCACCTCCCTGGCCCCGCGCCTCGCGGACCCATGGCCGCTCTGCGTCGCGCTCCTCCGGTCCCGGGACCCGCGGTTCGCGGTCCGCGCGCTCGGCCTTTTAGCGGAGGTCGCCGGCGACGGACGACCGCCGGGGGACGACGCGCTGCGCCTCCTCTCCGAGCGCGCGGACGCCGAGGGCGATCCGCTGGGGACCCCGGAGGCCCTGAGGGTCGTCGCACGGCTCATGGTGTCCCCCGAGGCGGTCCTCTTCTCGCGACGGGACTTCGCCGTCCGCCGTCTGGCGGCCCGCGTGCTGGACCTCTCCGGCGAGCCCACGCCGCCGGAGACGGCGCGCCGGTTCCTCGGCGAGGAGGCCGCCGCGTTCTTCGCTCCCTACCTCGCGTACACGCGGGCGGGCCACCTCGACCTCCTTCGCCTGCGACCGGACCCCGACGCGCCGCCCCCGGCGCTCGATCCGTTCCGCCGCGCCGAGGCGGAGTGCGGCGCGGATCTCCTGCGCGCCCTCGTCGCGGAGACCGGCTGGGGCCGGGTCAACCTGTCCGTCGCCGCGCGGCGCCAGGCGGGGTTCTCCGTCGCCGGCTCCGTGCCGCTCTTCGTCCCGCCGGCGGCGGCGTCGCTCCTCGCCGGCCTCCCGGGGGTGCGGGAGACCGGGGAGTGCGTCGTGGTGCTCGCCCACGGCGGCGAAGGGCCGCCGGGGACCGCCCCGGGCGCCGCCGCGGGCCCGGTGGCGATGTTCCGGGCCCTGAACCTCCGCCACGCGGAGCTCCTCGAGCGGATCCTCAGCCTCGAGCCGCTGACCCGGGCCACCGTGGAGGCCATCCTCGCCTCGATGACCCGCGTCGTGGCCGACTTCGCGGCGCTCTTCTCCGCCCACTCCGCGGAGTGCCGCATCCTCCCGGAGGTCTTCGGGGACCTCGAGGGCCGGATCCGGGCGGAGCTCGCGCGGGAGGGCGGGGGGCCGTCGCTGTCCCCGGAGCTCACGAGGCTGGTGAACGCCTTCGAGGACCCCCCGAACCTCGGCGCCGTGCGCACCCTGCACGGCCTCAAGCGCTACCTGCACCAGCGCGGCCTCCGGCTCGGCTTCCGGCTGTTCGCCGCCGGCCCGGCCCCGCCACGGAGCGTGGACATCGCGGTGGCCTCCGGGGGCGCGCTCACGGTCCTCCGCTGCATCCGCTATGCGGACTTCGAGGGCGAGGGCGACGGGCGCGAGATCCCGTGGGCGGTGCGCCTCGTGGCCGAGGGGTTCGCGCGGCAGGCCGTCCACGGGCAGCGGAAGTTCCCGCAGGCGGACGTCTTCTGCTACGGCAACGAGGTCCACTACTACCTCTCGTTCCGCAACCATCCGGCTTTCCTGCGGGTGGACTTCTCGCCGCCCCTGAAGGGCGGGATGATCGACCTCGAGTACTACGGCGTCAGCAACTACGAGGCGACGGTCCACCCGGCGCCCACGCTGCCGGCGTTGCGGGAGTTCTTCGCCGCGCTCGGGTTCTTCGCCACGGTGGACGGCACGCACGTCCACGCCCGCGCGGACAAGGAGTCGCTCGTCGACCTCGCGGCGCTGTGCGAACACGCCGAGACGATGTTCCGGCTGGCGCCCTACCTCATGGACCTCGACTGGATCGTCGGATCGCTGTCGCTCGCCGAGGAGGCGCGCCTGACGGTGGCCCGCGCCTGGGCGGGGTCCTTCGGGCGCTGGGGCGCCCTGCCACTGCGACTCCTTCTCACATCCGACCGCCGCGGGGTGGTGGCGGGCATCGAGACCGGGCCTCTCGGCGAACGCGAGGTCGCCTGGTCCGGGGACGGCGAGTACCACGACCGCCTGAGCGCCCCGCCCCCGGAGGGGTTCTTCGAGCGCCTCGAGGGGTTCTTCGCCGGCCTCGGCCTGCCGTTCCCCCCCCTCACGGCCGCCGACCGGACCCGCTCGCTCGGGCAGGTGCGCCTCGAGGAGGGCCTCCTCGCGCCCCTCGTCTCCGCGATGGAGTGCGGCGCGATCGTGGCCACGCCCGCCGGACTTCGCCGCCGGCCCGCGCAGGAGTTCGAGGAGGTCCACGAGGCGGTCGCGTTCGCCCGCCTCCTTACCGAGGGGGAGGCCGTGGCGGCGGCCGCCGCCGAGGTGGCGCGCCTCGTGGCGCCGATCGCCCGGGGCCTGCCCCTCCGCACCACCGGCCACGTGGCCGGACGCGAGGTCCAGCGCGCCCCCCTCCGCCTGCGCGGCGAGCGGTTGACGCTCTTCGCGCTGCGCGACGAGGCCGGCCGGATCCGCCTCGCCTTCTACGCCGAGGGGGACCTGCTGTTCCGGCGGCGGGAGGGGCCCGCGGAGCCGTGGAGGATGAACCGCAGCCTCCGCGCGGACGACCTCGCCCGCCGCCTGCGGCGCAACGGCTTCCTGTCGACCGAGCCCGCCCCCACCCAGGCGGAGGCGCTCCTCGAGGGCCGCGCCATGCGCCGGGAGATCGCCGCCGGCGAGGTGCCGCGGGAGCCGGGGCCGCTGCCCGGCGAGCGCCTCCTCCCGGGGCTCGAGGCCGCGCCCGGGAGAGCCGTGGGACGGGTGGTCTTCCTCTCCGACGGCCGCCGGCCGGAGGACTTCGACGGGGCGGTGCTCGTCGCGCCCGCGCTCCGCCCGGAGGACAACACGGCCCTGTATCACGCGGCCGGGGTGCTCACGACCGGCGGCGGAGTCCTCAGCCACGCCGGTCTGCTGGCGCTGCAGTTCCACAAGCCCGCGCTGGTCGTCGAGGGACGCTGGGACCGCGCGGCGGACGGTTCCGTGAGCCTCCTCTTCTCCCTGCCCGAGTACCGCGAGGAGACCGTCCGGGAGAACGGCCTGTCCGTCGTCGTGCGCCGGGACCGGCACGAGCGCGAGCACCGCCTCTCGGAGGGCGACCTCGTCGTGCTGAACGCCGACGCGGGCACCCTCCGCGTGCTGGGGCAGGACCGGGACGCGCTGGCCCTCGCGGAGGGCCTGTCGGGACTCTCGAGGGCGGCGAGAAGCCTCGCGGCGACGACTACCGACGCCCAGACCCTCGTGCTGATGGGGCGCCGTCTGCGCGCCCGGCACCAGGTGGAGAAGGTCCTCTCCCGCCTGGAGGACCGGAACCTCGCTCGGTTCGCGGCACGGGAGTTCATCCTCGGCGAGATCGGGGAGTCGGGCGCGCCCGCGGACCGCGACGCTCTCCTCACGCTCCTCGCGGCGAACCCGCGGGTGGGGACGGCGGCGGCGGACTGCGCGCGGGACACGGCCGGGCTCCTCGCCGGCCGCGCCCGCGATGCCGCCGCGAGGGCGCTCGCAGGCCTGCCCGCGACGAGGAACCTCTGCGAGGTCCTGGCGCCCCGCCTGCGGGCCCACCGCCTGGCCCGGGCCCTCGGTTCCGTGCGGACGGCCCTCGAGGCGGCGGGCCTGCCGCCGCCGGAGCGCGCCCCGGACGGCCTCGACGTCCTCGACGCGGCGGCGCGGCAGCGCCTCCTGGCGCTGCGGGCGGAAGCCGCCGCCGGCCTCGTCCCCGGCGACCTCTCGCGACCCGACCTCCGCCATCGCCTGCGCGCGATCGAGCGGATCGACGCCGCTCTCGGGCGGTCGGGCGCGGACGGCGGCGATCCGAGCCGCCTCGCCGCGGAGCTCGACGCGCGGGACGCCGCCCGCCGGGAGGCGGTCGCCGGGCGCCTGATCCTCACTGCCGCCGATGGCGGGCTGGAACTCGCTCCCCTCATGGGCCACAAGGCGGCGAACCTCGCGGAGATCGCGCGGCTGTCGCCCGACGGCGCGGCGGTGCCGCCGTGGTTCGCCGTCACCGACGCCGCGTTCCGCCGGGTGTACGAGGGTCCGCGCCCGCCGCCCGGTCGCGGGACGCTCCGCGGCGCGGTCGAGGAGGTGCTCGCCCGCGCCGACCTCGGCCGGGCCGAGAAGTCGGCGGCGATCCGCGCGCTCTGGGATGCGGCCGAACTCCCGCCGGATCTCGCGGAGGCGATCCGCGAGGCGTGGGCGGGGCTCCGGCGCTCCCCGGGCGAGGAGCGCCCGCCGGAAGAGGGTGACGGGCCGCCCTTCGCGGCCATCCGCTCCTCCTCCCGCGAGGAGGACGCCGAGGCCGCCGCCCGCGCCGGTGAGTTCGAGACGTTCCTGTTCGTGCGCGGGGAGGAGTCGCTCCTCGCGCACCTGCGCCGGGCGTGGAGCGGGCTCTGGACCGAGCGCGCGATCCACAACCGCGCCGTCCTGGGGACGGGGGACGGCCCCGGCGGCGGGGTCCTCGTCCAGCGCATCGCCTGGGCCCGCGTCGCCGGGGTGCTCCAGACGGTCGACGTGGCCCGCGGCGAGCACGGCGACGTCGTCATCAACGCCGGGCTCGGCCTCGGGGAGGGCGTGGTGTCCGGCGCGGTCGCCGCGGACCACCTCACCGTCGGCAAGGACAGCGACATCGCGGGCGGCCACCTCCGCATGACCTACGTCACCGCGGACAAGCGCGAGCGCGTGATCTTCGACCGCCGCCGCGGCGCGGGGACGGTGCGCGCGGAGACGCTCTACCACCAGCGCCTCCGGTCGGCCCTCGAGTACGTGGAGATCCTCGAACTCGTCCGGGCGGGCCTGTCGCTGGAGGCCGCCTACCGTCACCCCGTCGACGTCGAGTTCGCCATCGAAGGGGCGCGGCTGCTGCTGCTCCAGGTCCGCCCGGTGCCCGTCGTGCTGCCGGCGCTCCGCGAGACCCTGTCGCTGTTCCCCCTGCGGGAGGGCAAACCATGATCCGCCGCCAGGACTCCATCGAGTACCACTCCGGGAGCCGCCCGGGGAAGATCGAGCTCCGCGCCACGAAGCCCTGCAACACGCCGCGGGACCTGCGACTCGCCTACCTGCCCGGCGCCTCCTTCCCGACGATGACCATCGCCTCCGACCCGGCCGCGGCCTACCGGCTCACCGCCCGCGGCAACCTCGTGGGCGTGGTGTCCAACGGGACGGCGGTGCCCGGCGGCGGCAACGTCGGCGCCCTCGCCGCCAAGCCGATGCTGGAGGGCATGGCCGTCCTCCTGAAGCGGTTCGCCGACATCGACGTGTTCGATCTCGAACTCGATACTTCGGATCCCGAACGGTTCGTCGAGGCGGTGGCGCTGCTCGAGCCGACGTTCGGCGCCGTGAACCTGAAGGACATCCGGGCGCCCGAGGGTCTCCTGATCTACGAGGCCCTGCGATCCCGGCTGAAGATCCCCGTCTTCCACGAGAACCTGTACAGCACGGCCGTCGTGGCCTCCGCCGCCCTGCTCAACGCGCTCGACCTCGTGGGGAAGCGGATCGGCGACATCCGGCTCGTGATGTGCGGCGCGGGAACGGTGGGCACGGGGTGCGCGCGCCTGTTCCGGCGCCTCGGCGTGCGCGACGAGAACCTCCTCGTCTACGACCGGTGCGGGCTGGTCCACCCCGGGCGCACGGACCTGCACGACTACCAGCGCGAGTACGCCCGGGACCACGCGGCGCGCACGCTCGCGGAGGCCCTGCGGGGCGCCGACGTCTTCGTGGGGGTCTCCGCGGGCGGCGTGCTCGACGCCGAGATGGTCCGTTCCATGGCGCGGTTCCCGGTCGTCTTCGCCCTGGCCACTCCCGATCCGGAGATACCGTACGACGAGGCCCGCGGCAGCCGGCAGGACGTCATCGTGGCGACGGGCCTCGGGCAGTACCCGAACGCGGTCCTCGACGTGCTCTCCGTGCCCTACGTGCTCCGCGGGGCGCTCGACATCGAGGCGACGGCCATCACCGAGGGGATGCTCCTCGCCGCGGCGCGCGCGCTGGCCGACCTGGCGCGGGAAGACGTGCCGCCGGAGGTCGTCCGCGCCTACGGCCAGGAGAACATGTCCTTCGGGCCGACCTGCCTCCTGCCGCGGGCCATCGACCCGCGGATCCTCGTCCGCGAGTCCGCCGCGGTGGCCGAGCAGGCGGTGAAGGAAGGGGTGGCCGGCCGGCCCCTCGACACCGCCGCGCACCAGGAGAGCCTCGCCGTGCGCATCGGCACCGGACGGGAGACGATGCGCGGGCTCATGCTGCGCGCCCGCCGGGAACCGTGCCGGGTCGTCTTCGCGGAGGGCGGCAACGAGGCGGTGCTCCGGGCGTGCGGGATCATCCTCGACGAGGAGATCGCCAGCCCGATCCTCCTCGGTCCGGAGCGCGCCGTGCGCGAGTCCATCGAGCGCCTCGGCCTCGACCTGTCCGGCGTCCCGGTCGTGGAGCCGGAGCGGAGCCCCCGCTACGAGACCTACGTGGAGGAGTTCTTCCGGATGCGGCGCCGGCGCGGCGTCATGCGGTCCGAGGCGGCGCGGCGCGTCGCCCGTCCGGACACGTTCGCCGCGATGATGGTCGACCGGGGCGACGCGGACATGGTGATCGCCGGCAGCACGAGCCACTACGTCGAGGCCCTCCGGACGATCCTCACCGTCATCGGCCCCGCGGCCGGCGTGAGGCGGGTCTCCAGCGCCTACCTGGTCCTGTTGCCGAAGGACGTCGTCGTCCTCGCGGACTGCGCCGTGAACGTGGACCCCGACTCCGAGGACCTCGCGGAGATCGCCCTCCTCGCCGCCGCCACGAGCCGCGCCCTCGGCATCGACCCCCGGGTGGCCATGCTCTCGTTCTCGAACTTCGGGAGCGCGGAGCACCCCCGCGCGGAGAAGGTCCGCCGGGCGGTGGAGATCGCGAAGGCGAAGGCCCCGGACCTCGTGGTCGACGGCGAGATGCAGCTGCCCGCGGCGCGGGACGCCGCGCTGCGGCGGGAGTACTTCCCGTTCTCCTCCCTCACCCGGGACGCGAACGTGCTCATCTTCCCGGACCTCGGGGCGGGAAGCCTCACGATGTACGCCCTCCACTACCTGGGCGAGGCCATCCCCATCGGCCCCGTGCTCATGGGCACGAGCCGTCCGGCGCACGTCCTGCAGTACGGCGCCACGGTGGAGGAGATCGTCAACCTGACGACCGTCGGAGTGGTGCAGGCGGCCGCGCGCCGCTCCCCCGCCGCCGCGAAGCCGGTCTGATCAGGACCGCCGCACCTCTTCGCCCGAGCCGAGGAGGATGGCCATGCCGCGGAGGTCGGCGCTGTGCTCCATGAGGATCTTCACGATCATCGTGAGCGGCGGCGAGAGCAGCATCCCCACCGGGCCGAGGACCCAGTTCCAGAAGATGAGGGACAGGAGCACGACCGCCGGCGACAGGCCGAGCTTCCGGCCGAGGAGCCGCGGCTCGAGGACGTTGCCGATGAAGAAGCTCACGGCCATGTAGCAGGCGAGCAGCGCCAGCGTCGTGCCCAGCCCCGACCCGATGAGGCAGAGGAGGACCGGGGGGACCGCGGCCAGCACGGAGCCCACGGTGGGGATGTAGTTGAACAGGAACACGAGGAGCCCGAGGAGCAGCGGGAACTCGACGCCGAAGGCGGCGAACAGCGCCGCCGCCAGGGCGCCGGTGAGGAGGCTCGTCAGCGACTTCATGGACACGTAGGTGAAAACCCGATCGGTGACCTCCTGATAACCGGACAGCATGTCCGGCGGCGTGTCGTGGATGCGGCCGAGCTTCCCGGGCAGGTCCTGGGCCTCGAGGATCAGGAACACCGCGATGAGCAGGATCACGAGGATGCTGCTCAACGCGCTGACGATCTCGCTCAGGAGCCCGGTCAGGAGCCGGAGCAGCGCGTCCGTCTCGAGCAGCGCGCCGACGCGCTCCCGGGGGATGTCGATGCCGAGGCGCTCCAGTCGCGCGAGGGCCCGCTCCACGATCTCGGTGAACCGGGCGTTCAGATCGCCGGAGGACGCGGTGAACGAGGCCACCGAGTTGCCGAGCATGACCGAGACGAGGGCCAGGGACAGCAGCAGGCCGAGCATGACGATGGCCAGCGCGAGCCCGCGCGGGAGCCCGAGGCGCTCCAGTCGCCGCATCGGGTGGATGCAGACGAAGGCGAGGAACGCGGCGATGAGCACGGGGATGAGCACGGGCCGGGCGGCCTGCAGGCCGGCGATCACCACGACGAGGCAGGCGGCCCCCACCAGGAACCGCGCCCCGCTGCGGAGGGTGGCCCGCGCATCCGGCTCCGGTCTGGTCTCCTGGGTCATCGGCATCCTCCCTCCGGCATGGCCCGCCAGCATATCCTCCGCGGCCCGCTCCGGCGAGGCGAACCGCGGGTTTACGATCCAGAGTCTTGACTCCGGGATCGCATTGCTTCATAAAGGTAGCGGTTGGGCAGTCGTCCGGAGTGGGCAGAACCCGAGCGTTCGCGGTTCGTCCGGTCGCTGCCGGTCGGGACGCACCTTTCCGTGGGAGGCAATCGGATGAAGTACCTCGCTATCCTGCTCGTCGTTCCGTTCCTGGTGGGCTGCGCGCTGGGCCCCGCCCCGCTGCAGGGCATCATCTACAGCGACATCAAGTACCCGTCCTACTACGACGGCGCCGACACGCTCGGACCGGGCGCGAAGATCGGCAAGGCCGAGGCGATGAGCGTCATGATGCTCGTGTCCCTCGGTGACGCGAGCGTCGACGCGGCCTGCAAGAACGGCGGCGTTCAGAAGATCCACACGGTCGACCACCACTACTGGTCGATCCTGGGCATCCTGAACCGCTGGACCACCATCGTCACGGGCAGCTAGCGCCGGGCGCGACCCCCACCGGGGTCACGACGGCGGTGAGGGGCGGGGACTCCGGTTCCCGCCCCTTTCGATTCCCGGTCGGGCCCGGCCGGCGGCCCCCGCCTCCGGGAGATCTCGCCGAGGACGGCGGCCGCCGCGCACGAGACGTTCAGGCTCTCCACGGCGCCGCTCCCGGGGACCGTGACCCGGACGTCGGCGGCTCCGAGGATGGCTTCCGGCAGGCCCTCGGCCTCCGGCCCGAACACCACGGCGACGCGCGGCGGAACCTCCGTCGCGTAGAGCGAGGCCGCCTGCCGCACGGCGGTGGCGAAGACCGTGAAGCCGGCGCCCCGGAGGGCGGCGTACTGGCCCGCGTCGTCCCCGAGGACGCCGAGCGGCACGGCCTCGGCCCCGCCCTCGGCCATGCGGCAGGCGGCGGTGGACAGCCCGGCCCCGCGCCCGGCCAGCAGCACGCCCGCCACGCCGAAGTGCGCGGCGACGCGGAGGATCGCCCCGAGGTTGTGGGGGTTGCCGATCCCGTGCAGGACGGCGACCACCGCGGGCCCCTCGCCCACGGCGGCGAGGAACTCCGGCAGGGGCCGCACCGGCGGGGGCTTCGCCACGACGCAGATGCCCTCGTGGTGGAGGCTCTCCGCAACCCTCGCCAGCTCTTCCTCCTCCACGAACCGGTAGGGCAGCCGCCGCGCGGCGCACCGCTTCAGGAGCGGACCGAATTCCCGGGCCAGGGACGCGAGGAGGTACACGCGCTGCACGTCCCCGGGACGACGGTCGACGAGCGCCCGGACGGCGTTGCGCCCGCACACCTTGAGTTCCTCGCCGCGCTCTCTCCTCATCGCTCCTCCGCCGCCATGAGCGTGACCTCGTTCCGGTCGTGGAAGAGATGCTTCGCCCGCACGAACCCGAACGCCGACCGCCGCAGCAGGTCCCGCGCCTCGAACGCCGGGGCGTAGTTCCCGCGGCCCTTGAACTTCAGGTGGAACACGAGGCGCCGGCACCAGCCGTTCTCGACCCACCGCCGCAGGAGGTCGAGGGATTTCTCCGGGTAGGCGACGACGTCGCAGAGCAGCCAGTCCACGGGCGGGGACGCGGGCTCGTGCCGGAACGCGTCGCCGCGCCGGTGCGTGAGCCCCGGGTGGTCCCGCAACCGCGCGTCGAGGTCCGCCCGGTCCACGGCCTCCACGGTTCCCCCCGCGGCCAGCGCCACGTGGGTCCAGCCGCCGGGCGCGGCCCCGAGGTCCACGCACCGCTCGCCGGGACGGATGGCGCGCCCCATCAGGCAGAGCGCCTCGCGCAGCTTGCGGAACGCCGACGACGGGGCGTCCCAGTCGTCGGCCACCGGCGCGATCCCGGCCGGGAAGGGCAGCGGCCACTCCCCGCCATGCGGGAGCGCGGCGGGAGCGGCGACGCTCGCGAAGAGACGTTCCCGCTCCGCGAGGAGGAGCTGGACGAGGAGGCCGCCGGCCGCCGCCGGGTCCCGGCGCCGGAAGACCCGGCGGCGCCGCTCCCGGCAGGCGTCGAGGAACGCCGTCCCGACGAGCGCCGCCCGGCGCCGCAACTCGCCCTCCCGGTGCGGGTCGGCGGGCTCGTCGGCGGTGATCGCGTCCATTCGCCAGGGCCCCTCGCCCGGATCGAGCGCGGGCAGGAGCGCGCTGAGCGCGGAGTCGGCGAGTCGCCGCACGGAAGGCTCGCGGATCTCGACGGCGTCCGGGAGCACCTGGCGCGCGAAGAGGAAGTCCGTCTCCTCCGGCGCCCGCGGCGCCCCGCCGAGCGCGACGATGCCGGGGCACGTCACCGAGGCCCCGGCCCCCGCCTCCGCGAGGAGGGGTGCTTCGAATCCCGAGGCGCAGAGCAGGACGGAGGGCACTCGCTAAGGATACCCGGCCCCCCGCGGCGAACGGGCAAGGGGAAAAGGCTGGCGCTCTTGGCGCGAGTGCGTATCATTCTCTATTGGGGCTTTTGACGAGGGGACCATACGCTCCGCCACTCCATGTCCCGGTTCGCCTTCGCGCTGCCCGGAGCGCTCGCCACCTCCGCTGCCGCCCAGTCGGTGGAGCTGCCGACTCCGCTGAACCGAAGGGCCTCCGGCGAGGTCACGCCCGGACGTCCCTCCGCCATCGGCGTGCTGGTCCCGGAGGGGACCCGCTCCGTCTCCCTCGTGGCGGAGTTCGGCAGGGGCGGCACTCCCGATCCCGGGTGTTCCGTCGTGCTGCCGGGCGGGACGGTGCTCGATGTGGCCGGGCTCGTCTCGGCGGGGGCCTCGATCCCGGTGAGCGCGAAGGGCGTGAAGGACAAGCGCCTGCCCACGCCGCGGACCGGGCTCCACGAGTCCGTGCTCCGCGGGCGCCAGGGGACGGCCGGCACGTGCCTCATGTCCATCGAGGGGAAGGCACCCGGGGGACCGGGGATCGCCGCTTCCTTCGCCGGGCCGGCGAGGTCGACGACTTCCGCATCGCCGTCTCCCCGGACGCCCTCCTGACGGCGGCGGTGACCGGCGCGAAGGCAGCACGTTCCTCCCGCCGCTCGAGGTCCTGACACCCCCCGGGCAGTCCCTCGACACCGCCGCGCACCAGGAGAGCCTCGCCGTGCGCATCGGCACCGGACGGGAGACGATGCGCGGGCTCATGCTCCGCGCCCGCCGGGCGCCGGCGGAGGGGATGGTCCCGGGGGAGTGCGACGTCGCCCGACACGTGACGCTCGACGCGACGGTGCGCGGGCGGCCCTGCGACGGGCGCTGCTCCCGCGCCGACGACTGCCGGGCCGCCGCGCCGCAGGTGGACCTCACGGTCCGCGTCTGATGCCGGGTGCGGCGGCGGTCACCGCGCGGCGCGGAGCGTCATCAGGTAGGACTCGATCGCCACGAGGGTCGCGGAGCCGAGTTCCGGCGCGGTGCCCTTGACGTTCTTCTCGACCATCTGCCGCAGCTTCTGACCGAGCGTGATGACGGCGCCCTCGCGGCGGTCCCACTTCGGGTAGTCGCCGATGCGCGCGGCGAGGGCGAGCTTCGGCTTCTCCGGATCCTCGTGGCAGGAGGCGCAGGACTTGCCGCTCGTGCCGAGGGCGGGGTCGCGGAACAGGCGGTTGCCCTCGTCCACGGCCTTCTTCATGGCCTCCGCGGCCTTGGCACTCTCGTCCTCGCCGCCGCCCTGCGTGAGGCCGGGCGCGACGAAGGCGAACAGGGACGCCCCCGCGACGAGCAGGGACACGCCAGTGATCAGGATGCTTCGGTTCATGGTCGCTCCTCCGGACACCGTCGCCCGACATCTTACGGACCGGCACCCCGCGCGCATCGCTTCGGCGGCGAAGGCGCCTCGTGGTCAGAGGGGCACGGCCTGGTCCGCGGCGGAAGCCGGTCCGCCGACGAGGTAGCGGCCCATGGCGTCCTCGAGGCGCATGCGGTCGCGGTGCTCCAGCTCGCGCGCCACCGCGGTGAACGCCTGCACGAGGTCGAACCTCCGGACGCCGAACAGGGAGACATCGCGCACCACCCGCTCGGCGACCCAGCGCCCGAGTCGGCCGCGGGGGCTGCCGAGGCCGTGGTCGCGGAAGATCGACGCGATCTCCGCCCGGGGGTCCGCGATCCAGTCCCCCCGCGCGGCAGCCATGGCCTCCGCCGCCGACGCCCCCCAGGTCGCCACCTCCTTCAGGGTCCCGGCGAGCGCCGCCCGCAACGACTCCCGCCCGAGGCGCGTGTATCGCGTTCGCAGGGCCGCCCCCGCATCGCTCTCGGCGGTCAGCCCGTTCTGGCAGACGAGGCGGAGCATCTGCCGGCGGATGGTGAGCGGCCACGCCCCGGTCTCGCTGGCGTGGATGTCGAACCCGGCGCGGGCGCGGTCGCCGGCGCCCGGCGCGCCGACCTCGTACTCCCGCGGCGACGCGAGGCGCAGGAACAGGGAGTCATCGTCCACCGAGACGCGGAAAGCCTCGAAGTCCTCGCCGTCCGTGGCCCGGCGGACCTCGTCCAGCACCTCCTCGTCGTCGAGGCGCACGTAGGACTGCGGGAGCACCGCCCGCAGCACGGGCGGATCCCCCGCGCGGAACCGCAACAGGACCTGCCGCCCGTCGGCATGCTCCGCCACGGCGAGCATCGAGCGGAGGACGCCGACGCCGAGCGCCGCGGGCATCCGGCCGAGAAAGGCGGGCGGCACCCCGGCCTGGTCGCAGACCTGCCGGAGGCTATGCTCCGAAAAGCGGAAGGTCCGCCGCCGGAACCTCGCGCGGAAGCGGGTCTCCACCGGGGCGAGCGGGTCGGCCACCTCGACCTCGAGCTCGCGCGGGGACGCGTACTCGTCGTGCCTCCCGCTCCGGGCCCGGTTCAGCACCTCCGCCACCCTCGACAGCGCCTGCCGGCGGAACCCCACGTGATGGGCCATCGTCCTTCCTCCACTTGTCGCACGTCGCGCGCTCCGGGCAGCCCTTGCACCAACGGTCCGGGACCAGGCCGGGCAGGACGCACGCCGCCGTCGCGCGCACCTCGCCCCGGCCGTCCACCAGCAGGAACTTCCACGAGCCCGGCACGTGGGCCCACTGGGGCGGCACGTCGTCCTGCGGGGGCGGCGCGGGGCCCCCCGCCACGGGCGGTACCACGAAGCCCTCCTCCTTCAGGGCCTCCAGGCGCCGCCGGGAGTGCCGCCGGAACACGCCCCCCTCGTCGTCGTCGTAGAAGTCGAAGAACAGGCACCGGGTCTTCCCCGGCGCGAGGCGCATCCCGCGCCCGACCGCCTGCAGCACCTTCGCCCGGCTCTTCAGGCCGCCCGCCAGGACGAGGGCGTGGAGGCCGTCGATGCTGACGCCCTCCTGGAACAGCCCCGTGGTGGCGACGAGGCAGCGCAGGGCGCCCGCCGAGAACCCCCGGACGGTCTCCGCGAGCAATCCGCGGGGCGTGTCGCCGTGGACGAACCGCGCCGCGGCCCCGAGGGCCGAGAGGAGGATCTCCCCGTGCCGGACGTGCTCCACGAGGACGAGCACGGACCGCCCGGCGGCGGCCTCCTCCCCCGCGATGGCGGCGATGCGCGCGTTGCGCTCCCGGTTCTCCACGATGAACTCGCGGTACAGGGTCCCGAACGGCTTCTCCCGCATGTCGCCCGCGAGCGCGCACCGCTCCACGCGGACTTCCACGGGGCATGCGTAGCCGCGCTCCACCAGGAACCGGGCCGAGAAGCGGCCCCGCGTCAGGGGTTTCCCCGCCAGCGCATCCAGGACGGCCTGGTCCGCCCCGGTGCGGAAGGGCACGGCGCTGAGGAAGAACGGGTAGCGCGGTGCGAGGCGACGGAGCGCCTCCTGCCAGGAGGCCGCGGCGGCGTGGTGGCCCTCGTCGAAGACGAGCGTGCCGCCCCGCCACGGAGAGAGGTCCACCCCCGCGAGAAGGCTCTGGATCAGGGCCACCGTGAGCGGGGCCGGCCGCCGCTCCCCCTCCCCGAGGACGCCGGGGTCGACGCCGAGGAACGAACGGACGCACGCGACGGTCTGGTGGAGCAGCGTCCGCGTCGTGACCACCCACAGCGTGGGCCGCGACAGGTTCGCCACGATGGCGGCGGCGAGGAGCGTCTTGCCCCCGCCGGTGCCGACGTCGACCAGGCCGCGGCCGCGCCGGAGCGCCTCCTCCACGACCTCCCGCTGGTAGTCGCGCAGCGCGATCCCGTCGGCGAGACGCCAGGGCCCCGCCGGCGGCGCGGCGAAGCGGAGGTCGCGGAGGCGCCACCGCACGCCGGCGGCGGCGAGGGTCGCCTTCACCCGCGGCAGCGCGCCGCTGAGGAACACGCCACGGCCGGCCTCGTAGACGACGGCCTCGGGGTCCCCTTCCTCGTCTCCCGCGAGCAGGCGCCGGGGGTTCAGGACGCGATCGAGGCGCTGGCGGGGGGCGGGGCCGACGATCCTCGACTCCACGTTCCCCAGGCGGATCTCCACGAGAGCGTTCGCCATAGCAAACATAGTATTCCATAGAGAAACACCGGTCAAGCATTGTTTTCTGTGGAAAACCGTGTATCGTGCAGAGAACGGAGGGCGGTCGATGACGAGCGAGCAGCAGGCGGAACTCGGGCGGCGTCTGCTCCGGATCCGGCGCGAGAAGGGGATCTCGCTGACCGAACTCGAGCGGCGCTCCGGGATCACCAAGGGCTACCTCTCCCAGCTCGAGCGCGGCGAGGCCACGAACCCCTCGTTCGACGTCGTGCGGCGGATCGCGCGCGGCCTCGAGGTGGCGCTGGCGGAACTGGCCGGGGAGGCCGCCGGGGAGGAGGAGGCCGGTGCGCCGCGGGTGCCGCCCGGGCTATCGGAGTTCATGAAGCGGTGCGAGGCGGAGGGGCGCCCGCTGGGGGCCGAGGAGATCGGACTCCTCACGGGCATCCGCTACCGCGGCCGGCCGCCGCGCACCGCCGACGACTATGCGTTCCTTCTCGAGACGATCCGGAGGATGTCGAGGTAGATGAGCGGGCGGACGCTCCATCCCTTCCTGCAGTCGGCCGTGCCGTTCGCCGAGGGCGATCCCGCGGGCGCCCGCGCGGCGGCCAGGGCCCGCGCCCGCGCGCTGCTCGCGGCGGCGCGGGAGGCGTTCCCCCACCAGTCCCCGCCGCCCTTCGACCCGCGCCTGTGCGCCGCGGCCATCGGCGTGCCGGTCCGGGTCGAGCGGCTGAGGCCGGAGTGGGAAGCCATGCTCGTCCGCCGCGGCGAGGACGTGCGGATCGTCCTCGCCGCCCACCAGCGATCCCCGACGCGTGCGGCGTTCTCCGTGGCCCACGAGCTCGCCCACCTCTTCTTCGCCGCGGGGGCCGAGATGCAGCACGTGCTGCGCGCGCGCGACCGGGAATCGTGGTACGTGACGGTGGCGGAGCGAGACCTCGAGCGGGCCTGCGACGCCGGGGCGGCGGAGCTTCTGCTGCCGCGGCCGGAGTTCGACGCGGCCTTCGCCGTCCTGGGCGGTGGGGCCGCCGCGATCCCCGCCATCGCCGCGGAGTTCGCCGTGTCGAGGGAAGCGGCGACGCTCCGGGTCGCGGAGGTCACCGGCGGCGCGGCGGGCCTCTTCAGGTATAGCGTCCGGCCCTCGGCGACCGGGAACCCGGCGGCCCCCGACCGGCGGCCCGCCTACCGTGCGGCGCGGGTGTTCTCCGCCGACGAGTTCCCCCTGCTCTTCCCGACCGGCCGGTCCGTCCCGGAGACCTCCGCCGTCTACCGCGCGTCGCTCGTCGAGGGGGAGGTCGTCGCGGTGGAGGAGCACGCGCTCGGCGCCGTCCGCGCACGCCTGGCGGTCAGCGCCGTCGCCCTCCCGCGTCCGCCCGGCGACGACTCCCCTCCCGCCGTCCTCGCCGTCTTCCGCCCCGTCTGACCGGCGGAATCCCCGCATCCGGCGGCGGCAGCCGGTGTTCCATGGACGTACGCTGCAGGACCTCGGGAGACCTCCGCCATGCGCCGGCTCACACCGCTGCTGCTCCTCGCCGCCTTCGCCCCCCTCCCGGGAGGCGCGCAGGAGCCGGGATACCTCACGCGGAACGTCATCGTCGCCGTCATGGACGGCGTGCGGTGGTGCGACACGTTCGGCGACCCGCAGCGCGCCAACGTGCCGAACCTCGCCCGGATCGCGGCGGAGGGCGTCCTGTTCACGGACTTCCGGAACGAGGGCGTCACGATCACCCGCCAGGGCCACTCGACGATCGCCACCGGGACGTGGCAGACCTGCCGCAACGGCGGCCCGCGCCACACGCGGCCTTCGTTCTGGGAGTACGCGCGAGACGAACTCGGCCTGCCGCCGGAGGCGTGCGCGGTCATCTTCGGCAAGGGGCGGTACTCCTTCGCCGGCGCCTCGTCGTTCCCCGGCTATGGCGACCGCTGCCCCGCGAAGTTCGAGATCGACGTCGGCGAAGCGGAGCTGCCCGACGACGAGAAGGTCCTCGCGCGCGTCTTCGCGGCCATGGAGACGGACCGGCCCCGCGTGATGTTCGTGAACTTCGGCGTCACCGACCACGTCGCCCACCGGGGCCCCTTCGAGCGGTACGTCGCCGCCGTGCGGAACTGCGACGCGCTGTTCGGGCGCCTGTGGGCGAAGGTGCAGGGGACGGACGGATACCGGGACCGGACGACGGTCTTCTTCACCAACGACCACGGCCGCCACGACGGCCGGGCGGAGGAGGACCACGGCGGATACCGGAGCCACGGGGACGACTGCGAGGGGTGCCGGCACGTCATGCTCGTCATGGCGGGTCCGGACGTGAAGAGGGGCCTCGTGTCCGAAGCCCCGGCGCTGCAGATCGACCTGTGCCCGACGGTCGGCGAGCTGCTCGGGTTCCAGACGCCGCTCGCCGAGGGCCGCGTCCTCGCGGAGGCGCTCTCCGCGCCCCGCGGGCTGAACCGCAAGGAGGCCCGCACGGAGGCGGCGATGGCCGCGGTCCGCCGCGTGGGGAACGCCCGCCGCGACCTGCTGCGGCTCGTGGCCGAGGCGCAGACGTCCCGCGACCCGGCGGCGCTCCCCGACGACCCGGGGACGGCCCTGCTCCGGCGGGGCCTCCTCGAGGCGGCGGCGCTCCTCGGCGAAGAGCGCTTCGCGGACCTCGCCCGCCGGATGCCCGCCGGCCGCGGCACGCTGCCCCTGGTCACCGGCGACGACGACTTCGCGGGCCTCTCGGTCTGGGTGGAGATGGCGCCGGCTTACCCGCCCATGGCCTGCGACGCCGCCCCGCGCCGGCCCACCGCCTCGATCTCCCGCGAGGAGGTCGCCGGACTCCTCTCCGCCGTGGACGCCTTGGCGGCCGCCCCGCGCCGCCTCGGGCTCCATGCCGAGTGCCTCGTCCGCCTCGAGGCGCTCGCGGACGGAATCGCCGAGGAGGGGGGCACGTGGTCCGACCCCGCGGTGACGGCCCTCGCGCTGGCCTGCGAGGCGCGCCTCCGCCCGATCCGCCGGGCACACCCGGTGGAGTGGGCCCCGCCGGCCCCTCAGACCGCGAAGCAGGCCCGCAGGAACCCGCGCCCGGCCTGGGCCCACCCGGAGGTCTTCCTGCGGGGCGCCTTCCCCTTCGCCCTCGACCGGCTCCTCCTCGACGTCTCTCCGGAGGGCCACCTCGGCGACGGCGGCCCCTTCGCCGACGGCGCCCTGCTGCTCCTCCTCGCGGAAGTGGAACGCCACTCCGCGGACGCGACGAAGGGCGACCGCCGGGCGGGTCAGCGGCGGTAGCGTTCGATGACTTTCCGCACGGCCTCGTCCGGCCGTTCGGGATCGTAGCGGACGCCGAGGCGCCGGCAGTGGGCGGCGAGGCCGTCCCGCCACTCCATCGAGACGAGGATCTCCCGCGGCTCCACGCCGAGGTCCGCCAGGCGCTCGGCGATGCCCGCGGACGGGATCTGGTGCGTCTCCGACAGCAGAAAGCGCAGGGCGGCGAGGCCGAGGTTCCCGCCGTAGTCGAGGTCCGCGAGGAACTTCAGGTACTGCTCCCGGGTCAGGTCCGGCGGGGAGAGCGGCGGGCGCCAGCCGTCGTGCACGAGGACGTCCACCGCCCCCGCGAACGCCCCCGGCCCCGGGAGCGCCGCCTGCGACGACGAGTGGAACTCCACGACCATCTCCCGGCGCTCCCAGTCGAACGAGACCGCGGGGCATTCCGACCCGGGCGGCGCGTCGGGGCTCCGCAGGACCCGCGCCGTCACGCCGAAGGCCGGCGCCGCGCCGCGGTCCGTGACGTCGAGCCACCCCGGCGCCCCGAAGCCCTGGTCCACGTAGAGCGGCGACGTGTCCGCCCGGTTCTGCTTCCAGATGCGGTAGCCGCCCGCCGGCAGCAGCGCGATCCCCCCGCCCCGCCAGAGCGGCCACCGGCTCCGCCGGTCGGAGAGGAGCCACTGCGGGACGACCTCGCCGCCCTGGTCCACCCGCCACCGCTCCACACGGAACTCCCCCGCCGTCGAGACGAAGGTCCGAGTCGCGTCGCCCGACAGCGGCAATCTGATTCGGACTCCGAATGATTGGAGTCCCCCGGCGCTCCGCGGCACGTCGACGGCGGCCGCGATCCGCGTGCCGGGACGCCCCTCGACCTCCACGGGCGAGGCGAGGACCCGCACGGCGGGCGACCCGTTCCCGGAGACCTCGGCGAAGGGATCGGCGGGGTCGGGAAGGCCCTCGATCGCGGCCCCGCGGCGGCCCGGCTTGCGCTCGAGCAGGGCCGCGGCGTCCGGCGGCCGGTCCCGCGGAGCGGGCGCCCCGCCCGGGCGCCACCAGTCGTCCGGAACCTGCCCGGGCAGCGACACCGGGTCCTCGGTCGCCGGCGGCCAGCCCCCGGCGCCATCGGCCGCGGGGAACGCCGCCGCCACGAAGGCGAGGTCCCGGCCCCAGTTCGCCCGCGAGGGCGGCAGGCGCGGCCCGCCGTGGCCGGGCCAGCGCGCGGGCGGCAGTTCGGCGAGGCTGTTCGTGACGTCGACCGTCTCCAGGCACGAGAGGATCCGGTCCCGGTAGCGCTCCTCGCCGGTCTCCCCCGCTCCGTGGGCGAGGAGCGAGAGCAGGCCGGCATGCGGCTTCGCGCCGAGCGCCGCCTCCGCCGTCGCGCGCAGGCGGCCGCGGAACTCCGCATCGCCGGACAGCCGCGCGTACTCGATCGCGGCGAGGAAGAGCCCGAAGTCCCCCGCACCCGCGAGGGACTCCGCGTCCCGCGGCGGAAACAGCCCGCTGCGGTCGAGGATCGTCCGGCACGCCGCGAGGTAGCGGCGTTCCCCGGTGGTCTCGTAGCCGAACAGCAGAGCCTCCGCCCCGGCGCCCTGGCCATCGGGGCCGCTCCCGCTGCCCCCGAAGGCCCCCGGGCGACCCGTGGCGTAGTCGAGGGAGGCCTGTGTGACGAGGGCCAGACCGTCCCGCAGCGGGCCGTCGCCCGTCAGGTGCCAGACGATCCGGTGGCCGCCGGGGCTCGAGCCGCGCACTCCGATGTACGGGCAGCCGAAGGGCTGCACGTTGTGCCGGTGGCTGCACCCCCTGATTCGCCACCAGCTGTCGCGGGCGTTCTCGAGGTGGGTCTCCGTGTGGACCATCGCGAGGTCGTAGGTCGCCCGGCAGAACGCCGCCCCCTGTTCGAAGTACGGCCGGTGGAGGGTCCGCAGGTACTGAAGGAGGCTCGCGTGGCCGACGCGGCCGGCCCCGTCGTTGAGCGACCAGCCCCAGCGGCCGTAGTCCGATTCGAAGCGGTCGTGCCGGTGGATCTCGCCGCTCCGGGTCTGCAGGAGACCGTAGGCCGTCTTTCCGTGCCAGCGGTAGAGGTCCTGGCACACGCGGTACCAGTCGAGGTAGCGGCGGACGGCGGACTCGAAGCGGGCGAGCGGCCCCTCACGAACCTCCGGGGCGATGTCCCCGAGCGCCCCGCTCGCGGCGTACCACGACGGCGGAGCGACGAGCAGGGCCGGTCCGGCGAAGGCCCGAGCCAGATCGTCGGGCTCGCCGTCCGCGAGCCACAGGATCGCCGTCTGCGTCTTCGCCATCCCCCGGGCGGCATACCGGGCGTATCGCTCCATGTCCGCCGGGTTCTCGAGGTCGCCGGTCTCCCCGACCGCCCACTCGCGGGCATAGCGCCGGAGGTCGAAGGGCCCGGCCTCCTCCGGCCAGAAGTCGATCGCCGCATCGGGCCCCCCGACCCCACCCACCTTCACGGGCCGCTCGAAGTACCCGTCGCGCACGACGGCGGTGCCCCCCGCCACGCGGGCGCGGGCGAGGCGTCCCGGCAGGCCCGGGACGACGGCGGCGCCCGCCGTACGGCGATCCACCGTGAGCCCGGGCTCGGTCACGAGGCGCTCCTCGTCCGCGCCGAGGGCAGGCAGGTCGAGCCCCCACCGCAGGATGAAGTCCCGGTCAGGCTCCCCCGTGTACACGATCTGGTGGTCCACCTGCACCGCGGGGACACCCCGCCAGAAAGTGAACCGCAGCGTGAACGGCACACGCTCCGCGGGTTCGAGCGCGAGCACCCGTTCCGGCAGGCCCGTCCCCCACCCCGGCACCCGGAAGTGGCCGCGCAGGCAGACGCGGGCCCGCACCGGACCGCCGGCCTCGACCTCCACCTGCGTCACGACCGGCGCGCCGTCCGCGATCTTCGCCGAGCGGTCCGCACTGTGCCGGCTCGCCCACGCGAAGGCCTCCGGCCCGGAGACCCGCACGCTCCGGAACACGGGCCTCGCCGTCGCGTCGCGGTCGCCCAGGCGCAGGCGGTCGAGGCCGTTGCCCACGGTGGCGGAGAGCCCCGGGCCGGAGACCTCCGCCGGTCCCTTCCCGCGGCGGACCTCGAGCGGTCCGACCACCGCCGCCGGAGTCGTGCCGGGGCCGTAGAGGAGCGAGAGGCCCTTCGCGGAGGGGGGCAGCACGGCGTCCACGCGGAGCCACTTCACGCTGCCGTCGGGCCAGACCGCGGTGCGTTCCGCCTGGCACGGCAGCGGACCGTCGGGGCCCGTCAGACAGACCTGCGCCGCGTCGGCCAGCACCCCCTCGGGAAACGGGATGCCGCCTCCGACCGGGAGGCGGACGTCCGCGGGAGCCCCGGCGGGGGCGTCGATCCGGAGCGGCACGGAGAGCGGCCCGCCGCCGGTCGCGCCGCCCGGCGCGAGGAGGGCGGCGCCGAAGAGCATCGCCGCCGCGAGAAGCCTCATCGCACCTGGTCCCGCCGCATGTTCCACTCCCAGTCGGAGGGGTCGAGGTCCAGCGCCTTCTCGTAGGCCGCCCGCGCCTCCTCCATGCGCCCGAGCGTCCGGTAGGCGTCGCCCAGCGCTCCCCACAACTCGTCGTTGTTCTTCTCCGCCGCCAGCGCCGCCTCGAGCATGGGCAGGCCCCGCGCGGGCTCCACCGCCGCGAGCGCCCCGAGCCAGCGCGGCTCGGAACCTCCCGCTTCTATCGCCTTGAGGTACTGCTCCGCCGCCTCCGTCTTGCGCCCGAGGCCCGCGTAGGCGTCGCCCAGCGCGCCGAGCACGTTCTCGCTCTCCGGCGATTCGTCGCGCAGCGATTCGAGGAGCGTCGCGGCGCGCCCCGGGCTCGCCCGCGCCAGGCCCCGGAGCCACTCCCAGTCCGTGTCGTCCTGGGCGTGGGCGAGGAGATAGTGCTCGTAGGCCTCCTCCGCGCGGCCCTGGAGGAACAGCGCGTTGGCGAACGTCCCCCGCAGCTCGTCGTTGCCCTCCGCGCCCCCGTTCTCGATCTCCTCCTTCAGGCGCTGCTCGGCCAGCGCGGGGTCGATCGCCACGAGGCGGTGCAACCATTCGGAGTCCGAAGCATCCATGCGGTGCGCGCCCATGAAGACCTCGAACGCCTCGTCGGTGAACCCGTTGGCCACGAGCGCCCGCCCCAGGATCCCCACCGTCTCGTCGCCCGCTCCCGCCGCGTACTTGCGGATGAGCGGGAGCGCGGCCTTCGGGTCGGCGGTCAGCAGGCCCACGAGGTAGGTCCGGCGGTTGTCCTCGTCTCGCTCCAGCGCCGCGGCCTGCCGGTAGGCCTCGAAGGCCGCGGCCTTGTCCCCCGCCTGGACCCGCAGTTCGGCGAGCTTCGCCCACGCCCCCGCGGACTCCGGGTCCTGGCGCGTCGCCGCTTCGGCCGCCGCCAGCCCGGCCTGGGGGTCGGCCGCGGCGAGGAGCTCGATGGCATAGAGGTGCGTCGGCTCCGCGGCGAGGACCATCTCGATGAAGGGCCGCGCGAGCTCCGGGTGGTCCCGCTCCCGGAGGACCTCGGCGATCTGGATCAGGTCGTCGGGGGGCAGGTTCCGCTCGAGCGCGATGCGCCGGTAGAGCTCGGCAGTGCGGACGGGGTCGGCGTCCGCGAGGCGCCGGAGCACGGCCATGGGATCGCCGCCCTCTACCGTCAGCGCCGCCTCCAGGAGCGCCACGGCCTCCTTGGCGAGGCCGGCGGCCGTGAACTCCTCCGCGAGGTCCGCGCCGGACCAGTCCGCGGGGATCCCCGCCGCGGCGAGCGCGGCGAGGAACGGCGGCCGGGCGGGCTCGGGCAGGAGCGGGAGCAGGCCCAGAACCTGGTCGTCCGAGGCCCCGGTGGCGAGGGCGTCGGCGACCTCCCGGCGGAGGTCGTCGCCCCGCCCTTCGATGGCCGCGGCCGCCGCCCGGAAGAGGACGATGAGCGCCCGCGCCCGGTCCGCCTCCTCGGGGTCGGGGGCCTCCGCCCCGGCGGGACCGCCGGCCGGCGCGCCGGTGCCGACCGCGGTCGGGGCCGGAGGAGAGCCCGCGGTGGCGGGCGGGGGCGGGGCGGGACGCGGGTCCGGCGCCGCGGCGTCGCCGTCGGCGAGGACCACCCACGCGAGGGCCGCGCCGACCAGGAGTCCGGCGGGGAAGAGCAGGAATGCGCGGAGGCCGGGTCTCTCCATCACCGTCATTGTAGAACGTTATCCGTCACCGAAGGGTCGCGATGATCTCCTCCGCGTGCAGCAGAGCGGCTTCCGTACCGGCGGGATAGAAGCCGACGAGCTCGCCCCGGCACGGGCGGAGCGCCGGTCCCGACCCTTCCGGGAGCCCCGCCTCCTCCCGGAAGGCCGCGAGGTGCTCGTCCCGGAAGGGGAACGGCTCCGAGGAGAACAGGACGAGTTCCGCGCCGGCCGCCACCAGGTCCCGGGGGACGACCATCGGGTAGCGGGGCTCGCCGGCGGGGAGCACGTCCGCGGCCCCGCAGGCCCGGAGCAGGTCGGCGATGTACGTGTCGGGGCCCGCGGCCATCCACGGCTTCCGCCAGACCAGGTAGACCGTGCGGACCCGGCGCCTCCCCTCCGCCCCTTCTCGCGCCCGCGAGATGGCCCCCGCCACCCGCTCCGCCATGGCCTCGCCCGCCTCGGGCTCCTCGGCCAGGCGGCCGAGCATCCACGCGATCCCCACGGCGTCCTCCACCCGGACGGGGTCGAAGACGACGACGGCGATGCCCGCGGCCTTCAACTCCTCGATGGCGCCGGGCGGGTTCTCCTCGCGGACGGCGAGGACCAGGTCGGGGCCGAGTTGCCGGATCGCTTCCACGTCCGGGTCCTTCGTCCCGCCCACGACCCGGAAGCTCCGCCCCGACCCGGGCGGGCAGAAGCGCGTGCGGCCGACGACGGCCCCGTCACGGCCGAGGTCGATCAGCGCCGCGGTGAGGCTCGGCACGAGGGAGACGATGCGGGGCATGGCGCGAGGGTAGCACGCGCACTTCCCCGGGGACCATCCCCTCCGGGGCGAAGTCGCCGATGGCGACGCGGACGAGGCGCTTCACGCGGCACCGGACGGCCCGGAACATCCGACGGATCTGGCGGTTGCGGCCCTCGGTGAGCACCACCCGGAACTCCCGCGGGCCCGTGGCCTCGATGCGGCAGGGCAGCGTCCGCTCTCCGTCGAGGACCACGCCCGCGCGGAGGGTGTCGAGGTCGGCGGCGGTCGGGGCGCGGTCCGTCGTCACGACGTACGTCTTCCGTACGTGTCCCGCGGGGTCGGTGAGCGCGTCGGAGAGCGCCCCGTCGTCGGTGAACAGGAGCAGGCCCTCGGAATCGAGGTCGAGGCGGCCGACGGGGAACAGCCACCGGTCCCGGTGCTCCGGGGGCAGGAGGTCGTAGACCGTGGGGCGGCCCCGTTCGTCGCTCCGGGTCGTCACGTAGCCCCGCGGCTTCCAGAGCGCGAGGAGGACGGGCGCGCGACTCGCCGCGGCGCGCGGCGGCTTCCCGTCCAGTTCGAGACGGTCCACCGCGAGGTCCACCCAGCGGCGCGGGTCGCGCACCGTCCGCCCGTTGACGCGGACTCGCCCGGCCCGGATCCACTCCTCGGCCTGCCCCCGGGAGCCGAGGCCCTTCTTGCTGAACGCCCGGACGAGATGGACGCGCTGGCCCACGGGCCCTCACTTCGCGGGGGACTTCGGGCCGGGGGGACGCGTGCCGAAGACGAACCGGAGCGTCTCCTCCTTCCCCTCGCGGACAAGGACCATGTCGACCGCGTCGCCCGGCGCGTGGGACCGGATGACGGCCATGAGGTCGTCGTATCCCCGCATCTCGCGGCCGTCGATCTTCAGGACGACGTCGCCGACCCGGACCCCGCAGGCCCCCGCGGCGGACCCCTCGGCCAGCTCCGCGACCCTGAGCCCCGGCCCCGCGTGGTCTTCCGCCGGACGGAAGCCCACCCACGGCCGGGGGATGGCCGGCTCTCCGCGCGCCTCGCGGACGAAGTCGATGAACAGCCAGTTGTCGCGCTTCTCCGCGCCGAGCGTCGTCGTCTCCATGTGCCCGGGGAACACGGCGAGCCCGTCGGGCAGATCCCAGACCTTCCGCGAGAGGCTGTCGAGGAACGTCGCGTGTTCGCTCTCGTCGAAGTCCGTGCGGCCCACGGAGCCCTTGAACAGCACGTCGCCGGTGAAAAGCAGCGCGTCTCCGACTCGGTAGAGGAGCGAGCCCTTCGCGTGCCCCGGCGCGTGGATCGCGGTCACGGGGAGGGCGCCCAGCGTCCACCCCTCGCCATCCCGGACCAGGCGGTCCGGGTCCGGCGGCTTCACCGGGGACATGCCGGCCATCCCCCACTCCTCCCAGTGCTCGCGGAAGGCGGCGATGGCGGGCAGGCCGTCGGCGTGGGCGACGATCGGCTGCGCGAAGGCGGCGCGGAACTCCCCCAGGCCGGCCACGTGGTCGGGGTGGTCGTGCGTGAGCCAGGCTGCCTCGAGCGACTTCCCCGCCGCGATGAACGCCCGGATCTCCGCGACGCAGCCCGGCCCGGGATCCACGACCACGAACTTCCCCGTCGCCTTCTCGGTGACGAAGTACGAGTTGCAGACCGTGTCGAGCAGGTGGACCGTCGCCTCGCCGGTCTCCGCCACCAGCGCGGGCGCCGGCCGGAAGAGGTCGAGGTCGCGGCCGTACGACGCCTGCGGCGGGTCCCGGAAGTACCTCCACTCCGCGCCGTTCGCGGCGAGGATCGGCGGGGCCTCGGCGCCCTCGGCCTTCCTCTCGCCGTACTCGTCCATCCCCCCGGTGTCGAGGAACAGACCCGCCGCGGGGACGAGGGCCCGGAAGGAGGCCTTCTCCGCGGTCTCCAGGCCCACGGTGCCGAAGGGGGGCGTCGCCGGGCAGGGGGTGTCGCGCTCGGCGAGGTAGGCGTCGTTCCCCGCGCGGTCGAAGAAGACGCCGATGGCGTTCACCTCGCCGGAGCCCGCGGAGCGGTTCCCCACGCGGTAGCGGTCGTTGCCGGCCCCGTCCATGAACACGGCGATCGACCCGTCACGCGCGCAGCCCACGCTCTGCATGTAGAGGTCCGGGACCTCGAGGTTGTAGGCGTCGTCGCCCGCGAGGTCCACGCAGCACGCGACCGCCATGTGCGGCGCGGATCCCAGCGAGTACTGGATGCTGCCGTAGCGATCGTCCCCCGCGCGGTCCTCCAGCGCCCCGAGGGCCCACCAGTAGCCGGCGCCCTGGCAGTACACGCCGCCCCGGTAGGAGTCGTCGCCGGCGCCCTCCACGAGGAGGCCGATCCCGCCGGCGAGGCTCTTGCCGTCGCCGAAGTCCGCGCGGCGGCCGAAGCCGGCGCCCTGCACCATGGAGACGGACTTGCCGCGGAAGACCTCCGAGATGTTGCCGTCGAGGAGTCCGAGGTAGTCGTCGTCGCCCTCGACGTCGAGGAGCACGCCGACGCCGAGGGTGCCCCCGAGTCCCTGGGCTTCCGTCTTCGCCCGGTAGCGGTCGTTCCCCGCGCGGTCGACCAGGAGCCCGACCCCGGCGTGGGCCGCGCCCTGCACCCAGGTGCCGCCCTCGTAGAGGTCGTCGCCGGCGGCGTCGAGGAGCACGCCGGTGCCGTGGAGCGCGGCCCCGAGCCCGCACTCCCCCGCCGAGTAGCGGTCGCGGCCGGCGAGGTCGACGAGCACGCCGAGACCGAAGGTGCCCGCGGCGAGGGCTCCCTTCTCCTCGCCGGAGTCGTATGCGTCGTCGCCGCCGAGGTCCACGAGGACCCCCACGGGCCGGTCGAGCGACAGCGGGGCGGCGAACCGGCCCCGGTAGGAGTCGTTCCCGCCGAGGTCGACGAGGATCGCGGCCCCGGGAGGCGGTGCGTCGTCCCCGGGTCCGAGCACGGCGAGGGGGCCGGCCGGCGTGGCGAAACGCAGGCCCCCCACGCCCTGCAGGTCGACCCGGCCCGCCGCGGCGTAGTCGCGCAGGGCGGCCTCCACGTGGCGCAGGAAGGCGACGGAGGCGAGCGCGACGAACGCCAGGTCGGTCCGCGCCAGCGTCTCGAAGGCGGCCCGCGGGGCGCGCTCCGAGGCCCACGGCGCGGCGGCGAGGGCGTAGAGCGCGGCCGGCGAGAGGTCACCTCCGGTGGCCTCGGCGAGCAGTCTCCGATCGAAGGCCTCCGCGAGGATCTCGCCGGCGTCGAGCGCGCCGAGGAGGAGGCGGAGCGCGAGGCGCCGCACCGGGTCCGGGAGCGCCGCCCACGCCTCGCGCTCCGCGGTCGAGAGGACGTAGGCCGAGCGGCCCGGCCCGACGCGCGCCAGCGCCGCGGCGAGGGCCTCGTCCGCCGTCGCCTTCGCCGGGACGAACAGCACGCCCCAGTCGTCCGGCGCGGGCGCCTCGACTCCCCGCGCGGCGGAGACGCCGAGGAGGCGGTACGCGGCCCAGGCGGCCCCCGCGGGCTCCGCGGCCCGCGCGAGGAACGCGTCCCCGGCACGCCCCGTGAACGCGGGCACGAGACGCACGTCGCGGAACAGGCCGGCCACCGCCGGCAGGAGATGCGGGGCGGGGCCGTAGTTCGCCATCTCCTCGACGGAGTAGCCGAGCGGCCGCCCCGCGAAGCCCAGGGCCTCGAGCGCGGGCCGCCAGACGGCATCCGGGACCTCGAGACCGAAGCGCCCCTCCGGCACCCGCAGGACCTCGGGCTCGCCGGCGGGCGCGCCGGCGGAAAGCACGAGGAGGACGAGGAGCACGGCGGCGGTGCGCATGGCGAGCCTCCGGGGGTGCGGGACGAAGGGCGGATTCCACCACGCCGGGCCCGCGAAGAGGAACGCGGAAACGCGGGGCAGACGCCGCTACTGGTCCCGGAACTCCCGGTGGCAGGCCGTGCAGGACTGTCCGAAGCCCTTCCAGGCCGCCTCCACGCCGGGGGTGTCACCGGCGGAGAGGGCCTCCTTCAGCCGGCGGGCGGCACCGAGGTTGGCCTCGAGGTGGGTGCGGAAGGCGGCGGGGTAGGACGCCGCCTCCTCAGTCCGGCCGATCTCGGTGAGGATCTCCTCGGCGAGGAGCGCCTCGTGGGCGGGCTCGATGTCGGGATGCTCGGGGTTCTTCTTCCAGCCGGCGGCGCGGACGGCCTTCAGCCCCTCCGCGCGCAGGTCGAGATCGACCATGGCCGCGGCGATCGCGGTGACCGGCGCCACGGCGGGGAAGTCGAAGGGCTCGAGAGCGGTGGCCGCCGCGTCGGGCAGGGCGCAGGCCGCCACCGAGGCATAGAGCCCCTTGTACTTCGGGTCCGTGCCCGCCCGCTCCATCTCCGCCTTCGCTTCCGCGGGCGTCATGCCCCCGAGAGCCATCTGCGCGATGACCGCCGCCGCGGGTCCCCGGTGCCGGCCGTGGTGGCAGTGGACGAACACCGGCCCCGGCAGCTCGCGCACCGTCTTCGCGAGCCGCACCTGCTGCGGCGCGGGGACGCCGTCGTAGCCGAACGGGATGTGGACGTAGCGCAGGCCGTGCCTCGCCGCCGCGGCGACGTCCGGCTTCGCGCCGTCCACGCTGATGACCGTCCGGACGCCCTGCGCCGCGAGAAAGGCGAAGTCCGCGTCGCTCTCGGGCTGGGCCCCCCGCGCGACCCGCCCGGAGACCCACGCGAACTCGTGGATCGGGGCGGCGGCGGCCGCGCCGGGGCCGGCGGCCGGGCCGGGCGGCGCCGGCGGCGCCTCCCCGCCGCAGGCGGCGAGGGCGGCGATCAGCGCAGGGGCGAGGCACGGACGCATGGCGGGATCCTCAAGTGGCGGCGAACAGGGCGATGCTGGCGGTGAAACCGTGGAGGTAGTTCCGGCCGCTGACCGGCCCCACCTCGCCCTGGGCGAAGAAGCCGGACACGGGGATTTCGCCCATCGCGGCGCGCACGGCGGCCACGTCGTGGTCGGGGCGGCCGAAGAGCCGCTGGCCACGGCCGTTGCAGGAGAAGAGCAGGGCGGCCCGCGCGGGAGCCTCGAGGTGCTGCTCGACGTCGCGGGCGAGCAGGGCCCGGAGGTCCTCGTCGGCCGCGCGGCCGTCCCGGACGTGGAACTGGATCGTCTGGCCCCGTCGCAGATAGTCGCTGACGAACACGGCGCCGTGGGCGGGGTCCACCCCCACGAGGTTGCGGATGAGGAAGTCGCCGGGACCGAAGCGCTCCTGCCCCTCGCGCATCACGACCCCGAGGTGCGGGGCGGCCTGGAACAGGCGCCGGTCCTCCTCGGAAAGCCGCGAGAACAGGTCCTGGATCCTGGCGAGCGCCGGCTTCCCGCCGAGTCGCAGGATGCTGTTGCGGTCGCACTCGGTGACGACGAGCGGCTCGCCCACCGGACGGCATCCCTGCGACACGACCGTGCGCACGCCGCCGACCCCCCGGAGGAGGTAGCCCACGGCGCCGTCGCGGACGGGCTGGCCGTCGTGGAGCAGCACGGTCTCCCCGGGGCCGCGGCCGCCGCTGGCCATGCCCCCCACGACGAGGACACCCGGGTGGTCCTCGTTGAACCGGCGCAGGTAGAGATCGACGGGCAGCGTGAACGGGTCGCCGAGGAAGAGCAGCAGCGAGCCTTCCTCCGCGTCGTCGAGGGCGCCCTCCGGCGCCAGCGGGAACGCGAAACCGTCCATCGTCTCCCGGCAGGAGAGGCGCACCGGGCGCACGTCGGCGCCGGGCAGGGCGGCCAGGAACAGGGCGAGGGCCGGCTCGCGCTCGACCTCGCGGCCTCCGCCCACCACGGTCTCGCCGAGGCAGCCGAGCAGCGTGCGGACACCGGTGCGGGTGCGCACCCCGCGCACGATCTCCGACAGGCGCGGGACGTGGTGGCGCGAGAAGAAGAGGAAGCCGAGGTCCGCGGTATCCCCGCGGAGACCGGCCTCCGCGGGCCGGCAGACGCCTTCGACCGCCTTGTCTGCCTCCCTCTCCACGGAGAGGGACTCCACGAACCGCATGCACTCCTCCGAAACAGGGTCGGGATTGGAACTCATCCCGGGGGTCGGGCCAAGAGATGCTTTCCTCGCCGAAGGCGGCGACAATCGGGTCCGAAGGCAGAGAGGAGGCGGCGATGGCGAACGGATTCGAGGAGGGACGGGCGGCGCCGGATCTGCGCCTGCCCGCGGCGGAGGGCGGAGAGGTCTCCCTCGCCGCCCTCCGCGGGCAGTGGGTCGTCCTGTTCTTCTACCCGAAGGCCTCCACGGCCGGCTGAACGCTGTCGGCACGGGCCTTCCAGGAGCGGAAGGCGGGCTTCAGCGCGCTCGGCGCCACCATCGTGGGCGTCAGCCGGGACAGCGTGAAGGCGAACGCGGCATTCGCGGAGAAGCACGGGCTCGGGTTCCCCCTCCTGTGCGACGCGGGCGGCGCGGCGCACCAATCGCTGGGACTCATCGTCGAGAAGACGATGTACGGCAAGCCGGTGAAGGGGATCGACCGGACGACCGTGCTCATCGACCCCGACGGCGTGGTGCGCAAGGTGTGGCGAGGTGTCAAGGTCGCCGGCCACGCCGAGGAGGTGCTCGGGACGCTGACCGTGCTGGCGCAGGGCTCCGGCTAGTGTGGTGAGTCAGAAGTCCCGCGTCACACCGAGAGCGCCGCCGCGCCCGGTCCGCAAGGAGCGAGGAGGGCGCGACCTAGGCTGGTCGCAACCGACGAGCGACGCCGCGGGGCGGGATGCGGCGGCCCTCGAATGTAGCGGACTTCTGACTCACCACACTAGGGCTCCCGGCACCCCCGGCGGGGTCGCGGTTCAGGCGATCCACACCGTCTTGGCGTTCACGAACTCGCGGATGCCGTGCACCGACAGCTCCCGCCCGTACCCGGAGCGTTTCACGCCGCCGAACGGCAGGCGGGGATCGGACTTCACCATCCCGTTGACGAAGACCGCCCCGGCCTCGATCTCCGCGGCGAGGCGCCCGGCCCGGGCCAGGTCCCGCGTGAAGACGCAGGCGCCGAGGCCGAACGTCGTGCGGTTCGCGAGCTCCACGGCGTGGTCCGCGTCGCGCGCGCGCACGAGGGCCGCGAGCGGTCCGAACGTCTCCTCGTCGAAGGCGGCCATGCCGGGCTCCACGCCGGAGAGGACGGTGGGTTCGTAGAAGCACCCCGGCCCGGCGACCGGCCGGCCGCCGAGGCGGAGGACGGCCCCGGCGGCGACGCTGCGCCGCACCTGCCCGTCGAGGTCCGCCACCAGGTCCGGCCGCGCGAGCGGGCCCACGTCCACGGCGCGATCCCGCGGGTCGCCGACGCGCAGGGCGGCCATGGCGGCCACGAACGCCGCCTCGAAGTCGTCGTGGATGGCGTCCTCGACGATGAAGCGCTTCGCGGCGATACAGGACTGGCCGTTGTTGACGATGCGGGCGGCGACGGCGGTCCGCACGGCGGCGGGCAGATCGGCGTCGGCGAGGACGACGAACGGGTCGGATCCGCCGAGTTCGAGGACGCACTTCTTCAGGGCGCGCCCGGCCTCCGCGGCGACGGACATCCCCGCGGGTTCGCTGCCGGTGATGGTCACGGCGGCGACGACGGGGTCCCGGATCAGGTCCGGCACGGCGGCGGCCGGGACGAGGAGCGCGACGAACGCGCCGTCCGGGAAGCCGGCGAGGCGGAAGACCTCCTCGATGGCGAGGGCGCACCCGGGGACGTTCGAGGCGTGCTTCAGCAGTCCCGTGTTGCCCGCCGCGAGGCCCGGCGCGGCGAACCGGAACACCTGCCAGAACGGGAAGTTCCAAGGCATGACGGCGAGGACCGGCCCCAGCGGGTCGTAGCGGACGTAGGACCGCGAGGCGTCGGTCCGCACCTCCTCCGGCGCCAGGTAGCGCGCCGCGTGCTCCGCGTAGTGGTCGCAGACGAGGGCGCACTTCTCCACCTCCGCCTCCGCGGCGGCGATCGGCTTCCCCATCTCCTCCGTCGCCAGCGCGGCGTAGCGCGCCTTCCCCGCGCGGAGGACGCGCCCGGCCTCCCGCAGCAGCCGCGACCGCTCCGGCACGGCGACCCGCCGCCAGGCGGCGAACGCGGCGGCGGAGGCGCGAAGCAGGCCGCGGACCGCCGCCGGCGAGTGCTCCTCGTACTCCCGGATGACCGCACCGGTGGCGGGGTTCACCGCTCGCATGAGATCCTCCTTCAGGCGCCGCCGGCTTCCGCGATGCGCCGGTGGAGCGCCACGCGCGTGAGCAGCGACTCGCGGCTCCCGGGGGGGGCGTTGTCGGCGAGGTGGGCGAGGAGGCGCTTCGCCTCCCGGAGGTCCTCCGCCGCGCCGCCCGCCAGGAACGCCGTGAACCGCGCCTCCATCCTCGCCTCGACGCCGGCGCGGGCCTCCATGGCCAGGAGATCGCCTTCGACCGCTTCGCCGAGCGCCGCGAGCCGGCGGCTGGCGAGCAGCAGATCGTCCGGGTCCCCTCCGGCCTTTCCAGCGGCGAGCGCCTCGCGGAACGCGTCGCGGGCCGCACCGAGGTCTCCGTCATTCACGAGGAGTGCGCCCAGGCGCACGAGCGTGGCCGCGATGCCGGGGGCCGCCCCGATGGCGCGGCGCACCGCGAGGGCCTCCTCGTAGCACCGGCGGGCCTTCGCCGGATCGTCCTCGGCTTCCGCGAGCCTCCCCAGTTCGTGCCGGGCGATCCCCTCGAGTCGCCGCAGCCTTCGCGCCTGACTGCGCCGCAGGGCGTCCTCGAGGTCCGCTCGCGCGGCGTCGGCCTCCCCGAGGAGCCGTCGCAGGCTTCCCGAGTTCAGCAGCGCGACGGTCTCCCCGGGGGCGTCGGCGCCCTCGCGTACGGACCGGAGCTCGAGGTCGAAGTGCTCCCGCGCCTCGGCGAGGCGCCCGAGGAGGACGTGGAGCGTGCCGAGATGGCCCGCCGCGGACCCGAGGTTGCTCCGCTCGCCCATCTCCCGCCGGAGGGCGAGGCAGCGCTCGAGGTGCTCCCGCGCCGCGGCGTGCTCGCCCGTCCGGAGGAACGAGATGCCGAACATGAGGAGGCAGGCGGCCTCGCCGGCGCGGAAGCGCGCCTCCCGGGAGATCTGCAGCGACTCCAGGAGGTACCGTCGCGCCTCCTCGTGCTCGCCGGAATACACCTTCTGGATGCCCATGTTCCAGAGGGAGCTCCGCTCCCCGTCGCGGTCCCCGCTCTGCCGGCTGATCGAGAGCCGGCGGGCGAAGCAGGGCCAGGATTCGGCGTACCGGCCCGCCTGCGCGAGGAGCGTGCCGAGGGCTTCCGTGGCCCGCCCCTCGAGTTGCAGGTCCCCCTCCCGGCGCGCGACCTCGAGCGCCACCCGGATCTCCGCCTCGGCCTCCGCCGGGCGACCGAGATGGCGAAGAACATAGGAGAGGAAGACCCGATCGACTCCGGCCTCGACCGCCATGGCCGCTGCCTCGTGGCGGTCGGCGGCCTGCCGGAAGGCGCCTTCGGACTCCGCCCAGCGGCTCACGTTCAACAATGCGTGACCGAGGGCGCGGAGGGCCTGGCCCCGGAGCTCGTCGTCATCCGCTGCCTGCGCCAGACGGACGGCCTCCTCTGCCGACGGGAGCTGATCGGCGAAGCGGCCCAGCATGCCGAGCGTCGACGCCCGGCTCACCAGGAGCCTCGCGCGTGCGGTGTCTTCGAGCAGCCCCGGACGCGCGACGGCGGCCTCGATCAGCTCGATGCGCTGGTCGTGCTGGCGAACATCCCCCAGTTGCCGAACGGCGGGCAGGAGGAACGGCAGGGCCTTCTTCGGCTCGCGGCCGAACAGATAGTGCCGGGCGAGGACCGTCGCCTCGAGCGGGGGGATCTCCTCCGGCGCCCGGCCCGCCAGCCGGCCCAGCTCCGTCCGGGCCTCGGCAAGCAACGTGTGGTACTCCTCCCGCAGGGGCAGGGAGAGCTGCCCGTAGATCACTTCCTGGATCTGGTGGTGGTCGAACCGGTAGTGCCGTCCGTCGGCCCGGACGACGCCGGACCGGCGCTCCATCTCGCCCAGGTGCTGGAGGACCTCCACGCGCGTCTCCCCCAGCACCCGCGCCACGAGGTCCGGATCGAACTCGTACCCCTCCACCGCCCCCACGTCGAGGATGGCGCGCTCCTCCCGCGAGAACGCCCGGATGCGACCTTCGATGAGGTCCCGCACCGCGGACGGCACCTCGATCTCCGAGATCGTCCGTGACTCCACCCACGTCTGGTCGGAGGTCTGCGTCAGAAAGTGCGCCTCCCGCAGGCCGCGGATGGTCTCGAACACGAAGAAGGGCACCCCGTCGGACTTCAGGGCGATCCTCCCCCCGAGGCGGTCGGCCAGCGACTCGCTGCGGAACGCGTCGCAGAGGAGCTCCATGACCTGGCGCGGGCTCAGCCGGCAGAGGCGCCGCCGCTCGAAGGACGGGAGGCGCCCCAGTTCGGCCAGGAATGTCTCCGGCAGGTCCGGCCGCGTCGACACCACGATGAGCACCCTCTGCTGCGCCGCCGCCCGCGCGAAGGTCAGGAGCAGGCGCCGGCTCTCCGGCCCGGCGTGATGCAGGTCGTCCACCACCCAGAGCACCGGCGCCTCCCGGGAGAGGGCCGCGTTGAGGTCGATCCCGAGCGAGTGCACCGTGTCCGGCGCGAGGGGCATGGTGTCCGCGGGCAGGCTCTCCTCGCGGACGAAGGAGGCGAAGCGCGCCACCACCTCCCCCCGGTCCTTCAGGTAGGCCGAGAGGCGTTCCTCGAGCGAGGTCCGCCCGAAGTGGTCGATGAGCGCCTCGGCCATGGCTCCCCGCCCCCCGAAGGGCGGGTAGGAGCCGTAGAACAGGTGCGCATCGTCCGCGTCGATCTCGGCGAGCATGGCGTCGAGGAGACGGGTCTTGCCGATCCCGGCCTCGCCCTCGATCAGGATCATCCCGCCGCGGCCGTCCCTCGCGCGCGACCAGGCGGCACGCAGCGCGGCGAGATCCTCCTCGCGCCCGAACAGCCGCGTCTCGCGCCGCACCGGCACGACGGGGCGGCGGAATCGCTTCCGGCTGAGTTCGCCTTCGCGGAGGGCCCACCACGGGTGCTCCTCGCCCTGCTCGAGGACGGCCGCCAGAACGTCGGCGGAGGGGAACCGCTCCTCGGACCGCTTGCGGAGGAGCGTCGCGACGACCTCCGAGAAGAAGGCGGAGGAGTCCGGCCGCACCTCGGAGAGCGGCCGGGGCGTGATCTCGAGGTGGGCGGCCATCACCGCCGCCGGTTCGTCCCGGCGGAAGGGGTTCGACCCGGTCGCCAGCTCGTACAGCGTGACCCCGAGCCCGTAGAGGTCTGCCGGCGGGCCGAGGACTCCCCGGAACTGCTCCGGCGCGGCGTACTGCAGAGTCCCCGCGAACTGCCCGGACTGCGTCAGCAGTTCGCTCGGATGCACGGGGCGCGCCACGCCGAGGTCCATGATCCTCACGCGGTGATCCGCGGTGAGGACCAGGTTCTCCGGCTTCAGGTCGCGGTGCACGATGCCCGCGGCGTGGATCGCCGAGAGCCCGATCGCCACCTGGCGCGCCACCTCCCGGAGAAGCGCCTCCGGCACCTCCCTCAGTTCGCGGAGGAGGGCGCGCAGCGTCTTCCCCTCGCACAGCTCCGTGACGAGGTAGGGCACCCGGCGGATGCCGACGGTGACGGTGCCGGCGTCCAGCGTGGGGATCACGTTCTCGTGGCGGACACGCCGACCGACCTCGCCCTCCCGGACGAACCGGTCCACGAACTCCGCCCGGCCGAGAAGATGGGCGTGCGGGACCTTCAGCGCCACGACGGTCCCGGGAGGCACCGCCCGGCAGTCGGGGCCGGCCTCGGCCCGGTACACCGTCCCCATGCCGCCGGAGCCGATGGCCGGCCCCAGCCGGTACGGCCCCATGGCGTCCGGGAGCCGGAGCCGCGGGGCGAAGGCCAGTTCGAGGACGGGCATCAGCTCGAGGTGCCGGCGCAGTTCGTCCGCCTCCGCGGGATGCTCGGCGAGGAAGGCCCCGCGGTCGGCGTCCGGAGACTGCTCCTGGCGCTCCTGCCACTCCGCCAGCAGGTCGGCGATCCGGTCGGCGGGAGTCACCGCTCCCCCCCCCTCAGCCGGTCGAACTCCCTCCGGAAACCGACGACGGCCCGCCCGTAGAGCTTCTTCACCGCCTCCCGGGACTTCCCCAGCCTCTCCGCCACCTCCGCGAGGGACAGCCCCTCCTCGCTGACCAGCCGCAGGACCTCCCGGTGATCGTCGGAGAGCCGCTCGCGCGCGCGGCTCGCGAGATCGGCGAGCTCGCCCGCGATCGCCACCTCGCTCGGGGTCGGGGACAGGCCGGGAACCTCGAGCGCGGCCGCCGTGTCCGACATGGCCTCCTCGCGGCGGACGGAGCGGACCTCCGCCTCCTCGTGGCGCCGGACGGCATCGAGGGCCTTGTGCTCCGCGATGCCGAGCAGCCAGCGGCGGAACCCCTCGAGCGTGTCGCCCACGAAGTCCCCGCGCGCCTCGTAGGCCGCGAAATGCGCCTCCTGCAACACGTCGGAGACACCGGAGCGGTGACGAAGCGCTGCCGGCAGGTGCTTCCACACCCGCCCGCCCAGATCGGCGGCGTAGCGCTCGAAGAGACTCCGCCAGGCCTCGTGGTCGCCCTGGCGGAGCCTGCCGATGAACGCCGGTTCGTCCGCTTCGGTCATCGGGTCTCCCCCCGTCCTGACCGTGCGGATCTTCCCTCAGTCCGGGGGCAGTTTCAACTTCCGACGGAGAATTCGCGTCCCCGGCGGGCCCCCGCACGCGAATAGTCCTGTGACGGTCTTTCGGGCCGGAGGGGTGTCGACGGAGGCGGGCGGCCAGGGAAGGCGGTCAGGGAACTCGGAACCTGGGGGAATCGGCGGCGGGGGCGACCCCGCCGCCTCGCATTTTCCGGCCATGCCGCTCTTCCGGGCGGTGGCCGGTGGGCTCCGAGACGGTGAGCGGATACCCCACGGCCCCGCCGCCGGCCTCGGTGCGACCACGCGTCAGGAGGACATTGACCGGCTCCGCGCCCCGGGTCCGGCCACCCTCCGGGCCGGGCGCGATGCCGCCCGTACCGCGGCTCCGCCCGTCGTCGCCGACCGACTCCGTCGGGTCGCCCCCGTCTCGCCCGTCACGCGGCCCGCGCCTCGTCCCGGCGCGGTTCGTGGCAGGTCCCCCCCGACGGCTTCAGGCGTCGCGCGGGACCGCGAGCATCCGGGTCAGGGCCTGCCGGGCGCCGGCCGCCACGTCGTCGTCGACGACGATCTCGAACACGCCCTCCCGCAGGGACCGGAGGACGGCGGCGAGGTCCACCATCTTCATGTACGGACAGTGCAGGCGGCAGCCGATGCAGCCGTCGGCCACGACGAACTCCCGATCCGGGAACACCTGCTTCAGGCGGTGGACGTGCGCCCACTCCGTGGCCACGACGAAGCGGTTCGCCTCGGGGTGGCGGCGGACGGCGTCGAACATGCCGGTCGTCGAGCAGACCTCGTCGGCCAGGGCCAGCACATCCTCGCGGCACTCCGGGTGGGCGATCACGATGGTGCCCGGCTCCCTCGTGCCCGGCCCGATCGATACCCCCCGCAGGACGTCGTGCGTCGGGCACGCGCCGTCGTAGATCACGATCTCCTTCTCGGGCACCTGGCGCTGCACCCACCGGCCGAGGTTCCGGTCCGGCGTGAAGAGGATGCGGTCGTTCGCCACCGACCGGACGACCCGGGCGGCGTTCGCCGACGTGCAGCAGATGTCGGACAGCGCCTTCACCTCGGCGGACGAGTTGATGTAGGTGACGACCGTGTGGCCCGGATAGCGGGCCTTCCAGTCGAGGAGCGATTCGGGGGTGATCGAGTCGGAGAGCGAACAGCCCGCCGCGCGGCTCGGGAGGAGGACCCGCTTGCCGGGGTTGAGGATGCGGGCCGACTCGGCCATGAACAGCACGCCGCAGAACACGATCGTCCCCTGCGAGACCTTCTGCGCCTCGAGCGAGAGCCCCAGCGAGTCGCCGAGGAAGTCCGCGATCTCCTGCACCTCGGGCAGCTGATAGTTGTGCGCGAGGATGACCGCGTCCTTCTCGGCCTTCAGGCGGCGGATCTCCTCCGAGAGCGCCCGTACCTCCTCGGGGTCCACCGATGCGTAGGGGGCGGGGGCGATGCGGACCGGGGTTGGGGACGGCGGCGGGGGCATGGCCTACCCCGCGAGGTCCCGGGCGACGGCGAGCACGGGTTCGTAGGCCGGCTCCTGGGCGATCTCCGGGACCACCTGGGCATGCCGGATGACACCGTCCCCGTCGAGGACGAAAACGGCACGGGCGAGGACGCCGAGCTCGAGGATCCGGAGCCCGAAGGCGGCCCCGAAACTGCCGTCGTAGTAGTCCGAGACCACGACCAGGTTCTTCACGCCCTCCGCCGCGCACCACCTCGCCTGCGCCGGCGGCAGGTCGGCGGAAACCGTCACGACGACCACGCCGGGGAGGTCGTCCGCCTCCTGGTGGAACCGGCGCGTCTGGATGGAGCAGACGGGGGTGTCGAGGGAGGGCACGACGGAGAGGATCCGGACCCGGCCGCCGTCGGAGGCGAGGGTGTAGGCGCTGTCCGGGGACAGCCCCTTCCGAACGGTGAAGTCCGGGGCGCGCGCGCCGACCTCCGGGGGGTGCCCGACCAGCGTCAGGGGCTTCCCCTTGAACGTGACGGCGCCCCGGCGCAGGGGCGAAGTGCGGTCGATCATCGGGTGCCTCCCGGGAAAAAAAGGAGCAGCGGGCCAACGCTATCGCGCGGGCCCGCTGCCGGCAAGACTCTTCGGTCTCCGGGGGAGGCGCTACCGGCGGAACCGGGGGAACGCCCGGAAGTCCTCCCGGCCGTGCATCGGGAAACGCGGGCCGAAGCCCCGGCGCCCCGCCCGCTCCATGGCGGGAGGTCCGAACCCGCAGCCCCCCTGCCACGCCCTGAGGGCCGGGCCGTGCCGGCCGCCGAAGCCTCGACACGGAGAGCTGGCGAACCACGCCGGCCCCCCGGCGCCGGGGCCCGCGCCACGGCCCATCCACGGGGCGAACCGCTCCGGCCCACCCCGGCCCGCGCCACGGCCCATCCACGGGGCGAACCGCTCCGGGCCGCCCCGGCCCGCGCCACGGCCGATCCACGGGGCGAACCGCTCCGGGCCACCCCGGCCCGCGCCACGGCCCATCCGACGGCCGCCGACCTGGCTCTCCGGGCCCCGCCCGCGCCGGGCGGCACTCGCCGCTCCCTGCCGGCTCCGGACAGCGAGCCGCTTCAGGAACGCGGCGCGATCCTCGGGGCGCGCATTGCGCAGGCGCTCCGCGACCTGGCGGCGCCGCTCGGGCTCCAGCCGGCGAAGGAACTTCCGCAGCGCTTCGGCGCCGTCGCCGCTCGCGCCGCGCCGGGCCGCCTTGGCGCCGGCGGCCTTCCGGGGCTTTCCGGCCCCGGCCGCCTCGGGGTGCTTCGGAGGCTTCGGGGGCTTCGGACCCTCCGGAGCGATGGCGCCGGGGACCGCATCGGGGCCGCCCGCCCGCGGCGCGAGTCCGGGGCGCCCCGCGCCGTGTCGGGGGCCCGCGCCGGACCCGGGGCCGCCCTCGCCCCGCATCCGACCGAAGTGCGCGCGGCGCTCCTCCGGCGTCATGTGGCGGAGTCTCTCCAGCGCCTTCTCGCGCTGGTCCGGGGGCATCCGGCCGAGACGCTCGCGCAGCGGGGCCGGAATGTCGTCGGGGATCGGCGGGGCGTCACGGAAACTCCCCTCGCCGCCGGGCCGCGGCGCAGCAGGCGCTCCCTGCGCCAGCACCGCCCCCGCGGCGCCCGCCAGCAACCCCGCCGCCAGCACGACCATCAGGACTCTCGTCATCGCATCACCTCACATCGGTGCCAGGTCAAATTCTGAGGACTTGCATCGAGCAACGCCGCACACACGACGGACTGGCGCAAGTCCTCAGAATTTGACCTGGCACCAGCGTTAGCATGGCACCAGCGTTAGCACACGCGTCGAACACGCGCGGACGGCTAAAGTTTCGGGCCGGGCGAGGGGGCGAGGACGGCGATCTCCTTGCGGGCGACCGGCTGGCCGTTGGCGTGGAGGACGAACTCGTACTTGCCCGGCTCCGGGAACACGAGGTCCTGCAGGCGAAACGCCAGCTCGGCGGTCTGGAGCGGATCGGGGATCCGGATGGTCGGCGTCGTCCCCCCGCCGATCTCCCGGCCGTCCCGCAGCCGTGCGAGCGTCAGGCGGAACGAGTACTCGCCTTGCGCGTCGGTGAGGCTGGCGTAGATCGCCAGCGGACCGTGGCGGGCCGGGAACGCCCGGACGTGGATCCGGTGGAAGATGCCGATGCAGGACTTCTTGTTCGTTTCCGCCTCGTGGATGACCGCGTCGCAGACGAGGAACGCGTTCACCACGGGGGAAGGAGGTTCCACTAGTCGTCCCTCAGTTCCACGTTCCAGTACCGCTCCGAAATGAACCGCTCCCAGGAGGCCTTCCGCCGCCCGATGGAGATCTCCAGGGCACCATGGAAGGTCGGCGGCGCGGGCGTCTTGTTCAGCACGAGCCCCGATTCCTCCAGCGTGCGGTCCGCCTTGCGCTTGTTGCAGTCCACGCAGGCGAGGACGCAGTTCACCCAGTTGCTCCGCCCGCCGCGGGACCGCGGGACGACGTGGTCGATCGACAGCAGCTCGGATCCCGGCCGCGAACCGCAGTACTGGCAGGTGTAGGCGTCCCGCCGGTAGATGTTCCGGCGCGAGAACGCCACGGTATGCCGCGGGAACCCGTTGTACCGCTTCAGGACGATGACCTCCGGCACCCGGATCCGCAGGAGCGGCGTCGTGATGACCGCCTCCCCCTCGCGCGTTGCGAGGGTGGTCCAGTCGTCGAAGTCGTAGGCCTCGCAGGTGTCCGGGCAGATGATCTGCGCGATCTCGCGGTAGGCCATGACGAGGGCATCCCTCACCGTCGTGGTGCAGATCGCCGTCCACGAGCGGTTGAGGACCAGGGCTCTTTCCGCGAGGACACTCATGGTCTCACACCAAGTGAGTCCGATATTGTACCCCTCCGGAGTGAAGAACCCGCCAAGCCTCCGCAGGGTTCAGCGGACGCCGAGGGCGCGCGCAAGCGCCGCCCAGTCCGCTACTGCGGCCGCCCCGAGGGGCAGGTCGTCCGGTTCTCCGCCGATCACATAGGCCGGGATGCCGTGGGCGATGCAGGCCTCGGCGTCCTCCCGCCGGTCCCCGATCCCGATCCAGTCGCCCGTGAAGCGCGACCGCAGGCCGCCGAGCACCTCCCGCTTGTAGGCGGCCGCGGAGAGACTGCCCGCCGTCAGCCGGCGGACGAGGACCGGGCCCGGGGGGAAGCCTCCGGCATCGAGGAACGCGAGGGTCTCCGGGAGCAGCCAGTCGTCGCGGGCGGTGAGGTAGAGGATCGTCCGCCCGCGCGCGAGCGCGGTGAGCGTGGCCGCCGCCCCCGGCAGGGGTTCCGCCCGGCCCGCCAGCACGGCCAGCGGACCGGCCCCGGTCACCGTCCCGTCGAGATCCACGACCACCACGGGCTCGTCCGCGGGCCGCACCGCGAGGCACAGCGCGGCCGGGTCCGCACCGCCCCCGGCCAGCCGCACCGGGCAGGGGTGGTCCCCCGCCTCCGTGGGGGCCCGCAGGGGGAACACCGCCCACCCGTCGTCGTCCGTGAGACGCTCCACCTCCACGCCTCCGGGCCCCGTCAGGACCACCGCGACCCCCTCCGGCTCCGGGGACAGGAGCGGCGGCCCGTCCGCCTCGACGCGGGCCCGGACCTCGACCTCCTCGCCGGGCCGGACGAGTGCGTCGTAGGCCGTGAGGCGCATCCCGCAGCCGGCGAGGAGCGCCGGGAGGACCGCGAGGAGCGGGCTGCGGGCAATTGGGCGGAGCATCCGGCCTATGGTACCGTCGCCCCTCCCTTGAGCGCACGGCCCGACAGAGCGCGCGTCGTCATCGTCGGCGGCGGGGTCATCGGCCTCGCGATCGCCCACCATCTCGCCCGCCTCGGAGAGCGCGATGTCGTGCTCCTCGAGCGCGACCCGATGCTGGGCTCGCGCGCCAGCGCGGCTTCCGCCGGCGGCCTCCGCCAGCAGTTCTCCGAGGAGCCCGACGTCCTCTTCGCCATGGAGGGGGTCCGGCAGATCCGCCGCCTTCTGGCGGAGACCGGCTTCGACCCGGAGTTCCGCGTGAACGGCTACCTCCTGCTCGCGGCGTCGGGAGCACGCCTGGCGGCGCTCGAGACGCAGGCGGCCATGCAGCGCCGGCTCGGGCTGCCGGTGGAGGTCCTGTCGCCGGCGGAGGTGGGTCGCCGGTTCGGCGTCCTGCACACCGGGGACCTCCACGGGGCGGCCTTCTGCGCCTCCGACGGCTACTGCGACCCGCACGCCGTGGTGCAGGCGTTCGCCGCCACCGCGCGGGCCGCGGGCATCGCCATCCGCACCGGGGTCGAGGTCACGGGCCTCCTCCGGCAGGGGGTTTCGGTGACCGGCGTCCGGACGACGGCGGGCGAGATCCGCGCCGAGTACACGGTGGACGCCGCCGGGGCCTGGGGCGGCCGGATCGCGTCGATGGCGGGACTCTCGCTCCCCCTGCGGCCCCGGAGGCGGCAGATCTTCAACACCCACCCCTTCGACTTCCGGTTCCCCGCGGACCTCCCCCTCGTCATCGAGAACGAACGGCCCTTCTACTTCCGGCCGGAGAGCGGCGGGGCGATCCTGTCCCTCGCCGAGGTGGACGAGGTCCCGGACCTGGAACCCGTGCTCGACCGCTCCCGCCTCGACGTGCTGGTGGAGCGGGCGGTGCACCGCTGCCCGGCGCTGGAGCAGGCCTCGATCGCGGGCGGCTGGGCGGGACTGCGGACGCTGACCCCCGACGACCGGGCCATCCTGGGCGACGCGCCGGGCGCGCCGGGCCTCGTCCTCGCCGTCGGGCTGGGCGGCCACGGGGTCACCCACGGCCCGGCCGTCGGCCTCGCCATCGCGGAGCGCATCGTCCACGGCGCGGCTCGCACGCTGTCGCTCGCTCCCTACGCCCCCGCGAGATTCGCCTGTTGAGAATTCGAGGCAACAGCAGCTGTCTTCGCTACACTCATCCGAGTCACACCTGACCCACCCCCGATTGCACTCGATTCCTCGTCGGGAGAAGTGCCATGGACACCGCATTCAAGTTCCGCTCCCGGGATACCCTCCTGGAGATCCAGGGCCCGGAAGAGTTCGTGCGCGCTCAGATCGGGGCGATCTTCGGCGCCGCGGCCAGGCCCGAAGCTGCCCCGCCCGCGCCGGAGACGGCCGTCGCGGCGCCTCCGGCGGCGGAGAGCGAGATGGCGGCCTGGTTCCGCCGCACCGTGCCGCCGAAGATGATCCCGTCGATGCAGGACAGCGTTCTGCTGTTCGCATACTTCCTGAACCGCCAGAAGCGGCAGTTCATCTTCGTTCCGGACGACATGAAGGCGGGGTTCACCGCCATCGACCGGGAGATCCCGAAGAGCCTCCTGCAGATCCTCGGCAGCCTGAAGCGGGACGCCGGCCTCCTGTACTCCGGGGACAAGCGCGGCGAGTACTGCCTGACGCCGGCGGGACTCCGGCACGTGGAGGCCCTCCTCGGGGTGAAGAGGCCGGAACCCGAGCCCCCGAAGGAGATCCCGGCGAAGGAGCCCGTCTCCGCGCCCCCGCCTCCCGCGGCGAACCTCCCCGCGAAGTCCACCGACCAGGTATCCGAGCTCGACCGCCTGTTCTCCCGCTTCCCCCGGCCCGAGGTCGCATCCTCGGGGAATGGAGCCTCACGATGACCGCCCGCTTCTTCTTCCAGTCGCCGGAGTTCAGCTTCGAGGTCCAGGGCCCGCCGGAGTTCGTGTCCGAGCAGGTTGCCCTCGTGCGGACGAAGATCCAGGGCCTGCTCGGCGTCGCCGCGCCGGAGAGGGCGATCCCGGCCGCGACCCCGCCCGCCGCCCCGGCCGAGGCGGCTCCCGCCCCCACGGCCCCCGCCGCGGGCGTCACGGCTCTGGAGCAGTTCTACGGAGCGGCGAGCGCCCGGGAGGGCCGGGGCGCCCTCCAGGACTCGATCCTCATCTTCGCCTACTACATGCAGGAGAAGCAGAACCGGCCCGAGTTCTCCATCGAGGATCTGAACCACTGCTTCCAGATCCTCTCCATCCGCCCGCCGAAGAGCCTCGCGAACACGCTCGGGATCCTGAAGCGGGACCGGCGCCTGCTGCAGAGCGGCAGCCGGCGGGGCACCTACGCGCTGTCCGAGAAGGGGCTCCAGCGGGCCAAGCGCTGCATCGGCGCCTGAATCGCGGCCGCTGGCTGAAATGCCTAGCCCGCCCCCCCGGCGCGGCGTAGCATCGGCTTCGGCAAGGCGGGAGGGCCGAATGGCGAATCCTTCCTACCGGGGACTGCCGGCCGGAGAGGTCGGGCGGCGCGCCCGCCTCGCCCGGGAGATGCGGGAGAGCGACGGGTGCGCCCTCTGCCCCGGCGCCTGCCGGGCCCACCGCGAGAAGGACGAGAAGGGGCGCTGCCTCATCGGCGAGCGCGTGGTCGTGTCCTCCGTGTCCCCCCACTTCGGGGAGGAGCCCTGCCTCGTGGGAGAGGGCGGCTCGGGCACGATCTTCTTCGGCGGCTGCAACCTGCACTGCGTGTTCTGCCAGAACCACGACGTGTCGGCCCACCCCGAACTGTGGACGGAGGTGGGGCCGCACGAGCTGGCGGCCGCCATGCTGAGCCTCGCCACCCGCGGGGTGACGAACCTGAACCTCGTCACGCCGACCCACATCGTGCCGGAGATCCTCGAGGCCCTCGACCTCGCCATCGCCGCCGGGCTCGACCTGCCCATCGTGTTCAACACCAGCGGCTACGACCGGGTGGAGACGCTGCGGCTCCTCGAGGGGATCGTGGACGTCTACATGCCGGACTTCAAGTTCTCGGACCCCGCCGCCGCCGTGTACTGCGCCCGGGCGCCGGACTACCCGGACGTGGCCAGGGCGGCGATCCGGGAGATGCACCGGCAGGTGGGCGATCTCACGATCGACGAGCGGGGTCTCGCCGTCCGCGGGCTCCTCGTGCGGCACCTCGTGCTGCCCGACGGGCTCGCGGGGACGGCGGAGGTCGTTCGCTTCCTGCGGGACGAGGTCTCGCCCCGCACCTGCATCAACGTGATGGATCAGTACTTCCCCGCGCACGAAGCCCGGGGCATGCCGCGGCTCTCCCGGTGCATCACGCGCGGAGAGTACGAGGCGGCGCGCCACCTGGCGGAGATGGCGGGGCTCCGGCTGGCCGACGAGATCTGAGACCGGGAAAGGAACGCGTCATGGAGATCTCCTACCACGCGGTGAACCTGGAACTGTGGCCGGAGCACCGGGCCCAGATCGAACGGGAACTCGGGCGGATCGACGCCGTCGTCCACCACTTCCCGCACCTGTCCTACAGCGTGTCCATCGAGCACAGTCCGCGGAAGGGCGGCATCGGCACGAGCATCTCGGTGCGTCTGTCGACCCGCACCCTGTTCGCCACGGGCTGGGGCGGCGACGTCCGGTCTTCGGTGGAGGTCGCCGCCGACAAGGTCGTGCGGCAGGCCAAGCGGCACGTCGAGATGCTCCGGCGGGACAGCCGCGCGGGCTCCGATTCGCTCCGGGCCACCGGGGAGGCCGCCCCCCCGCCGCCCGCGGACCTCGACTCGGTCCGGGACCTGGAGGACTTCCGCGACCACGTGGCCGAGCACGCCGCGCGTCTGCAGAAGGTCCTGAAGCGGGAGCGCCGCCTCGACCGGCGGCTGCGCCGGCAGGGCAGCCGCATCTCCGTCCCCGATCTCGTGGAGGAAGCGATCGCCTACGTCTTCGAGCACTTCCGCGAGAAGCCCCGGCACCTGTCGCCGGACCGGTGGCTCGTCCGGCGCGGGCTGCTCCTGCTCGACCAGACGCTGGCGGTGGAGGAAGCGGGGCCCGGGGAGAGCACCGGTGTCCCGGCGCCGGACCCGGAGGAGGAGGAGGAGGCCCGCCAGGTCTGGGAGGAGCTGCAGGACCTGGAGCCGTCGGCGAACGACCCTCTGGAAGGCCATCCGGCCGAGCAGGACCGGGCGGCGCCGGACGCCATGCGGCAGCGGCGCGAGGCGCAGCGCGCCACGGCTTACGCGCTCCACCAGCTGCCTGAGACGATCCGCCGCGTCCTGACGCTCCGCCACCTGGAGGGCTATGCGGCGCCGGAGATCGCCTACGTCCTCAACACCACGGAGGAGCAGGTGGGCCGGTGGCTCGCGGAGGGTGAGACCGCGCTTCGCGATCGTCTGAAGGACTTCCGCTGAGAGACCGTGAGGAAGTCCCCCCCGCGAACCATGCCGGGACGGGGCGCGGGCACCGACGCGATGAGAGGCGCATCGCGTCCGGCCCGAGGGGTTGCCGGCCTCGGTGCGGGAAGCCGCCCCGCGGTTCCTCCGGCTTCTGCTCGCACCGGGGCCGGCAACGGGGCCGCGCAGGGCCTCACCACTGCCTCCGGCGGGACCGGGCGCGCCCCGTCGCTCCGGTCGCCACCGTCCGTCGCGAGACACCGAGGCGCGAGCTGCCCGGGCGGGCTCGACTTCTCGCCCGCCGCAGGGAGGCTCCCGGCGCCCCGCGGCATCTCCCTCGTCCCGGCTCCCTCCCGCCCCCACTGTCACCCGGGATCGGAAGGGCAGGCGACGCCGTGTCCCCCCGGAACTCCACCGGAGCGGCGGGCCAGGCCCCCGGGCGGACTACCCCGGCCTTCTCTCCGCCCCGCGGGGTCCGGGCCGGACCTGGCGGCGAATCGCCGCGCCGGTCGTCGTCATCGACCGGCTCCGCAAGTTCGACTCCTCTTCGCGCCTTGCGCTCGACCGCGGTCTCCCGGCCGGGACGCGCTGTCGTGGCGGGCGTGCTCGACCAGGCCGGGCGAAGCGCTTCGGCCCTTGCGCGGATGGCAGTGCGCGCATGCGGCGGCGGAAGGCCGGGCGCCAGCCCGCCCTTCTCACCGCCTCGCGCGGTTCTGGCCGGGTCTCACGGCCGATCGCGGCGTCGCTCCTCGTCGCCGACCGGCTCCGCGAGGTCGACTCCTAGTGTGGTGAGTCAGAAGTCCCGCGTCACACCGAGAGCGCCGCCGCGCCCGGTCCGCAAGGAGCGAGGAGGGCGCGACCTAGGCTGGTCGCAACCGACGAGCGACGCCGCGGGGCGGGATGCGGCGGCCCTCGAATGTAGCGGACTTCTGACTCACCACACTAGACCGCCTCGACCTTCTTCACGCCGGGGACCTGCTCCTTCACGCGCTGCTCGATGCCCGCCTTCAGCGTCATCGTGGACATGGGGCAGCAGCCGCAGGCCCCGACCAGCTTCACGAGGACCGTACCGTCGTCGCGGACATCCACCAGCTCCACGTCGCCGCCGTCGGCCTGGAGGAACGGACGGATGGAGTCGATCGCTTCCTGCACCTTCTCGCGCATCGTGAGTCTCCGGGGGTCGACATCGACCAGGGCGGCGAATCTACCAGACGGCCCGTTCGGCGCCAGCCGCCATTTCCCAGGACATCGCGCGCGCCCCGGATGCAGGACGAGGTCCGGCGCGGATCTCCCGGCCGCCGACTTCCGCGCCGGCCCCGGCCCGCGGTCCCGGTCGAGGGGGCGCCGTCGTCCGGCGTCCGGACCTGGGGTGTGCCGTCGTCCGCCGTCCGGGTCGAGGGGGCGCCGTCGGGCGCCCGGCGCGAGGGGGAGTCGACGTCCCGGGGACGGTCGAGGACGGCGGGCAGGAGCCGGTCGCGCCCTCCTGAGGTCCGCTCCTCGGGCGGAGCCGCGGGGCCCCCGGAGTGCCTCGGTCGGCCACCCGACCCGGCATGGGCCATGGCAGGTCGGTGAGCCCGGGCGGAAGGGCCGTCCGTCAGCCCGGTCCGCGACGCGGGCCATGCCACGCATCGCGCCCGGATCGATGCCGCGGGTCCGCGCGGGGGCCTGCGAGGGCCGCGACCAGCGGGAGGCGGCCGAGGAGCGCGCCGCGGGTCCGCGCGGGCGCGGGAGAGGGGACCTGATCCGCGTGACCAGCGCCGTGGCGCACAGCGGGTCCGCGCTCGCGGGCGGGGGCAGGAGGCGGGGGCACGTCTCCCCCCGCCCGCTCCTCCTCCGGGGACGCCCCGTGACCGGGGCCCGTGCCGAGGCGCGAGGGGAGCGCCGGGCCTCCCCTGGCGCCGGCCCGCGGCGCGGACCGGGCGCCGGGACGGCTCCCCTCGGGCCGGTCAGCGGTACGCCGCCACGAAGCCGTCCATCGTGGCGACGTACAGCGTGCCGTCGACGAGGATCGGCGAGGACAGCCCCTCCGGGGCGAGGAAGAACCAGACGTCGTCCCCTTCCGTGCACTCGTAGGCGTGCACGATGGACCCCGCGGTGAGGAACAGCAACCCCTCCGCGGCGCAGGGGGACGACTGCACGGCGCAGCCGACGAACCGGGTCCACAGATCGGTGCCGTCCGAGGCCCGCAGCGCCCGAAGCGTGGCCCCGTTGGTGCTGAAGAACAGGGCGTCGCCGTAGACGACGGGCGTCTCCACGACGCGGCCCTCGGGGATCCGACGACGCCACAGGCGCTCGCCCCGGGCGACCGACAGCGCGGTGATCGTCCGCCCCGCGTCGGCCACCACGATGCGATCGGGCAGAACGGCGGGCGTGAGGGTGACGGGGGATTCCGTCGGCACGAACCACCGTCGGGAGCCGTTCTCCACGGCGTAGAACCCCACGCCCTCTTCGGTGCCGGCCACGACGATGTCTCCCACGACCACGGGCGCGGCGGTGGTGGCGGGAAGGCGCACGGCCCACTGCACCTCGCCGGTCACCGGGTCGAGGGCCGCGAGGCGCTCCCCCCGCTCCACGGCGAACACGCGTCCCCCGTCCACGAGCGCCGGAGCGGACACCCCGTAGTCGGTCCGCCACCGCCACCGCTCCGCCCCCGTCTCGGCGTCGAGCGCGGTCAGCGAACGGCCCGGCACGTAGAGCGCGCCGCCGGCGAGGACGGGGCTCGCGAAGACGGGCTCGCCCGTCTCGGTGGTCCACACGACCTCGCCCGTCCCGGCGGCGAGGGCGGCGACCGTCCCCGACCGCGTCACGGCGTAGATCCGGCCCCCCGCGGCGAGGAGCGGCGCGTCGAACCACGGGGCCCCCACCTCCGCCGGGAGGCGCGCGAACCACGCGAGCGACGGGCGGTGCACGGGCGCGTCCGCGCCCGCCGCCGCGCCGCGGTCCGGCCCCCGCTTCAGCGCCGGCCAGTCGCTCGGCGCCGGGAACCCCATGAGCGCGCGGCGCTCCGCTTCGCGGTAGCGCAGGAGGACCCGGCGCACCCGCCGGCGCACCTCCGGCGAGGGATGCGACAGGGCGGGCGTCAGGGCGGGGATGGCTGCCGGTCCGAGGGCGAGGAGCGCGCGGGTGGCGTCCTCGCGGACGGCGAAGGACGGGTCGTCGAGGGCCGCGATGGCCTCGGCGACCTTCCCGGCCACTTCCGGCGGCACGGCCGGCGCCGTGTCCTTCGCGGCGAGAGGGAGCGCGGGAACAAGGAGCAGGGCCGCCACGAGCAGTCGGCGCATCACGGGTCCCTCCGGATGGGTGTCGCGAACCTGACTACCTATATCATGCTCGGACGGCTTCACGGGGGCGAGACCTCTTGGGCGACCGGCAGAACGTCCGCGACTACTTCACGCGCACCGCCGCCGAGTACGGCGAGCGCCGCTACGGCGGCGGCGGCGGCCGCTGGCGCGAGGCGTTCTTCGCCGACCGCCTCCGCGTCGCCGCGGACCTCATCGGCCCCCGGCCGGGCCGCGTCCTGGACCTGGGGTCGGGCCCCGGCGTGCTCTCCGGCGCGCTCGGCGCGGCCGGCGGGGGCGTCGTCCGTGTGGACCTCTCCCCCGCCATGCTGGGACAGGCGCCGGGCCCGGCGGCGGCGGGGGACGCGGAGGCGATCCCGCTCCGCGCCGGCAGCGTGGACACCGTCGTCGCCCTCGGCCTCACGACGTACCTCCGCGGGATCGACCGCCTCCTGAGGGAGTGCCGCCGGGTGCTGGCCGACGGCGGCCGTCTCGTTCTCACGGTCACCCGCCGCACGGCCCCGGACACGCTGGCCCGCGGCCTGTTCCGCCTCGCCGCCGGCGGCCTGCGGTCCGGCGCGGGCCTCCTGACCTCGGGCCTGCCGATCCGGACCTTCTCCGACCGCGAGGCGCCCGCCGCGCTCCGCCGCGCCGGGTTCGAGGTCCTCGCCGTCCGCGGCCACAACCGCACGGTGTTCCCGCTGTGCTACCTCCTGCCGCGCCCGAGCCTCGCCCTCGGCCGGCGACTGCCGGATGCGTTCGCCTCCGACCTCGTCATCCTCGCCGCGAAGCGGGCCGCCCCGCCGCCCCCCCCACCCGCTCCGGTGGTCCGCGTCATCGCCCGCCTCAACGTGGGCGGCCCCGCCCGGCAGGCGATCCTCCTCTCCCGGCGCCTCGACCCGGCCCGCTTCCCGACGACGCTCGTCACCGGCATCGTGGCCGACGGCGAGGGCGACATGCTGCCCGCGGCGCGGCAGGCCGGCGTGGACCCGGTCGTCCTGCCGGACCTCGGCCGCCGGATCTCGCCCTTCTCCGACCTGCGCGCGTTCCTGCGCCTCCTCGCCATCCTCCGGCGGACCCGGCCGGCGATCGTCCACACGCACACGGCCAAGGCCGGCACGCTCGGGCGCCTCGCCGCCTGCCTCGCCGGCGTGCCGGTACGGGTCCACACGTTCCACGGCCACGTGCTGCACGGCTATTTCGGAGTCTTGGGATCTGCTTTGGTGCGGGCGGCGGAGCGGGTCCTCGCCCGGCTCACGACCCGCGTGGTGGCGGTGAGCCTGGAGGTGGCGCGGGACCTCATCCGACGGCACCGCGTCGTGCCGCCCGGGCGGCGGTGCGAGTTCGTGGCGCTGGGCCTCGACCTCGCCCCGCTCCTCGAGGTGGACGGCCCGCGAGGGGCGTTCCGGGCCTCGCTCGGCCTTCCGCCGGACGTCCCGCTGGTGGGCATCGTCGGCCGGGTCACGGCGGTGAAGGAGCCGCGCGTGGCGCTGGCGGTGGCCCGGCGGGTCCTCGTGGCGCGGCCCGACGCGCGCTTCGTCTTCGTGGGCGGCGGCGACCTTCTCGCCGGGACCCGGGCGGCGGCGAAGGCGGAGGGCCTCGCGGAGCGGGTCCTCTTCGCCGGCTTCCGCGACGACCTCCCGGAGGTGTTCGCCGACACGGACGTGGCCCTGCTCACGAGCCGCAACGAGGGCACTCCCGTGGCGCTCATCGAGGCGGCGGCGGCGGGCGTCCCGGCGGTGGCGACGCGGGTGGGGGGCGTGCCGTTCGTGGTCGAGGACGGCCGGACGGGTATGCTCGCGGCGGCCGGCGACGTGGAGGGCCTCGCCGCCGGCGTGCTGACGTACCTCGCCGACCCCGCCCGGCGGCGGACGGACGGCGCGGCGGCGCGGGCATGCGTCCGGGAGCGGTTCGCGGCGGAGCGGCTGCTCGCCGACGTGGCGGACCTCTACGGACGGTGCATCCGGGAACGGAGAGGCGCGTGAAGATCTACACGAAGACCGGCGATGGCGGCGAGACGGGGCTCTTCGGCGGACGCCGCGTGCGCAAGGACGACCTCCGGGTCGCCGCCTACGGCGACGTGGACGAGTTGAACTCGCTCCTCGGCTTCGCCGAATCCCACGTCCGGGACCTCGGCCTCACGGACCTCGTCCGCGACCTGCAGCGCGACCTGCTGACGCTCGGCTCGGACCTCGCCTCGCCCCCGGACCTCTCCCCCGCCGCGGCGGTGAAGGCCGTGCGGATCGCGCCCGATGCGGTGACGCGGCTCGAGGGACTCATCGACCGCTACGAGGCGGAGAACGAGCCGCTGACGCGCTTCATCCTCCCCGGCGGCGACCCGGGGGCGGCGGCGCTGCAGGTGTGCCGCACGGTCTGCCGCCGTGCGGAGCGGGCGGTGGTGGCGCTCGCGCGCGCGGAAGCCGTGAACCCCTCGGCGGTGCCCTACCTGAACCGCCTGTCCGACTTCCTGTTCGTCCTCGCCCGCTTCGTGAACCGCCGCCGGGGGATCACCGAGCCGCAGTGGTGAACCGGGTGCGGGCAGTACAATCACCGCGACCCGCCGGAAAGGAGGCACCGCCATGTGCCGATGGATGTGCTATTCGGGGAAGCCGATCCTCCTCGAGGATCTCCTCTACAAGACGAAGAACTCGCTCATCGACCAGAGCATGAGCAGCAAGTCCGCGGAGACTCCGACGAACGGGGACGGGTTCGGCGTGGGCTGGTACGGGGTGCGCTCGTACCCCGGCCTGTTCCGCAGCATCCGGCCGGCGTGGAACGACTTCAATCTGCGCGACATCGCCGCCCAGATCGAATCCCCGCTGTTCATGGCCCACGTCCGCGCCACGTCGCTGGCCACGGTGCAGGAGACGAACTGCCACCCCTTCCGCCACCGCAACTGGCTGTTCGTGCACAACGGGGAGATCTTCGAGGTGGAGAAGGTCCGCCGGGACCTCGTGCTCGCCATCTCCCCGAAGTACTTCACGGAGATCCTCGGCACCACCGACTCCGAGGTCATGTTCTACCTGGCCCTGTCGCTCGGCCTCGAGTCCGATCCCATCGGCGGGCTCGCCAGGATGGCGGGCCTGATCGAGGACGCCGCCCGCAAGCGGGGCATCGCCGAATCGCTCTGGATGACCGTGGGGGTCAGCGACGGCAATCAGGTCTGGGCCGTGCGGTACGCGAGCGACAAGAAGCCGCCGACGCTCTACTACAGCCGGGACATGGACGACATCGCCCTGCTGGCGCCGCAGGCGCGGGAGCGGCTCGGGTCTGACGCGCGCCTGATCGTCTCGGAGCCCGTGGGCGAGATCGCCAGCGCGTGGATCCAGGTGCCCGTGAACTCCTGGGTCAGCGTGCGGGGCGCCGAGACCACCGTCCAGCCCTTCATCCCCGTCCCTCCGGGGTAGTTCAGGGGCGGGACGCGGGCGGCGGCGGGAACTCGGCGAGCAGCAGGCGCACGGCCTCTTCGGCCTTGCGCGCGTTCTCCTCCATGTCCCCTGCCACCGCCACGCCCCGGCCGCGCCAGACGAGGTCCTTCGTGCGCCCGCTCACGATGTCGAGGAACAGCGTGCCCTCCTCGTACTGGTCCACCGTCACGTCGCGGTACGCGTAGCCGTAGCGCCACCCGTAGCCGCCGTAGCGGTAGCCCCAGTCCGTGACCTGCACCTTCTCGCGGACGTCGCCGTGCGCGACGACGAGAAGGTCGGCGTCACGGTCCACCCGCGCGAGGCCCTTCTTCCCGAGCTCCTCGGCGATGACGGCTTCCGCCCTCCTGCGGAGGATGTCGTTCGGAGGAGGCCCGCCGGCCTTCACCGGCGGGGGCAGCATGGACCACGTCCGGCAGGTCGTGAAGTCGAACCCCGGGTCGGCCTGCACGTCCGTGCGGACCGAGGAGCAGGCCGCTCCGACCGCGAGCCCGACGATCAGCACCGCGACGCCTGCCGGACGTGTCATGTCTCACTCCACCTCGTCCTCGGACGGGTCCCACTCCGAATCCGGGTCGTAGGCCTTCATCTCCGCCACGGTCTCGGGCGTGTCGTCGCCGAAGTCGCGCTCGAAGACGATGCCCTGGTGGTTCACGATGAAGGTCGTGAGACCGGAGTTGCCCCAGGTCGCCGGCCAGGCCACGATGGCGAAGCCCTTCGTGAGCAGGCCCTTGTCGTCGAGGTAGCTCTTCGCGCCGCCCGGGGCGTGGTCGCCCTGCCCGGTGAGGAGCCGGAAGCAGTACCCGTGGTAGGGAGCCGGGCCGCCCGACTGCCGGGTGTAGCCCTCCTCCGCCGCGTCCGCCACCAGCGGCCCCATGGGGCTCTCCGGCTCTCCCTCGGCGGTCTCCCAGTAGAGACCGTCGTGGAGACCCGGCTCGCTCCAGAGCTTGGCCGCGTAGCACGGCGGCTTCCCGTCCCGGCCCACGGCGGCGTACTCCTTCTGGGCCTCGACGAAGGCGCGCATCGTGGCCAGCGCCACGATCTCGTTCCGGCCGATCCGGCGGGTGAGGATCTCCTCGCGGCCGGCCTCGACGTCGAACCGCCAGCCGGCGTCGTCCTGCACGAGCGGGATGGGGAAGGGCCAGCCGTCCTCGCCGATGTAGGCGATGGAGCGGCCGTCCTCCTCGTCGAACTCCACGCCCTCGAGGATCATGGCCTTCACCTTCGCCGCATCCTCCTTGTCGGCGACGGGGTCGCCGGAGGAGAGCATCTCGACGGCGCCCTCCCCGAGGATCGCGTCCGCCCGGACGAAGTCGCCGGTGCCGATGACGTCGGCGAGGTCCTTGATGGCCTCCTCGCGGGTCGGGTAACGGTTCTGGGGGCCCGTCGTCGCGCAGGCGGCGACGATCAGGGCCAGTGCGACCACCAGGGCCGCGTGCGCCATGTCGTGGTTTCTCGTGGTCATGGTCTCACCTCCTCCCGCCGCCGCCACGTCCCCCGCCGCCGCCCCGCGATCCGCCTCCGCGGGAGCCTCCGCCCCGGCTCATCCCGCTGCTCCGCGACCCGCCGCCGGAGGGACGGCTGTAGGACCGGCCGCCCCCGGAGGAGCGGGACCGGGACGCCTGGCCCCGCGACCGGCTGGCCTGGTCGAAGGAGGAGTTGCGGCTCCCGCTCGTCGCGGTGTCGCGCCGGGCCGGCGTCGAGGAGCGGTTCGTCGCCCGGCTCGGGCTCCGGCTCCCGCCGGTGGAAGGCCGGGCCGCCGGCTGGCCGGACGGCCGGGCACCCGAGGCCGCGCGCTCGCGTCCCCGGGCGGTGTCCCGCGAGACGGGCCCGCGCTGGCCGCTGCCGCCGCCGTACCGGTTGGACACGGACGGCGACTTGTAGTTCACGCCGCGCCGGTGGGACGCATCGTGGTTCCACTTGCCGCCCGACTGCCCCTGCCGGTCGCGCTGCCTCTGCGCTCGGTCCGCGGTGTTCGTCCGGTTGTTGAAGTTGTTCTGCTTGTCGATGTCGATGTTGACCTTCGTGTTGTGGCCTCCGTGGTAGTCGCCGTGCCAGTCACAGTGGCTCCACATCGCCCCGCAGGCCACGCCGGCGGCGAAGGAGAACGCCGCGTAGCCGTACGGCGGCGGCACGTACAGCGCCGGGTACCGCCACGGGTAGTACCACGCCGACCCGTACACGACGGTCGGGTAGTAGGTCGGCACGTACACGACCTCCGGGTTCGGCTGCTCGATGATGATGACTTCCTGCTCGACCTTGACCGTCTGCTGCTCGGTGCTCTCGAGATTGCCCTCGGCCTTCGCCTTGGCGCGCATGCGCTGCACGGCGTCGAGCACGTCCTTCTCCTGGGCGAGGAACGCGTCCCCCATGTCCTGCGTCCAGTCGAGGTTGTCGTTCATCCGCTTCACGATGTCGGGGAAGGCGCAGATCGACTTCACGCTGGGGTCCCAGTCCTCGTCCTTCAGCGCCGTGTCGAGCGCATCCCCGGTGAGCCCCTTGTTGGCCTGGAGCCAGCGGTGGGCCTGCACGACCTCCAGCGGATAGGTCGCGGCCATCATGATCTGGAGCATGAGGCTGTCCGGGTAGAGGGCCACCGGCGCCACGATCTGCTCGATCTCCTCCGGCTTGAAGGGCGGGGCTTCCGCCGCCCCGGCGGCGGCCGCCGCGGGGGCGGGCGCCTCCTGCGGGGCCGCGCTGCCCGCGAAGAGCAGGCACAGCACGCCCGCGAGGGCTGCCAGTTTCGGGTTCATCGTCTCTCCTTCCCGGGAGCGGGCGGGCTCTCCGCCTTCCCTCGGAATGCGGGGATTATCGCCTCCGGAGGGCCGTCCGGGGAACAGTAACGCGGGTGCGGCTTCCCCCCCCCTCGCTCCGGAGTGGGGCCCGGAGGGCGACGAAACCGGTCGCGGCGGGCCGCCGGATCCCGCCGGACGATGCGCGGAGTACGAGGCTGGCGGGAAGAGTGGTCCTGCGCATTCCGCTGCGGAGATGACGCCTGCGGCGGCCCGCCGTGTCACCCCCCTCGGGCAGACTCTATGCGAACGGATAACTAATCATGGAGGGCTGCCCCATGCTGCCGGCGTCCGACCTCCTCGACCCCGCCGTGCCCGTCCGCCGCGTGGAGGAGGCGGTGGCCGAGGAGTACCGGACGGCGTCGGGGGAGTACCTGGGGATCGGGTACGACCCGCGGCGGCGGCGGGCGCCGGAACAGGACACAGAAGGTCCGAGACATCCCCACGTGGGCAACGGGAAGGAGGGGCGGGAGAAGGCGCCCGGCGGGGCGGGCGACGCGGCCTGAAGAGGCCGCGGAGGGCGGAGACGGGGCCGGGCGCAGCAGAGCGAGACGCTCGGGCGAAGGGGGCGGGCCCCGTCAGGGGCCCGGCGTCTCGAGCCTCGCCACGGCGTCGGCGATCCGCTCGCCGCTCTCGACGATGCCGAGGCGCTCCGCGATGCCCTCGGCGCGGAAGCGGTCGCGGACCCGCGCCCGCGCATCGACGACCTCGAAACGCGCGCCTCCCCCCGACACCTCGTCCGCGAGGTCCGCGAGGGCGTGGGCGGCCTGGATGTCCACCCAGGGCGACGCCGAGAGGTCGACGAGGACGAGCGACACGGGGGCCGGCGCCGTCTGGACGCCCTGCCGGATCGCGTCGCACACGGACTCCACGTTGAAGTAGAGAAGGCCGGATTCCGGCCGGAACAACGCCGCGCCGGGCACCGCCTCGACGTCCGGGTGGCGCTCGCGGTCGGCGAACCGGTTCGTGCCGGGGATGCGCCCGAGGACCGCCACGTGGGGCCGGCTGGCCCGCCGCAGGAGCAGCGCGAGCGAGAGGATCGCGCCGATGAGCACGCCGCGCAGCAAGCCGGAGCCGAGCACGCCGAGCAGCGCGGCGATGGCCACGGCGAACTCGGTCCGGTCCGCCCGCCAGAGGTGCTTCAAGGCCTTCCACTTGAAGAGGCCCATGACGGCCACGAGGACGACGGCCGCCAGCACCGGCTGCGGCAGGTGCCGGAGGAGGCCGGAGAGGAACAGCACGACCGCGATCAGCACGACGGACGACACGAACCCCGATAGCGGGGTGCGGGCGCCGCCGGACTCGTTCACCAGCGACTGCGACATGCCCCCGCTGACGGGGAAGCCCCGGAAGAGGCCGGCGGAGAGGTTCGCGGCGGCGAGGGCCAGCAGTTCCCTGTTCGCGTCGAGGCGCACGCGGTGCTTCGCGCCGAACATGCGGCCGATGGCCGTGGTCTCCACCGCGCAGAGGAGGAAGCAGGCCAGCGCCAGCGGCAGCACCTCGTTCAGGTCGGCGAGGCCGACGGCGGGCAGGGCCGGCAGCGGGAGGCCCTGCGGCACCTCGCCGAGGAGCTTCACGCCGCGGGCGCCGAGGTCGGCGTACGCCGCGGCGGCGATGCCGCCGACGACGACCAGCAGCGCCACGGGCTTGCGCGGCAGGAGGACCTTCCCGAGGACGAGGACGGCGAGCGCGGCGAGGCCGACGCCGAGAGCGGCGCCCTTCGTCTCGCCGAGGTGCCGCAGGAAGTGGCCGGCGCGCTCCCAGAAGTCGCCGTGCGATCCGGAGAACCCGCAGAGTTTCGGCAGCTGGGTGCTGGCGAGGAAGAGGGCCACGCCGGTCTTCCACCCGTCGAGCACGGACTCCGAGACGAAGTTCACGATGGAGCCGGCCCGGACCAGCCACGCCACGAACGCCATCCCCGCGACGAGGAGCGCGGTGAGCGCCGCCAGCGAGCCGAAGCGGGCGGCGTCCCCGCCGGCGATCGCCCCCAGCGACGACCCGAGCAGGAGGGAGATCGCGGAGGTCACGGTCACCGCCGTGTGCCGCGAACTGCAGAACAGCCAGAACACGAGGCCCGAGAACAGGCAGGCATAGAGCCCCGCCTCGGGCGGCAGGTTGGCGAGGGAGGCGTCCCCGATGCCCGCGGGCAGGACGTAGGCGGCGAGCGTCAGGCCGGCGATGACGTCCGCGCGCAGCCAGCTCCCGCGGCACTCGCGGAGCCAGCCGAGGGCGGGGATCCACTTCGCGCCCCCCCGGGGAGCGGAAGGGCTGGCGGTCCGCGGGTCCATGGCGGGTCGGCCCTCCTCAGTACTTCTCAGGGACGAATCTGCGGTCCGCGATCGTCTTCTGGTCGTCGTACGCGCCCTTCGTGTCGCGCTTCGGGAGCTTGATCTTCTCGCGCGGGAGGCGCTTGTAGGGGATCTGGTCGAGGATGTGCGCGAGGCAGTTGAGCCGCGCCCGCTTCTTGTCGTCGGAGCGCAGGATGTACCAGGGCGCCCACTTCGTGTCGGTGGCCTCGAGCATCTGGTCGCGCGCGCGGGAGTAGGCGTACCAGCGCTCCCGCGACGGCAGGTCCATCGCGCTCAGCTTCCACTGGCGCAGCGGGTCCTCCATCCGCGCCTCGAACCGGCGCTTCTGCTCCTCGTCGCCGACCTCGAGCCAGATCTTGATGAGTTTCACCCCCCCGTCCACGATGAACTTCTCCACCACGGGGCACAGTTCGAGGAAGCGCTCGTGCTGCTCCTTCGTGCAGAAGCCCATGACGGGCTCCACGCCGGCGCGGTTGTACCAGGAGCGGTCGAAGATGACGACCTCGCCCGCCGCCGGGAAGTGCGCGAGGTAGCGCTGGAGGTACATCTGCGTCTTCTCGCGGTCGGAGGGCGCGGGCAGCGCCACGACGCGGAACACGCGGGGGCTCACGCGCTCGGTGAGGGCGCGGATCGTGCCGCCCTTGCCGGCGGCGTCGCGGCCCTCGAAGACGATGATGACCCGAAGCCCCTTGTGCTTCACCCACTCCTGCAGGTGGCATAGCTCGGCCTGGAGCTTCCGGAGGGTCTTCTCGTACTTCTTGCCGGAAAGCCCGCCCTTCTCCTCGCGATCCTCGCCCTTCGCCATGGTCCCCGTCCTTTCAGACCGCGCGATGTCGCGGCCCATGCACCGCGGGGCATTCTACTCCGGTACCTCCCGCTGACGAACGGCTGACAGTCCGCCTCCTCCGGCGGGTAGGCTCTCGGGGTGCGACGCGGCGCTTCCGAGTGGCTGCTCCTTCCCCTCTTCCTGCTCCCGCTCCTCCTCGGCGCCGGGTTCGTCGCGTGGTCGCGCGCGGCGTACTTCCGCGACCTCGCCCCCGGCCGGGCCGGCGGGGAGCGCCTCGCGGACGACTGGCTGCGGCGGGCCCCGGAGAAGGGCGAATGGCTGGCGCGCCGCTTCGGGGAGGTCGCCGGGGCCGCCGCGGAGGGGGGCGTCCCGGTCGTCCTCGACGGCTTCGCCGCCGTCGTCGTCCCCCGGCCGGAGGGCCTCGGTGACGAGCCGTGGACGTTCACCCGCGTCCATCCCGCCGGCCTGACTTCCACGAGCCTCGCCGACGGCAAGACGCGCCTCGCCGTGGAGGCCGGGGCGCCCCCCGCGGACGCGGGGACCGTGGACGGCGCCACCCTGGCCTTCCGGGCGCTCCTCGCGGGCCCCGACCTCCAAAGCCTGCGCGACGCCCCCCTCCCCGCGGCGGCGAAGCGGTTCCTGCTCTCGCGCTGGCGCGGCGGCGGCCTCGCGGCGCCGTGGGCGGACGGCGCGGCGGACCTCCTCGACGCGGCGGCGGCGCTGGAGGCGGCCGCGCCGGACCTGGCGGCCCTCTCGCCGGGCGTGCACCCCCGTCCGGGACGCACGCTGCTCGTGCCCGGCGGCGGGCGCCCGGCGGTCCTCGTCCCCGCGGGGACCGCCCTCCCCGGCGGGACGATCCCCGTGGACGAGGAAGAAAACAGGACTCTTAGACTCCTCTTTCATGCGGACCCCGCCGCGGCGGGCGGCGCGGGCTGGGCCGGGCGGCGGGAGGCGCCGGTGGCGGGCACCTACGCCTTCGTCTTCCCCCGCGGCGACCGGTGGTGGGAGGGCCCGGCGTTCGCGCGGTGGGCGGGGCCGGCGGCGGGCGCGGTCCTGCTGCTCCTCCTCCTGCCCGCGGCCCTGTTCACAAGCCTCCGCCGCCGGCGGCGGCTGGACGAGGCCCGGGCGCGGTTCATCACCCTCCTCGCCCACGACCTCCGCACGCCGCTCACGTCGCTCCGCCTCTACGCCGAGATGCTCTCGACGGGCCGGGCGCCGGAGGCCGAGCGGGCGGCCTACCTCGACACGATCGCCCGCGAGTCGGCCCGCCTGACGTCCATCCTCGGGAACCTCCTCGACCTCGGCCGCCTCGAGCGTGGGGCGCGCGCGTACGCGGCCGAGGACGTCCCCCTCGCGGCCGCCGCCGCCGAGGCCGTCGCGGAGTTCTCCGTCCTCCGGCCCGAGCGGGCCGCCGACGTCCGCGCCGAGGGTCCGGAGGGCGTCGCGGCCCGGGCGGACCGGACGGCCCTCGCGCGGATCCTCGGCAACCTCCTCGACAACGCCGGGAAGTTCACCGCCCCCGGCACGCCGATCCGCGTCGGGTGGGGACCGGCGGAGGGCGGCGCCGTCCGGCTCACGGTGGCCGACGAGGGGCCGGGGGTCGCGCCGGAGGACCGGTCGCGCCTCTTCGTCCGGTACGAGCGCGGCCGCGCCGCCGAGCGGGACGGCGTCCCCGGCACGGGCCTCGGCCTCGCCCTCGTCCGGGAGCTCGCGGAGGGCATGGGCGGCGCCGCCCGCCTGCTGCCGTCCACGCGGGGGGCGGCCTTCGAGATCGCGCTCCCGGGAGGCGCCGATGGCTCCCGATGAAACGCGGACCCGGCGCATCCTCGTCGTCGAGGACGACGCCACGATCCGGCGGGGCCTTCGCGACGCGCTCCGGTCGGAGGGCTACGACGTGCTGGAGGCCGCCGACGGCGGCGCCGGGCTCGCCCTCGGCCTCACCGAGGACCCGGACCTCGTCGTCCTCGACCTCATGCTGCCCGGCCTCGACGGCTTCGAGGTCCTCCGGCGCCTGCGCGAGGACGGCGTGGAGACGCCGGTCCTCGTCCTCACCGCCCGCGCCCTCGAGCGCGACCGCGTCCGCGGCCTCGACCTCGGCGCGGACGACTACCTCGTGAAGCCGTTCGGCCTCGCCGAGCTTCTCGCCCGGGTGCGATCGCGCCTGCGGGCCTGGGACCGGGAGCGGGGGCTCGACCGGGGCACGCTCCTCCGCTTCGGCGGCGTCACGGTGGACTTCGCGGCCCGACGCGCGGTCCGCGACGGCGTGGACCTCGGCCTCACGCCGCAGGAGGTCGACCTCCTCCAGTTCCTGGCCCGGAACGAGGGCCGGGCGCTGTCCCGCGCGGAGATCCTCCGGGCGCTGTGGGCGGAGGAGGAGGTCGTCTCGCGGGTCATCGACACGGCGATCCTCGGCCTGCGGAAGAAGGTCGAGCCCGATCCCGCCCGCCCCCGCCACGTCGTCTCCGTGCGCGGCGTCGGCTACCGGTTCACCCGCCGGCCCTGACCGTGCGCTGACCCGGACCCCGCGGAGCCGGCGTACAGTCACGGGGTCAGAAACGAGGAGGCCGATATGAGAACGCTCGTGCTCGTGACGATCGCAGGGCTCGCTCTCGCGTCCGCGGCGGCGGCCGGGGAGGAGGACCCGCAGGCGCGCTTCGTCGCGGCCTACGCCGCGGAGGTCATCGAGGGGAAGGTCGCGGAGGCGGCGGGGGTCTACCTCGCGCTCTTCTCCGACGAGGCGGCGCCCGCCGCCCTCCGGGCCGAGGCGCGGTTCCGGTTCGCGGTGTGCGCCGTGCTCCTCGGCCGCGCCGACGAGGCGCGCGCGCACCTCGCCGACCTCGTCCGCGATCCCGCCACCCCCGCCGCCCTCCGCGACCGCGCGGCGGAGTACGCCCGGTCCGTGGAGAACCTCGGCGTCGGCTCGGAGCTTTCCCGGAAACTCGAGTCGCTCGTCTACGACCTCGGCCGTGTACCGGTCGTGACGCCACCCACGGAAAGGGACCCGCCGTCGGTGTATCGTGACTTCGAGATCATCGGCCCGGCGGCGGTGCCGTTCCTCCGGCGCCTCCTCGCCCACCCCGACCTGTCGCTCCGCCGCCACGCCTTTCGGCTCCTCCTGCGGATGGACGCCGACGGACTCGTCGAGGCGTGGACCCCGGACATCGGGCTCTGGGACGACGTCTCGCGCGACCTCGCCGGGTGGACCGAAAAGCGCCCCGAGGCCGCGACCGCGCTCCTGTCGCGGTTCCTCGCGACTCCCGACGACGTGCTGGCGAGCATCGTCTCCGCGCTGCCGCGCACCGGGTGGGGACTGCCGGAGGACTTCCTGCGCGCCGCGGCGGCGCGGCTCGGGGTCCAGGTCGCGGGGATCGTCCACCGGGTGAAGCCCCCCGAGCGCTACGCCGCCCTGCTCGCCGACTGGGTCGCCGGAGCGGACGCGGAGCTCGCGACGGCGGCGGCGGAGAGGCTGCTCGCGAGCGGCGCGCCGGTCCCCGCCGAGGTCTTCGCCGCGGCCCTGCGCCGGTTCTGCGCCGCGCTGCCTCCGGATCTCGGCCGCCCGGACCAGGACTCGCGGCTCCTCGGCCTGCGGAAGATGGCCGATGCCCTGCCCCCCACCGAAGCCCTCGACCGGCTGGCGGATCTCCTCGCCCCGGGGGCCGACCAGCCTCCGCGCAACCCGCTGGCGCTCGGAGTCGCGGACGCCCTCGCGCTCTCGCTCGATGGCCGGCTCGCGGACCCCGCCGTCGCCTTGCGCTACCGCGACCTGCTGCTCCGGTGGTCCTCCGTCGGCTGGTTCGAAGCCGCGCGCCTCGCGAAGCACGTGGAGGCCGCGCTCGCCGCCCTGCCGCCGGACGGGGCCGAAGCCTTCGCGGTGAGCCTCGTCGCGGCGCCGCGGCTTAAGGGGAACCGGGGGATCGAGACGGTCCTCGCGCCCGCCGGCGCCCGGGGCCTCTTCGCCCCGCTCCTCGCCGCGCTGCGGGCGGCGAAGCCGGACGACCGGGAGCAGGTCCTCCTGGCCTTCGGGTTCCCGAACCACCGGGGCCTTCCCGCGGACGCGGCCCGGCGCCTGCTCGCCGTGGTCCCGGAGATCCTCGCCGTGGAGGACCAGCGGGTGCACGGTTTCGTCTTCTCCAGGCTGCCCAACCTCTTCACGAGCCTCCCGGAGCCCGAGGTCGCGGAGTTCCTCGCGGCGCTCCCGGGCCCGATCCTGGTGCAGGACCTCGGGTACCTTCTGCACCCGGTCTACCGCCGCAGCGTTCTCGCCGCGCTCGATCCCCTCGCCGGCCTCCTTCTGCCCTCGTGCGGACCGGCGCTCGTGAAGTGGGCCCTCGACCTCCTCGGGGCCATCGACGGCGGAGACGCCGCGTACAGCACGGCGGAGCGCGACCGCCTGTGGCGGTTCGTGCTCGACCACGCTGAGCACATCACCCAGGGCGGCCTCCCGCGCCTCGCCGGCGTCCCCGAGGCCTTCCCCATCGAGGAGTGGTTCCCCCGCCTGCCGGAGGGGCTCGTCCGGCGGCACGACAACAGTTGGATGACCCGGATCGCGACCCCGGAGAAGCGGGACGCCGCGGCCCGGGCGCTGACGGCGGATCCGGACCGCTCGACCGAGGACACCCTGTGCTTTGCGGCCATCGCCGCCACGGAGGAGACGCGGCGGGAGATCGCCGCTCGCCTCCTCGGGACGGCCGCGGGACCGGCGCTCGCCCGCGTCCACAGCTACTTCGGCGACGTGGTGGCGCCGGAGGCCGTGGAGGCCGCCCTCGCCCGGGAGCTCGCGCGGCCCGCGCCGGACCTCCTCGCCGTCTTCTCGATGACCTTCGACCTCCTGCAGCGCAGGCCGTCGGAGGCCCTGTTCCCGGCGGTGCGGCTCCTGCTCGCCTCCGGCGACGCGAAGCGGGCGATGAACGGCATCGAGTGCGCGAAACGGCTCGGCCGCCCGGACCTGCTGCCGGACCTCGGGCGGCTGCTCGATTCGCTGAGCAGCGACATGCGCGACGCCGCCCGCGAGGCGATGGACGCGATCCTCGAGCTCGAGCGCCTGCGGGAGGAGGCGAAGTCCCGGTCCGAGCCGGGGACACCGCAGTCCCGCTGACCGCCCGGGCGGCGTCTCGCGGCGGCGACCGGGTGCCGGGCCGCCGGCCTCAGGTGGGCGCGAACCCGTCGAGGGCGTCCCATTCCGGGGATTTCCGGAAAGCGCCGGGGCGCGGCCCCGAATACATATCGTCCGTCTCTCTCCCGGGACCCCGAGTTCGCCCAAAGGCCCAGATCATGAGCAGGTCGCTCGTCGCTCTTCTCGCGCTCCTCGCCGTGGCCCGGCTCGACTCGCCCGCGCTGGCGCAGACTTGCCTCAAGCCGGGCGGCTTCGGCGATCGCATCGACGGGGACGTCCACACCTCCTCGGAGTCCGACCTGTTCGTCTCGCAGGCCGTGGCCGGTTCCCGACTCGTCCTGTCCCTGAGGTCGGGACCGGGTCGCGCCTATCTCGCGGGGTTCGACGTCTACTACTACGACGAGCACACGGGGATCACGAAGGTGGGCTTCTTCGGCGGAGAGCCCACCCCGGACGGCACGGGCTTCGAGTCGAGGGTCGCCGTGCTCCCGAGCACTGGACGCTACGGGATGCTGGTCTTCGCCGGCGGGCAGGGCCGGACGGGGGAGTACGTGCTGTCGTCCTCGATCAAGCCGCCGGCGCGCCCGGCAGTCGCCTTCGTCGCCCCGGGAGCGGAAGCCGATGCCGAGGCGTCGTTCGACGCCCTCCCGGGGACGATCGCCTCGATCAAGGTGCGTGCGGCGAAGGACACGCCGCTGCCGGCGACTTTCGCGCTCGTCGACGCCGACGGCGTCGAGGTCACGACGAGCGCCAAGGTCGGGCCGACCTCCGCCGCCCTGACCAGCGCGGCACTGCCGAAGCTCGGGCGGTACACGCTCCGGATCGACGGGGAAGGCGCGGCGACGGCGACCGTCACCGTCAAGCTGAAGCCCCCGAGAGCGGCGCGCCGGAGACTCGACGTCCGGGACATCGTGGCGCCCGAACCGCCGGTCGTGGACCTCGGGGTCGTCAACGGCAGCACCGGCTACGCGATGGGCATTCCGCTCATCGGCCTCGCGGACGAGAAGGGCGGCTGCGAGGGCCTGCGGTTCTACCTCGCCCAGCGGCGCCCGCAGTTCCTCGTCGATACGGGCTTCCCCTCCGATCTCGCGTCGCGGGAGATGGACAAGGAGTACGACGGGGACGGGCGGCTGGCGGGCTACCGGGTCGAGTTCTACTACCGCGCGACGGGGGACGTCGAACCGACATGGGGCGCCGCGGTCTCCGGGATCACCTACGACGACGAGGACCGCCTGACCGGGTTCTCGGTCACCGCCCGGACGCCGGAGGGGGAGGGCCAGTCCGCGTTCTCGCTCGTCACGCGGGACGAGAGCGGCCGGATCACTTCCTTCCTCGAGACCCGCACCTACGGGACCGTCGGGAACCCCCGGGAGTGGTCGCTGGCCGTGCACGACATGTTCTACCTGGACAACGTGCTCGCGGTGTTCCGCGTGACGGCGACGGGTCCCGGGGTGACCGGCCAGACGTTCCGCCATCCGCACTGGGTGCTGCCGTAGGGAGCATCCCGAGCGGACCCGCTTCCGGGGGTTCTTCCATCCGGTCATCCCGGTGCGCGGCGCGGCGGGGACTCCGGTCTCAATCGCCCATGCAGGTGCCCAGCGCGCGGGCGGTGCGAATGAGCTCCCCCTCGGGGGGGACCGTCTTCAGCCGGCCCACGGCCTCGCCGATCGGGATCGAGCCGACGTGCGTCCCGAGGTAGGCCGCCATCTCGCCGAACTTCCCCTCGGCGACGAGTTGCACGGCCACCGCGCCGAACAGGGCGCAGAGGGAGCGGTCGAAGGCCGTGGGACTGCCGCCGCGCTGGAGGTGGCCGAGAACGCAGCAGCGCGCCTCCTTCCCGGTCCGCGCCTCCAGCTGCCTCGCGACGTAGTCGCCGATACCGCCGAGGTGAACCTCCCGGTGCTCCTCCGGCGGACGGGAGGTGACGACCCCGCCGCCCTTCTCGATCGCGCCCTCCGCGACCACGACCATCGTGAAGCGCTTGCCGACGGCCTCCCGCTCGCGGACTTTCCGGCAGGCGGCCTGCAGGTCGAAGGGGATCTCGGGGATCAGGATGACGTCCGCTCCACCGGCCACGCCGGCGAAGAGGGCGATCCAGCCCGCGTGGCGCCCCATGACCTCGAGCACCATGATGCGGTTGTGGCTCTCGGCGGTGGTGTGCAGGCGGTCGAGCGCATCGGTGGCGCAGGCCACGGCGGAGTCGAACCCGAAGGTCCACAGGGTGCCGGAGAGGTCGTTGTCGATGGTCTTCGGGACGCCGACGACCGGCATCCCGCGCTCGTGCATCTGCTGCGCGATGGAGAGCGAGCCGTCGCCGCCGATGCACACGAGGGCGTCGAGGCCGAGCGCCTGGATCCCCGCCCGGACCTCGTCCAGCAGCTCCGCGGGCAGCGGCCGGCTCCGGCCCTCCCCGACCTTCGCCGAGAACTTGCCCCGGTTGGCGGTGCCGAGGATCGTGCCGCCGCGCACGAGGGTCCCGCGCAGCGCGTTGTAGTCGAGCGGCAGGGAGCGGCGCGGCTCGAGGAGCCCCTCAAATCCGCCGAGGATGCCGAGGGTCTCCCAGCCGCGCTGGGCGGCGGCCTTGGCGACGGCGCGGATGACGGTGTTGAGGCCGGGGCAGTCCCCGCCCCCGGTGACGATGCCGACCCGGCGAACTGTCATGCGTTCCCTCCCTCATGGCGATCCGCGCGGCGGGGCCGCCCGGCCGGGGCGGCTCCGCGACGCGCCTTCCGGGCCGCCGGTCCTGACGCCCCTCCCGCCGGCGGCCGGGCAGGCCGGGCGCCGAGGGCCAGATTCTCCGCGAGTCGCGCCTTCACGAGGCGTCGGACGAGGGCCGCCGGCAGCGGCTTCTCCGGCGGGAAGCGGATCGTGCCCTTGCTCGTGTCGTAGCGCGCGAGCAGGTCCGCGTGGGCGGCCACCGTCCGGCCGCTCATCGGGAAGAACGAGCAGTGGTTCGCGGCGGCGGCGAACGCCACGAGCATCCGCCCCTGCCGGAAAGCGGGCATCCCGTAGGAGATGCACTCTTCGGCCTGCGGCGCGGCGGTCCGGATCGCCTGGCGCAGGCGCCCGAGCGCCTCCCGCTGGCGGGCGGGCAGGGCGGCCAGGTACTCGTCGATGGTGCGCGGTCGTGACGCCATGGGCGGATCCTCCGCGGCGGAGTCTACCGCGCGCGGCGACCAGACCGCAGCCACGCGCCCGAGGAGCGCCGGGAGCCCGAGGGACTCGACGTCCAGCCCCCCCTCCGTCCGCACCCGGGGCCGGTCCACGTCCGCCGCCACCACGAGGTTCGCGCCCGCAGGCCGGCGGGCTCGGAGGCCGCCGCCCGCCACCTGCGCTCGATCGCCACCGGGGCGCGGCCGCGCCGCGACAGCACGAAATCGGCATCCCCACGCGGGTCTGCGCATCGCTTCTGGTGCGGGTGGCGCGGACCTCGTGCGCTACGATCCGGTGGACGGCCCCCGGGGCCGGGGAGGACGGAGTGCGGAGGGCCTGGATCGGCGCCATGGTCGTCTCCATCCTGTGCGCCACCGCGGCGCGGGGCGCGAAGGACCCCGTCGACATCGTCGGCGTGCCGCTCGAGGGCATCATCTACCAGTCCGTCTCCGTCAAGGGCCACGGGAAGGACTCGGTGAGCGTGCCCCTGAGCCTCACCTTCGCCGCCGACACGTGGTATGCGCTCGACGACCACGGCTACGAGCTGGCCGGGACCTGGGCGCCGGCGGGCTCGAAGGTCCTCTGCACCGTCAGCGGGAAGGGAGTCGAAGCGCTGCGGGCGATCATCGAGCAGTGGCTCGAATCCCTCGCCGGCACCGATCTCGGCGTGACGGTTCCCGGCACCGTCACCATGACGGGCAAGCCGAAGGCGAAGGACGGCGCCGTGTCGGCTCTGTCGCTGAAGGCGAAGGCTCCGTTCACCGTCACCGAGGGGTCGACCCCGTCGAGCGGGACCTTCAAGGCCCGGATCCTGCTCACCGCGGACCGCTGAGCCCGCGCACTCCCCGCAGAGCAGGCGGCGAGTCCACGTGAAGAAACCTTAATCGAACGTTCGATTTCCCTCGGGGCCGCCCGTCGTAGATTCCCGCCGGATGCCCGCCGGTGGCCGGATCCACACGACCCCCGGCCCGCCCGGGCGGGCTCCGGGAGGTTCCCGTGCGCAATCTGTCCGTCGGTCTCATCGGTCTTCTGGTCCTGTGCGCGGCCGGGGCGCAGGGCGCGCCGATCCCGCCCCCGGTGGAGGTGTCCGGCACCGCCTGGACCGGCACGGCCCGGGAGACCGTCTCGATCCAGGGGGTCGGCGCGGACTCCGCGGCCTTGCCCCTGACGGTCTTCTTCGACCACGGCACGTGGACCGGAGAGGACGGCGCGGGCCACGTGCTCTCCGGCACCTACACGGTCTCGGCCGGGACCATCCTCGCCACCTACGACGGGCTCGGCGTGTCCCGGCTCGAGGACGCCATCGAGGCGTGGATCGAGCGGCGCTCCGGCATCCCGGTGACCGTCACGGTCCCCGAGCCGGTCGTCATGGCCGCGAAGGTGAAGGCGAAGGGCGCCAATCCGGCGATGCTGAAACTGGCGCTGGCCGTGCCGTTCACGGTCACCGACGGCGTGCGCACGGGTCAGGGCACGCTGAAGGGCCGGGGCTCGCTCCGGCGGCTGTTCTGAGGCTCAGGCCTGCGCCGGAGGCGGGGGCGGGGCCTTCTCCTGCCGCTTGATCTTCGCCCACTGCTCGAGGACCTGCTCGGGCGTCTCGCAACTGGCGTCGCCGAATACGTGCGGGTGGCGGCGGACGATCTTGTCGCGGATGCCCTTGAGCGCGTCCTCGGCGGTGAACCAGCCCTGCTCCTTGCCGAGGCGGGCCACGAACACGAGGTTGAAGAACAGGTCGCCGAGCTCCTCGCAGATGTTCGCCGCGTCGCGCTTCGCGATGGCGGCCTCCAGTTCCGCGAGCTCCTCCCGCAGGCACGGGACGAAGGAGTCGAAGTCCTGCTTGCGGTCCCAGGGGCAGCCGCCGGGCTCCCGCAGCCGGTCCATGATCGCCACGAGCTCGTCGAAGGTCTGCGACATGGCTACTTCGCCTCCGTGAGGTTCCCGCCCATCGGCAGCCGGTAGCGCCCCGGTGCCACGCCGGCGATCCGCTGCAGCGTCCCGTCCGGCCAGCGCACGGTGACGAGGAACGGGCCTTCCGCCGCGCCGAGCCCGAACAGCAGCGCCGGTCCGTCCTGGCACCCGGTGCCCGTGCCGCCCGAGACCTCGCGCACGAGGCGCAGTCCGCCGCCCTCCACCGTGACCCGCGCGCCGATCGCGCCGCCGTTCACGCCCTCGCCGCCGGCGAGCCGCAGCGACAGGACGCGGCCGGTCGGACCGTCGTTCCGGTAATACCGCACGCCGGAGCCGGACGCCACGAACAGGTCCGGATCCCCGTCGCCGTCGGCGTCCGCCGCCGCCGAGCCCCACCCGTTGTCCGTCCGGACGCCGGCGACGAACGTGACGTCCGTGAACCGCCCGCCGCCGTCGTTCCGGTAGAGGAACGAGGAGCGCCCGGCGTAGATGGACGTCAGGACGAGGTCGAGGTCCCCGTCGAGGTCGAAGTCGGCGAGCGTCGGGTTGCTGTGAGTCTCCTCGAAGCGGACGCCGCTGCCGGGGAAGGCGTCGGTGAAGCGGTAGTCGGGCGGCCCCCCGTTCCGCCAGATCCGCGTCACGTCGGAGAAGCCGATGTAGCGCGGGTGGGCCAGGTTGCCCACCACGAAGTCGAGGTGCCCGTCGCCGTCCACGTCCCCCGCCGCCGGTCCGATGCCGTGGCCGAAGGCGCCCTCGTCGCACTGCCCCTCCGTCCCCCTCGCCCGCGCCTCGTTGACGAGGCGCCCGTCGCGGTTCACGAGGAGGAAGTCCGGGTCGAGGCGGTAGTTCGCCACGTAGAGGTCCGTGTCGCCGTCGTCGTCGAAGTCGCACGGCACGGCCCCCCGGCCGCACATGGGCTCCGCGCTGACGCCCTCGATGCGGGCGGTGGCGTCCTCGAAGGCGAAGCCGCCGAGGTTGCGGAAGAGGAGGTCCGGCGTGCCGCGCGCCAGCGGCGGGTAGGGCGGCCGCTCGTAGTTCGCGAGGTAGAAGTCGAGGAGGCCGTCGCCGTCCACGTCCAGCACCGCCGCCGCCTCCGTGTAGAGGTCGCCCGTGCCGCGTAGCGCCTCCGGCGTCCGGTCGGCGAACGTGCCGAGGCCGTCGTTCTCGAGGACCACGGGGTGTCCCGTGCGGAACACGAGGACGTCGAGGTCGCCGTCGTCGTCGAGGTCGGCGAGGAGCCCGCCGCGCGCGCCCTCGGGGGCGCGATAGCCCGCGTCGAGGGCGAACGACCCCGCGCCGTCGTTGCGGAAGAGGCGCCCGCCGTCGAGGAGCAGGTCCGGGTCGCCGTCCCCGTCCACGTCGCCGAAGGCGGGGCGGCCGCCGGCCACGCCCGCGAAGCCGGCGGCTTCCGTCGCGTCGGAGAAGCGGGGCGCCGGTCCCGTGAGCGCCTCCGCCCGCTCGCGCAGGCCGTCCAGCGGCACCGTGGAGGGGCCGGAGAGCCACGACCGCGCGGCGGCGTCCTTCGCCGCCTCCGGAAGTCCGAGCGCGGCGAGGACCTCGGAGTGGATGGCGTAGAGGTTCACGTCGTGCGTCACGAGGCCCGACGCTTCGGCCAGCGCCAGCGCCGCGCCCACCGGGTCGCCGCCGAGGAACAGCGCCCGCCCGAGGAGCGCGAGGTAGCGGCCGCGCGTCTCGAGGAGCAGCGCGCGCCAACCCTCGTCCCCGAGGAGGTCCGGCCGGTCCACCTCGCGCGGCGCGGCGAGCAGCGCGACGGCCTGCTCGAGGTGGGCCGCGGCGGCGGCCGGGTCGGGGGGCGTGAGGGTAACGAGCCAGCGACCGAGCGAGGCGTGGATCCGGCGGTTGCCGGGGTCCGCGGCGAGCATGGCGGTCGCCTCGGCGACGAGGCGCGCGCGGTCCTCCCGCAGCGTGGCGAGGAGCACCTCCCGCACGAGGTTGCTCTGCTTCCCGTCCGGGAACAGCGCGAGGTACTCGCGGCAGAACGGTTCCCGCTTCTTCGGGTCGGGATCGGTGGCGGCGGCCTCGAAGAGGTCTCCGTCGATGACGTCGGGGACCTTCGCCGGCTTCTTCGCGAGGATGCGCGCCCGCAGCGCGGCGAGGGCGGCGTCGTCGTCGAGGAGCGTGTAGCCGTAGTATGCGGCGACGAGCCGCCACTCCTCGTCGCCGGCGGCGAGGAAAGCGGTGAGCCGCTCGGCGAGGGCGGTCCGCGCCTCCGGCGTCCAGCCGTCGGCGGCCAGGGCCGTCTCGAAGAGGCCGCCGTGGACCTCGGGGTCCTCGGGGACGAGGGCGCGCGCCTTCGTCAGGCAGAGCGTGGCGTCGGCGGGCCGCTCGATCCGCAGGTACACGTCGGCGAGGAGTTTCAGGGCCGCCACGTCCTTCTCGTCCTCCGCGAGACGCAGCAGGAGCGCCGCTTCGGCCTCGCGATGGTCGCGCAGGTTCACGAGGCGGCGCACCGGGGCCAGCGGGTCCTCGTCCTCCGCAGGGGCGACCGGGGAGAGGGCGAGGAGCGCGAGCAGGGCGACGGCGATCGGCGCGGTTCGCATCCCGCCTTTCTATAGGTTGGCGGGCGGAAGGGGAGAGAAGGACCGGAGCGGCATGAACGACTTCCGACACGACCTCTCGGAGGCGATCCTCCTCGCGCTGCGCGGGACCCGCGAGCCGCTGCCGGCGGCGGAGGTGGCGCGGCGGGTGGCGGCGGGGCCGGGCATGGCGGCGGTGACGGAAGCCCAGGTGCGGTCGTTCCTGCGGGACGTGCTCGCCGGGCGGGTCGTCCACGCCGGCGGCGACACGTGGCTCCTCGTGGAGCGGGCGGCGCGGCCGGAGGGCGGCGGCGAGCCCCCGCTCTGCCCGCGCTGCGGCGCCCCCCTCGAGATCCGCAAGTGGCGCAAGGGCCCGCACGCGGGGCGGAAGTTCTGGGGCTGCCCGCGCTACCGCGAGAAGAAGTGCTCCTACACGCGCGACCTCGCCCCCGGCGAGAACCCTCCCCCGCCCCGGGAGGCCTGAGGGGCCGGGAAACCGCGCGGACGGGCTCTTGCCCGGTCCGGTCGGTCCGCGTCACCCGCCGGAGGTACCATCCTCCCGAGGCCTGGACCACCGGCAGGGCCCGGACACGGAGCGGCCAGCGTGAGCGTCCACATCCACCTCTTCAACGGAGTCCGGTCACCCGGCAGGGAGGACCGCCACGACGGGCCGGTCATCGGGCCGTTCGAGGGCGTGCAGGTCGTCCACGGCGTCGAGGTCCTCGGGATCGTCGGCGGCGAGGCCGTCTGGGAGGCGGGGATCGTGGATGGGGCGGTGTTGTTCCGCGGCACCGCCTACACGGACTTCGTCGTTTCCGACCGCCAGGACGCCCGGCGGCTCGGATCCCTCGGCGCGGAGTGCGTGCACCAGGGGTCCCTGCGTCCCGGCGACGGCCGGGTCGAGTGACGGTCTGCCGTCACCGGCCGGTCCCCCCGCGCGTCTTCCCTCCGGAGCCTGACCATGCCACGGAGCGCCGTGTATCATGAGGCCATGCCGGAGACCCGCCTGGTCACCGCCGAGGACCTCCTCGCCATGGGCGAGGGGCGGCGGGAGCTCATCGCGGGGCGGGTCGTCGAGATGACCCCGGCCGGCGCCAGGCACGGCCTCGTCGGTGCCCGGATCGCGGGGAGGCTCACCGTCTTCGTCGAGCCGACCGCTCTCGGAGCGGTCTTCAACTCCGACACGGGCTTCCGGCTCGCGCGGCACCCGGACACCGTCCGCGCCCCGGACGTCGCCTTCGTCGCCGCACAGCGCCTGGCCGGCGTGGACCTGCGCCGGTACTTCCCCGGCGCCCCCGACCTCGCCGTGGAGGTCGTCTCCCCGGAGGACTCCTTCCGCGAGGTCGAGGCGAAGGCCCGCATGTGGCTCGAGCACGGGGCCCGCCTCGTGTGGGTCGTGGAGCCGGAGGACCGGGTCGCCTTCGTCTACCGCCCCGGCCGGCCCCGCGAGGACGTGCCGCCGGGCGGCGCGCTGCCGGGCGACGACGTCCTCCCCGGCCTCTCGATCCCCCTCGCGGAGTGCTTCCCGGCCTGACGGTCCGCGCGGTTTCCCGTCACCGGCCGGTCTCCCCGCGCGTCTTCCCTCCGGAGCCTGACCATGCCACGGAGCGCCGTGTATCATGAGGCCATGCCGGAGACCCGCCTGGTCACCGCCGAGGACCTCCTCGCCATGGGCGAGGGGCGGCGGGAGCTCATCGCGGGGCGGGTCGTCGAGATGACCCCGGCCGGCGCCAGGCACGGCCTCGTCGGTGCCCGGATCGCGGGGAGGCTCACCGTCTTCGTCGAGCCGACCGCTCTCGGAGCGGTCTTCAACTCCGACACGGGCTTCCGGCTCGCGCGGCACCCGGACACCGTCCGCGCCCCGGACGTCGCCTTCGTCGCCGCACAGCGCCTGGCCGGCGTGGACCTGCGCCGGTACTTCCCCGGCGCCCCCGACCTCGC
>JADHED010000206.1_pt1 | contig 80560 bp, 81 predicted proteins | sample 8952041 | NCBI WGS metagenome assembly JADHED01 (sample SAMN16124423, study PRJNA663239) | bioreactor sludge metagenome | isolation source: sludge (control) | place: India:Bengaluru | collected 2018-09-08
TGATCGTGGACCTGATCTACGAAGGCGGCATCGCCAACATGAACTACTCGATCTCGAACACCGCCGAGTACGGCGAGTACGTCACCGGCCCGCGCATCGTGACGCCGGAGACCAAGGCCGAGATGAAGCGCGTGCTGGAAGACATCCAGTCGGGCCGCTTCGTGCGCGACTTCATGCAGGAGAACGCGGTGGGCGCGCCGAGCTTCAAGGCCACCCGCCGTCGCAACGCCGAGCATCCCATCGAGGACGTCGGCCAGCGCCTCCGCGCCATGATGCCCTGGATCGGCAAGAACAAGCTGGTCGACACCGCGCGCAACTGACCGCGACGCCGGTCATCCCGGCCACGGCCGGGATCCAGCAGCTACACGACGGCCCGGAGCTTGTGCTCCGGGCCGTTTTCGCGCGTGCCCGGCGTTTCGTGCTACAATGCCTTGGTCATGTGGTCGATCAGCGCCACGAGGCCCGAGCCCCGCGGCGCTCCCCAATGAAAGGGAGGAGCCGATGGCGGCCCACCACGTCGAGAATCCGTTCGAGTTCGCGATCGAGAAGGCCGCCTGGGCGGTCCGCGACGTCGCCCGCTTCGTGGTCCCGCACCCCGAGCGGCACGCCACCCAGACCGTCCCGGAAGTTCGACGGATCACCCTCGCCGACTTGCGCGAGGCGCTGCGGGAGGGAGCGGGCGACGTGGGCGCGTTCCGCGACGACGTGCTGTTCATCGGGATCATCTATCCCGTCGCCGGGGCGCTCCTGGCCGCCTTCGCGTTCAACCAGAACCTCCTGATGATGCTGTTCCCGCTGGTGTCTGGCTTCGCCATCCTCGGTCCGGTCGCAGCCACCGGGCTCTACGAGATGAGCCGGCGGCGGCAACGCGGTGAGGCCGTCACCTGGCTGGATTCGCTGAAGGTGTTCGGATCGCCGGCCATCGGTTCGATCATCGCTTTCGGCGTCCTGCTTATGGCGATCTTCGCCGGCTGGCTCGCGGTCGCCTACCAGATCGGCGTGGGCGCCCTTGGGAACGAGACCCCGCCCACCTTCCGGATGTTCCTGCAGGAGGTGTTTCTGTCCACGGCCAGCCCGGGCCTTATCGCCGGCGGCGTCGGGGTTGGGTTCCTCTTCGCGGCGCTCGCCTACGCCATCGGAGTCGTGACTGCGCCGGTCCTTCTGGATCGCGACCTGGGGCTGCGCCTGGCCATCGAAACCTCGCTGAAGGTGGTCCGCACCAATCCCGGCCCGATGATCGCCTGGGCCGCCATCATCGCGGCGCTGCTGGTGCTGGGATCGCTCCCCGCGCTGGTGGGGCTGATCGTCGTCGTGCCCCTGCTGGGTCATGCGAGCTGGCGGCTCTACCGCAAGCTGGTGGTGTGACGCGCGACGGGCGCGAACGACACGCGTCCGTCATCGACTCGACGCAACCTCTGTCGTAGCTGGCCGTTGCTGTCACAATGTCGGGAGGCGGCGCATGGACGTGGTGCGGACACTGCTGAAATTCCTGGGCCTCGGCCTGCTGGTCGGGCTCGACCTCGTGCGGCCGAGCCGGCCTGAGTATCGCCTGCCCGCGCGCTGGCTGGCGCGCTAGGCTTCCGGCGCTATTGCGGAACGTGCTCTAGGAGCTCGCGCCCACGATCGCCCGCGCCACGGCCTCGGCGACCTTGATCCCGTCGACGCCTGCCGAGAGGATGCCGCCGGCGTAGCCCGCCCCCTCGCCCGCCGGGAACAGACCCTTCACGTTCAGGCTCTGGAAGTCCGCGCCACGTGTGATGCGGATGGGTGCCGAGGTGCGGGTCTCGACGCCGGTCAGCACCGCCTCAGGGTCGTCGTAGCGCGGAATCTTCCGGCCGAAGACCGGCAGGGCTTCACGCATGGCCTCGATGACGTAGTCGGGCATGACGGCGGCGAGGTCGGTCGGTCGCACGCCCGGCCGATAGCTGGGGATCACGCCTCCCAACGCGGTCGAAGCGCGGCCCGCGAGGAAGTCGCCGACGAGCTGGCCCGGGGCGTGATAGTCGCCGCCACCCGCCACAAAAGCCCGGCTCTCCAGGTCGCGCTGCAGGTCGATGCCAGCGAGCGGGTGCTCGCTGGGATAGTCGGCCGGAGTGATGCCCACCACGAAGCCGGAGTTGGCGTTTCGCTCGTTGCGCGAATACTGGCTCATGCCGTTGGTGACGACGCGGTTCGGCTCTGAGGTCGCCGCCACCACCGTGCCACCGGGGCACATGCAGAAGCTGTAGACCGTCCGACCGTTGGAACAATGATGCGAGAGCGAATAGGCTGCTGCGCCCAGGTCCGGATGGCCGGCGCATGGGCCGAACATGGCGCGGTCGATCCACGACTGCGGGTGCTCGATGCGGAAGCCGATCGAGAACGGCTTAGCCTCGATGTGAACGCCGCGGTCGTAGAGAGCCTGGAACGTGTCGCGGGACGAGTGGCCCACCGCCAGCACGACCTGCTCAGCCTCCAGGAACTCGCCGGTGTGCAGGTGAACGCCGCGCACACGACGCCCTCCATCGGGCGCGCGGTCCAGTTCGATGTCGGTGACCCGGTGCTGGAAGCGGTATTCCCCGCCGAGCGCCTCGATCTTGGCGCGTAAGCTCTCCACCATGGTCACCAGCCGGAACGTGCCGATGTGCGGGTGCGCCTCGGTCAGGATTTCGGGCGGGGCTCCGGCCGCGACGAACTCCGTCAGCACCTTGCGGCCCAGGAAGCGCGGATCCTTGATCTGGCTGTAGAGCTTGCCGTCCGAGAAGGTGCCCGCGCCGCCCTCGCCAAACTGGACGTTGGATTCCGGGTTCAGCTCGCTCCTACGCCACAGGCCCCAGGTGTCCTTGGTCCGCTCGCGCACCACCTTGCCGCGGTCCAGGATGATCGGCCGGAAACCCATCTCGGCCAGGATCAGGCCGGCGAAGAGGCCGCAAGGTCCCGCGCCGATCACCAGGGGGCGCAGAGGCAGCGCGACGGGCGCGTGGGCGACGGGTCGGTAGGTCGTGTCGGGGGTGGGCCGAACGTGCGGATCGCCGGCCAGTCGCTTTAGCGCCGACGCCTCGTCCTTCACCTCGACATCGACGATGTAGACCTTGAGGATCGCCGCCTTCTTGCGGGCGTCGTGGGCCCGCTTCCACACCGACCAGCGCACGAGGTCGGCCGGCGGCACGCCCAGGCGTGCCGCAATCGCGACCGGCAGGTCGTCCGGCGCGTGGTCCAGGGGGAGCTTGAGTTCCGAGATCCGCAGCATTGCGCGCCTATGTAGAGGTTCGAGCGCGTCCGCGCATGGGGATGGGGCGGCTAAGCCACCTTCGGGATCGCCACCAGCTGGCCGAGGCGCGTGTTTACGGCCCGGGCGGCCGCCAGGGCGGCGTGGAATCCGGCCTCGTCCCCGGCCAATTCCTCGCGGCAGCGGGCCAGCGCGGCCTCTCGCCCGTCCTCAGGGTCTGCAGCCAGCGGGGTTGGGGCGTCTTGCAGCGCGGCGGTGAGACCGGCGAACAGCGACGGCGGCAGCGGCGGCCCGGCCAAGGCGCGGGCGCTCGGCGCGAACCCGGCTGCGAGCGTGAGGCCCAACATGTAGCGGTTCGCCGGCCCGAGTCGCAGCCGCCCATCCACGCTCACCTCGACCAGCGGCAGATAGGGGGCAAGCTCCGGCATGAGATGGTTGGGCAGCATCCGGCTTCCCCAATAGCGCCCGGCGATGCGGGCGTAGTGAGCGTAGTCGGAGATCCGGCTGAATCCCGCGCTGGCGAACGGCAGGATTTCCACCGGCGGCTTGGTGACCACCACGGTGTCGTTGGAGACGTCCACGTAGAGCGTGCCGATGATCATCGCGTTCTGGAAATACTGGCCCCGAAGGTCGCCCCACGCGCGTCGCAGCAGTCCGCCGGCGGCGACAAATCGATCGAGCGCGGCGCGGCCCTCGGCCGCCAGGCCGGAGAGCTCCTTCGAGGCCGGGGCCTCCAGCCGAGCCTGGATGGCTTCGGTGATCCTGAGGCACTGGCCGAGCGGATAGGGCTTCCCGCCGGACGTGGGATGCGCGTCGCGCAGGATCGGGTCGAGTTCGGCCCTGAGTCGGCGCAGCAGGGTTTCCAGCGCCTCAAGGGCGGGGACCAGATGGCGCTCCGTGAGGACCTGCTGCCGCTCGGTGTCGCGCAGCTCCGGCGTCTCCGACAGCGCGTGGCGAGTGTAGGCGCGGAGCCAGTCGTTGGCCGCGGGGAGGGCGGGGTCGTCTGAAGAGGGGCGCGGCGAAGGCACGGGACTGAGAGGCATCCGGGCAGGTCTAGATGCTCGGCGGCCGGTCCGCACGTCCCCATGATGCCGCGCAGGCCGCTGTCTGCAACCCCCGGTCCGTATCGTCGGCCACCGCTTCGGCCCTACGATGCGCCGATAAGAAGAATAGGTACGCAGACGTGCGACGGGGAGGCTACGGATGCGGCGACGCTCGACGCTTCGCGAACCCACGCCGGGTCGGCCGGTCCGCAGGGTAGACCCCGCGACGCGTGCCGCCTTTGAGACGATGGCTGTCAGTGGGCGCGGCGAGGCCGGCGCCCTCGCCGTTGGGCTGCGCCAGGAAATCACCCGCGTCGGACTGCGCGCCCTTGCCGCCAAGCTGCTGCACGTCGCGATCTGCGCGCCTGGGCGGATGGTGGACGTGTTTGACAGCGCCGCGCATGGCTGGCTCTCGGGCCAGAGCTATTCGCCCGTGACCCGGAACATGACGGGGGAGCAGCCCCCGGCCGCTTTCTGGCGCTCGTTCTGGCGACTGTTGGACCAGCCTTTGGAAGGCCGCCGACGCAAGTCGTTCACCGCATCGACCGCCGAACTGGCCGGCTTGCTCGAGCCGCGCATCAATTCGCGCGTGGCGGCCGCGGCCCTCAGCTTTCCCGGCGTGCCAGACGCGGTGGGCGCCAGGCGGCTGGAACGGATCGACCTGCGGAGCCTCTCCGACATGCCGGCGACCAGCCTCGGCGGCGTGGTGTACCGCGAAGCGGTCGCGAGAGGGCAACTGGACATGATCCTGGAGCCAGGGGCGTTGCTGCTCGAGCGCCTGCCGCCCCCGTTGGGGTATCTCAACGCCCGGATCCTCGAGAGCCACATCGTGTGGGCCGCCGTGGCGGGCTACAGCTCAGCCGAGCTCGACGAGCTGGCGCTGGTCGCCTTCCAGATGGGCCAGTTCGGACACCACTATTCCTCGCTGGTCATCGCCCTGGCCGCGGCGACGCTGGCGTTCGAGCGACCCGTGGGTCTGGAGATCGTGCTCGACAGCATCTTTCGCGGGTGGCTGCACGGGCGCGAGACGCCGCCGCTGCTCGGCGTGTCATGGTCGGATCTCTGGGAGACGCCGATCGAAGACGTCCGCCAGGCGCTGGGCGTCACGACCTTCCCCTCGCCGCTGGCCGCGGCCATCGCCGCGATGCCGCCAGGCGGACCACACTAGGCGCGCCGCGGCGCCGATCAGCCGTCCGGGCCTTTCCGCTTCTCCTTGACCCACGCGCGTGCGGTCTTGTGGCGCGAGGCCCAAAGCCGCCGGTTCTCCTTTTCCGCGCGCGGGTCCGTCCGCCGATGCTCGTAGGCAAGTTCGGCCTGGAGCTTCTCGTAGGCCGCCAGACGCTCGGGGGAGAGGTCGCCAGCCTCGATAGCGGCCCGGACCGCGCACCCTGGTTCGGCCCCATGGGCGCAGTCGCTGAAACGACACTTGGCCGCTAGCGCCTCCACGTCCTCGAAAGCGGTCGCGACACCTGTCTCGGCCTCCCATAGGCCCAGCTCCCGCATGCCGGGGGTGTCGAGGATCAGGCCGCCTGACGGCAATAGCACCAGTTCGCGATGGGTGGTCGTGTGGCGGCCCCGCGCGTCGTCCTCGCGGATCTCGGCAGTGGCCATCCGCTCGCTCCCTGCCAGAGCGTTGAGCAGTGTGGACTTGCCTGCTCCGGAGGAGCCGAGCAGCACGCCCGTGCGCCCCGGGGGCAGATGGGCGGCCACGGCGTCGAGCCCCAGCCCGGTCCGCGCCGAGATGGCCAGCACCGGCGCGCCGAACGCGATGGCCTGCACCTCGGCCACCGCGGCGTCGGGATCGTCTGTCAGATCGGCTTTGGTCAGCACAACGACGGGCTCGGCGCCGCTCTCATAGGCCGTCGCCAGGTAGCGCTCGAGGCGTCGCAGATTGAGGTCGGCGTTCAGCGAGGTGACGAGGAAAGCCACGTCGACATTGGCCGCCACCACCTGAGCGCCGCCGGCGCGCCCCGAGGCCTTGCGGACGAACGCCGTCCGCCGGGGCAGGACGTGGCGGACGAGGGCGGTGGTCTCGCCTGGGCGAGGCTCGAAGGCGACCCAATCGCCGGCGGCGGGGCGACCCTCGTCGGTCGTCGCCCGCATCAGCGCGCCCGAGGCGCGGGCGTCGACCTCGCCCTGCTCGGTGATCAGGCGATAGCCGCCGCGCTGCTGCACGACGATCCGACCGGGCGAGAGGCCCTGGGCGGCGTAGGGTTCGAAGGCGTGCTGGAGCGTCTCGTTCCAGCCATAGGAAGTCAGCAATGGGTTAGTCCTTGGTGTCGGGCGCCAATCAGGCGTCGACGGTCCCGGCCCCCGAAGGACCCGAAATCCGGGGGTGTGCGCCTCAGGCGCAGCGGACGGCGACGCAGCGGAGGGCTGCGCGGACAATGGGCGACATGTCACAACCTCCCCTGCTGGCGGTTTCCAAGGACGCGGGGACCTTGGCGACCGCGGGCGCCTCAGTCAAGGATGCCGGCGATGGAGGGCCCGATGTCCGAGCTGCATGTCACCAACAACACCGCCGAGCACCGGTTCGAGGTCGCGCTCGACGGTGAGGTCGCTTTCGCAGAGTACCGACTGGTCGACCACGGGATCATCCTTCCCCACACGGTGGTCCCCCCAGCCTTCGAGGGGAAGGGTGTCGGCAGCGCCCTGGCCAAGGCCGCACTCGGCTACGCCCGCGAGCGTGAACTGAAGGTGATCCCGCTCTGCCCGTTCATGGCCGCCTATATCCAGAAGCATCCCGAGTGGCACGACATCGTGCATGAGACCCACAGGGCCAGGCTAGGCATCGCCTGAACGGCCTCGCTCAGCCCCAGGCCAACGCCGCCTGGCCGCGCAGAATCGCCTCGATCTCCGGCCTGTGCTTTGCGCCGCCGCGCTCGTGCAGGATCAGCGGCGGCAAGAGTTTCAACGGCGCGCGTCCGGTCTTCACGGCCCTGACCAGCACGCGCTTGGCCGCGACGTCCGCGAACGGGTGGATGGCGAGGACCTGGAACGAGCCTGCCTTGGGCGCCAGCAACCCGAGGAGGTCGGCCAGCCGGTCGGCGCGGTGGATGACGGTGATGGTCCCGCCCTCGCGGACCGCCTTGAGCAGGAACTCCACCCAGCCCATCAGGCCCTCGTCGGCCATCCAGGCGGCGGCCTTCTCGGGCGCGGGCGCGCGCAGGGCGGCCGGGTCGTCGAAGAACGGCGGATTGGCGAGGGCGGCGTCGAAGGGCGGGAGGCCAAGGCTGGAAAAGCGCTGCCCCACGTCTCCCGCCAGGGCTTCCACACGGTCCGCCAGGCCATTGAGCGCGATGTTCTCCCGCGCCAGCGCCAGGGCCTGCGGGTCGCGCTCGATCCCCGTGAAGCGGGCTTCCGGCCGACGGACCGCAGCGGCCAGCAAGGCCGCGCCGGGGCCGCAGCCGGCCTCGATCACCCGCTGCCCCGGCCGGGCGTCGCAGGCGGCGGCCAGCAGGGCGGCGTCCATTCCCGCACGATAACCACGTGCCGCCTGACGCAGTCGAACAGCGCCATCCAGGAGGCGATTCTCGGTCACGGCATCCATTCGCGGGGGCCTTGGTGTAGAAGGAACAAGAGGCGGCTCTTTCTGGTCGCTTGACCGTGCCCTACCGCGTCACCATTGTCCCGGCAAACGGCGGCTGGTGGAGCCCGGACGCCCTGCTTGTATAGGAACTGTCCGTCTTGGAAGCCGCTCCGGCCGTCGCTGCGCCACCTTCGCTGGACCCGCTGCTGAAGCTCGCCGCACCGGACATGCGCGCGGTCGACGCGTTGATACGCGAGCATATGGACAGCCCCGTGCCGGTGATCCCGGCCCTGGCCGACCACCTGATCGCCGGATCTGCGAAGCGCCTGCGCCCGCTGCTGACCATCGCCGCCGCCCGCGTGGCCGGCGCCCGTGACGAAGCGTGCCTGAAGCTGGCGGCCGCCGTGGAGTTCATCCACACCGCCACGCTGCTGCACGATGACGTGGTCGATTCTTCCGAGCTGCGCCGCGGCCGGGTGGCGGCCCACCTGATCTGGGGTGCGCCGGCCAGCGTTCTGGTGGGCGATTTCCTGTTCGCCCGGGCGTTCGAGCTGATGGTCGGCGCCGGCTCCATGGCCGCGCTTGAGGTGCTGGCGCGGGCCAGCCGGGTGATCTCGGAGGGGGAGGTGCTGCAGCTCACCCGCAGCCACGACCTGGACCTGTCGCAGGACGTCTATATCGAGATCATCAAGGCCAAGACCGCCGAGCTGTTCGCCGCCGCGGCCGAGGCCGGCGCGATTTCGGCCGGCGCCCCGCCCGAGCGCTGCCGCGCGCTACGCAAGTTTGGCCAGGACCTGGGCCTGGCGTTCCAACTGGTGGACGACGCCCTCGACTATTCCGGCGATGCGCAGACCCTGGGTAAGAATCCTGGCGACGACTTCCGGGAAGGCAAGGTCACCCTGCCGCTCCTGTTGGCGATGACCCGCACGGGCGCGGCCGAACGGGACTTCTGGGTCAGGACCGTCGATCGCCGCGAGCAGACCGACGCCGATCTCGATCGCGCCATCAAGCTGATGGCGGAGACCCGCGCCCTGGAAGACACCCTGAACCTGGCCGCCCGGTACGCCGACAGCGCCAAGGCGGCCATCGCCGACTATGGCTCCAACAGCTGGCGTCCGGCGCTGCAGGACCTCGCAGACTTCGCGGTCGCGCGACGCGCGTAGGTCGGGGCCGCCGCCGCCTGCGGGCGGGGCGGCCGCCCCGCGGGATCAGCCTGGGCTGATCATCTTCTCCGGGCGCACCCACTCGTCGAACTCTTCGTTCGTCAGGTAGCCGCCGCCGACGGCCTCCTCGCGCAGGGTGGTGCCGTTCTTGTGGGCCGCCTTGGCGATCTTGGCGCAGTTGTCGTAGCCCAGCTTGCCGTTGAGGGCGGTGACCAGCATCAGCGACCGCTCGAGGTTGGCCTTGATGTTGTCCTCGCGGGCCTCGGTCCCGACCACCATGTTGTCGGTGAACGAGATGGCGGCGTCCGACAACAGCCGGCACGACTGCAGGAAGTTGTAGGCCATCACCGGGTTGAAGACGTTCAGCTCGAAGTGGCCCTGGCTGCCGGCGAAGGCCATGGCCGTCTGGTTGCCCATGATATGGGCGCAGACCATGGTCAGGGCCTCGGCCTGGGTGGGGTTCACCTTGCCGGGCATGATCGAGGAGCCGGGCTCGTTCTCGGGCAGGGCCAGCTCGCCGAGGCCGGCGCGGGGGCCGGAGCCCAGGAAGCGCAGGTCGTTGGCGATCTTGAAGAGCGACCCGGCGGTGGCCGTCAGGGCGCCGTGGCTGAACACCATGGCGTCATGGGCGGCGAGGGCTTCGAACTTGTTGGGGGCGGTGATGAACGGAAGGCCGGTGATGGCCGCGATCTTCTCTGCCACCTTTTCGGCGAACCCGACCGGCGCGTTCAGGCCGGTGCCGACGGCGGTGCCGCCCTGCGCCAACTCGTAGAGACCATACAGGGTCTCCTTCACCCGCCGCACCGACATCTTCACCTGGTGGGCGTAGCCGCCGAACTCCTGGCCGAGCGTGAGGGGCGTGGCGTCCTGGGTGTGCGTGCGGCCGATCTTGATGATGTGGTCGAACTGGGCGGACTTGGCCTTCAGCGCCGCGTGCAGGTGCTCCAGCGCTGGCATCACCGATCGGGCGACTTCTTCCGCCGCCGCGATGTGCATGGCCGTCGGATAGGTGTCGTTCGACGACTGGCTCATGTTGACGTGGTCGTTGGGGTGGACCGGCTTCTTCGAGCCCATGGTCCCCCCCATCATCTCGATCGCGCGGTTCGAGATGACCTCGTTGGCGTTCATGTTCGACTGGGTGCCGGAGCCGGTCTGCCAGACCACCAGCGGGAAGTGATCGTCGAGCTTGCCATCGATCACCTCCTGGGCGGCGGCGATGACGTACTTGGCGATCTCGGGATCGAGCTTACCGAGCTCCATGTTGGCCTCGGCGGCGGCGCGCTTGACGATGCCCAGTGCGCGGATCACCGGCTTCGGCTGCTTCTCCCAGCCGATCTTGAAGTTGCCGAGCGAGCGCTGCGTCTGCGCGCCCCAGTAGCGGTCGGCGGCGACCTCGATCGGGCCGAAGGTGTCGGTTTCGGTGCGGGTCGCGCTCATCGGTGTCCCTCTGGTTCAGCGGGCGTACCGTTTAACTCCACGGCGCGAGACTGCAAGGCGCCGGGCGGGTATGCAGGCGCCATGAGCGAAGGCTGGACCCAGCACGGCAAGGTGCGCGCCCGGGAAGGCGAGGGGCTTCTGGAGTTGGCGGTCGACGGACTGACCACACAGGCCAAGTACTACAAGCCGCTGATCTACGAGTTCTTCCGCAAGGCCTGGCGAGGCTCGCGGCCCGCCTGGGGGGAATTCGCGGTCGAGATCGGCATGGAGTACGTCGGCGAGCCGCCCTGGCTAGACCTCGACAACCTGGCCAAGGCGATCCTGGACGCCATCAAGGGCTATGCCTTCCACGACGACGCCCAGGTGGCGCGGCTGTTGGTGGAGCGCAGGCAGGGCGAGCGCGAGCGGATCACGGTGACGGTGCGAAGGTTGCCCTGAAACGCAAACCGGCCGCGCCTGGGGTGAGGAAGGCGCGGCCGGCGATGTGCGAACTCGTCTCTGGGGAAGACGGTTCAGCGATACGTCTGACGGTTCAGCGGTACTGCTGGAGGCGGGTGGTCCGCAGGCCGGCCATTCCGTGGCGCTCGATCGAGCGCTGCCACGAGAGGAACTCGTCGTTGGTCAACGAATAACGTTCCAGCGCCTCTTCCAGGGTGATCAGGCCGCCGCGGACGGCCGCGACCACTTCCGCCTTGCGGCGGATCACCCACCGGCCCGTGTTCGGCGGCGGCAGATCGTTCTTCGTCAGGGGCGCGCCCGTCGGGCCGATCACGTAGGTCTCGCCGCGGCTGTTCGTGCGCGTCTGTTGTTGCAACATGGGCTTTCTACCGCCTCACCATCACTGATTGATGCGCAGCATATCCAGCGGCCCCTAACAGCCGCTGAATCGCCTTGGTAAAGAAACGCCTGATCATGTGCGCCCCGTGTACCATTTTAATACAATCAGACTCGCTTAGAGCATTCAGATTTCATTAGGCGCTATCGCTAGCGCTTAATGTTGATCAACTCTTCCAACATCTGATCTGCGGTCGTGATAATCTTTGAAGATGCCGAATAGGCTTTCTGAGTTTGGATCAAGCCTGTGAATTCGGCCGACAGATCGACTGTCGAAGCTTCCAGGCTGGAGGGCGAGACGCGCCCGGCGCCCCCGACCCCGGCTTCCTTGATGGTCATCTCACCGGCGATCAGCGTGGCGCGGTAAGCGTTACCGCTCGCCTGGGCCAGGCCGTCGGAGTTCGGGAAGGTGGCGATGCCGATCTTGGCGACGTCGCGGATCTGGTCGTTGTCGTAGATCGCCGAGACGATCCCTTCCTCGCTGACCTCGATGGCGACGATGTTGCCGACGCCGGCGCCGTTGTTGATGATCGAGTTCACCGTCGAGGTGTCGTCGTACTGGGTGAGCTTGGTGAAATCGACGGCGATGTCCTGGTTCGGGAGGCCGAGCGTCGGGTCCCACACCGTGTTGAGGGTGAAGGCGTCGGCCGCCACACCGCCCACGGTGTTGATGGTGCCGTCGGTGTTGAACGTGACCGGGATCGGGTTCGCGGGCGTGAACGTCGCGTCAGTCGCCGTCGGCACCGTGGCGACTGCAAGGTTCCAGTTGTTCACGGAAGTCTGGGTGAAGGTCATCCGCAGGGTGTGACGACCACCCGCCGCGTCGATGATGTCGATATCGATCGGGGTCGGGGGCGTGGCGTTGACCTTGTCGATGTTGGCGCTGACGCCCAGCTGGGTGGTCGGGGTGACCGCCGCGCCCAGGTTCTTCACGTTGATCGACTGCAGGTTGTTCAACTGCGACGGGTTAACGTTGTAGGTGCCGTTCGCCTGCCGCGGCCAGCCCTGCAGATAGAGGCCGGCGTCGTTCTTCAGGTAGCCGTCGGCGTCCACGCTGAACGAGCCCTGGCGGGTGAACACCCGTTGGTCCGCGGCGGTCAGGCCGGCGCCCTTGTTGGTGGCGATGAAGAAGCCGTCGCCCGAGATCGCCAGGTCGGTGGACGAGCCGGACGACTGGATCAGGCCCTGCTGGCTGACGAATTGCCGGGTGACGCCCTGCACCCCGCCGGCCGAGTAGCGGCCCTTCACCGCCTGGGCGGTGACGACGTTGGCGAAGTTCACTTGGTTGCGCTTGTAGGCGACGGTGTTGACGTTGGCGATGTTGTCGGAGATCGCGGCGAGGGCCGACGAGTTCGCGACCAGTCCCGAGACGCCCGCGAGCAGGGCAGAGTTGATGGACATGACTTAGTTCCGTTCTCCTGAAGCGGATTCGCGTGCTGCGAAGGGTCGGCCGGTCAGGCCGCCGCTGGAGACGGCGTTTTGCCGTCCGTGCTGTTGCTGGTGTCGCCGGAGGTGGTCGCGACCGTTTGGGTCGCGGTTTCCGCCGGCTGGCGAATGCGGACGATCTTGTCCCAGGGGACTTGAGCGCCCTTGATGGTGATGAGGGTCGAGCCGTCGCTCTGTTCCACGCCGGTCACGAGGCCATCGGCGAAGATCTTCGAGGTGACGGTCGAACCCTGGGAGTCCTTCGCGGTGACGCGGAGAGTGTAGGTCCCGTCGGCCATGTCGCTCCCGGCGGCGTTCTTGCCGTCCCAGGTGAAGGCGTGGTCGCCGGCCTTGTTGTCGGTCGGAGCGACGGACTTCACGACCCGCCCCTTCTCGTCGAGGATTTCGAGCTTCACGTCGGTGGCGTCGCGGTCGAGCGCGTAAGTCCACTCGGCCTTCTTGTTCTTGAGCGCGGCCGCGTCGGCTTCGGCTCGGACTTCCTTGCCAATCAGGCTGACGGCGGTGGAAACGCCTGAACCGGTGTTGGTGACCAGCTTCTCGAGGAGATCGTTGGTCAGAAGTTGCTGCTCGACACCCGTCATCTGCACGAGTTGCTGGGTGAACTGGGTCGAGTCCATCGGGGACAGCGGGTCCTGGTTCTTCAGCTGCGTGGTCAGCAGGGTGAGGAAGGTGTCGAAGTTCTCGGCAAGGCGGGTGCGGCCCGTGGCGCTGGCGCCCGCGGCGGCTGTGGCTGTGGTGGTCGCGTCGACGGCCATGGCGTTCAGATCCTCAGGTCCAGGCCGGAGCTGACGCCCCGGCGCAGGCGCAGGGCGCCCTGGTTGGCGGCCTCGGCCGCGTCACCGGCCGTTTCGAGGGCCGCACGGAAAGCCTGGCCGCGGAAGGCCGAGCCGTTGTCGCTCTGATCCTGCCAGGCATGGCCCTGGCCGCGGCCATGGTCCTGGGCCACGTCGAACGTCAGGGCGGAACCCGACAGGTCGAAGCCCGCCTGCTCCAGAGCGCGCTGGAGTTCCGCGGCGCGGGCTTTCACGTCCTGCGCCGCTTGCGGGTTGTCGAAGGTCATGGCCGCGGTGATCCGGCCGTGGGCGTGGATCTCGACGCGCACATCCACCTTGCCGAGTCCGTGCGGATCGAGCTCGACGTCGAAGCGGGTGGTGCGGGCCTCCAACTTCTTGACGATCTGCGCGGCGAGATTGGCGACGGTCTCAGGCGCGCCGCGGACCTGCCGCGAGGCAGTCTCGACGGCCGGCGCCGAAGCGGTTTCCGCGGCGCGGGCCTCGGCCTGAACCGTCGCGTCCGGGGCGTCGGCGGCAGGGCGGCTCTCGGTCGCCTTCGCATCTACCGCCTCGACGGCGTCGGCGGCCAGGTTGGCGGGCTCGCTCGCCCGGGCATGCACCGGCTTGTCGACCGCTTCGGTTGGGCGGCCCGTCACATCGGCCACACCTTCGGAGGCGGACTTGCCGCGTTCGCCCTTGGCCGGACGCGCAGCGTTGGCGGTCGGCGCCGGAGGCGGCGGCCTGGTGGCGAAGGTGGGAACGGCAGGAGCGGTGGCGGACTCGGCGGCCGAGGCGGCCGGCGTGGACGTCGGGGGCTCGCCCGGCTGTTCCTCCGCTGGCGGGGCCTGCGTCTTCTCGGTGAGCTTCGCGTGGGCGTTGGCGTTCTCGATCGCCGGGGCCGCGGGTCCCGCCGCCAGCTTGTGGGTTCCCCACGCCGGCGGTTGAGCCGGCCTGGCGGCGCTTTCGGGCAGTTTCGGCAAGGTCTCCGGTCGGCCGGTGGCGTGAGCGGCCGGCTCTTGCGTGTCCTCGCCCGTCTCGGTGTCGCCGACCTCGGCGTCACCCGTTGCAGCAGGAGCCGCGGGCACGGCGGCGGGGTCCGCCGCCTTGGCGTACCGTTCGGCGATCGGCGACCGGCGCGCCCCGTGCGGGATCGGCGACTCGATCGGAGCGTCAGCGTCGGTGGCCTCGGCGGCGACTTCCGGCGGCGCGCCGGTGGCGCCAGCGGAAGGCGGCACGGGCGGCGCAGGCGGCGTCGGGACCGAGGTCTGGGCGATGGCGTCGGCGCCGACGGCCGTCGCAGCGGCCTCGGCGTCTGTATCGCGGCCAGCATCCGCACCGGCGGGGTCGGAAGCGAGCTCTACGTCGTCACCGGCCGCGGCGGCGAACGCTTGCAGGCTGGTGGTCGAGTTGAGGCTGACCGGCTGCGCCGTGGCCGCGGCGTCCGCGACCTCCACTCCAGGCTCGGGGAAGAGCGCGGCCATGAGCGCCTGGAAGCCCGCCAGCGGGCCAGGCGTCTTGGCGGAGGCGGCCGCGCTGATGGCGGCGCCGGGCACGGCGAGCTGGGCAGGATTGAGCGCTGGCGCGGTCATGGCAGGGAAGCGGTCGCTTCTTTGTCTCGAGGGAAGCGCGTCCTGCGCCGGGCTCATTCAGCCAACCCTGAGCAACCTCCGCGCCACTTCACTAATTGGCTGAAATATAACGACAAACGCCATCATCAGGCGTCTTCGAAGCATGCCCTCGGGGAGGAAATTGCCGAGCCACAGTCGCCCTGGTGGGACATTCCGTGCCGGGCCGTCGAACCCGCGTCGGCGACTGGCGCCGGTCTTGCGCTGTTGTTGGCGAACCAACTTGGTCCAGGAAAGGGCCATGCTGAATACATTGAATAATTTCCGGCCTGACGCGTGTGCGTTCACCCTTTTCCCGGCAGAATCCGCCGGGTTGGGCGTCAGCCTTTGCCGGGCGGAGCCTTAACAGATGTCGCTCACCGCCAGTCTATTGACCGCCTCGTCGGGCCTGCAGGCCGCCCAGGCCTCGCTGCGCGCGGTCTCGGACAATATCGCCAACGTCAACACGCCCGGCTACGTGCGCAAGGCCATCGATCAGCAGCCGCTGGTGGTCGATGGCCGCGGGATGGGCGTCAAGATCAATGGCGTCAAGCGGATCACCGACCAATACCTCCAGCTGGCATCGCTGACGGCCGCGTCGGACTCGCAGAAGTGGGGAGCGATCTCCCAGTACCTGGACAACGCCCAGAGCCTGTTCGGCGACCCGGGGGGCGAAGGCTTCTTCTTCAACCGGCTGGACAACGTTTTCGCGGCGTTCGCGACCGTGGCCGACGATCCCGCTTCCACGCTGCAGCGGACCCAGGCGCTTTCCAGCATCCAAGACTTCCTGACCGAGGCCGGCCGCATCAACAGTCAGATCGTCTCGCTGGGCGACACGGTCGAGACCCAGATCAACGCCGGGATCGAGCGGGCCAACTCCCTGCTGCAGGAGATCAGCTCCCTCAACAAGGACATCCAGCGGGCTCGCCTGGGAGGGGCCGACTCGTCGGGCTCCGAGAACATCCAGAGCAAGCTGCTCGATGAACTCGCGGGATTGATGAACGTGCGCGTGGCTCCGCGCGAGGGCGGCGGCGTCGACATCCGGTCCGTCGAAGGCGTGCTGCTCGCGGGCGACCGGGCGGCCAAGCTCAGCTACACCTCCAGCGACGCGACGCCCGGCTACATCAGCGCCCAGCCCGACGGCAGCCCGACCGCCCAGCCCATCCTGGTGGCGAGCGGCGAGTTGCGGGGCCTGATGGAGCTGCGCGACATCGAGCTGCCCAAGATCTACGACCAGATGGGCGAGTTCGTCAGCCGGGCGGTCGACCAGCTCAACGCGGCCCACAACGCCGCAGCCACCTTTCCCGCGCCAGCGACCATGGCCGGGCGGAATACCGGGCTGGACCTTCCTACCGCCGTCGGCGGCTTCACCGGCAAGTCCACCATCGGCATCGTCAACACCGCCGGCGTTCTGCAGCGGTCGGTGGCGATCGACTTTGACGCCGGCACCATGTCGGTCAACGGCGGCCCGGGCGCGGCCTTCACGCCCGCCAGCTTCCTCGCCGACCTCAACGCGGCCCTGGGCGGCATGGGCTCGGCCAGTTTCTCGGGCGGCGCGTTGACCCTGAACGCGAGCGCCGGCAACGGCCTGGCCATCGACGAGGGCACGTCGCAGAAGGCCGGACGCGGCTTTTCTCACTTCTTCGGTCTCAATGACCTCGTGAAGTCCACGGGCTTCACCAACTATGCGACGGGCCTGAAGACCACGGACCCGCATGGCTTCACCCCGGGCGACCCGATCACCCTGCGACTCTCCTATTCGGACGGGCGTCCGATCCAGGAGGTGACGGTGAACGTGCCGGCGGCGCCCAACATGAGCGACCTCCTGGCCTCGCTGAACAACGCGGGGACGGGCGTCGGCCTCTATGGCTCGTTCGGGCTCGACGCCAACGGGGTCATGTCGTTCACGCCGACGGCGGGTCTCGACGCCGAGGTCTCGGTGGTCACCGACAACACCTCGCGCGGCGTTGGCGGCCCCTCGATCAGCAGCCTGTTCGGCCTGGGCACACAGGAGCGCTCGACGCGGGCGGGGCGCTTCCAGGTGTCGTCGGCCATCTATGCAGACCCGACCAAGCTGTCGGTGGGCAAGGCCGACCTCGGCGTCGCCCTGGGGCAGGTGGCGGTGCGCGCCGGCGACGGCCGCGGGGCGCTCGGCCTCTCGACCGCGGGCGAGACGCCAATCCTGTTCCAGGCCGCCGGCTCGCTCGGCCAGGTCACCATGTCGGTCTCGCGGTACGCCGCCGAGTTCGGTGGGGCCATCGGCCGCGGCGCGGCCGCCGCGGAGACCCGCCAATCAAGCGCCGAGGCCGTCGCCACCGAAGCCAACAATCGCCGCCAGGCGGTCGAAGGGGTCAACCTGGACGAGGAACTCGTCAACCTGACCACCTATCAACAGGCCTTCAACGCTTCCGCCCGAATGATCCAGGCCGCCAGTGACCTCTTCGAGGTCCTGGTGAACATGGTCTGAGGAGTCCGCCATGGTCACGCGCGTCACCACGTCCGGCAACTACGCCAACATCCTGGCGAACCTGCTCGTCGCCCAGCAACGGCAGGCCGAGGCCGGCAACAAGGTCGCCACCCAGAAGAACGGCCAGAACCTCAAGGACTATGCGAAGTCCTCGGAGCTGATCACCGCCATGCGGTCGGTCCAGACCCGACTGGTCGCCTTCGAGGACCAGAACAAGCTGCTCAAGGACAAACTTTCGACCCAGGACACCGCTCTCGTGCGTGTCGCCGACGCGGCCCAGCAGGTGCGGCAGATCTTCTCGGACGCGCTTGCCTCCGGTCGTGTCGACACCCTCGTCGAGGACGTGGAAGCCCAGCTACGGAACGCGGCCGAGGCCATGAACGGGCGCTACGGCGGCAAGTACCTGTTCGCCGGCGGTCAGGTCGACACGCGTCCGGTGACGGTGACCGCGCTGGCCGACCTTACGGCCGGTCCGCCCATCTCCAGCTTCTTCAAGAACGACGACTTCAAGGTGACGGCCAAGCTCGACGAGGCGACGACGATCACCACAGGCCTGCTCGCCAGCGACATCGGCACGGACATGCTGACGGCGTTCCAGACGTTCGAGGCCTTCAACCAGGGGGCCGGCGGCCCGTTCACCGGCGCCATGACCGCGGCGCAGCGCACGTTCCTCGAAAACCAGCTCGCGACGTGGGACGGAGTACGCTCGGATGTCACTATCCTGGCGGCGCAGAACGGCACGAACCAGAAGCGCCTGGAGACCGTGGCCGAAGATCTGGAGGGCCGGAACAACTCCCTGGCCGGAATGCTCGGCGACATCACCGACGCCGACATGGCCGAGGCCGCGACCCAGCTTGAGCAGGCGCAGTTCTCGGTCCAGTCCGCCGCCTACGTCCTGCAGGCGCTGAAGGATTCGTCGCTCATCAACTTCCTGCGCTGACGCGGACCCTCCCGCCGACGGGAACGGAACGCTATATGGGCGCGGATGAACGCTCCCGTGCTCCTGCCTGACCGCCTGAGCGATGGCCTCGTGGAGGCCGCGCGCGCGGCCGTGCGCCTGCCGGCTGGAACCCGGATCGTGGCCGCCATGTCGGGCGGAGTGGACTCCACCGTGACCGCGGCGGTCCTGGCCAAGGCCGGCTACGACGTGGTCGGCGTGACGCTGCAGCTCTACGACCACGGGGCGGCGATCCAGAAGAAGGGCGCCTGCTGCGCCGGACAGGACATCCACGACGCCCGCACGGCGGCCGAGGCCATCGGCATCCCGCACTATGTGCTCGACTACGAAAGCCGGTTTCGCGAGCAGGTCATCGAGGACTTCGCCGACGCCTACCTGCGGGGCGAGACGCCGATCCCGTGCGTGCGCTGCAACCAGACGGTCAAGTTCCGCGACCTGTTGGACGTGGCGCGCGATCTCGGCGCGGAGGCCATGGCCACGGGCCACTACGTCCGCCGCGAGGTCGGGCCCGCGGGGCCTGAGCTGCACCGGGCGGTCGATCCGGCGCGGGACCAGTCCTACTTCCTGTTCGCCACCACGGCCGAGCAGCTCGATTACCTGCGCTTCCCGCTGGGGGCGCTGCCGAAGCCGGCGGTCCGCGCGGCGGCGGCCGAGCTGGGTCTGGCCGTGGCTGACAAGCCGGACAGCCAGGACATCTGCTTCGTGCCCGAAGGGCGCTACACCACGGTCATCGACCGCCTTCGCCCGCACGGGGCCGAGCCGGGCGACATCGTGCATCTCGACGGACGCGTGCTCGGCCGGCACGAGGGCGTGACGCGGTACACCATCGGCCAGCGCCGCGGGCTGAACGTGGCCGTGGGCGACCCGCTGTTCGTGGTCAGGATCGACGCCGACCGCCGGCAGGTGATCGTGGGGCCGCGCGAGGCCCTGCTGACGCGGGCGTTGACGCTCAAGGAGACCAACTGGATCGGCGACGCCGCGTCCATCGTGGCGGCGTGCGAGGCCGGGCGGCCCGTGCTGGCGCGCGTGCGCTCGACGCGCGAGCCGGTGGCGGGGCGCCTGGCTCGGGTGGACGGCGTCCCGGGCGTCGCCTTCGACACGGCCGAGGAGGGCGTCGCGCCCGGCCAGGCCTGCGTGCTCTATGCGCCGGAAACGCCGACGCGCGTGCTCGGCGGCGGGTTCATTGCCGGGACCGTCCGGAACGCCGACTGACCCTGACCTAGCGGAAAGCTGGTTCTCAGCGGGCGGTGAATTTATATCTCCGCCATGAGCCAGATTTCCGACCCCGTCGTCATCGCCTCTTATGCCCGCACGCCCATGGGCGGTTTCCAGGGCGTTCTCTCGGGCGCGAAGGCCACCGATCTCGGCGCCGCTGCGGTGAAGGCCGCCGTCGAGCGTTCGGGCGTCGCCCCCGAGGCGGTCGAGCAGATCCTGATGGGCTGCGTCCTGCCTGCGGGGCTCGGTCAGGCGCCGGCGCGTCAGGCGGCGCTGGGCGCGGGCCTGCCGAAATCGGTCGAGGCGACCACCGTCAACAAGATGTGCGGCTCGGGCATGCAGGCCGCGATCCTGGCGCATGACGCCCTGGCGGCGGGCTCGGTCGACGTTGTCGTCGCGGGCGGCATGGAGAGCATGACCAACGCCCCGTACCTGATGCTGAAGCACCGCGGCGGCGCCCGGATCGGCCACGACACCATGTTCGACCACATGTATCTGGACGGTCTGGAGGACGCCTACGAGCCCGGCCGCCTGATGGGCAGCTTCGCCGAGGAGACCGCGCGGACCTACCAGTTCACGCGCGAGGCGCAGGACGAGTACGCCATCGCCAGCCTGGCCAAGGCGAAGGCGGCCACCGAGGGCGGCGCCTTCGGCCGCGAGATCGTCCCGGTGACCGTGACCGACCGAAAGGGCTCGACCGTGGTGGACAAGGACGAGCAGCCGCTGAAGGCCGACCCGGCCAAGATCCCCACCCTGAAGCCCGCCTTCGCCAAGGACGGCACGATCACCGCCGCCAACGCCAGCTCGATCAGCGACGGGGCCGCGGCCCTGGTGATGACCCGCGAGAGCGTGGCGCGGAAGCTGGGGATGAAGATCGTCGCGCGGATCGCCGGTCACGCGGCCCACGCCCACGAGCCGGGCCTGTTCACCACCGCCCCGGTGCCCGCCATGCAGAAGGCCCTGAAGCGCGCCGGCTGGAGCGTGGACGACGTCGACCTCTTCGAGGTCAACGAAGCCTTCGCAGTGGTGGCGATGATCGCCGAGCGTGAGCTGGGGATCGACCGCGCCAAGCTGAACGTCAACGGCGGCGCCTGCGCCCTCGGCCACCCGATCGGGGCCTCGGGCGCGCGGATCCTCGCCACGCTGCTGTCCGCGCTGGAGGCGCGGGGCGGCAAGCGCGGCGTGGCCAGCCTCTGCATCGGCGGCGGCGAAGCGACGGCGATGGCGGTGGAGCTGGCCTGAGGCCTCACATCGTCCGCGCGATCGCCTCGCACTGGTCGGCGACAACGCCCCAGCCTTCGTGGAAGCCCATCTGCTCGTGCTGGGCCTTCTTCTCGGCGGTGGGGTGGCCGCAACGGGCGAGGTAGAGGGTCTTGCCGTCGGGCCGGCGCTCGAAGGTGAGGACGCAGGTCATCATCCCGCCGCCCTCGGCCGGGACCCAGCCTTCGGTGAAGGCGTCGGTGAAGACGATCTTCTCGTTGGGCACGACTTCCAGATAGACGCCCTTGTTCTCGAACACCTCGCCGTTCGGGCCGTACATGACGTTGTCGCTGGCGCCGCCCGGGCGCAGGTCCATCTTGGTGATTTCGGCGCGCCAGGGACGGGGGCAGAACCACTCGGGGAAACGCTCGGGCGTCGTCCAGGTGCGGTAGAGCTGCTCGGGTGTGGCGTCCATAATCCGGGCCAGCACCAGCTCGTTCGGATGGCTCGGGGCGATGTCGATCGGGGTGGCCATGCAGCGGCGCTCCTTTGCGGTTCGGCGGTCTTGCCCCGAGGACGCGGACGGCGCGTCGGTTCCGACAGCGCCGCCGCAAAAAAGTCGTCCGGCCTCGGGGGAGCTATTTCGAGCCGGGCAGGTTGGCGATGTTCATCTTCATGCCGCCGGGCAGCATCATGTCGCCGGGCTTCATGTCGGCCGGGCACGCGCCCTTCCACTCGGCGCTCATCTCCATGGCGTGGGTCCCGTTGGACTGGATCATCTTCGCCCCGGTGGTCGTGGTGGTGAGCTTCATCACGTACTTGCTGTTGAAGTCCCCGGTGACCGTTCCGCTGGTGACGTTCTTGCCAGCCTCGCCGAAGTCGCACTCGGACTCCACTTTCCAGCCGCCGGCCGTGGGCGTGATCGCGTTCTTCGCGCAGACTTCCTGACCCATCTTTTGGCCCCATAGGGTCATCTTCTGCTCGATGGCTTCGTCGAGGCAGATCTTCGTCTCCTGGGTCATGCCGTCAGAGCTCATGGTCTGGACCCAGAGCCCGGGCTTGCGCCGGGGCGGTGTCGCGGAGCTCGCGGGGGAGGTCGCGGACGCCTGGGTCCCTTCGCCGGTCTTCGCAGCCTCGGCGCCCGTTTCGGCCGGCTTCTTCTGGCAGGCGACGAGGGCCAGGGCCCCCACGCACACGATCGCCACTCCACGCATCTTGATCCCTCCAGTGACGTTCCCCAACGTGGCGAGCCTGACGCGCCCGAGGAGATGGATCAATGCCCGAGCTTCACGACACCGGCGCCCGCTACGAGATGGTCGAGCAGGGCGAGACCTCGTACGCGGACTACCGCCTGACGGGCGGACGTCTCTACATCGACTACGTCTTCGCCCCGCCGGCCCTGAGGGGCACGGGCGCCTCGGGCCGGCTGATGGAGGCCGTGGCGCAGAAGGCCAAGGACGAGGGCCTGAAGATCACCCCCATCTGCGGCTATGCCGCCGCCTGGCTCCAGCGGAGCAAGGCGTTCCGGGAGTTGGTTGGATAGGCGCGGGGGGCGTCTGACTTGGCCCTCTCGTGCGCCGCGTTGTCAAAAATGTGCAGTTCCGGTGCGGCCGGGCTTTCGATCTACCTCAGGCCGAACCCGTCCGGATTCGGGATAAGGGGGTACTTCGAAATGACCGCTCCGTCCGAGGCGCTCCCGCGCGCCTCCCTCTTTGCACCAAGGCATACGGCTGACGCGGTGTTCTTCCCCACCATGACCGCCTTGGTCTGGCTGGGCATCGTCATGGGATTCGGCGGTGAGATGCTGCGGAAGGCCGACGAAGGCACGCTGTCGTATCCGCTGATCGTGCACGTCCATGCCGTCGTCTTCATGGCTTGGCTAGCCGTCTTCACGGCTCAGGTAGCGTTGATCCGGACCCAGCGCTTCGCGGTCCATATGACGCTCGGTCCTGCCGCGATGGGACTGGCGGGTATGATGATCGTGCTGGGGCCTTGGACGGCGTTGTTCATGCAGGCGCACGCGTTCGGCACACCCGCGTCGGATCCGGCGTTCCTCGCCATCCCGATGAGCGACATGATCAGCTTCAGCGGCCTTGTCGTCGCCGGCTATGTCATTCGCGGCGACCGGGTGCTTCACAAGCGGCTCATGCTGCTGGCGACACTGGCCCTGGCGGACGCCGGCTTCGGCCGCTGGTCGGGCGATGTGCTGGGCCCCATCCTCGGGTCCATGCTCGAGCCGGGCTTCTGGCGGATCTATGTGCCCGGCTACATCCTGAGCGCCGCGGTGGTCCTGGCCGTGCCGATCTACGATGTGGCGACGCGGGGTAAGCTGCCGCGGGGAGAGGCCCCTGCCGTGGCATGGGTGCTGGCTTGGCACGTGATCGCCGTCGCCCTTTACGTGAATCTGGACTGGAGCGCATTCACCTCCGACCTGGTGCGAAGCCTGGCCGGGCCCTGACCCATCAAGGCGCGCACCTTATCGGGCGCTCCGGTCAGCGGTTGCAGCTCAGCCCAGGCTAAAGCCTGCCGGCCGTCGACCGCTCAAGTGCGGGCGGAGATGGCTTCCAGGGTCTGGACACGGCTTTCCAGGTCCTCGACCAGGCGGCGGGCCATGTCGCGGATCCCGGGGGCGTAGGCGTCGCCGCCGTCCGCGATCTCGGCGGCGAGCTGCTCCAGGTCCACCATGGCGGCCGTCAGGGCCTTCACGTGGTCCTTGGCGAGCTGGCGTGCCTCGGCCTGCAGCCGGCGGACGCGCTCGGCCACGGTTTCGGTCTTGGGCGAAACGGACTTCAGGTCGTTGGTGGCGACCACAGCGAGAGACGGCGACATCCTTACGTACCTCATCGATCCCCAAGGTCTTGTACGGTCGCCAACCCGGGATGGATTGGCCGCCGATCAGGCCTTGCTGCTCAAGAGAGCTTACGTCCTGAGACAGCACAGGTTCCCTGTCAGCCGCATGAATGGCGCCAGTTAACCGCGGTACAGGATCGGGTGAGGACTCGGCGCCACGGTGTTTGGTTAGCGACAGGGGGTGGGCGAGGTCTGGGCCCGCCAAGTATTCGCCGCCTGCGCTACTCGGCGGCGGCCTCGGCCAGGGTGATCTTCCGGCCGTCGGTCTCGACCCTGTAGGCGTGTCCCGGCGTCACCGCGTAGACGTTCTCCACGGCGCGGTTGCAGACGAGCTGGTGTTGGCGGCGCGGGTCGAAGGCCTCGGCGTAGGTGCGGCCGGGACGGATGGCGAGCTCCTTCAGGGCCTTGCCGTCCACCAGCAGGGTGCAGAAGGCCATCTGGCCGGCGGCGTTGGTGACGGCGAGGGTCTGCTTCTCCGCCGCCTGGGCCCCTGCGATCGCAGGGGCGGCGAGGAAGGCGGCGAGCGCCACGACGGCGGCGCGGACGGGCGGCTGCGGCAAGGCGGTGTCCCAGAATGCAACTTCGGCGAGAGAGTCGTCGGACTGCTGCGCCGGCGTCAAGCGACCCTGCGACGAACGGTCGGGGCGGCGAAGGCGCCCGTGCCTGCGACGGGCGATAGGGCGAGGCGGCCGCACTTGCGGTATGATGCGGCTGTGACCAGTCGCACGTGGGACATGACCGAAGGACCGCTGCCGGTGGCGGCGTTGCGGACCGTCGTCCGCCAGCCGGGTGGCGCGTGGGCCGCCTGGGCGTTGATGGCGGCGGCGGGGCTGGCGCTGGACCTCGCCGCCCGAGCCGCGGGCGTGGACCTCGAGGGCGCGCGGCCCGAGGCCCGCTACTGGACCTTCCAGGGGATCGAGGGGCTGCTGACCTCCGCCGCCTCGGGCTGGGCGCTGGCGCTGATCCTGACCGGTGCGCCGCCGCGAGCCGGGCGATACGTGGTGTTCGTGCTGCTGCTGGCGGCGATGGAGCTCTACTGGGACGGCGCCACGGTGGTGAGCCGCCTGGGGAGCGGCCCCGACCAGACGACCAGCAACCTTCAGTTCCTGGCGCTCGGGCTGTTCATGGCGCTGGGCGTCTTCGTCTTCGGACGCCTGATGCTATGGCCGATCGGGCGCCTGACCGGCTCGGGCGGGCCTTCGCCCGCCGGCTCATGGGCCCGGATGGAGGGGCAGGTCTGGGCCTATTTCGGCACGGGCGTGCTGCTGACCTTCCCGGTGATGCTGGCCGACGACCTCGTCTCCGCCCTCGGGTTCGGCGGCGCGGGCGGCGAGCCGTCGACGGCGATGCTCGTCCTCGACCGCCTGGAGTCCGTCATCGAGACTGGCCTGCTGACCGCCCTCGGCGCCGTCATGTGGCGTCGGCGCCAGGGGGTGACGAGCGAGCGGCTGTCGGACGTGTTTGCGTGAGGCGAGGCGGCGAGACAGGATGACTGTCGTCGAGGTCCTCCTGCCGTTCGTCGTGATGGGAGTCGCCATCGTCGCCGTCGCGGTGTTCGTCGTGCGCCGGGATCGCGACCTGTAGGCGAGCCTACTTCCGCCGTCCCTTGCGGAACGCCTCGGCCTTCTCGGCCCGAACCTCGGCTTTCACGCGCTTGACCGCGCCCTTATCGACGGTCTCGCCTTCGCCGGTGAGCATCTCGTTGGCGAACTCGAGGTCGAGCATCTTCAGGCGCTTGACCTCGTCGCGGAGGCGGGCGGCTTCCTCGAACTCCAGGTTGGCGGCGGCCTCGCGCATGCGGGCTTCCAGGTCCTTGAGCGTGGACTTGAAGTTGTCGCCGAAGAACGGCTTGTCGCCCTCGGCGACGCCGACCGGGACGGTGACGTGGTCCTTCTCGTAACCGCTGGCGAGAATGTCCTTGATCTGGCTCTTCACGCTCTCGGGCGTGATGCCGTGCTCGAGGTTGTAGGCCTCCTGCTTCTCGCGGCGCCGCTTCGTCTCGGCCATGGCGCGTTCCATGGAACCGGTGACGTGGTCGGCGTAGAGGATGACGCGGCCATCGACGTTCCGGGCGGCGCGGCCGATCGTCTGGATCAGCGAAGTCTCGGAGCGGAGGAAGCCCTCCTTGTCGGCGTCGAGGATGGCGACCAGGCCGCACTCGGGAATGTCGAGGCCCTCGCGCAGCAGGTTGATGCCCACCAGCACGTCGAAGGCGCCGAGCCGGAGGTCGCGGATGATCTCGATGCGCTCCAGGGTGTCGACGTCGGAGTGCATGTATCGCACGCGCAGGCCCTGCTCGTGCATGTATTCGGTGAGGTCCTCGGCCATCTTCTTGGTCAGGACGGTGATCAGGGACCGGTAGCCGCGGGCGACCGTCTGGCGGACCTGGTCGATGACGTCGTCCACCTGGCTGAAACCGTCCTTCGACACCGGCTTCACCTCGACCGGCGGGTCGATCAGGCCGGTGGGGCGGATCACCTGTTCGGCGAAGACGCCGCCCGTCTTCTCCATCTCCCACGGGCCCGGGGTGGCCGAGACGAAGACGCTGTCCGGCCGCATGGCGTCCCACTCCTCGAACTTGAGGGGGCGGTTGTCCATGCAGGAGGGGAGGCGGAAGCCGTACTCGGCGAGGGTGAACTTGCGGCGGTAGTCGCCCCTGTACATGGCGCCGATCTGGGGCACCGTCTGGTGGCTCTCGTCGACGAAGAGCAGCGCGTTGTCGGGGATGTACTCGAAGAAGGTGGGCGGCGGCTCGCCCGGCCGGCGGCCGGTGAGGTAGCGGCTGTAGTTCTCGATGCCGGCGCAGGAGCCGGTGGCCTCGATCATCTCGATGTCGAAGGTGGTGCGCTGCTCCAGCCGCTGGGCCTCCAGCAGCTTGCCGTTGGCGACCAGCCAGTCGAGGCGCTCCTTCAGCTCGGCCTTGATGAGGTTGATGGCCTGGCGGAGCGTCGGGCGCGGGGTGACGTAGTGGCTGTTGGCGTAGATCTTCACGCCGGCCAGGTCGGCGGTCTTCTTGCCGGTCAGCGGGTCGAACTCGGTGATGGATTCGATCTCGTCGCCGAAGAGGCTGATGCGCCAGGCGCGGTCCTCGTAGTGGGCGGGGAAGATCTCGATGGTGTCGCCGCGGCGGCGGAAGGCGCCGCGCTCGAACGCCTGGTCGTTGCGCTTGTATTGCAGGGCCACCAGGTCGGCCATGAGCTTCTTCTCGTCGATCCGGTCGCCGGGCTGGATCTGGAAGGTCATGGCCGAATAGGTCTCGACCGACCCGATGCCGTAGATGCAGGAGACGGAGGCCACGACGATGACGTCGTCACGCTCCAGGATCGCGCGGGTGGCCGAGTGGCGCATCCGGTCGATCTGCTCGTTAATCGAGCTGTCCTTCTCGATGTAGGTGTCGGTCCGGGGGACGTAGGCCTCGGGCTGGTAGTAGTCGTAGTAGCTGACGAAGAACTCGACCGCGTTGTCGGGGAAGAAGCTCTTGAACTCGCTGTAGAGCTGGGCGGCGAGGGTCTTGTTGGGGGCGAGGATCAGCGCGGGACGCTGGGTCTCCTCGATGATCTTGGCCATGGTGAAGGTCTTGCCCGAGCCGGTGACGCCGAGCAGCACCTGGTCGCGCTCGTCCGCCTCGATCCCGGCCACGAGCTCGCGGATCGCCTGCGGCTGGTCGCCGGCGGGCTGGTAGGCGGAGGCCAGCTTGAACTTGCGCCCACCCTCGCTCTTCTCCGGGCGCACCGGGCGGTGCGGCTTCCAGAGCATGGGCATGGTGTTCTCGTCGTAGTCGAAGGCGGCCGACATGTCGGCGACGCCCGCGGCCGGGGCGGGGGTGCGGGGCATGGCGCGAAGGTAAGGTCTCCCGGCGGCGGACGCCACCGGAACGCTCAGCCTCGCGTCAGGCTGCTGACAGCAAGGTGTCAGCAGGCTGGCAGCCGAGCGTCAGGGGGGTGGTCTCAACGAGCCGGCCAGAGCATCCGCTTCAGGGTGGCGTCGCGGTCGATGACCGCGTGCTTGAGGGCGCCCAGGACGTGCAGGGCGAGGAGCGGCCAGAGGGCGTTGGGCGCCACCTTGTGGGCGGTCTCGGCGGCCTCGTGCAGCCAGGGGACCTTGGCCGGGAAGGGGCTGGGGATCATGCCCCAATCGAAGATCGCGATGCCCCGGGCGTTGGACCAGATCACCAGCGGGCCGGTGACGATCTGCACCAGGATCATCAGCAGGAACAGGCCCTGGATCGCCTTGGCCGCGATCTGCAGCGGGCGCTTGCGCTCCAGCGGGGTCGGCGCGGGCTGGGTGGCGGTCCAGATCAGGCGCGCGGCCAGGAAAGTGAAGAGCAGCATCCCCACCGAGACGTGGTTGGCCATGGCCGCCAGCTTTGCGGCCCGGCCCTCGGCTTCTTCCAGCTGTTCGCCCAGCAGGTAGAGGGCGATGACCCCCACGGCCGAGATCCAATGCAGGGCGATGGCGATCCAGCCGTAGCTGGTGCGGGTGTTGGCGAGGGACATGGCGTACTCCGAACTGCGTCGGGCTTAGCCGTAGCGCGCCGCCTCGGCGTTGATCGAGATCATCCTGCTACCTTCGAGCGTCGAGCCAGTCGCGGACTGTGCGATTGACCAGGCTTTCGGCGTCGTGCTGCACGAAGTGGCCGGCGCCGGGAACCATCAGCAGGGTGGTGTCGGCGTCGACGTAGTCCCAGGTCCCGGAATGTCCGGCGGCGTTGAGGGCTGTGTCCTTCATGCCATGGATGACGAGGGTGGGGACCTTCACCCGCTGGGGCTCCGTCGTGGGCGGGGCGATCGCGGGGGCGCCGCCAGCCCGTGGGTAGTTGGCGCGGTAGTAGTTCATCATCGCGGCGAAGTCCGAGCGCTTCAGCGCCTCGACCTGTGCGGCGCGGCGGGCGGGGTCCCGGACCCAGCCGGCGAGGGCCTCGGCGTTCAGGGCCTTTTCGGAGCCCTCCTGCTGGAAGATGCGGGCGTAGTTCGAGCCGTCTTGCTGGGCTTTGTTGGTCGCCAGCTCGCGGCCCATGCCGGCCGGGTGGGGGACGCTCATGATGACCAGCCGGCGAACGAGTTCGGGCCGGGTGAAGGCCACGCGCCAGGCGATGGCCGCGCCCCAGTCGTGGCCGATGACGATGGCGTCCTTCTGGCCCTCGGCGGCGATCACCGCGGCCACGTCGCCGACGAGGTTCGGCATGGCGTAAGCTTCGACGCCCCTGGGCTTGTCCGAGAGATTGTAGCCGCGCAGGTCGAGAGCGGCGGTGCGGTAGCCGGCCCGGTTCAGCTCGGCCATCAGCGGCCTCCAGGTGGCCCAGTAGTCAGGAAAACCGTGGACCAGCACCACCAGCGGACCCTTGCCCTCTACGGCGTAGTGAATCTTCACATCGCCGTTCACCGCGGTGCGGTCCTGCGGCGCGGCGAGTGCGGGCGGCGCGGCGAGCAACAGGGCGGCGACGGCGGCAAGCGCTGCGCGGAGCATCGTGTGTTTCCTCTTGTGGTTGCGGCCAAGCTAGCACGGCAGCCGCGCGCCGCGAGTGCTGTGTGGCGCATAGTATGCGCTAGACACTGTGTGGCGCACAGTGTATGCCGCGCTGCGATGCCAAACGACGCCGACATCTTCGAGTCGCTACGCCAGGAGCTGCGCCGCGGGTCGCTGATCCTGGCGGTGCTGGGGCAGCTCCGGTGCGAGCACTACGGCTACACGCTGCGCCGGGCCCTCGCGGAGGCCGGCGTCGAGATCGACGAAGGGGCGCTCTATCCCATGCTGCGGCGGCTGGAGGCCCAGGGCCTGCTGACCAGCGAGTGGCGTGAGGAGGAGCGTCGCAACAAGCGCTTCTACCGGCTCTCCGACGAAGGGCGCGCCGTTCTGGGTCGACTGGTCGGCGAGTGGACGGCGCTCAACGCCTCGGTGGACGCGATCCTGAAGGGGAACGACGCATGAGCGACCTGATCGAACGCTATCTGGCCGCGGTGGGCCGGGCGTTGCCCGACCGCCAGCGCGCCGACATCGTCGCCGAGCTGCGCGACGAGCTGCTGTCGGCTGTGGAGGCGAGGGAGACCGAGCTCGGTCGGCCGCTCACGCGAGAGGAGGCCGAGGCGCTACTGCTGGCGCGGGGCAACCCGTTGGCGCTGGCGGGTCGGTACCGGCAGGTGCAGCACCTGATCGGGCCGCGTATGTTCCCGCTCTGGTGGGCGGTCCTGAAGGCTGTTCTGGGTATTGTCGCGGCGGTCTATGTGACCGCGTTCGCGCTGGCCGCAGCGTTCCGGGCCGGAAGTGTCGACGCCACTGCGGCGCTACCCGACCTTCTCACGACCCTGCTGTTGGCGTTCGGGGCCGTGACTCTGGGCGCGGCGGCCGCCGAGCGGTTCGGGTGGGCCGAGAGCCTCTATCGCTGGACCCCGCGCGATCTGCCGCCGCCGAAGGCGAAGTCGCGCTCGACCTTCGAGATCGTCACCGAGATTGGCATGGAGATCGTCTTCCTGCTGTGGTGGTTCGGCGTGCTGAGGTTCCGCAACCTGATCCCCTGGGGTGGGCTGGAGGTGGAGCTGTCGGCCGCCTGGGCGCCGTTCTTCTGGCCAGTGGTCGGCTACAGTGTCGTGGAGTTGGCCATCAACGTCGCGGCCCTGGCGCGGCCTGGATGGACGAACGTCCATGCGGGACTGTCGATGGGCCGCGGCGCCCTTGGCGTCGCCGTCCTGGTTCCGCTGCTGCAGGCCGGGAACTGGGTCAGCGTCTCGTCGGCGCAGCTGCCCCCGGCACGGGTGCTGGAGGTGCAAGCGGCCATCGACTTGGTCGTGCAGGTATCGCTCGCGGTGACCCTGGCGGTCATACTGGTGAAACTGGTGATGAGCGGGCTTGCGGTGTGGCGCGCGGTGCGGAGCGGCGGACCTAGCCTCAGCCCCGCCTAGAAGGCGACGTGCGCCGCGCTGGCGGCGACCATCAGCACGCCGACGAGGGTCATGATCGCGAAGATGAGGTTGCGCACGGCGCGCCTCCCGTTGCCCGCGAAAGGTACGGGAGGGAGCGCGCAACGGATGCGGCGAGGCGCCGCAGCGCCTCCTAGTTGTCGACGGTCTTGCTGACGGCCGTACCGACGGCGGCGCCTGCAGCGGCGCCCACCGGGCCGCCGACCACAGCGCCCGCGACCGCGCCGGTGGCGGCGCGCTGCTCGGTGTTGTGGCCGCAGGCCCCGAGGGCCAGGGCGGCCGAGATGGCGACGAGAGCGAGGGGCAGGCGCATTGGGGGAGGCTCCGTGGGGGACGTGCCCTTGCAGAACAGCCAAGCCCGTGCCCGGTTCCCTCAAGCTTGGCGACCCCATGGTCTAAGGTTAACGCATGCGGTTTCAGAACACTTGAGTGTTAATGGAAGACTAGATCGCCCCTCGCGGGAACAACCCGGATTTCCTCAGGGTTGTCAGGCTTCTGCGTCGGCGGACGCATCTCGGTCTGCGCCTGAGCGCAGGGCGCCGTTAATGCTGCGACGCAAAAAAGTCTTGCCAGACGCCGCTCCGGCATTCATACGTCCTTCATCATTTGCCGTCGCCTGCCCCATCACGGAACTCGGGGTCAGGCTGGCCGCGGCCGCCGCCAGCAAGAGCAGGGGCGCCCGGGGCGACATCTGAGTTGGGGGGCAGAGTCGCCCTCGTCGCTGAGGACCGTCAGTTTTGCAGTTTGGAACGCAGGCGGGCGCCGAGAGGCGTACGCTGTTTAGCGCCGTATTGGCGGGCGCGGGCATGGGCCTGGGCCTGGGCGCCATCTACCTCGCCGCCGGCATGGGCGGGCATGCCGCGGAATACGCGCGGGCCCGGCAGATGGCCGAGGCGGCCAGCCGCGGCTACGCCGGCTCCTACCTCGAGGCCGAGGGCCAGGGGCTGAGGACCGGTCTCATTCAATACGGCTTCCAGCCGGGCGCGGATGCGCAGACGGTCGCGGCGCGCTTCGACGCCGACCGCGGCGCCGCCAAGGCTCGTCAGCGCGCCGACCTCGAATGCCTCACCGAGGCGGTCTACTACGAGGCGCGCGGCGAGAGCGCCCGCGGCCAGGCCGCGGTGGCCCAGGTGGTCCTCAACCGGGTGAAGCACCCGGCCTTTCCCAAGTCGGTCTGCGGCGTGGTGTTCCAGGGGGCTGGCCGCGCCGGCTGCCAGTTCAGCTTCGCCTGCGACGGCTCGATGCGCCGCCGCCGCGAGCCTGACGCCTGGGATGCGGCCCGTGGGGTCGCGACGCGGGCGCTTGCCGGCGCCCTGCGCGCCGAGGTCGGCTCGGCCACTCACTTCCACACGATCCAGGTTTCGCCGGTCTGGGCGCCGCACATGGCGCGCGTGACCCAGGTGGGGCTGCACGTGTTCTACAAGTTCTCGCCGCGCCGGAAGGGTGCGCCGCTGGTGCAGACCGCCTCTCTGGTGTCGGGCCCGGCCGCTGACGTGGGCGAGATCCGCATCGCACCGTCGGTCGAGAAGGCCATCGAATCCTCGCTGGAGCCGGCGCCCGCAACCGCCATCGCCCCGGCTCCGATGGCTCCGGCGGCAGACGCGGCCGCCAAGCCCGCGGCCTCCGAGGCGCGCCTCACATCGCCTCAACCTGTCGCCGTAGGCGCTTCCTGACCAAGGCCGGCGCGAGCCGGCTCAGGAGCCCGATCTGCTGCGCCTGGCCGCCGACAAGGTGGTGCAGGCCCTTGCCGTGGACGGCGGTCCAGACCGCCTCGGCCACGTCGTCGACCGGATAGACCGGAATCTTCTGGTGGCGCAGCGAGACCCGGAGGTCCTCATTGCCTGAGAAGCGCGCCTTGTCGAGCAGCGGGGTGTCGATGAACCACGGCATGATGCAACGGACGCCCACGCCGACCCGGGCGTACTCGGCCTCAAGCGCTTCTGACAGTCCGCGCACGGCGAACTTGGTGGCGGCATAGACGGCCATCCGCGGCGGGGCGACAACGCCCGCCACCGAGGCGACATTGACCACCAGGGCGCCCGGCGTCGCGCAGAGGAGGTCGAACGCGGCCTGGCAGCCGTTGAGCACTCCCTTGAGGTTCACGTCCACCTGCAGGTCGACGTCGTCGGGAGCCTGGGACTCCAGGTAGCCGCCGCGCGCAATGCCGGCGTTGTTCATCAGCACGTCCAGCCGTCCGCCGGTCGCCTTGGCGAAGGCGGCGAGCTCGACCTTCCAGGCGCTGCGGTGGCGCACGTCGAGACGGTGGACGGAACCATTGCCGGGACCGATCGCTTCAAGCGCCGCCGCGAGACCCTTGGCGTCGATGTCGGCGAGGCCCACGAACCAGCCGCCCCGGGCGAAGCGCTTCGCGCTCGCCAGGCCGATGCCGCTGGCCGCGCCCGTGATGAAGATCGCGCGCCGGCCATTCGCCTGCGCCTTGCCGCTTGCCGCCATGCCTGAGTCCCCCTGAGGCTCCGAAGGCTACATCGCTCCGGCGCGCGTGAGGAGGAACCTGATGGCCGTCGACGCCCGCGAACAGCTTTCCAAGGACCTGCTGGGTTGCCGTTTCGACGAGCTGACCGACGTCCAGAGAAGCGTCATCAACCTGATCGCCACCGAGGCTCCCACGGGTGTCAGTGACAAGCTGAAGGTGGACTCACGCACGCGGGGCGAGAAGCTGGCCGACCGCGTGGCGGCGGTGGGCGGGTCGTGGGGTTTCATCCTCGGCTTCGCGGCCGCGCTGGCGCTCTGGATGGGCTGGAACGCCCTCACCAAGGGCGTCGGCCTCGCATTCGATCCCTACCCCTTCATCTTCCTGAACCTGATGCTGTCGATGCTGGCGGCGGTGCAGGCCCCGATCATCATGATGAGCCAGAACCGCGCGGCTCAGCGCGACCGCGAGGCGGCCGAGCACGACTACCTGGTCAACCTGCGGGCCGAACTCGAGATCATGCATCTGCATGACAAGGTGGACGCCCTGCGCCAGCGCGAGCTGCTGGGCATCATCAAGAGGCAGAACGAGAGCCTGCGGATCCTGCGGGCGCAGGGGATCAGCGACTAGCCGCTCGCCGCAGCGCCTGGGGAGGCTGGCCAAAGGCGCGGAGAAACGCGCGGCGCATCCGCTCGGGATCTCCGAAGCCGACGTCCTCGGCGACGCGGTCGATGGGATCCCGTCCGGTCTCGACGGCCGTCCGGGCGGCCTCCAGGCGGAGGCGCTCGACCGCCTTGGCCGGCGTGGTTCCGGTCTCGGCGGTGAAGGCGCGGGCGAAGTTGCGCGGGCTCATGGCGGCCTGGGCCGCGAGGCGCTCCACGGGCAGCGGCTCCGCCAGTCGGGACCGCATCCAGTCCATCAGGTCGGCGAACCGCCCGGTCGCCCCGCCCAGCTCGACGAGCGCGGAGAACTGGGACTGTCCGCCCGGCCGGCGCTGGTGCACCACGAGCTGCTGGGCGGTGCGGCGGGCGACCTCGGCGCCCAGATCGTCCTCGATCAGCGCCAGCGACAGGTCGATGCCGGCGGTGATGCCGCCCGAAGTCCAGACGTTCCCATCGCGAATGAAGATGCGGTCGGCATCCAGCTTCACCTTCGGATAGCGGCGGGCGAAGTCGTCGGTGCGGCTCCAGTGCGTCGTCGCCCTTCGCCCGTCCAGCAGGCCGGCCTCGGCCAGGACGTAGGCGCCCGAGCAGACGCTGGCCGGGCGGCTGACGTCGATACGCCGGATCCAGCGGATGATCTCCTGCAGTTCGTCCAGCGACCGGGTCCCGTCGCCGCCCGAGATGATGACGGTGTCGAACGGACCATCCGAGAGGGAGTCTGCGGCCATGCGCGCGCCTCCCGAACTGGCGACCGATCCGCCGCCGGGGGCCAGGATCGAGACCTCGTAGGTCCCCGGCCGGTAGCGCCCGGCGATCTCGAACGCCGACAGTGGTCCTGCCGCGTCCAGGAGCTGGAAACCGGGGAAGATGACGACCGCGATCCGACGGGTCATGGCAGATTTCGTGGGAACAATGTCATTTCAGACAGACCCTGCCGCCGTTAGCGTCCGGCCGTCAACCGCAAGGAGGCGCCCATGGCCCGCACGCAGATCGTCATCGCCCTCTATCCGGGCGTCACCCATCTCGACTTCACCGGCCCGCACCAGGTGCTCGTCCGCACGCCTGACGCGGACGTGACGGTGGCCTCGGTCGGCGGACTAGACATCGAGGCCGAGGGGCTCACCTTCACCAGGCTGGCGGACCTTTCCAAGATCGAGCGCTGCGACGTGCTCAACGTGCCGGGCGGCTTCGGGACCGCCGACGCCATGCTGGACGAGTCCTTCATGCGCGAAATCCGGCGCCTGGGCGCGGGGGCGAAGTATCTGACGTCAGTCTGCACCGGCTCGCTGATCCTGGGCGCGGCGGGGTTCCTGAAAGGCAAGCGGGCGGCCTGCCACTGGGCCTGGCGGCCGTTGCTCGAGCCTTTCGGCGCGACGGTGAGCGAGGAGCGGGTCTGCCGGGAGGGGAACGTCATCACCGGCGGCGGGGTCACCGCCGGGATCGACTTCGCCCTGGTGCTGCTCGCTGAACTGGCAGGGGAGGACTACGCCCAGTCGGTCCAGCTCGGCCTGGAGTACGCGCCGGCGCCGCCGTTCAACTCGGGTCGACCCGAGCTGGCGCGGCCCGAGATCCTGGCGGAAGTGAAGGCTCGGATGGCGGCGATCGCCGACAGCCGGTTCGCCGCGGCGACCGAAGCGGCCAGTCGCATGGAGCCGGCGTGATCGCTACTTCCGCGGGGCGTAGGCGATCATCTGGATCTCCACCACGCCGTCGTCGGCCAGCAGACCCGTCGTGCCGACCGCCGTCCAGGCGGGGTGCGGCGGGCCCATGAACTCGTCCTTCACGGCGCTGAGCGCGGCGAACTGCTCGTCGCGCGTTCCCTTGAAGCCGGGACCGTCCCAGACGTGGAAGGTGTTGACCATCACCACGTCGGCGAAGGTCAGGCCGCTGGCCTTCAGGCTGGCCTCGATCGCCTTGAAGGCTCGACGGGCATAGCCCTTGAAAGCCTCGGGGCCGCGGTCGGCCGCGCCGTTGGGGCCGGCGATGACGCCGGAGATGTAGAGGAAGTCGCCCGCCCGGCGTGCCGGGGCGTACTTGTAGTCGTCATAGGCCCGCTGGAAGCCGGGCACGGGAATGACCACCTCTCCGCCGGGCGCGGGAATGCGCCTCGGATAGTCGGCGGCCGGCGCCTGGGCGGCGGCTGCGGTGGGGACGAGCAGGGCGGCGGCGATGAGGGCGCGCTTGAGCATGGGCGAGACATACGTCCCGCCCGCGGCGCCTGCAAAGTGAAGCCTGGGTAATGCGACGATACCCGCAGTGGGTTCGACGAAAGCGGCCCTGCGCCCGCCTTCCTTACGCCGTGACGGCGTCCAGCCCGATGTCGACCACCCGCGCCGAATGGGTGAGGGCGCCGATGCTGATGACGTCGACGCCGGTCTCGGCGATCTCGCGGACGGTCTCCAGATTCACTCCGCCGGATGCTTCCAGGGTGACCCGGCCGCCCACCAGCTTGACCGCCTCGCGCATGTCCTCGAGGCCGAAGTTGTCGAGCATGATCACGTCGGGGTCGTGAGCCAGCGCCTCGCGGAGCTGCAGGAGACTGTCAACTTCCACCTCCACCTTCACCAGGTGGCCGGCATAGGCCTTGGCCCGGCGAACGGCCTCGCCCACCGATCCGCAGGCCGCAACGTGGTTGTCCTTGATGAGGATGGCGTCGTCGAGGCCGAAGCGATGGTTCACGCCGCCCCCGCAGCGCACGGCGTACTTCTCCAGGGCGCGCAGCCCCGGCGTGGTCTTGCGGGTGTCGGTGATCTTGGCCTTCGTGCCGGAGATGGCGTCGACGAAGTCCTGGGTCAGGGTGGCCACGCCGCACAGGCGGCCGAGCAGGTTCAGCGCGGTGCGCTCGGCGGCGAGGATCGCCCGGGCGTTGCCGCTCACACGGGCGAGTGCGGTGCCGGCGGGCACGGCCTGTCCGTCTGCCGAGAGCGGCTCGACCGTGGCGCCGGGGTCGAGCTCGGCCAGGGTCAGGCGCACCACCGATAGACCGGCGACGACGCCGCCGCGACGGCACACGAAGTCGGCGGTCAGGTTCGCGTCGGCCGGTACGCAGGCTCGGGCCGTGATGTCGCCGGCGCGGCCGAGGTCCTCGGCCAGGGCCGCCCGGATCACCGGAGTGAGCAGAAGGTCGGGAAGGGGCTCGATCGTCATGGGATCTCCACGGCCGGACGAGTGATGCGCCGGCCGAACAGGCGGATCAAGGTGAAGCTCAGGCGGCCTGGCAGGCGGCGCTCTGCGGCAGGGCGACGAGGGTGCGGCGCGGCGGCGACTGGGCCTCTGGGAAATCGGCGCGGAAGTGGCCGCCGCGGCTTTCGCGTCGCGCCAGCGCCGAGGCGGCGACCAGCCTGGCCGCGACCAGAGCCGGCGCCTCTCCGTGGGCGGCGCGCAGGCCGTCGATGTGAGCGACCAGGCGGGAGAGGCCCGCGGCGTCGCGGACCACGCCCGCATCGCGGCTCATGGCGGCGCGAAGTCCGGCGAGCGCCGCTGGCGGGAGCGCCGGCGAGGCCCTGGACGGCAGGAGCGGGGCGGCCCCCGGCGCTTCCAGGCGGGCCGCGCGCCCGGCGCGAGCGCCGAACACCGCCGCCTCCAGCAGCGAGTTCGAGGCCAGCCGGTTGGCGCCGTGCACGCCGGTGGAGGCGCATTCGCCCGCGGCGAACAGGCCGGGCAAGCTGGTGCGGCCGTCGGCGTCGGTGGCGATGCCGCCCATGTGGTAGTGGCACGCCGGCGCCACCGGGATCGGCTGGACGCGAGGGTCGACGCCTCCCGACAGGCAGGCGGCGAAGACGGCAGGGAATTCTTCGGGGAAGTGGGAGCCCACCGCCGCGCGGGCGTCGAGGAAGGCCCCGCGACCGGCCTCGCGCTCGGCGTGGATGGCGCGGGCCACGACGTCGCGCGGCGCCAGCTCGGCGTCTGGATGGTAGCGGCCCATGAACGGCTGGCCGTCGGAGCCGACCAGCTTGGCCCCTTCCCCGCGGAGGGCCTCGGTGGCCAGCGGGGCCGGGTCGCGGCCGATGTCGATGGCCGTGGGGTGGAACTGGACGAACTCCGGGTCGGCGATGGTCGCGCCGGCCAGGGCGGCGAGGCCGAGGCCGTCGCCGGTGAGCTCGGCCGGTGTCGTGGTGACGGCGTAGAGGCCGCCGATCCCGCCTGTGGCCAGGATCACCGCGTCGGCGAGGATCTCGATCGGGCGACCGTCGATCCGGGCCACGACGCCCCGGACGCGGCCTGTGGCGTCCTGCACAAGGCCGGCCAGCGTGGCGCCGGTCCGTATCCGGATGTGGGGCGCAGCGAGCGCAGCGACGTTCACCGCCTCCATGATCGCGCGGCCGGCCTGGTCGCCCTTCACACGCGCTACGCGGGCGCGGCTGTGCGCGGCCTCCAGGCTCTGGGCGAATCCGCCATCGGCCGTGCGGTCGAACGGCGCGCCGAGCGCGGCGAGCTGGCGTACGGCCTCCGGGCCTTCCTCGGCCAGCAGGCGCGCGACCTCGGGGACCACGAGGCCAGCGCCCGCGGCAACCGTGTCGGCAGCGTGCAGGGCCGGGTCGTCGTCGCCCGACAGCGCGGCCGCGACGCCGCCCTGAGCCCAGGCCGACGAACAGCCCTGGCCGAGCGGCGCCCCGGTCAGAACCAGGACCTTGGCGGGCGCGGCGGCGAGGGCGGCGCTGAGCCCGGCAAGGCCAGCGCCGACCACCACCACGCCGTCGTGGCGGATGCGCTCCATCAGATCAGTTCCACGTCCACGTGGTGACGCGCCTTGACGAGATCGTAGCGGGCCGGCTGGGCCGGCGGCGGCAGGTCGATCATCCGCTGGACGGCCAAGCGCGCGCGCTCGGCGACCGCCGGATCGACGGTCACCTCGTATCGGTCATTCCGCAGCGCGTCGTAGATGTTCTCCAGCGTGATCATCTTCATGTGCGGGCACAGGTTGCACGGGCGCACGAACTCGGTGAACGGCGCGTCGGCGGCGACGTTGTCGGCCATCGAGCACTCGGTGATCAGCACCACACGCTTGGGCCTGCGCTGGATCACGTAGTCGTTCATCGCCGCCGTCGAACCGGCGAAGTCGGAGACCTCCAGCACCTCCGCCGGGCACTCGGGGTGCGCCAGGACCTCGGCGTCGGGATAGGCGGCCTTCAGCTCCAGGATGTCGTCGGCGGTGAAGCGCTCGTGCACCTCGCAGCGACCCTTCCAGGCGATGATGCCGATGTGGGTCTGGCGAGCGACGTTGCGGGCCAGGAACTCGTCGGGGATCAGGATCACCCGGTCGACACCCCACTGCCGCGCGGCCTCCTCCACCACCTGCACGGCGTTGGCGCTGGTGCAGCAGATGTCGGTCTCGGCCTTCACGTCGGCCGTCGTGTTCACATAGGTGACCACCGGCAGGCCGGGGTAGCGCTGCTTGATGAGGCGCACGTCCGCGCCCGTGATCGAGCTGGCCAGCGAGCAGCCGGCGCGCAGATCGGGGATCAGGACGCGCTTCTCGGGGCTCAGGATCTTCGAGGTCTCGGCCATGAAGTGCACGCCGGCCTGGACGATGATCTTCGCGTCCGAACGAGCGGCTTCCTTGGCCAGGCCGAGGCTGTCGCCCACGTAGTCGCCGACGCCGTGGAAGATCTCCGGCGTCATGTAGTTGTGGGCGAGGATGACCGCGTCCTTCTCGCGCTTCAGGCGGTTGATCTCGGCGATCAGCGGGGCCTGGAGGCGCCATTCCATGGGCGTAACGTGGCGCTTGACCTTCTCCCACAGGGGAGCGGTCTGAGCCTCGACCTCGGGGGTGAACGCGAACTGGAAACCGTCGGCGGCCATGGAACCCTCCTTATGCTCAAAGTGAGCATTTCTCAGGCCTATAAAAACGCGCCAAGGGAACCCAGGCGCATCGGGCTTTTGCTCAATCCGAGCATAACCCGCCAGACACATATAGCGCGAGCTTTCGCGGGCGCAAGGGCGATTCAGTGGCGAGGTGTGAGCGGGTGACCCAACGGGAGCGCGCCGGGTCGTCGCGGCCGGGGTGGCGACCTCGAACCTGTCGGCCCCGGCCGCCTGAGGGCCGGCTGAAACGAAACGGCGAAGCGGCTAAGCTCGCCGGATGCAGATTCCTACAGTCGACCGCGCGGCGCGCGCCGAGCGACTCGGTCCCGTCTTCGAGGTGCAGCTGCGCCTGGCGCGGCGCATGGCCGAGCTCACCGGCGCGCCGCTGGGCGAGATGGCGCTACGGCACACGAACCTCCATCGCCGCTTCGGGCTCGGCCGGATCAGCGCCGGGGTTTCCCCGTCCTGGACGCCCTTCGCACAGGCGCTGGAACGTCTCATTTCCGTGGGAGACCAGGTTGCGCTGGCCCAGGCGACGTTCCGGGACGCCCCGCCGGAGACCTTTCCCGGGCCGGGGCGGACCGCGTTCGGCTGTTTCGCCTGCGACGACGCGACGGCCCCGGACGGGTCGGTGCAGATTCACTTCCGCAACGCCGACACGGACGGGCAGGGCGGCCCACTGGCCTCGGCCAAGCTTGCGCGACGCCAAGCCGAGGTGGCGGCCCTCGTCGCTCACCTGCGCGCCACGCGTCCAGAGGCCACGCATATCCACGGGCGGTCGTGGCTCTACAACCTGGACGCCTATCGCCGGGTGTTCCCGCCGGACTACGGCGCGGCCTGCCGGTCCATCGGCGACGAGCGGGTCGGCCTCGACGGGAACTCGCTGTGGGGCCAGGTGATCGCCAGCGACGAGGGCGTACGGGCCGAGGCGCGCGATGCGCTGCTGGCCGCTCTGCCCGGGCTGGATCCGGCAGCGCCCTGGAAGGCGTTTCCCAGGCCGGTGCTGGCGACCCGCGCGCCGCTCACCAGTTTCGAGGCGTTCTACGCGGGCTGAACCTACCTCATGCGGCGGTGACGTCGGCGATCATCCGCGCCAGCTGGTCGTGGCCGTAGGGTTTGCGCAGCAGCGGCCACTCGGACCCCTCGGCGGCGGACAGCACCTCACCGGTGTAGCCGGACGAGAGGATCACCGGCAGGCCGGGGCGCAGGGCGACGGCCTCCCGAGCCAGGTCCACCCCCGACAGGGCGCCCGGCATGATGAGGTCGGTCAGCATCAGGTCGAAGCGCCGCCGGGTCTTCAGCATTTTCAGCGCCGCCTCGCCGTGCCCGCAGAGGGTGACGTCGTGGCCCAGTTCGCGAAGCATGGCCTGGGCGAGCTCGGCTACCTGGGGGTCGTCCTCGACGAGCAGCACCTTGAGCGCTGGAGCATCCGCGGCCGGCGCGGGGGGTTCCGCCGCGGCCGGCCGGACGACGGCCGACGCCCGGAGGGGTAGGTAGAGGCAGACCCGCGCGCCTTCGCCCGGCGCGGACTCCAGGGTGGCCGCGCCGCCGCTCTGATGGGCGAAGCCGTACACCTGCGACAGGCCGAGGCCGGTGCCATGCCCGGCCCCCTTGGTGGTGAAGAAGGGCTCGAAGGCGCGGGCGATGGTCGCCTCGTCCATGCCTGTCCCGGTGTCCTGGACTGCGACGCAGATGTAGGCGCCGGGCTCCAGCGGCTCGACCTCGCGGGCCGCGAGGCGGACGGTGGAGGTCTCCAGGCGGATGGCGCCGCCAGGGGGCGTGGCGTCCCGGGCGTTGACCACCAGGTTCATGACCGCCGCCTCGAACTGGCTGGGGTCGATGTCGGCGACGGCCCCCGGGGCCCGCAGGTCCAGACGCAGGCTGGCGGACTCTCCGACCGCGCGGCGGAGCAGGGGTTCGCTCTCGAGCAGGAGGTCGTCCACCTCGATCGGCTCAGGCTTGAGCGCTTGGCGCCGGGAGAAGGCCAGAAGTTGCTGGGTCAGGCGTTCGCCACGCCGCGCGGCGCCGAGGGCCGCCTCGATCATGCGCTCGCGCCGGGCGGCGTCGGCGGGACGGCGCTGCATGAGATCGAGCGCGCCGATCACCACGGTGAGCAGGTTGTTGAAGTCGTGCGCGACCCCGCCGGTGAGCCGGCCCACGGCCTCCAGCTTCTGGGCGCGCTGGAGCGCGGCCTCCGCCTCGTCGCGTTCGGCCAGCGCCGCCTGCACGCGCTCTGCCAGCAGGTCGTTGATGCGGGTGAGATCGCCCTGAACCTGATGCGCCTCGGTGGTGTCGTAGGCGACGCCGATGAAACCCAGCGGTTCTCCGCCAGGTCCCGACCGCGGCTTGGAGATCGTGCGGAGCCAGCGCCACTCGCCGTCCGCCCGCTTGAATCGCGCCTCGACCGAGATCGGGCCGCCCTCGGCGCCTTGCCGCGCCGCTTCGCGCCGCAGCGTCCGGGAGTCGTCGGAGTGGATCCGCTCGAACAGGCGACCCGAGGTGGCGGTTTCGAAATCGACCCCGAGGAAGTCCAGGTAGGTCTGGTTCACGAACTCGCGCCGATTGTCCGGACCCGAGATCCACATGAGGATCGGCGCGCTGTCGGCGAGGGTGCGGAACCGGTGCTCGCTCTCGCGCAGCAGGTCCTCGACCTGATGCTGCTCGGTGACGTCATAGCCGACCCCGACGAAGCCGGCGAAGGCGCCGTCGGCCGCCCAGCGGGGTTGGGACACCGAGCGCACCCAACGGTACTGGCCGTCGTGGCGCAGGTAGCGCGCCTCCAGCGTGAAGAGCGTGCGCGAGGCCTCGCCCTCGGCCTGTTCCCGCAGGACGCGGGGAAGATCCTCGGGGTGCAGAACCTCGCGCCAGTCGAAGCCAATGGCCGCCTCGTAGCCGACGCCCAGGAAGTCGACGTAGGCGCGGTTGGCGAACTCCCGGCGCCCATCGGTGCGGGTGACCCACATCAGCACGGGCGCGCTGTCGGCCAGGACCCGGAAGCGGTTCTCGGTGGCGGCGACGGCATCCTGCGCAGCGGCCCGGGCGTCGCTGGCCTCGTCGAGCCGCACCAGCGTGGCGCGCAGGGCGCCGGCCACCAGGATGGTGATCGCGGCCGAGAGCACGAAGAGCGCCTGCAGAGCGAGGGCGTCGCCGACGGCGAAGGCGCTTGGCGAGAACTGCTGCAGGACAACCGCAGCCACCAGGGCGGCCCAGCCCCAGCGGGCGCCGGCGGCCAGAGTCACCACGATCAGGGCGGGGAAATAGGTGACCGAGAGGCCGAGCCCCTTGTCGAAGCCGAGGAGGAGGAGGCGCGTCCCGACCGCGGCGCCGAGAGCGGCGACGCAGATCCCCAGGCTGGGCAGGAACCCGGGCGTTCGCCTCGGGACGAACCGCAGCGGCCACGGAGCCGGCGTCATTCGGTGTGCTACCCCCGTACAGACAGTCAAGCATGAGGCCGGGCCATTAGGGTTGCAACCATCAGGCGCCGTGTTGGCCGGAGGGCGCCGCTTGCACGATTTTTGCCTCGAAGGGTCCAAATACCGCCGGTTTGGTCCTATATGCGACGCTCAATGCCCACGGAGGGGGTCACCCTGACGACGTTCCGCCGCCATGAACTTCGCCCGGCGCGGGCGAAGATCGGGGCCGCCCTGGTCCTGACGGCGCTCGCCGCCGGGCCGGCGTGCGCGCCGGCGGGCAAGGATCCGCGGGCGGTCGACACGGTGCGGATGGCCTCTCGCGACCTGTCGGACGGGGCGCTGCTGAAGCTGGCCTCTGGCATGGACCCGGCCATGCGCGCCCTGGCGCTGCGTCACGATCCCGGCTCGCGGGCCCCCGATCTGTGGGCGCGTCCGCGCGGCTGGGGCAGCCTCGACCTCGACCTGCCGCCCACGCTGGGCCTGCCGACGGCGGAGGGCCAGACGGCCGAGGAACTGAACGCCCTCCGGCCCTTCGCAGACCTGCCGATCCGGCCCATGCGCCCCTTCGTGCTGAAGGCGGGCGGCGAGGACCGGGCCCGGGCCGTCGAATGCCTGACCCAGGCGGTCTACTACGAAGCCGCGCGCGAGCCCCAGGTGGGGCAGGAGGCGGTGGCCCAGGTGGTGCTGAACCGCATGCGGCACCCAGCCTATCCGAAATCGGTCTGCGGCGTGGTCTACCAGGGCTCGGCGCGGGCCACAGGCTGCCAGTTCACCTTCACCTGCGACGGCTCGCTCGCCTATGCGCCGGTCCCGGCGCTGTGGAAGCGGGCCCGGGCTGTCGCCGAACGCGCCTTGAACGGCTACGTCGACAAGACCGTCGGGTCGGCCACGCACTATCACGCCCAGTACGTCGCGCCCTACTGGGCCCCGACGTTGGTCAAGATGACCCAGGTCGGCCAGCACATCTTCTATCGCTGGACCGGTCCGTGGGGCGAGCCGGCTGCGTTCACCGGCCGCTACGCCGGGGGCGAGGCCTATCTGTCGCCGGCGGTTCTGGGCGGCCTGGATGCGCGCACCCAGGGCGGCCTGTTCTCGCCCGAGACCCAGGGCGTGCCGGGCGAGCGCAAGATCACGCTGGCGGTGGCGGGCGAGGTGCGGACCTACACGGTGTCGGACCCGACGGCCCCGGGCGGCGACCGCACGCGGGTGCGCGGGACGCTGCTGTCGACCCGGCGTGCGCCGACGGCCGACGAAGTGAAGCGCATCAATCAGAGCCTGGAAGCGCTGGAACGCGATCTGAACGCCACGTCCGCCACCGCGGCGGGTGCGCCCGCCGCGGCCACGGTCGCCCAGCCGGGAAACTGAACCTCAGCGGAAGGCGAACCTCAGGCGGGCGCCGACAAAGCGGCCGGTCGGATCGTACCCGTGGGCCGCGGCCGCGCCGCTCTTCTCCGCGCCCGGCTTCAGCCCGCACATGAACCCGATTGACCCAACCGCGTCGTCGTCGAGCCGCCGGTCAATGGCCGTGCGCGCGACGCCCGGAATGCGGGCCGGCGGCGCGTGGGAATAAGCGGGGGCGAAGCCGGCGGAAGGCGTCGACAGGTCGAGGGCCGCCAGGGGTGGCTTCAATGCGCCCGAGGGCTCGGCCGCCGACGCGGGACCGGCTGCCAGAAGCAGGAGGGCGACGAGGGACGCGGCGGCCTTCATGCCCGACACTAGATCACGCCAGGGTGACGGTGGCGAGGCTCAGACCGAGAAGGCGTCGGGATAGGCCACGTGCATCGGCGCATCGAAGGTGCCGGGTTCCAGCGCGAGCGCCATGAAGCTGGGACTGCCGGTGAAGGGCGACTTCACCCCCGCCGCGGCCTCGGCGGCGAAGCCAAAGCGCGGGTAGTAGGCGGGGTGGCCCAACACCAGAACGCCATGGGCCCCGAATTCCCGCGCCTGTTCAAGGCCGCGGCGGACCAGGGCGGAGCCGACGCCTGTCCGTTGCAGGCCCGGCCGGACGGCGAGCGGGGCGAGGGCGGCGATGAGCTCGGCCCGGTCGGCCCAAAGGCGGCTGAACAGGATGTGCCCGGTGACCGACCCGGCCGCGTCGGCGGCGACCATTTCGAGCAGGACGTCGCCGGCCGCGCGCAGGCGCTCCACCAGTCGCGCCTCGTCCGGCTGGCCGAAGGCGGCCTCGACCACTTCGGCGATGGCGGCGTGGTCGGCGGGGCGGGCGAAGCGGATCATGCCGCCCCTACCAGGCCCCGATCTTCTGGGCCTCGCCGTGGGTGATCGGGTGGTGCGCCTTCCTGTGGTCTTCCTCGGCCAGGAAGCGGACGGCCTCCAGCGCGGCCATACAGCCCATGCCGGCGGCGGTGACGGCCTGACGGTAGACGTCGTCCGTGACGTCGCCGGCGGCGTACACGCCCGGGATCGCCGTCGAGGCCGTGCCAGGCTTCACCTTCAGGTAGCCCGAGGGATCGGTCTCGAGCTGGCCCTGGAAGAGCTGGCTGGCCGGGGCGTGGCCGATGGCGATGAAGACGCCGTCCGCCGGGACCGTCTGGGTCGCACCGGTCTTGACGTTCTTGAGCCGGACGCCGGTGACGCCCATCGGGTCCGTGTCGCCCAGCACCTCGTCGATGGCGACGTCCCAGATCACCTCGATCTTGGGGTGGTTGAACAGGCGCTCCTGCAGGATCCGCTCGGCGCGGAACTCGTCGCGGCGGTGCACGACCGTGACCTTGGCGGCGAAGTTGGTGAGGAACAGGGCTTCCTCGACCGCGGTGTTGCCGCCGCCGACCACCACCACGTTCTTGCCGCGGTAGAAAAAGCCGTCGCAGGTGGCGCACGCCGAGACGCCGAAGCCCTGGAACTTCTGCTCGGTCTCCAGCCCCAGCCACTTGGCCTGGGCGCCCGTAGCGATGATCAGGGTCTCGGCGAGCCACACCTGGCCGCTGTCGGTCTCCAGCCGGAACGGGCGCTGGGACAGGTCCGCCTTGGTCACGATGTCACTGACGATCTCGGTCCCCACGTGGGCGGCCTGGGCCTGCATCTGCTCCATCAGCCAGGGACCCTGGATGACGTCCGCGAAGCCCGGATAGTTTTCCACGTCGGTGGTGATGGTGAGCTGGCCGCCGGGCTGGATGCCCTGGATCAGCACGGGCTTCAGGAGGGCCCGGGCGGCGTAGATGGCGGCGGTGTAGCCGGCGGGGCCCGCCCCGATGATGAGGCAGCGGACGGTGCGGGGTTCGGGTCGAGCTTCGGACATGCCCGCAATGTAGTGACGATTCCGGAGCTGTGCGACGGGCGAACGAATCCGGCTTCACGGCGGCGCGATTTATATTATCGTTGATAACATAGCTTGATTTCGATCAAGGTGCGGAACCGCGCGGTCTCGACACTGCGCGCCCAACGATATGAACCGGGAGGTGGATGTGACGACTGCGACGAGCCTGGCGCCGAGGGCGTCCGCGACAACTGAGCACTTCGACGTGCTGATCGTCGGAGCCGGCATCTCCGGCGTCGGTGGGGCATACCACCTGAAGCAGCAATGCCCGGGCAAGAGCTTCGTCGTGCTCGAGACCCTGGAGAGCTTCGGCGGCACCTGGCTGACGCACAAGTATCCGGGGATCCGCTCGGACAGCGACCTCTACACCTTCGGCTACCGTTTCAAGCCCTGGGTCGGCCCGCCGATCGCCACGGCGAACGAGATCCTCAAGTACATGGGCGAGGTGATCGAGGAGAACGACCTCGACCAGCACATCCGCTACCGGCACCGGATCACCACGGCCACGTGGTCGAGCCGCGACAATCTCTGGACGATCGAGGCCGAGCGCCTGGACACCGGCGAGGCGGTCGCCTTCACGGCCAACTTCCTCTGGATGTGCCAGGGCTACTATCGCCACTCCGAGGGCTACACGCCCGACTGGCCGGGGATGAAGGACTTCAAGGGCCAGATCGTCCACCCGCAGACCTGGCCGCAGGACCTGTCGCTGAAGGACAAGAAGGTCGTGGTCATCGGCTCGGGCGCCACCGCGGCGACCCTGCTCCCGAACATCGCCGACGACTGCGGGCACGTGACCCTGCTGCAGCGTTCGCCGACCTATTTCATCCCGGGCCGTAACGCCAACGAACTGGCGGACATCCTGCGCGAGCTGAAGATCGACGAGACATGGATCCATGAGATCGTGCGGCGCAAGCTGCTGCACGACCAGGATCTGTTCACCCGCCGCGCCTTCGAGGAGTCCGAGACGGTGAAGCAGGAACTGCTCGCCGGCGTCTCGGCCTTCGTCGGGCCCGAGGTGACCGCGAAGCACTTCACGCCGACCTACCGGCCGTGGCGCCAGCGGATCGCGTTCGTGCCCGAGGGCGACATCTTCGAGGCGGTGAAGTCGGGCAAGGCGTCGGTGGTCACCGACGAGATCGAGCGTTTTGTCGAGGGCGGCATCCAGCTCAAGTCGGGCCAGGTGCTGGAGGCCGACGTGGTCATCTCGGCCACGGGCTTCAACCTGAACGTCCTGGGCGACATCAACTTCGTGATCGATGGCAAGCCGCTGAACTTCGCGGACACGGTGACCTACCGGGGGATGATGTTCACGGGCGTGCCGAACATGGTCTGGGTCTTCGGTTACTTCCGGGCGAGCTGGACGCTGCGCGCGGACCTGATTGCCGACTTCGTGTGCCGCCTGCTGAACCACATGGACCAGAAGGGCGTGAAGAAGGTCTCGGTCGCTCTGCGGCCGGAAGACAAGGACATGCCGCTCTCCACCTGGATCGACCCGGAGAACTTCAACCCGGGCTACCTGATGCGTGGCATGCACCTGCTGCCCAAGCGCGGCGACAAGCCCGAGTGGCAGCACAGCCAGGACTACTGGCGCGAGAAGGACGAACTGCCGGTCATCGACCTGGACGACGCGGCTTTCGTCTACGAGGGCAAGACGGCGGCCTCCAAGGCGGCCTGACGAGGCGTCCCGGCCGCCGCCAAAGGCGGCCGGGATCTTCCAGCATCTAGCCCTTCCGGGAATCGATCAGGTTCAGGAAGGCCTCGGCCGTCCGGCCGGCGCCCAGGCCGTCGCACAGGGCCGCGCTGGCTGCGGCGAGGCTGCGGCGCAGCTCCGCGTCACGCAGGAGCCGCATGAAATTCCGGTCGAAGGCCGCCTCGAAGTCCGGGTCCGCGACGTCGAGCACCAGGGCCGCGCCGCGCTCGGCGACGGCGCGGGCGGCGGCCCGCTGGTTGTCGGCCAGCACCACCAGCAGCGACGGCAGGCCCAGGACGCACCGCTCCCAGGTGGACGACCCCGGCGCGCCGACCCCGATGTCGGCCTCGGCGGTGAGGCGGGCCATGTGCGGCGTGTCGACGTGGATCAGCAGGCGCGGGTCGCGCCGGGCTACCTTGGCGAGGCCGGGCATCGACGGCGCCGCGCCGCCCAGGACGATGTCGAGACCGATGTCATTGACCTTCGGCCGGATCCGCTCGACGACCCTCGCGGTGACGCCCCCGACGTCGGTGAGGCCCATGGCGATCAGGATGCGCTGGACGGGCTCTCCGCGCCAGGCGAGCGCCGGCTCGCGCAGGGCGGCGAACTCGGGCCGGACGGGCGCGAAGGTTGGCCCCAGCAGCAGCCGGGCGTGGGCGCGGGTGAGGCCGTTGTAGTCCTCGGCGCGTCGCGCGGGGCCGGAATCCAGTACTAGGTCGGCGCCCAGTGGGCGGTTCGCCAGGTCGTCGATCACCAGCACCGGCCGGCCCTGGGCCATGGCGCGGTGGTCGGGCTCGGACAGGCCGTAGTGGTCGAAGACGATGGCGTCGAACGACTCCCGTACGGCGGCCGCCGCCAGATCCTCGGCGGCGATGCGCGCGGTGTCAGGGGCGAAGGCGTCTAGCAACTCGCTGACCGCCGGCGGGCCGACGAAGGCCGCGCGGGCGCCCTGGGCCTCGAGCGCACGGGCCAGGGTGAGCGAGCGCATGACGTGGCCGCCGCCCACGCTGGGGCCGGCGTCGACGACGAACAGGATCCGCGGGCCGGTCATGCCCGTCCATCGCCTCCGAACGGGGCGGGATCGCGGCAGGCGGGCCACGTCGCGTCACGGAAAAGGGCGGTCATGGGGCTGGATTTGCGCTGATGCGCCCTCAAAAGCAAAGGGCCGCCCCGAAGGGCGGCCCTCGATCTCCAGTCGTATCGTCAGCCTAGAGGAAGCTGGCCGAGGTGACCGTGCCGCCGCCGACGAGGATCACCGCCTGGTCGGCCGTGCCGTCGCCGTTCGTGTCGGCGAATACGTAGTGGTCGCCGCCGGTCTGGTAGTAGGCGTAGATCACCGTACCGTTCATGGCCGTGTTCGCAGCGGCCAGCGCCGCCGCGAAGTCGGCCACCGCGCCGCCGTCGGTGAAGTTCGTGCCCGATCCTGCCGCGAGGCCGAACTCGAAGCGGTCCGCGCCGGCGAAGTCGGTGATCGAGTCCGCTGTGGCGAGCGTCGCGCCCGTGTCGCCTGAATTGAAGTAGAAGACGTCAGCGCCGCCGCCGCCGGTGAGGCGGTCGATCCCCGCGCCGGCGACGATGTTGTCGACGCCCGCGCCGCCGGTGATGGTGTCGTTACCCGCACCCGAATTCACCGAGTTCGCGCCGTCGCCGGTGACGATGGTGTCGTTGTTGGCGCCGCCGAGGATGGTGTCGTTGCCGGCGCCCGTGGTGATGTTGTTGGCCCCGTCGCCCGCGGTGATGACGTTCGCCCCGTCGCCGGCGCTGATGGTGTCGTCGCCGGTGGTGGTGGTGATCGTGTCGGCGCCGACTCCGGCCGTGATGTTGTCGTTGCCGCCGCCGCCGACGACGCTGTTGTTGCCAGCGCCGGCGTCGATCGTGTCGTTGCCGGTGCCAGTGGCGATGCTGTCGTTGCCGCCACCGGTCTGGATGTTGTCGTTGCCGCCGCCGCCGAGGACGCTGTTGGCTCCGCCGCTGTCGACCAGGACGTCGTTCCCCGAGCCGAGGCTGATCGTGTCAGCGCCCGAGCCGGTGGTCACGTTGTCGTTGCCGGCGCCCGTGTCGATGATGTTGTCGACCGTGCTGGCGCCGCCTGCGATCGTGTCGTCGCCGATGTCGGAGACGATCGAGCCACGGCCGGTGAAGGTGATGCTGTCGTTGCCGGCGCCGCTGTTGATGATGTCGAGGCCGCCGGCCGTGGTGATCACGTCGTTGCCCGCGCCGGTCGCGACGGTGTCGTTGCCCGTGCCGCTGGTGGTGACGTTGTCGTTGCCCGAGCCGCCCGTGATGCTGTTGTCACCGGAGCCTGCGTCCACGACGTTCTCGCCCTCGCCGCCGGCGATGGAGTCGTTGCCCGTGCCGGTGGTGATGTTGTCGTCGCCGGCGCCGGCGGTGACGTTGTCGTTGCCGGACGCGCTGGAATAGGTGTCGTTGCCGTCGCCGAGGTCGACGGTGTCGCTGCCCGAGCCGAGCGTGACGTTGTCGTTGCCGCCGCTGAGGCTGGCCGAGATATTGCCCGTGGCGCCGCCCGCCGTGACGACGTCGGCCCCGGTCGAGGTGATCAGGGTGCCGCCGCCCGACATGGTGATGTTGTTGGCGCCGGCGCCGGCGTTGATGGTGTCGGTGCCCCCGCCCGAGGTGACGGTGTCGTCGCCGTCGCCGGTGCTGATGATGTCGTCGCCCGAACCGGTGGTGACGCCGTCGTTGCCGAGGCCCGAGGTGACGGTGTTGTTGCCGTCGCCGATGCTGATCGTGTCGTCGCCGTCGCCGGAGTCGACACTGTCGTTCCCGCTGGTCGCGGTGATGTTGTCGTTGCCGGCGCCGGCCGCGATGTTGTTGTCGCCGCCGCCCGCATTGATCACGTCGTTGCCGTCACCACCGTCGATGGTGTCGTTGTTGCCGAGCGAGGTGATGTTGTCGTTGCCCGCGCCACCGACGATCGAGTTGGCGCCCGCGAAGGCCGCCACGATGTCGTCGCCGCCGCCGGCGTTGATGGTGTCGTTCGACGCGCCGCCGTTGATGGTGTCAGCGCCTTCACCGCCATCGAGGCTGTCGGCGCCGCCGCCGCCTTCGAGGCTGTCAGCGCCGTCCTGGCCGCCGAGGGTGTCGGAAGACGTCCCGGCGATCAGGGTGTCGTCGCCGAGGTTGCCGAGCAGGTAGTCGCTGCCGCCAGCGTTGGCGTCGATCCGGTCGTTGCCCTGGCCGCCCAGCAGCAGGTCGGCCGTCGCGCTGCCGGTGATGGTGTCGTCGCCGAGGTTGCCCTGCGCGAACTGGACGATGCCCGGTGCGCCGGTGCCGGCGCCCACGTCGATCGTGTCGTTGTCCTTGCCGCCGTAGATGACGTCGTCGCCGGTGCCGCCGAGCAGCGAGTCGGCGCCCTGGTTGCCCTGGACCACGTCGTTGCCGCCACCGCCGTTCAGGGTGTCGTCGCCCGCGCCGCCGTAGAGGCCGTCCTTGCCGCCGGTGCCGGTCTCGTTGTCGTTGTTGCCGGTGCCGATGTAGAGCTTCGACCCGTCGGCGAAGACCGCGTCGGATTCACCGCGGATGCCGCCCGGATCCGAGAACGTGACGCTCTTGAAGGGCGCCTGCAGGATCACGTAGTCGGGCGTGTTGATGGTGAACGGGACGAAGATCACCGCGACCTGAGACGCGGAGACGTTCTGGGTGGTGAAGATCAGCTGGTCAGCCGGCGTGTAGGCCAGCGCCTCGCCTGCCGTGATGGTCTCGAAGAAGAACGTCGCCACTGTGCGGGCCCCCGGTTACGAATCAGATTGCGTCCCTTGCCGGGAGGCTATCCACAAATCCTTAGCTAAAGTTACCGAGCCGGGCGAGCCGGGCAAGAAACCATTGCCTGCGGTTGAGTTTCAGGCCGGCGATCACGCCGACCCGTCGTATCGGCGCAACAGTTCGCGCGCGGCGAGGTCGGTCTCGGTCAATGGCGGGCGGGATTCCCCGGTCAGGTCGCCCTCGAACGGCCGTGCGAAGCCGCGGCGCGCGAGCTCGGCGTGGAAGCGGGCGAGTTTGGCGCTGTGGCCCGGCATGGGCAGGACGAACACCGGCTTGCCGGTGGCCGCCGCGTCGGTGGCCAGGTTCGTGGAGTCCTCTGTCACCAGGATCGCGTCCGCTCCCGCCAGGAAGGCGAAGTAGGGGTTGTCGCCGGCGCCGTCCCAGATGACGCCGGGCAGGCGGGTCAACTCGCCGGTCATGGCCTCGCGCGCCGGGCCGGGGGTGCGCCGGGTGTAGCTGACCAGGATCGAGCCGCCGGCGGCCTTGACCGCGCGGGCGATGTCGGCGGCGAGCCGGCGGGCATGGGCCGCCGGCAGGCGATGGGCCTTGGACTTGCCGCCGATGATCACCGCCACGCGGGGATGCGGCAGGGAGGCGAGACGGTCCTGGAAGCGGGCCAGCTCCAGCGCCAGCGTCTCGGGTGTGATGCGGTTGGGCGCGCCGAGGATCGGGAAGACGTTCGGTCCCTGCAGCCCGTCGTGCGCGGGGGGGACCACCAGATCGAAGCGGTCGAGCGGCGCTTTCGGGTCCTGGGTCTGGACAACGAAGGTGCGCCCGTCGGCCCACTTCAGCATTCGCGTCGAGAGCGGCAGAGTCGCACGGCCGGCGGCGATCCAGATGTCGGGCCAGGGCGGCTCGATGGGGTCGCCGGTCCGGGTTCCCGGCGGGATCAGTCGCCAGGGCAGCCGGCCGAGGCCGTGCCGCCAGCCGATCCGCTTGCGGGTGATCAGCGCCGGCCGGAGCCGGGCGACGGCCTCGGCGAGGCCCAGGACCTGAGCCTCGATGCCGGCGCGGCCGTCCGAGACCGCCCAGATCCGCAGCGGACGGCCGGCGTTCACGGCGTGGGCCTCAGACCCACTCCACCTTGATGATCTCGTAGGCCTTGACGCCGCCCGGGGTGTTCACCTCGACCACGTCGCCCGTCTCCTTGCCGATGATGGCCCGGGCGATGGGAGAGGTGACCGACACGCGACCGCGCTTCACGTCGGCCTCGTGTTCGCCCACGATCTGATAGCGGGCCTCTTCCTCGGTGTCCTCGTCGACGACCGAGACGGTCGCGCCGAACTTCACCTGGGTGCCGGAGAGCTTGGAGACGTCGATGACCTGGGCGCGGGCCATCTTGTCCTCGATCTCGGCGATCTGGCCTTCGATCCAGCCCTGGCGCTCCTTCGCGGCATGGTACTCGGCGTTCTCGGAGAGATCGCCGTGCGAGCGCGCTTCGGCGATGGCGGCGATCACCGCCGGCCGTTCCACCGTCTTCAAACGCTTCAGTTCGTCGTCGAGGGCATTGTAGCCCTCAACGGTCATCGGAACTTTTTCCATCGTGACTCGAGGTTCGCCGTGGTGATCCCCAACCCGGCCACTGGCGCACGCGACCCGGGGGCAGAAATGCTAGGATTGTGCGCCGCAAAAATCAAGCCTGGGGCTCAGACAGCTCCAAAGTCGCCCGGAGGCCCGGCGCATTGTCCGAGAGGACGAGGCGGCCGCCGTGCAGTTTGGCGCAGGCCGCGACCAGCGCCAGACCGAGCCCGCTTCCCGGGGTCGTCCGGGCGGTCTCGAGCCGCACGAAGCGCTCCTGGACCCGGCCGAGGTGCTCGGCCGGCACGCCGGGGCCGTCGTCGGCCAGGATGATGTCGACCCTCCCCGGCGCGCGCTCGACGACCTCGGCGCGGACCGACGCGCCGTCGCCGGCGTGGATCACCGCGTTGTGCAGCAGGTTGCCGACCGCCTGGCGCAGCAGCGCCGCATGCGCCCGCAGCAGCACCGGCACGGCGGGCGCCTCGGCCGATAGCGTCTGCCCCGCGTCCTCGGCGAGGGGGCCGAACAGCTCGACCATGCTGACCACGAGGCCCGCCACGTCTATGCGGCTCATGTTGTCCTGCGACAGCCCGGTCTCGGCCTGGGCGATGTCGAGGAGCGCGTTCAGCGTGGCCAGGGCAGCGGCCGCCTCGGCCTGGGCCGTGTCGAGCGCCTGCAGCCGCTCGGACTCCGGCGCCTGGGGATCGCCCGCCCGCGCCAGCGCCCCGGTCATCCGCGTGAGCGGCGAGCGCAGGTCGTGGGCGATGGAGTCGGTCACTGTCCGCATGCCGGTCATCAGCGCCTCAATGCGCTCCAGCATATGGTTCACCGCTGCGCCCAGGTCGTCGAAGACGTCGCCGCGGGGATGGGCGGGCGCCCGGGCCGAGAGGTCGCCGGCGGCGATGCGCCCGGCGGTGTCGGCGATGTCGCGGGTGCGGCGGAGCAGGACAGCATTCAGCGCGAAACCGCCCGCCGCCGCTCCCAGCGCAGCCACCAGCATGGCCAGCGCCGATCCTCTGGAGATGGCGGCGCGCAGGGCGTTCCGGGCCTGGAGATCTTCGGCGACGATCAGGACCTCGCCGCCGGGCAGGGGGCGCGACAGGACCCGCCACTGCCGGCGCGGCGAGGCGTCGGGCTCGGCGACGGTGCGCCAGCCGGCGTCGGGCGCGTCGAGCGAACTGACCACGTCGGCGCCGGCCAGCATCCGGCCGCCGCGGTCCTCCAGCGCGTAGTGGAAGCCGTCGGCGGCGCCGATGCGGGCGTGGCGGTTGAGCGCCGAGGCGAGGGCGGGCAGGCCCTCCTCGCGGGCGAAGGCGGTGAAGTAGTCGGCGGCCGCGGTCGCCGTCGCGGCCTGCTGGCGGGCGATGGCGCGTTCGCCGAGCCGGTCGACGACGAGCAGGCCGGCCAGGACGGCGAGCAGCGTTGCCAGCGAGCCCGCGGCGGCCCAGATCCAGGGGCGGATCCGCATGCTCAGGGCCGTTCTGAGAGACGGTAGCCCGAGCCGCGGACTGTGTGCAGCAACGGCGGGTCGAACCCTTCGTCGATCTTCTTCCGCAGGCGACTGATGTGGGTGTCGATCAGGCTGGTGTGGGGATCGAACCGGTAGTCCCAGAGATCCTCCAGCATCATGGTGCGGGTCACCACGCGGTCCTTGTGGCGCAGGAGGTGCTCCAGCAGCTTGAACTCGCGCGGCAGCAGGTCCAGCCGCCGGCCGGCCCGCACGACGCGGCGGGACAGCAGATCCATGGTGAGGTCCCCGCAGCTGAGCGAGGTGGTCTCCTGGCGCGTCGCCGGACGGCGGAGCATCGCCGAGACGCGGGCCGACAGCTCGGAGAAGGCGAAGGGCTTGGCCAGATAGTCGTCGCCGCCGGCGTTCAGACCGCGGACCCGTTCGTCGAGCTGCCCCAGGGCGGAGAGGATCAGCAGCGGCGTCTGCACGCCGGCGGCCCGTAGCGCCTTGACGACCGAAAGCCCGTCCAGCCCCGGCAGCATGCGGTCGAGGATCAGGGCGTCGAAGTCGGCGGAACTGGCGAGGTAGAGGGCGTCGCGCCCGTCGGCGGCGTGCTCGACGGTGTAGCCCTCCTGGCGGAGGCCGTTCAGCAGGGTCTCGGCGGTTTCGGCGTCGTCTTCGACGACCAGGATCTTCGCGCCCATGGGCGTCTCCGGGGTGCGGCGCAGCCTCAGATCGCCCTGCGCCCGGATCGGGACAAAAAAGCGGCGGGCGTCCCGGCTGGGGGAGTGGGGACGCCCGCCGCGCCCCCTCCGGCCACGGAGCTCGTTTGGCGTAAGCGGCGGCCGGATCGGAGGGCGGAGCCTTGGGGTGGGGAGATCAGGCCTTGGTGCAGGCGGCCATGAAGGCCTTGCGGGTCTGGGTGTGGGTCTTCTCGGCCTTCCACTGGGCGGCGCAGGCCTTGGCCTTGTCCGAGGTGGCGGAGGCGGCGCTCTGGGCCGGCTTGGCCGCCGGCTTGGTCGCGGCCATGGCGCTGGCGCCGCCCGCCAGCGAGAGCAGGATGGCCGACGAGATCAGGATCTTCCGCATGTTGGATCGTTCTCCTTGGGTGGCCGCCGTGCGGCGGATGACCCAAGCTCCCATGCGCGCCTCGCGCCGACCTGAAGCGCGCCTCGCAAATTTGTAAGGTTGGGGCCGAGCCCCCAGCTAAGTTGGACTTCGGAGGACGTCGCCATGGCCGCCAAGCGCGGGATCACGCTGTACCACTCGCCGGCCAGCCGGGCGTTCACCGCCTACTGGATGCTGGAGGAGATCGGCGTGGCGTTCGACGTGCGGACCGTGGACATCGCGGGGGGCGAGCAGAAGCGACCGGAGTTCCTGAAGCTTAACCCCGCGGGCAAGGTGCCCGTGCTGACCGACGGCGAGGTGGTGGTCAGCGAGAACCCGGCCATCGCGATCTACCTGGCCGACCGGTACAGCTACGGGGCCCTCGCGCCGCGGATCGAGGACGCCGACCGGGGCGCGTACCTGAAGTGGATGGTCTATGCGACCGCGGTGGTGGACCCGGTCGCCTACCTGCACGAGCAGAAGATCGACCTGCCGGGCTTCGGGCCCGGGTTCGGTGGCTACGACGACATGGTGGGGGTGCTGACCGCGACCCTGAAGGGCCGCGACTACCTGCTGGGCGACCGGTTCTCGGCAGCCGACGTGGTGCTGGGCGGGACGATCTCGCGGCTGCTGTACCTGAGGGTCCTGCCCGACGCGCCCGAACTCGTGGACTACAACGCCCGGCTCACCCGCCGCGAGGCCTATCATCGGGCCGCCGACGCCACTTGGCCGGCGCACCTCTATCCCAGCTTCTCGACCGCGCCCGCCTGAGGCTCAGCTCTCGCTGACGAGCGCGCCGGCCAGCTCTTCCGGACTCGGATGCTCGAAGACGCCTTCGGCGAAGTCGAACATGGCGGGCGAGACCTCGATGGCGAAGTTGTCGCCCTTGACCACGTTGCGCTCGGCCACGCGGGCGCGGCGCACCTCTACGTCGGCGGTGACGAAGTGGAATTGCAGCGGCAACTCGGCGGCGGCTGCGATCTCACGCACCCGGGCCCGGTCGCTGCGACGCAGGAGGCCGATGTCGAGGATCACGGGCGTTCCGGTCGCGAGCACGCCGGCCGCCGTCGACCAGATCTGCGCCTCGCAGCGCTGCACCCGTTCGATCATCCAGTCGTACTCGATGGGATCGGGCATATCGGCCGCGAACAGCCGGGCCATCCATTCGTCGAGAACGAAGGCGACCGCCTTCTCGCGGCGCGCAAAGTCGTGAGCGTAAGTCGTCTTGCCGGCGCCTGAGGGGCCGAAGATCACGTGCAGCATGGCGGTCATGGGGGCCGTCTAGAGGAACGGCGGCCCCCCGTCGACCACGGAACGCACCGCGGTCAGCGGACCGAGAGACCCCCGTCGATGACCAGCTCGGCGCCCGTGACATACCGGCTTTCGTCCGACGCCAGCCACAGGATGCCGTTGGCGATGTCCTCCGGCACGCCCTTCACGCCGAGCGGCACGGCCATCTCGGACATGGCGTCGAGGTCCGGCGGGGCGTTCACGCCCGGCTGGCCGCCCAGCACGGTGGTCCAGATCGGCGTCTCGATGATCCCGGGATGGACCGAGTTCACCCGGATGCCGTCCTTGGCGCCGGCGCACTCCATGGCCACCGATTTGGTGAACAGGCGAACGCCGCCCTTGGTGGCGCAGTAGCCGGCCAGGTTCGGCGCGCCCTTCAGGCCCGCCACCGACGAGATGTTGATGATGCTGCCGCCGCGGCCGCCTTCGCGGATCAGCGGAATGCTGTGCTTCACGCCCAGGAACACGCCGTCGAGGTTGACCGCGTTCTGCCGCTTCCAGTCGGCCAGTGTCATCTCCAGCACCGAGCCGCCGAGGCCGATGCCCGCGTTGTTCACAAGGATGTCGAGCCGGCCGTGGCGAGCCTTCACCTGGGCGACCACGTCGATCCAGGCGTCCTCGCTGGTCACGTCATGGTGGATGAACTCGGCCTTGCCGCCGGCCTTCTGGATGCCGGCTGCGACCTCGGCGCCGAGATGGTCCTGGACATCGGTCAGCACGACCGTCGCGCCCTCCGACGCCAGCTTCTCGGCCGCGCTGCGTCCGATGCCGCTTGCCCCGCCGGTGACCAGCGCCACCCTTCCGTTCACCCGACCCGCCATGGCGGCCTCCTCCCTTATCGTTGATAAGTTGGAGTCGTACCGCGGCTTCCCCGGCGGCGCCAATGGGCTTCCCGGAATAGCTCTGCCTTGCCAGCGCCGTCACAGCGTGGCGCAAGGCCCATCGGCGGGGCCGACGCGACCCGCCGCCGACGCCGACGTTCGTCGGGTCGACGGGCTCGGTCCGTTCAGAACCCGCGCCGGCGTCCAGTCGGCGTCCGGCGCGGCGGGCTCGGATGCCTGTCGGGCCGGGGCCCTATTGCATCCACTTGGGCGTCGTCTCGCCCGTGGTCATGATGCCGTAGATCAGGCCGACCGCCAGGATGATGATGGCGGCGACCATGATGATCCCGATCATGCCTTCGAATTTCTCGGCCAGATGTTTCGGCTTGTGATGACGCACTTCGCCGGTGTGCGGCTCGGTATGCATGACTCTTCCTCGCAATCCGTTGTGGAGTTCTGTCGCTCCACGCCAGGCTGCGGCAGACGCCGAGGGCGTCCCCCGGAAGTTCGGCGCTCCGGCGAGGAAAACCGGAGCGGAGACGGGCCGCCGGGGCGCGCCCTTGCCGCCTGTCTCAGTCAGGCGATGCAGCGAGTCTGCGCCCACGAAGAACGGCGGTCAATGGACAAGCGCAGGTGTCGGCGGCGCACCAGCCCTACAATTTCTGCGAGCGTCCGTCAGCGGCGCTGTAGATGTCCGGAAGACCCGGCCAGTCGTTCATGGCGCCGACCACAGGGCGGCCATCGCAGTCGCCGCGAACGAAGCTGCCCAGCCAGACCCGATCATAGATTGGGATCTCGTAGCGGACGAGGGCCCGCAGGCGGCCGGGCAGGATGCGCCCGTCCCTCAAGCGCCATGCCGCGCGGCGTTCGGCGGCGGGCGGGTCGAGGGTCATGTCGGCCAGGGGCGTCTCGACGCCGTCCAGCCTCCAGCCGCCCGTGGCGCCCGGTGGGATCAGGAGGGTGGTCGCCGCGGCGGTCGGGCCCGCGAGCCAGGCGTAGCAGAAGGGCGTCTCGAAGCGGGGCGCCGCCTGGCGCTGTTCGTGGAACTTGGCTGGGCCCTCATGGACGAACCGGCGGCCGGCGATCTCCACCTGAGCGCGGAAGGCGCCGTAGACCTCGTCGCGTCCATCCAGCACCTGGGTCGCCAGGGCGTCCACTGGATAGAACCGCCCCCGGAATCGCCCGCGTACGGAGCCGGGCCCATGCGGCGCGTTCCGGCTGCGGTGGAAGCGCAGGTCCGCGTGGAGCCGGACGTCGGACAGGTCGTGGCCCCGGCCGACACGCGCCAGCCCGGCGTTCAGGGACGCGGCGCCATAGGCGGCCCGCGGCGCGTCCGCCAGCCGCTCGTCCGAGCACGGCAGGTCGTGGCTGGTGAAGGCGTAGAGCTGGCCGTCGACCAGCAGGTGGCACCACAGCCAGGTGAGGCCCTCCGCCGGGAAGCGGCAGAACCGCAGGGTGAGCGCGCTCGAGCCATCGGCGGCCACCGACATGACCATGGCCGATTCCGAATAGGTCCTGCTCCCCCGCACGCGCACGTCCAGCGACGGCGTGGCGAGAGCCGGGCCGGCGGCGAGAGCCGGTACGGCCGCGAGCACGGTGCGGCGGGCGATGGACCGGCCCTCGTCGAGATGTCTCGTCATCCGGGCGAGGCTAGCATCGTCCTGCGGACCGGGAAGGTGCGGCTGGCATAGCCGCGGCGCATGGCGGCCGCTGTCAGGCGGCGACGCCGAAGAGGGCGCCGACTCCCGCGGTCGCAGCCAGAGCGAGAGCGCCCCAGAAGGTCACCCGCACCACGGGCTTCCAGATCCCGGCGCCGCCCGCGCGGCCGCCGACGGCGCCCAGGATCGCCAGGAACACGATCGATGCGGCAGACACAAAAAGGACGATCCCTCCCTCGGGCGCCAGCATCGCCGCCGCCAGTGGCAGGGCCGCGCCCACGGCGAAGGTCAGGGCCGAGGTGATCGCGGCCTGGATCGGTCGGGCCGAGGTGATCTCCGAAATGCCGAGTTCGTCCCGGGCATGGGCGCCCAGGGCGTCCTTGGCCATGAGCTGATCGGCGACCTTCAGCGCCAGCTCGCGCTCCACGCCCCGAGCCACATAGATGCCCGCCAGTTCCTCGCGTTCGAAGGCCGGCTGGGTGGCGAGTTCGCCGCGCTCCCGGGCCAGGTCGGCGTTCTCCGTGTCGGCCTGTGAGCTCACCGAGACGTACTCGCCCGCGGCCATGGAGAAGGCGCCGGCCACCAGGCCCGCCACGCCGGCGAGCAAGACCTCGGACCGGCCTTGCGATGCGGCGGCCACCCCGACCACGAGGCTCGCCGTCGAGACGATGCCGTCGTTGGCGCCCAGGACGGCGGCGCGAAGCCAGCCGATGCGCGCGATCGCGTGTCGTTCCATGTGCCGCGGCGCCATATCCCTGCGTCCCCTGCTCAGCCCGTCGTGTCGCGGGCGCAGTTCAGCCTATCGCAGGCGCCCGCGCCAGCCGCCTTGATCTGGATCGGCATGGACTTCCGGCGCGGCCGGCCTCACATCGGGCCCGAACTTCTGGAGGCGCGCATGGTCCATCTCGACGATTTCATCGACGACGGCGACGAGGGGCCGGACGTGGCCGCCGACTTCGCGGCGCTGAAGGGCTGCCTGAAGGCGCTGGCCGACGCGATCGCCAGCACGAACCTGGCGGTGATCGTCGGGGCCCAGGGCGACGTGGCGGCGGCCACCCAGCGCGTGCAGGCCTCCGTCGGCGCCCTGAAGCGCTTCCACGAGGCGATGAAGGTTCTGGAGGCCGGGACCGAGGACGAGCCCGACGCTCCAGACGAAGAGTAACGTCTACGCGTAGCTCTGGAGCGGCCGCACCTCGAGCGGGGCGGTCGCCGTGGCGGCGATGGCGCGGGCGGCGGCCACGGCGGCCGGCGCCGTCGTGAAGTAGGGGATCTTGCCCATCAGGGCCGTCCGCCGGATCTCGAAGCTGTCCAGCAGCGACTGCTTGCCTTCGGTGGTGTTGAAGACCAGCTGGACCTCACCGTTCTTCATGGCGTCCACGATGTGCGGACGACCCTCCAGCACCTTCTTGACGACCTCGACCTTCAGGCCCTGTTCGGCGAGGTAGGCCGCGGTGCCCGAGGTGGCGAGGACCCGGAAGCCCTGGCCCAGGATCAGGCGCACCGCCTCGAGGATGAACGGCTTGTCCGATTCCTTGACCGACACGAAGGCGCATCCGCCGGTCGGAAGGGTTGTGCCGCCGCCGAGCTGGCTCTTGGCGAAGGCGCGGGCGAAGGCGGGGCCGGGGCCCTCGCCCGGACGGATCCAGTCGAGACCCATGACCTCGCCGGTCGAGCGCATTTCGGGACCCAGGATCGTGTCGACCTTCGGGAACTTGGCGAACGGGAAAACCGCCTCCTTCACCGCGATGTGGTCGAAGGGCTTGTCGGTCAGGGCGAAGTCCGAGAGCGGCTTGCCGGCCATCACCTTGGCGGCGATGGCGGCCACCGGCTCGCCGATGGTCTTGGCCACGAAGGGCACCGTGCGGCTGGCGCGCGGGTTCACCTCCAGGACATAGATGCGGGGGCTGGCGCTCTCGGGCTCCTCGATGGCGAACTGCACGTTCATCAGGCCGCGCACGTTCAGCGCCTTGGCCATGGCCACCGTCTGACGCTTCAGCTCGGCGATCGTTTCGTCGCGCAGGGAAAACGGCGGCAGCGAGCAGGCGCTGTCGCCGGAGTGCACGCCGGCTTCCTCGATGTGCTCCATGACGCCGGCCACGAAGACCTCGCCGTTGGCGTCGCAGATGGCGTCCACGTCCACCTCGGTGGCGCGCGAGAGGTACTGGTCGATCAGCACCGGGCTGTCGCCCGACACCTGCACGGCGGTGTTGATGTAGCGCTCAAGCTGTTCGTCGTCGCGGACGATCTCCATGCCGCGGCCGCCCAGGACGTAGGAGGGGCGGATCACGACCGGGTAGCCGACCTTGTGCGCCGCCTCGAAGGCCTCGTCGCGGCTGCGGGCCAGGGCGTTCACCGGCTGGGCGATCTTCAGCTTGTGCAGGAGCTGCTGGAAGCGCTCCCGGTCCTCCGCCAGGTCGATGGCGTCGGGGCTGGTGCCCAGGATCGGGATGCCGGCGTCCTCCAGCGGCTTGGCCAGCTTGAGCGGCGTCTGGCCGCCGAACTGCACGATCACGCCGATCAGCTCGCCGCGGGCGCGCTCGGTCTCGATCAGCTCCAGCACGTCCTCGGCCGTCAGCGGTTCGAAGTAGAGGCGGTCGGAAGTGTCGTAGTCGGTCGAGACGGTCTCGGGATTGCAGTTCACCATGATCGACTCGACCTCGATCTCGTCGAGGGCGAAGGCGGCGTGGCAGCAGCAGTAGTCGAACTCGATCCCCTGGCCGATCCGGTTCGGGCCGCCGCCGAGGATGATGGCCTTCTTCCGGTCCGACGGCTCGCTTTCGCAGTCGGGCGTCTGGCCGAGGGCGCCGGTCTCGTAGGTCGAATACATGTAGGGCGTGTCGGCGCGGAACTCGCCGGCGCAGGTGTCGATACGCTTGAACACCGGGCGGACGCCGAGGGCGCGGCGCTGCTCGCGCACCTCCTTCTCGGTGGTGTGGGTCAGGCGGGCGAGCCGGGCGTCCGAGAAACCCATGGCCTTGAGGCGGCGGAAATCTGCGGCGCTGGTCGGCAGGCCGTTCGCTCGGACCTGCTCCTCGGTCTTCACCAGAGCCTCGATCTGGCGCAGGAACCAGGGCTCATAGCTGCAGGCGCCGTGGATCTCGTCGCAGGTCAGGCCGGCGCGGAAGGCCTGGGCGATGACGCGCAGGCGGTCGGGGGTCGGCGTCGCCAGCGCGCGCAGGACGGCCGCGTGGCCCATCTCGGGATCCTCGCCGCCTTCGATGGCGATCTCGTCCAGGCCGGCAAGGCCGGTCTCCAGGCCGCGCAGGGCCTTCTGCAGGCTTTCCGCGAAGGTGCGGCCGATGGCCATGACCTCGCCCACCGACTTCATCTGAGTGGTGAGGTAGGGCTCGGAGCCTGGGAACTTCTCGAAGGCGAACCGCGGGATCTTGGTGACCACGTAGTCGATCGAGGGCTCGAACGAGGCGGGCGTGGCGCCCGTGATGTCGTTCATCAGCTCGTCGAGGGTGTAGCCGACGGCGAGGCGCGCGGCGACCTTGGCGATCGGGAAGCCGGTGGCCTTGGAGGCCAGCGCCGACGAGCGGCTGACCCGCGGGTTCATCTCGATGACGACCATGCGGCCGTCCTTCGGGTTCACCGCCCACTGGACGTTGGAGCCCCCGGTCTCGACGCCGATCTCGCGCAGGACGTCGATCGAGGCCTTGCGCATCCGCTGGTATTCCTTGTCGGTCAGCGTCAGCGCGGGGGCCACGGTGATGGAGTCGCCGGTGTGCACGCCCATCGGGTCGATGTTCTCGATGGAGCAGACGATGATGCAGTTGTCCGCCTTGTCGCGGACGACCTCCATCTCGTACTCCTTCCAGCCCAGGACGCTCTCCTCGATGAGCACCTCGGTGGTGGGGGACAGGTCGAGGCCGCGCTCGACGATCTCCTTGAACTCCTCGACGTTGTAGGCGATGCCGCCGCCGGTCCCGGCCAGGGTGAACGACGGGCGGATGATCGCCGGCAGGCCGACGAACTCCAGGCCCTCCATGGCCTCTTCCATGGTGTGGGCGGCCTTGGACTTGGGGCTCTCCAGGCCCAGCTTGTCCATGGCGTCGCGGAATTTCTGGCGGTCCTCGGCCTTGTCGATCACCTCGGCCTTGGCGCCGATCATCTCGACGCCGAACTTCTTCAGCACGCCACGCTCCTCGAGGGCGAGGGCGGTGTTCAGCGCCGTCTGGCCGCCCATGGTGGGCAGCAGGGCGTCGGGGCGCTCCTTCTCGATGATCTTCTCGACCATCTCCGGGGTGATCGGCTCGATGTAGGTGGCGTCGGCGACGTTCGGATCGGTCATGATCGTCGCCGGGTTCGAGTTCACCAGGATGATCCGGTAGCCCTCGGCCCTCAGCGCCTTGCACGCCTGCACGCCCGAATAGTCGAACTCGCAGGCCTGTCCGATGACGATCGGGCCGGCGCCGATGATGAGGATCGAGGAGATGTCGGTGCGTTTGGGCATAGTCTTCTTGATCCGCGCGAAAGGGCGGCCGCGCCACGAAGCGCGCCGACACCGGACAAACATGCAGGTTAAGGCGCCCCTTTAGAGGTGGAGGCCCCCCCGCGCAAGCTTGCGGCGCGCCAAGTCGCAGGCCGGGATTTGGTTCCGAGAAAATTCGCTTTTGAATCATGCAACTAAGGCGGGCGTCACGTCCTTCTCAAGAAGCGCCCGCCTTGGCGCTGCGATGGAGGTCCCATGAGCCTGCTGGAGAGAATCCCGAGCCTCAGTGACGAGGAAGTCGTGAACCTGCTGGCCAACGCCCGCCGGCTTTCCGAGGGCGGCGATCCCAAGCAGGCGGCGGCTGCAGCCGACTTGTTGCCCGCCCTGGAGGCCGAGGCCGAACGGCGGCAAGAGGCGCGCATGGAGCGGGCCAAGGAGAAGCGCGCGGCGACGCGACGGGCGACCCAGCGCCGGGCTGCCGCCTAGCCCACCCCACCACAGCTTTCCCACGACGCGGCGGTTTGGCAGGCTGTCGGCATGCGCCGATCCTGCCTCAGCCTAGCCGCCGTCTTCGTCCTGGCCCCGCCCGCATTGTCCACGCCTGCGATGGCGCAGTCGCCGCCGCCCGTCGGCGAGCCGGTGAGGATCGACCAGACTCTGACCGGCCAGCCGATCCGCGCGCGGGCCGGGGACCTCAGGATCACGGTCGGGCAGACGCTGATCGCCGCAGGCGCCAGCCTGCCGCCGCACAAGCATCCCTATCCGCGGCTGGTGCAGGTTCTGAGCGGCCGGCTGAAGGTGACCAACCTCGACACCGGCCAGGTTCACGAGCTGACGTCCGGCGAGTGGGTCGTGGATGCGGTCGACCAGTGGCACAGCGCAGAGGCGCTTGGCGGCCAGCCCGTGCGGCTTCTGACCATCGACCAGGCCCCACCGGGCGCGGCGGTCACCATCCTGCGGCGCCCGTAACGCGGGAATGCTTGCGTCTTTTCGCGTGGGAGGGCAGCTTCCGGCGTGACCGTTCGCCGCAGGCGACGCAACCGTAGGGTCCATCTTGGCCAGCGCCGCCACCTCCGCAGACACCCTGAATCCGCTCATGGCCCGCATCGCCGCGGGCGAGCGCGACGCCCTGCGACAATTGTACGACGCGACCTCCGCGAAGCTTTTTGGGGTCTGCCTCCGTATCCTCTCCGACCGCGAGGAGAGTGAGGACGTTTTGCAGGACGTGTACGTCACCATCTGGCGACGCGCAGATCGGTTCGATTCTGGGCGTGCGAGCGTGATGACCTGGTTGTCCACGATTGCGCGTAACCGGGCGATCGACCGCCTCCGGGCGCGTGGACCGATGGCCTATGCCGAGCCCGTCGACGAGCTGGAGATCGCCGACGGCGCCGACAGCGCCGAGACGCTGCTCTCGGCCGCCGACGACCGTAACCGGCTGTCGGCCTGCCTGAGCGAACTGGACGATCGGACCGAGAAGGTCATCAGGACGGCGTTTTTCGAGGGCGTGACTTACGAAGCCTTAGCCAAGCGGATGGATGCTCCGCTCGGCACCGTCAAAAGTTGGATCCGTCGGGGACTGGCGAAGCTGAAGGGATGCCTCCAGTCATGAGCGAAGCCCCTGACCTGACCGAAGACGAAGCCCTCGCCGCCGAGCATGCCCTGGGCGTGCTCAATGCCCGCGAACGCGCCGAGGCCGAGACCCGCATGGCCCGCGACCCGGCGTTCGCCGCCGACGTGGAAGCCTGGCGCGCCCGCCTTGCGCCCATGCTGGAGTCGATCGAGCCGGTTCCGGCGCCGGTCGGCCTGTGGCCGCGCATCGAACGTCTGCTGCCGGCCAACGACAACGGCCAGATCATGAGCCGCCTGCGGTTCTGGCGGAACACGGCCATGGGCGGCTTCGCCCTGGCGGCGGCCAGCCTTGCCGCCGTGGTGGTGCAGGTGAGCCAGCCGCCGCTGACCATCGAACGCCAGGTCCCCGTGGCGCCGCAGGGCCAGCTCCTCAGCGCCAGCATGGTGAGCCAGGAAGGCCGCGCCCAGCCGCTGTTCGTCGCCTCGTACGATCCGGACCGGAAGGCCCTGATCGTCACGTCGCTGCTGCCCGAGCAGTCGGACCGCGACAAGGTGCATGAGCTGTGGCTGATCGCCGGCCAGGACAATCCGAAGTCCCTGGGCCTGGTGGAATCCGGCAAGGCCAAGATCATCGCCTTGCCGACCGAGGTCATGCAGAAGATGGCCGAAGGCGCGGCCCTGGCGGTCTCGGTCGAACCGCCCGGCGGGTCGAAGAACCCCGACGGACCCAGCGGTCCGGTCATCGGCGTCGGCAAGCTGTCGAAGCTCTGAACGGAAAGGCCGGCTGCGACGCCGGCCTTTTTCGTTCCGGGAGCGGAGACGATACAGACAGTACTTACGACATACGTTGCGGTGTTGGCGCCTGATATTGCTTTTAATATCAGCTAGTTATGTCGCATCCGCCAGGCCGGCGACCCAGCCCGGCAGGTCGGAGATGCTGGCCAGTTCGGCGAAGCGGGGGTGGCCGGTGGGCGGGTCGGCGATCTCGTGGGCCCAGGTGATCGGGTAGGGGATGTGCGCGCCCCAGGCCCCGGCCTCGAGGGCGGGCAGGACGTCGGACTTCAGGGAATTGCCGGCCATGACGGCCTCGCCGGCGCCGGTGCCGTAGCGCTCGAACACCCGGGCGTAGGTGGAGGCGTCCTTCTCGCTGACGATCTCCACGGCGGCGAACAGATCGCCGAGGCCCGAGGCGGCCAGCTTCTGCTCCTGGTGCAGCAGGTCGCCCTTGGTGATGAGCACAAGGCGGTAGCCTGCCTCCGAGAGGTCGGCGAGCGCCTGGTCGACGCCCGGCAGCGGCTCGACGGGTTCGGACAGCATCTCCCGGCCGGCGGCCAGGATGTCGGCGATCAGGCGGCCGGGCGGAGAGCCGCCGGTCAGCTCCATCGCCGTCTCGATCATCGACAGGGTGAAGCCCTTCACCCCGTAGCCGTAGAGCCGCAGGTTCCGCCGCTCCACCTCGGCCAGCCTGGCGTTGGTGGTGTCGTGGTCGGCATAGGCGGAGAGCATCTCCCGCAGACGGTCCTGCGTCAGGCGGAAGATGGTCTCGTTGTGCCAGAGCGTGTCGTCGGCATCGAGGCCGACCGTGGTGATGCGCATGGCCGCTCCATACGGCCGCGCCCGCCGGTTGTGCAATCGCGGGCCGCGACTGCACGCGGAAAGGGCGCCGGACGGTCATTTCCGGGGCGGCGGCCGGGCGTTCACGTCTCGCTTAGAGCCGCGATCGCAGGCTTCAGGCTCGTGCGATTCGGAGGCGGGGTATGGGTTTGGGGCGGTTCGGCGCGTGGGCGGCGCGGCGGCTGGGCGGGCGCGCCCTGGCCGAAGCGCGCGCGCAGGCCGCCAAGGCCGAGGCGCGCCTGCGCGACGTGATCGACGCCATCCCCGAGGGGGTGGTCGTCCTGGACGGCGAGGGGCGCTACATCCTGTGGAACCGCCGCTACGCCGAGATCTACCATCGGTCGGCGGACCTCTTCCGGCCCGGCGCGCGGCTGCTGGACACCCTTCGCGAGGGCGTGCGCCGCGGGGACTATCCCGACGCCATCGGCCGGGAGGAGGCCTGGCTGGCCGCCCGCGAGGCCAAGCTGGCCGAGGCCACCGGGGACCGCCACGAGCAGCAGGTGGCCGACGGCCGCTGGCTGATGATCGAGGAGCGGCGCACCTCGGAGGGCGGCGTGATCGGCCTGCGCGTGGACATCACCGAGATGAAGCGCCAGGCCGAGGCGCTCGAGCAGGCCCTGGCCCACGCCGAGGCGGCGCACCGGGCCAAGGCGGAGTTCCTGGCGGACATGAGCCACGAGCTGCGGACGCCCCTGAACGGTGTGGCAGGCCTGGCCCAGGCCCTGGACGCCACGGACCTTTGTCCCGCGCAGCGGGCGCTGGTGGCGGATATCCGCGCTGCGGCGCGCCAGCTCGATCGGCTGGTCAACGGCCTGCTGGACTACGGGGACGCCGACCTGGCGCCCGACGAGCGGCCGCACGCCGGACCGGACCGGCCGTTGCGCGTGCTCGCGGCGGACGACAATCCCACCAACCGCAAGGTCATCGCGCTGATGCTCGAGGCCGCCGGGATGCAGGTGACGACGGTGGAGAACGGCTTCGAGGCGGTGGAAGCCTGGAGAGGCGGCGGCTTCGACGTGGTGCTGATGGACCTCAGGATGCCGGTGGTCGATGGGCTGGCGGCGATCCGCGCCATCCGGACCGAGGAGGTCCGGGCAGGGCGCGCACGGACCCCGACGATCGTGCTGTCGGCCAACACCTCGCCCCAGGACCGCCAGGCCAGCGCCGCGGCGGGCGCCGACGGACACATCGCCAAGCCGATCCGGGTGGAGGCGCTGTTCGCCGCGCTGGAGCAGGCGCTGCCGGCCCAGGCGGCCTGAGCTCAGACCGAGCAGGCCGGGTGCGGCTTCACCACCCGCTCGGTCGAGGCGGGGAACCTGGCGAGCGCCGCGGCCGGGCGGATCGGCCGCTCCACGAGATTGCCGCCGCAGTTGGGGCAGCGCCCGCCGAGACGGGTCTCGGCGCACGCGGCGCAGAAGGTGCATTCGAAGCTGCAGATCCGCGCCTCGGCGCTGTCGGGCGGCAGGTCCCGGTCGCAGCATTCGCAATTGGGTCGAAGGGTCAGCATGGCGCGATCCTGCCGCAGGACCGCTGTGGCAGGAATGCCAAGTTTCCCTCGTTTCCTGCCGCTATTCCCCGAAGCCTTCGCCCGGTTCGACGGGGGCGAGGCGCAGCAGGCGCGAGTCGGCGACGCCGGCGGTGCGGTGCTGGACGAGGCCGCGGTACTCGGGATCGCGCACCATGGCGATGAAGGCGTCCGAGTTCGGATACTCGGCGATGAAGGCGAGGTCCCAGGCCTCGGCCGCCGGGCCGGTGACCATGACCTGCGGCTTGCCGGCCCAGATCTGCCGCCCGCCGAGGCGCTTGAAGATATGGGCCGTGGTGCGGCCGTAGGCGCGGTAGGCGTCGAGGCCCGAGAGGTCCTTGCCGTGATCGGGGTGGCCCGCCGGGTACTCGGCCTTGGGCTTCAGCCGGATCAGGTTGAGCATCTGGATCGGCTCGTCGCGCGGCAGGGACTTGAAGACCTCCCAGGCCTGGCGGTCGGGGTCGATGTAGCTTTCGGCCATGTGAGAGTCCTCAGGTCGCGGGGCGCAACGCGGCCTTACCATGACGCACGGCGATGGTCTGCGGGCTTGGCCGGGGCGAGGGCGCGCGGGGCAGGGTGAAATAGAAGGCGGCCCCTCCGCCGGCGGCGCGCTGGGCCCAGATCCGCCCGCCATGAGCCTCGACGATCGCCCTGGAGATGGAGAGGCCGACGCCCATGCCTTGCGGCTTATCGGTGACGAACGGCTCAAACAGCCGGTCGGCCAACTCGCGCGGGATGCCGGCGCCGCTGTCGATCACATGGATGCGGACGTGGTGCTCGCCCTCCGGCGCAGCCCCGATCCGCAGCTCGCGCCAGGAGGCGTCGGCCATCGCCTCGAAGGCGTTGCGGAGCAGGTTGAGCACCACCTGCTGCACCTGCACCCGGTCGGCGAGGACCAGTTCGGCGGCAGGGTCGAACTCATAGCGCAGGATCACGCTTTCCTTGGCCACGTCGGCCATGGCCACGTCGATGATCTCGGCGAAGAGGTCGGGCAGGGCCTCGGGCCCGGTGGCCAGTTCGCCCTGACCGGCGCCCTGCCGAATGCGGGCGACGATGCGCGCGGCGCGGTCGGCCTGGTCGGTCACCCGGGCGAGCAGGTCGGCGAGGTCCGCTCCGCCTTCGGGAGCGAGGCGGTGGGCGGCGGCCGCGTAGTTGGAGATCGCCGCGAGCGGCTGGCTGAGCTCGTGCGCGAGGGTGGCGGCCATTTCTCCCATGGCGTTGAGGCGCGCCGCTCGCGCGACCTGCAGCGGGCTGCCCACGCGCGTGGCGGGCGGCTCAGGCGAGGCCGCGGGATGGGGATCCAGCCGCTCCGCGGCCGATTGTGACAGGCGGGCCAAAGCTTCCAGCCCGCGCGCCAGGATGACGCCTGGAACCCTGGCGGCCGCGGCGGCCCAGTCCGTGGTGCTCGTCGCCGTACGCTTCACATCAGGCGCTCACTGCCCCTACTGCGACGACGGTACAATTAGAAATAGAAACTGCAATATAATTCCTACCAAGGCGGGCGCTGTCCCGAAGTCGCATTGACCCGGCTCCGCCGACTCACTAGGTACGCGGCCGTTTGCCCGGAACGTGTCGAGGGAACCGGTCCCGCGTCCGCCCGATGACGACCCTAAAAGGAGCCCTCCATGAGCCGTGACCTTCTGCCTGGCGTCACCGGCGTTCTGGTGCTGGCTGACGGGACCGTCCTGCAGGGCGTGGGCGTCGGCGCGGTCGGCGATGCGGTCGGCGAGGTGTGCTTCAACACCGCCATGACCGGCTATCAGGAGATCCTGACCGACCCGTCGTACATGGCGCAGATCGTCGCCTTCACCTTCCCGCACGTGGGCAACGTGGGCACGAACGTCGAGGACATCGAGCAGATGTCGGGATCGGCCGAGACGGCGGCCCGCGGCGCGATCTTCCGCGACGTGCCGACCCGGCCGGCCAACTGGCGGGCCGACGCCGACCTCGAGACCTGGATGACCCGGCGCGGCGTGATCGGCCTGGCCGGCGTGGACACCCGCGCCCTGACCCGGCGCATCCGCGAGCAGGGGATGCCGCATGCGGTCATCGCCCACAATCCGGACGGCCAGTTCGACCTGGACGCCCTGCAGGCCAAGGCGCGCGCCTGGAACGGCCTCGTCGGCCTGGACCTCGCCAAGGACGCCTCCTGCCTGCAGCCCTTCACCTACGACGAGGGCCTGTGGGACTGGAACGGCGGCTACGCCAAGGCCGGCGACAAGCCGAAGTACGAGGTCGTGGTCGTGGACTACGGCGTCAAGCGCAACATCCTGCGGGGCCTGGTCTCGGTGGGCGCGCGGGTGACGGTGGTGCCGGCCAAGACGACCGCCGAGGAGATCCTGGCGCGCAACCCCGACGGCGTGCTGCTGTCGAACGGCCCGGGCGACCCGGCCGCAACGGGCGAGTACGCGGTTCCGGAAATCCGCAAGCTGGTGGAGAGCGGCAAGCCGGTGTTCGGCATCTGCCTCGGCCACCAGATGCTGTCGCTGGCGCTGGGCGCGAAGACCGTGAAGATGGAGCAGGGCCACCACGGGGCGAACCACCCGGTGAAGGACCTGACGACCGGCAAGGTCGAGATCGTGTCGATGAACCACGGCTTCACCGTGGACCGCGACAGCCTGCCCGAGCCGGTGGTGGAGACCCACGTGTCCCTGTTCGACGGCACCAACGCCGGCCTGGCGCTGAAGGACCGGCCGGTCTTCTCGGTCCAGCACCACCCCGAGGCCTCGCCGGGCCCGACGGACAGCCTCTACCTCTTCGAACGCTTCGCCGGCCTGATGGACCAGGCGAAGGCCTGAAGGCCCGCTGCGCGGGAACCACAGAAGGCGCAGAAAGCACGGAAGGGGCTCAGAGCGCGAAGCGCTCGATCTCGACCTGCGGTCCTGCGCCGAAATTGGCGAGAAGTCCGAGTCTGAGGTCGGTCGCGCGCAGGTAGTTCAGGATCTGCGCCCGATGCTCGGGCGCGATGGCCTGAACAGCCTTCAGCTCCAGTATGATGCGATCAAAGCAGACGAAATCCGCCACATAGGACTGCCGCAACAGGCAGCCCTCATATCGAAGCGCCAGCGGCTTTGAGGCCGCGAAGGGGATTTCCCGCCGGGTGAATTCGATCGCCAGGCATTCCTGATAGACGGCTTCAAGAAAGCCGGGACCCATGGTGCGGTGAACGTGGAAGATCGCTCCCCGCAGCTGGAACGTCTCGTCCTTGTAGAGGAACGGTTCTGTTGTCCCCGAGCCCATGATCGCCACCCAAGCCGAAATAGAACAATACATGAACAATGCGCGCTGTCGAGGGCGATAATTTCTGTGTTTTCCGTGGTCTAGTAGAATTTTGCGGTGATCGTGTCACAGCCGCGCCGGTTGCCGCGTCCTGGGTTTCGAATGGTTCGGGAGCAGGTGATGCGGAATTGGCCGGTTGCCGCGTCCTGGGTTTCGAATGGTTCGGGAGCAGGTGATGCGGAATTGGGAGCGGTGGGTTTCGGGGGGGCTGGGGGCGGGGTTCCTGGCGAACGGCCTGGTCATGCTGGCGGCGCCGCTAGGCTGGTACGACGCCGTGCCGGGCGTGCCGGCGACGGGGCCGTTCAACCCGCACTTCGTGCGCGACATCGGGGCGATCTACGTCATGTGCGCCGGGGCGCTGGGGTGGTTCGCCTGGCGGCCGGCGCAGGGCTGGCCGGCGCTGAGCGCCGCGGCGGCGTGGCTGACGATGCACGCGGCGATCCACGTCTATGACGCCACCTGCGGGGCCGACCCGCTGGCCGACATCCGCCAGGACCTGATCGGCGTCTACGTCTTCGCGGCCATCCCGCTGGCGCTGGCCCTTCTCCGCAAACCGAAAGGAGCCTGACCATGATCAGGATGATGCTCGCCCGCTGGATCGACGGGTTCGAGAAGAGCTTCGGCTATGACGCCAGCTACATGCGCCACGTGCTGCGCGTGAGCCCGGCCAGCCTCGTGAAGTTCATGCTGGGAACGCGGGCGGCGGACGTGAAGGCCGCCCCGCACGAGGCCCTCATCGCGGCCGGGCTGGTGGGTACGCTGTCGGAGGACTGCGGGCCGTGCACCCAGGTCTCGGTGGACATCGCCACGGCCAACGGGGTGGATCCGAAGGTGCTCCGCGCCATCCTGGCCGGGGACGAGGCGGCGATGGGCGAGGCGGCGGCCCTGGCTTACCGCTTCGCCAAGGCCAGCCTGGCCCGCGACATGGAGGCGTGCGATCCGCTGCGCGACGAGATCGTCCGCCGCTGGGGCGACAAGGCGCTGGTGGCCATCGGCCTGGCCCTGGTGGGGGCGCGGATGTACCCAACGCTGAAATACGCCCTGGGCTACGGCAAGGCCTGCTCGAAGGTGACCGTGGCCGGCGAGGCGGTGGCGCCGCACATGGCTCCGGCGGCGCTGGCGGCGTAGGGTGGCGGCCATGGACCCAGGCCTGACCGACGCCTTCGAGGCCAACCGGGGCCGGCTGAAGCGGCTGGCCTACCGGATGCTGGGGTCGGTCTCCGAGGCCGAGGACGCGGTGCAGGACGCCTGGATCCGCTGGCGGCGGGCCCCGGCCGACGTCGCCGATCCGGCGGCCTGGCTGGTCCGGGCGACGACGCGCCTCTGCCTCGACCGGCTGCGCGCGGCGAAGGTGGAGCGCGAGGCCTACAAGGGGCCCTGGCTGCCCGAGCCGCTGATCGAGCCCCTGACGGAGGACCCCGTCGAGAAGGCGGAGGAGGTCTCGGTGGCGTTCCTGCTGGCGCTGGAGCGCCTGTCGCCGCTGGAGCGGGCCGTGTTCCTGCTGCACGACGTGTTCGACCAGGACTACGCCGAGGTCGCGCAGACCCTGGAGCGCAGCGAAGCGGCGGTGCGCCAGCTCGCCAGCCGGGCGCGGGAGCATGTTCGCGAGGCGCGGCCGCGGTTCACGCCAGCTCGCCAGCCGGGCGCGGGAGCATGTTCGCGAGGCGCGGCCGCGGTTCACGGTGGATCGGGACCGTGCGCTGCAGCTTGCGGGCGCCTTCATGGCCGCGGCGGCGCGCGCCGACATGAGCGGCCTGACGGACCTGCTGGCGCGGGATGCGATCATGGTCACCGATGGCGGTGGCAAGCGGAAGGCGGCCCTGCGCGTGCTGGTCGGCCGGGATGACATCCTCGACCTGCTCCAGGGACTGCACTGGCGCCATGCGCTTCCCACGCTGGAGCGCCTTGTCCCGGCGCGGATCAATGGGCTGATGGGCTTCGTCATCCACTATGACGACGGTCCGGCCACGATGGCGTTCGAGATGGACGGCGAGGGCAGGATCGCCGCCATCTATCAGGTGAGAAATCCCGAGAAGCTGCGCCACGTGGAATGACGGGCTGAAGCCGACGATCTGGCGCTTCAAGCAGCGACGACCACGGAAGGACGCAGAAGACACAGAAGGCGGGCGCCTTTCCCGTAGCGCCATCTGCGCCTTCCGTGGTTTTCGGATGGAGCGGGCCGCATTCGCGGCGTGCGGCCGAGTCTGACGTGCCGAGAATCCATCCACAGTGTGGAGGGGTTGTTCACGTAATTCACAGGCTCGTGCCGTGGTGTCGATGAGCGGCCCCGACGCAGGTGCGGAGTCTGATGGTCGGGCGGTTCGACGAGCGGTTCCTGGAGGAGATCAAGTCGCGGCTTCGGCCGTCCGACGTGATCGGCCGCACCGTGAAGCTGCGCAAGCAGGGCCGCGAGTACGTCGGCCTGTCGCCCTTCAACAAGGAGAAGACCCCCTCGTTCTACGTGAACGACGAGAAGGGGCAGTTCTTCGACTTTTCGTCCGGCAAGACCGGCGACCTCATCACCTTCCTGCAGGAGACCGAGCGGCTGAGCTTCGCCGAGGCGGTGGAGCGGCTGGCGGCGGAGGCGGGGGTGCCGCTGCCGGCGGTCGACCCGCGCGGCGCCGAACAGGAGAAGAAGCGCCAGGGCCTCGCCGACTGGCTGGAGCTGGCCGCCCAGTGGTTCGAGGCCGAGCTGCGCCGCCCGCCGGGGCGCGAGGCGCGGGCCTATCTGGAGCGGCGCGGCCTGCCGGAAGGCGAGTGGGGGCGGTTCCGGCTGGGGTTCTCGCCCTCGGGGCGGACAGCCCTGAAGGACTACCTGGTCACCAAGGGCGCGCGGCCGGCCGAACTGGTCGAGGCCGGCCTGCTGATCGCGCCGGAGGACGGCGGGGCGCCCTACGACCGCTTCCGCGACCGGATCATCTTCCCGATCCTGGACGCCCGGGGCCGGGTGGTCTCGTTCGGCGGCCGGGCGATGGATCCGCAGGCGCGGGCCAAGTACCTGAACGGCCCCGAGACGCCGGTCTTCCACAAGGGCCACCAGCTCTACGGCCTGTCGGAGGCGCGCAAGATCCTGGCGGCGGCCAAGGCGGACGAGGACCCGCCGCTGGTGGTGGTGGAAGGCTACATGGACGTCATCGCCTGCCACCGGGCGGGCGTGGCGGCGGTGGCCGCCATGGGCACGGCGCTGGGCGAGGACCAGATGGAGGTGCTGTGGCGCCACCACCCGGAGCCGACGCTGTGCTTCGACGGCGACCGGGCCGGCCGGCAGGCGGCGTCGCGGGCGATCGACCGGGCGCTGCCGCTGCTGAAGGCCGGGCGCAGCTTCCGCTTCGCCATCGTCGAGGGCGGCAAGGACCCTGACGACGTGCTGCGCGAGCAGGGGGCGGCGGCGCTGAAGGCGCAGCTTTCGAAGACCACGCCCTTCGCCGAGGCGCTGTTTGTCCGCGAGCGCGACGAGGCAGAGCCGCTGGACACGCCCGAGCGGAAGACGGCGCTGAAGGTGCGGCTGCGCAAGCTGGCGGCCTCGATCCCCGACGCGGACCTCGCGGGCGCCTACAAGGAGGACCTGCTGGCCCGCTACGAGGCCCTGTGGCCGACGCGGGAGCCGGTCTACACGGTGGGCGCGGCGGCGCGGGAGATGTCGCGCGCCGGCTGGGACAAGCGCCGGCGGGCCGCGCCGTCGGGCGCCATCGCCGAGACCAAGCAGGCCACCGAACGGCTGCGGGCCGCGCCGCGGGCCCTGTCGGCGGCCCTGGCCATAGCGGCGGTGAAGGACCCGGCCGTACTGGACGATTCCATCGAGCTGGTGGGCTCGCGCGGGTTCGGCGACGAGAAGCTGGACCGGCTGGCGCACGAGCTGGTGCGGCTGCGCTACGAGGCCGACCACCTGGAGATGGAGGCCATGCAGCGACGGCTGACAGCCAGCGGGATCACCCCGGACGACCTGGCGCGCGTGGAGCGCGAGGCGGCGCGGGCCGGCGTGGCGGCGCCGTTCCTGAAGGAGAGCGGGGAGCGGGCGCGCGAGCTGTGGCGACAGGCCTTCGACCTGCTCATGCAGCTGGAGAGCCTGGAGCGGGCGGTGGAGTCGGCGGCGCGGGACCTCTCCCGCGACCAGGACGCCAGCACCCTCATCAGCCTGAAGGCCGAGCGCGATCACCTGCGGCGGCTGATCAACAGCGACTGGGCCCACGGCGGGGAGGACGCCCGCCCGGTCCTGCCGCATTGAGCCGCGACGGATTGATCCAATTCGCCCGTTTGTGAGTTACCGCGCCTGCGGGACCCCGGGTCGAGGAGTTTGGTTTGCATAGTCGTGAGTTGGGCAGGGGCCTCAGTATCGGGCTCGCGGCGCTGGTGCTGGGCGCGGGCGCGGCGCAGGCGCAGACGGGCGCGCAGGCCGTGGATCCCGACGCCGAATACGAGGTCGACGAACTGGTCATCGAGGCCGCCGCGCAGCCGCGGGGCTCGGTGATCGGCGACATCCCGCCCGAGATCACCCTGGGGCCGCGCGAGATCCGCAGCCTGGGGGTCAGCTCGGTGGCCGAGATGCTGGCCGCCCTGGAGCCGCAGCTGGCCAGCGGCCGGGGCCGGGGCGGCGGGCGGCCGGTCACGCTGGTGAACGGCGGCCGGGTGTCGAGCTTCGCCGAGATCCGCGACCTGCCGCCCGAGGCCATCGTGCGGGTGGAGATCCTGCCGGAGGAGGTGGCGCTGCGCTACGGCTACAGCGCCGACCAGCGGGTGGTGAACTTCGTCCTGCGCCGGCGCTTCAACGCCCTGACCACCGAGGCCGGGCTGCGTCTGCCCACCGCGGGCGGGCGGGCCGCGGCGGACGTCGATGCGAACGCGCTCAGGATCCAGCGCGAGACCCGCTTCCAGGCCGACGTGAAGGCCACCCGGGCGACGTCCGTGCTGGAGGCCGAGCGCGACATCGCGGACCGGTCCGGCGAGACCGGCGGCGTCGACCTCAGGCCCTACCGCACCCTCCTGCCGGAGACCTCGAGCCTGGCGCTCAACACCGTGCTCGCCCGGACGCTGGGCGAGGGCGTCTCGATGAGCCTGAACGGAACCCTCGAGAGCACCGAGAGCCGGGGCCTGCTGGGCCTGGGCGGCGCGCGGGGGGCGCTGGAGCGGATCGGGGACGGGCTCAGCGCCCACCTGGGCGGCTCGGCCAACGGCGCCGTCTCGGGCTGGCGCTGGACGGTGACGGCCAACGCCGACGTGGCCCGCAACCGCAGCCTGACCGAGCGCGGGCTCTTCAGCGACGCGCCGCAGGCGCCGGACACGGCGCGGTCCACGGTGACCTCGGCCGACGCCGAGCTGCTGCTGAACGGGACGCTGGCCGAACTGCCCGCCGGACCGGTCTCGGCGGCCTTCACCGTCGGGGCCGACACGCTCAAGTCGGAGAGCCGCTCGGTCCGCGGCGGGGTGCGCCGCGAGGCCGACCTGTCGCGGGACGCGGGCCGGGCGAAGGCCAACATCGACCTGCCCGTGGCGCGGCGCGGCGGCGTGCTGGGCGGGATCGGCGACCTGTCGCTGAACGCGAACCTCGCGGTGGACGAACTTTCCGACTTCGGGACGCTGACGACCTGGGGCGCGGGGGTGAACTGGTCGCCGTTCGAGCCGGTGCGGGTGATCGCCTCGTTCACCGAGGAGGACGGCGCGCCGAGCGTGCAGCAGCTCGGCGATCCCGAGATCGCGACGCCGCTGGTGCGGGTGTTCGACTTCACCCGCGGCGACACCGTGGAGGTGACCCAGATCTCAGGCGGCAACCCGCTGCTGGTCGCCGACAGCCGGCAGGTGGCGAAGCTGGGCCTCACCGTGCGGCCCTGGAAGGAGACGGACCTGGTGATCCGGGCCGACTACAACCGCTCGCGGACGCGGGACCTGATCTCGGCGTTCCCGGCGGCCACGGCCGAGATCGAGGCCGCGTTCCCCGAACGGTTCGTCCGCGGGGCGGACGGGCGGCTGCTGCAGATCGACGTGCGGCCGGTGAACTTCGCAAGGCGCGACCAGGAGGAGGTGCGCTGGGGCTTCAACTACAGCCGGCCGCTCCGCAACACGCGCGCACCGGCAGCCGGGCAGGGCTTCCCGCGGCCGGAGGGCCAGGCGGCCCGTCAAGCGGGCGGGCGGCGCGGCCCGGGGGGCGGCCCCCGCGGCGGCCGGTTCGGCGGCGGCGCGATCCAGTTCGCGGTGTTCCACACCTGGCGGCTGCAGGACGAGATCCTGATCCGCCCCGGCGTGCCGGCGCTGGACCTGCTGGACGGCTCGGCGCTGGGGCAGACCGGTGGCCAGCCCCGGCACCAGGTGGATGTCCAGGGGGGCGTGACCCGCAACGGCCTCGGCGCGCGCCTCAACGCGCGTTGGCAGAGCGGCACCGAGGTCAACGGCGCGGCCTTCGGCGGCCAGGACCTGAGGTTCTCGGACCTGACGACCGTCAACCTGCGGATGTTCGTGGACCTGGGCCAGCAGCCCTTCGCGCGCGGCAACCGCTTCCTGCGCGGCGCCCGCCTCGCCCTGTCGGTCGACAACCTCTTCGACGAGCGGGTCCGGGTGCGCGATGCGGCCGGCGCGACACCGGTGAGCTACCAGCCGGACCTGGTCGACCCGCTGGGCCGCACGGTCCGGGTGAGCTTCCGGAAGATGTTCTTCTGATCCTCGCTCCAGGCGCGAAACGCCGGGTTCGTCGACCACTTTGGGGAGACCCGCCTTGACACCGGACGACTCGCGCGCCATCTGCGGAATGCGGATTTAGCGCACTACGACAGACATCGATGGGCCGTTGCGAGCACGGACGCGCCCCCTTCGCGGATGATGATGTCTCCCTCGATGGGCGGAAATCCCAGCGATCGCGCCGTCCTCCTCGTCTGAGGAGCGTGCGGACGTGATCACGGGACGCGGCGAAGGCGACTTCGTGGCGCGATGTCCCGTGGCGCGTCTGACAGCAGCGGGCGGACGTATCGCTGGCGCACGCACGATCAGTACGGGAACGATTTTGACGGATGGCGGGTCGTATCGTCGCGGCCTCTTAGCCTTTTTCCGTCGACCACCATTTTCGGCCTGCCTCCTGCACGGGGCGGTCGCCGATTTCGGAGATTTAGATGAGCGCAAACACGGCCGAAGCCGAAACTCCCGAAACCACGGGCGGCGATGGTCCGCTGCTCGACCTGACGGATGCGGCGGTCAAGAAGTTCATCAAGCAGGCCAAGACCCGCGGCTACGTCACGATGGACGAGCTGAACAAGGTCCTGCCGTCGGAGGAAGTGACCTCCGAACAGATCGAAGACACCCTCGCCATGCTGAGCGAGATGGGCGTCAACGTCGTCGAATCCGAGGACGACGCCGAGGGCGGTGAAGTCGCGGTGCGTGAAGAGTCGGCGGTGGTCGAGACCACCAAGGAGCCGGCCTACGACCGGACCGACGACCCGGTGCGCATGTACCTGCGCGAGATGGGCTCGGTGGAGCTGCTGTCGCGCGAGGGCGAAATCGCCATCGCCAAGCGCATCGAGGCCGGCCGCGACACGATGATCCGCGGGCTGTGCGAGAGCGCCCTGACCTTCGAAGCCATCATGGTGTGGCGCGAGGAACTGGAGGGCGGCCGCATCCTGCTGCGCGAGGTGATCGACCTCGAGCAGACCTACGGCGGCCAGAACGCCGCGGCGGGCGAGCTGCCGGCGGCGGAAGCGGCCGAGGAAACCGAAGAGGCCGAGGGCGAGGAGAAGCCCGAGGGCGAAGGCGAGAGCGACGACGATTTCGACGACGGCGCCGGCCCGACGATCAGCGCGATGGAGGCCGAACTGCGCGAAGGGGTGATGGCCACCCTCGACGCCATCGCCGCCGAATTCGAAGCCTTCCGCCTGCTGCAGGAGAAGCTGGTCGGCCAAAAGCTGAAGGGCGAGGACCTCTCGGAAAAGGACCGCGCCGCCTACCAGGCCGCGGCCGGCACCATCGTCCAGCACTTGAAGACGCTGAAGCTGAACAACAACCGCATCGAGGCGCTGGTCGAGCAGCTCTATGCGATCAACAAGCGCCTGATGGTCCTGGAAGGCCGCCTGCTGCGCCTGGCCGACAGCTACGGCATCAGCCGGACCGAGTTCCTCAAGGCCTACTTCGGCAACGAGATGCGCCCCGACTGGACCGACATGGTCAAGCAACTGGGCGTGCGCTGGACCAAGTTCGCCGAGAACGACGGCGGCCAGATCGGCGACATCCGCAACGAGATCGCGGCCCTGGCCCAGGAAACGGGCGTTCCGATCGACGACTACCGCCGCATCGTCCAGACGGTGCAGAAGGGCGAGCGCGAGGCGCGTCAGGCGAAGAAGGAAATGGTCGAGGCCAACCTGCGCCTCGTGATCTCCATCGCCAAGAAGTACACGAACCGCGGCCTGCAGTTCCTGGACCTGATCCAGGAGGGCAACATCGGCCTGATGAAGGCGGTGGACAAGTTCGAGTACCGCCGCGGCTACAAGTTCTCCACCTATGCGACCTGGTGGATCCGGCAGGCGATCACCCGCTCGATCGCCGACCAGGCGCGGACCATCCGCATCCCGGTGCACATGATCGAGACGATCAACAAGATCGTCCGCACCAGCCGCCAGA
>JADHED010000208.1_pt1 | contig 80370 bp, 65 predicted proteins | sample 8952041 | NCBI WGS metagenome assembly JADHED01 (sample SAMN16124423, study PRJNA663239) | bioreactor sludge metagenome | isolation source: sludge (control) | place: India:Bengaluru | collected 2018-09-08
ATGTGTTAAGCCTGCCGCCAGCGTTCGTTCTGAGCCAGGATCAAACTCTCAAGTTGACCCTACCGTCTCGGGCTCACGAGGAGGCCCCGAGTACGGGTATTCACTTTAGCAGGTTCATCGTTCACGAAGACCGATGTCCCTTGCGCACGCTGTACGTACTTAAAGGACACGCATGACCGACTTGCCTGCACGAGGCCGCCGCCCACGCATCCCTTCCATCATTCCACAATGTCAAAGAACAAAAATCCCCCGCTGGCGCCGCGTCTCCGCGGCCCCCGCGTGAGGCGTGACTTGTAGGGCGGATCGCCCGCCTCTGTCAAATCCATTTTTCGGGAAAATCTGCGCCGCGACAGGACGGCGATAACGTCTCTCAGCGAGCGCGCCTGTTAACGCCAAGGGGGGCCATTAATCGATTGTTAACCAATGGCGGCGCACCATGCCGGCGGAATCTCTGATCTTCGGGCGCGGTCTGCACGATAGTGTCTCTGCCGGGGGGCAGCGCAACCACGACCAACGACGATCGCAAGCCACGGCTTCGTATGGAGAAGAGTCGAACCCCGGTGCCCAACGCCAGCCTCGCTTGCGCACAGGAACAGAAAAGGCCGTACCATCGGACGTGGGTCGGGCGCCTTGTCCGTGCGTTCGTGGTCGACCAAAGGGGTGGCAGCGCGATAGAGCTCGCGCTGGCAGCGCCGGTACTGCTCCTGATCCTGATCGGCACGATTGAGGCGGCGCACCTCTATCTGGTGCAATCGGAGTTGACCTCGGCCGCCCGGCAGGCGGCCCGCCGGCTTGCTGTTGATGCCATGACCACCGACCAAACCGAGGCGTTCGTGCGCGCGCGCTTGAGCGAAGTGACCCAAGCCGTCGTGACGGTCAGCGTGGCATCCGCCGCTCTACAGCAGAACCAGGCCGATCTCACCGTTCACGTCAGCGTACCCATGCGCGATGTCATGCTGTTCGGGTTCGACTACCTCCTTCCCGCCGGCGGCGATAGCAGCGCAGCAACGGACAGTGCCAAGACCGCCGCGACGACCGAAGCGACGACCCAAACGACAACAGGCGCCGGCCCGACGCTGGTTGCCTCGGCAACAATGATCAAGGAGTAGGGCGATGCGAGGTTGGGCGGTGCCATTCATCTGGGCTTGGTATGGCCTGGCACGCGACGTCCGCGGATCGATGGCGCCCTTGATCGCTTTTGGTGTCATCGTTGGCATCAGCGGTGCCGCCCTCAGCGTCGATCTGGTGCGCGGCAGCGCCCTGCAGCAGTCTCTGCACATGGCTGCCGACGCTGCCGCACTCGCCGCCGCGGCCCGCCTGCCTGATACCTCCGCGGCCACCGATGTGGCGCTCGCGTACGTCGAGAAGAACATGCCGGCCGCCCAGTATGGCCGCGTTCTCGATCCCGCTGATGTCGAGTTCGGCCTGTGGGATCCGAAGACACGCGCCTTCACGCCACAGTCCGGGACTGCCACGGCGGTCCGTGTGACCACCCGCCTCAGCGAGCAGAACGAAAACGCGGTTGGCACCTTCTTTGCCGGCATCCTCGGCCGCAGAAGTATCGACGTTGCCGCCAGCGCCATCGCCGGCCGCGGCGGCGCGCCTTGCGTCATCGCGCTTGATCCGGCGGCAAAGGGATCAACCACGCTAAAAACGAACGCGGCAATCGAAGCCACGGGGTGCGGCGTACAGGTGAACTCGACCACGAACGCGGCACTGAGTATCTCGGGCAGTAGTTCCATTGACGCGAGCGATGTTTGCGTCGGCGGCACTGTGTCGAGAGCGAATTCCGCGACCACAACCCCCGAACCGCGGGAACACTGCCCCGGCCAGGCCGATCCCCTGGCCAACCTGCAGCCACCGAGCTACAGCGGCTGCGATCATGGACTCACGATCCTGAAGGACGTCGTCAAAACCCTTTCGCCCGGCGTCTATTGTTCCGGCATCCAGATCACCGGCACGTCCGACATCACGCTGGCGCCAGGAACGTACGTGTTATTGAACGGCCCGCTGATGGTCGCCAGTACAGCCAAGCTCAGCGGCGAGAACGTCACGATCTATCTCAAGGGCCTGCTCGCGAACATCGACTTTCTTGACGATGCGCAGATTGCGCTGACGGCTCCCACCACCGGTGATATGGCGGGGATATTGTTCTTTCAGGATAGACAGTCGCACAACATCCACTTCTGGGCCGGCGATTCCAGCACGAACCTGCATGGGGTGATTTACGTGCCTGGAAGCAAGCTCTATTCCTCCAACGTCAACCTCATTACCCCCACCCGGGCCTGCGCCGTTCTTATCGCCAATGCGCTCGAGTTCGACAAGGCGAGCGGTATGTCGATCGACTTGACGGACGCGAAGTGCCGTGCCGGCCTGCCCGGACCCTATCAACGCGGCGTGGTCTTGCTGGACTAGAGAAGGGGCGCAGCATTGCACATACGAATGCCCTGGCCCCATGGCCTTTCTTCGCCGGCCACCACGGGCGTCGGAGCGGCCGACGGGCGGACGGGCCGTCCCACCTGTCATACTGCACGGCTGCTGCGGCATGGTCTGCTGGCGGCGCTGCTTCTCTTCGGCGCGACCGCCGCTTTCCAACTCAGCACAATCCTGCAGGATCGCGCCGATGGCATGAGCCGCTATGTCCGTGTCGATGCCTGGGCGGTCGGCCAGCTTGAGTACGAACTGCAGCAGTTCCGCTCCCGCTTGGCACGGCACGTCGCCGGCGATGCACAGGCACCATGGGCGCTCGTGGCAGCGCAGCTGAACACCGTGCAGGCAACGCTGCCATTGCTGCACCGCAGCGAGGACTATGAGCAGTTCCGCCTGTTCGTTGACGTGGACGGTACAGCTACCGACGTCGGCGTCGCACTCGATCGCGTTAACGGCCTGCTCACCGGCCGCACCGGATTGGCCGGCGATCTGGCGACGCTGAGCCAAGTCGAAGCCGCCCTCGCCGCGCCACTCATCCGCCTGCGCCAACTGATGGTCGATGTCGCAACCGTGCGCAGCGATCTGCAGGACGGCGATCTTGCCAACGTCCGCTGGCTGATCGGGGCGAACCGCTGGATGCTGCTGGCGTTCGGCGGCATTACCGCGGTGTTCATCCTCCTGTTGATGAAAGAAGCGCTCGATGCGCGGCGCGCCGAGCGCATCGCCAGCGACAGCGAGCGCAAGAGCCGGCATATCGCCGAGCATGACGGGCTGACCGGCCTGCCAAATCGGATGCTGTTTCACGCCCACCTGCGCGAAGCAATCGCGGGTGCCGCGGCCTCAGGTCACGACGTTTTGTTGCTCACGCTCGATCTCGACGGCTTTAGGGACATAAACGACACCTTCGGCCACGATTTCGGCGATTCCGCGTTGACCGCAGCCGCTGACCGGCTGCGCCAGGCATTGCCGGCGGACGCCTTCCTGGTTCGCCTCGGCGGTGATGAATTTGCGGTCATCCGCACCGGCGGCGGCGCCAGCGAGAGTGAAGACGCACTCGCCAATCATCTTCTTGCCACCTTCCAGCAGCCGCTCGTGTGCGGCGACCGGACGGTTCAGCTCGGCACCAGCATCGGTGCGGCCCGCTTCCCCGTCGACGGCACTGATGCCGAGACGGTGATGCGCGCCGCCGATTTGGCCCTGCACGCGGCGAAGGCGGCGGGACGAGCGTGTTTCCAGCCGTTCCGGATCGGGATGATGACGGAGGTGGAACGGCGTCAGGATATGCAGGAAGACCTGCGCCGCGCGATTGCCGATGGCGAGCTTGAGGTTTTCCTGCAGCCGCAGATCGACCTTGCGAGTGGTGGCTGCATCGGTGCCGAAGCGCTCTTGCGCTGGCGCAATGGCGACAAGGGCTGGATCAGCCCCGGCGTCTTCATCCCGCTCGCCGAGCAGACAGGCCTGATCTTGCCGCTGGGCCGCTTCGTCATGGAGGCCGCGTGCCGGGAGGCGATGCGTTGGGAGGGTGCGGCAGCGCGGGCGACGATCGCGGTCAACGTCTCCCCGGCGCAATTCCTCTATCAGGATATCTACGCCGAGGTGTGCGAGGTGCTGGAGGCCACCGGTCTGCCGTCGCATCGCCTTGAGCTTGAAATCACCGAGGGCCTGCTCATGCGCGACCAGCGCGCAGCGATGGCGGTCCTCAAGCGTCTTGAGGACTTAGGGGTCCAGCTCGCCGTCGACGATTTCGGTACCGGTTACTCAAGCCTCAGCTACCTCAAGCAGTTTCCGGTGCAGAAGCTGAAAGTGGACCAGTCATTCGTGCGCGAAATCGAGGCCAATGCCAGCGACAAGATGATCGTGCGTACGATCGTCACGCTCGCTTCCGGGCTAGGCCTGAGAACGATCGCCGAAGGCATCGAGACGCCGGCGCAGAGCCGGATCCTGGGCGAGCTCGGCTGCGAGGAGGGCCAAGGCTATCTGTTCGCGCGGCCGATGCCGGCTGCGGATTTCCGTTCCTGGACCAGCACTTGGCTGGCGCAGGCCGGAGCGCAGCCGGCGATTCTAGCGCTCGCCGCGGGTTAGGCCCGGCTAGACCTGATCGGCCGCGGTGCCGTTGATCATCAGCCCAGCATCACTTGCCGAAACCGCGACCCGGTCGCCGTCCTTGATCCGGCCCTCCAAGATCAGTTTCGCCAAGGGGTTCTGCAGGCTGCGCTGGATCACCCGCTTCAACGGCCTGGCGCCGTAAACCGGGTCATAACCCGCGATTGCCAGCCACTCCACCGCTGCCCCGTCGATATCGAGGGTGATCTTGCGCTCGGCCACCAGCGCGCGCAGGCGACCAAGCTGGATTTCGACGATCGCCCCCATCTGCTCCGGGAAGAGGCGGTGGAACAGCAAGATCTCGTCCAGGCGGTTGAGGAATTCGGGCCGGAAGGCCTGACGCACGATTGCCATGACATCGGCGCGGACAGCACTCGAATCCTGGCCCTCCGATTGCGTCGCCAAGATCTCGCCACCCAGGTTGGAGGTGAGCACGATCAGCGTGTTGCGGAAATCGACGGTGCGGCCGTGGCCGTCGGTCAGGCGGCCGTCATCAAGCACCTGCAACAGCACGTTGAAGACATCCGGGTGCGCCTTCTCGACCTCGTCGAACAAGATGACCTGATAGGGCCGGCGGCGGACGGCCTCGGTCAAGGCGCCGCCCTCCTCATAGCCGACATAGCCGGGAGGGGCGCCGATCAGCCGCGCGACGGTGTGCTTTTCCATGTACTCCGACATGTCGATGCGAACCATCGCTGCTTCGTCATCGAATAGGAACGCGGCCAAGGCCTTGCACAGCTCCGTCTTGCCGACGCCGGTGGGGCCCAAGAACAGGAAAGAGCCGATCGGCCGGTTCGCATCCTGCAAGCCGGCGCGCGAGCGGCGCACCGCATCCGCGACTGCGACCAGCGCCTCCTCCTGGCCGACAACGCGGGTGCGCAACGCTTCTTCCATGTGAAGGAGCTTGTCGCGCTCGCCTTCCAGCATCTTCTCCACCGGTACGCCGGTCCAGCGCGAGACGACAGTGGCTACATGCTCGGCCGTCACCGCCTCCTCCAGCATGCGGTTCTGGCCGGACTCTTCCGCCTCCTTGAGCCGCTTCTCAAGGACGGGCAAGACCGAGTACTGCAGGCGGCCGGCTTCCTCGTAACGACCCTCGCGCATCGCGCGTTCGACCGCAACGCGGGCCTGGTCGAGCTCCTCCTTGATCTTGGTGGCGCCGGCGAGCGCGTCTTTCTCCCCCTGCCATTGCTTCGTCATGGCATCCGAGCGCGCTTCGAGCTCACCCAGCTCGGTTTGCAGGCGGCCCAGCCGGTCCTTCGCCGCCGGATCGGTCTCCTTTTTCAAAGCCTCGCGCTCGATCTTGAGCTGGACGATGCGGCGGTCGATCTCGTCGATCTCTTCCGGCTTGGAATCGACCTGCATGCGCAGGCGGCTCGCCGCCTCGTCCATCAGGTCGATCGCCTTGTCGGGCAGGAAGCGGTCGGCGATGTAACGGTTGCTCAACGTCGCCGCGGCAACGATCGCGGCATCGGTGATGCGGACGCCGTGGTGCAGCTCGTACTTCTCCTTCAGGCCGCGCAGGATCGAGATCGTGTCCTCGACCGTCGGCTGGGAGACGAACACCGGCTGGAAGCGCCTGGCGAGCGCGGCATCCTTCTCGACGTACTTGCGGTACTCGTTCAAGGTCGTGGCGCCGATGCAGTGCAGCTCACCACGCGCCAAGGCCGGCTTCAGAAGGTTGGAGGCGTCCATCGCACCCTCGGCCGCGCCGGCGCCGACGATCGTATGCATCTCGTCGATGAACAAGATGACCTCGCCGGCCGACGCCATGACCTCCTGCAGCACTGCCTTCAAGCGTTCCTCGAACTCGCCGCGGAACTTGGCGCCTGCCACCAGCGCGCCCAAGTCGAGCACCATCAGCCGCTTGTTCTTCAGTGTCTCGGGCACATCGCCCTTGACGATGCGCTGCGCCAAACCTTCGACAATTGCGGTCTTGCCAACGCCGGCCTCGCCGATCAACACCGGGTTGTTCTTCGTCCGGCGCGACAGAACCTGAATGGTGCGGCGGACCTCCTCGTCGCGACCGATGACGGGATCGAGCTTGCCTTCGGTGGCGGCTGCGGTCAGATCGCGCGCGTATTTTTTCAGCGCATCGTATGTCTCCTCCGCCGTCGCCGTATCCGCCTTGCGGCCCTTGCGCACTTGCTCGATCGCGGCGTTGAGACCCTGCGGCGTGACCCCGGCATCGCCCAGAATGCGCGCGGGCTGGGTGCCGACGGCAAGGGCCAGCGCCAGCAACAAGCGCTCAGCGGTCACGAAGCTGTCGCCCGCCTTGTCGGCAATCTGTTGCGCCTGATCCAAGAGGCGCGCCGTCTCCGGTGCCATATAGACTTGGCCGGCGCCTCCGCCCTCGATACGCGGCAGCTTTGCGAGTTCAGCTTCTGCCCGCTCGCGAACGCGCTCGGCATCACCGCCTGCCGCGCGAATAAGGCCGGCCGCCAAGCCTTCACGATCTTCGATCAGTGCCTGCAGGATATGCACCGGCGTCAGTTGCTGATGGCCGCGCCGAAGTGCCAGGCCTTGTGCTGCCTGCAGAAAACCCTTTGTCCGTTCGCTCAGTTTTTCGAAATCCATGACCGCTGCTTCCTTCAAGAGCCCGATGGTCATCGCGTAAGGCGCAGCCCGATCATGCGGCACCGCGCCCTCGCCTCTCGCTCGTTAATATGTCGTGCTCTGCCGCCTCCGCAATCCGCCCGCGGCGTTCGGCTGCATCTTCGCGTTACCACGGTTGCCGCCGGCCGCAGGAGCGGTTAGACCACTTGCGTCCGCCGGCTCGCGCGGGCGCTTGAACGGATGGTTTTCCAATCGGGTCTTCGATCCATGACGGCCATTCACTCTCGAAAGCCGCGGGCAGCGTCTGCTTGCGATCCCGTGCTGGATCTGCCGTCCCTTGATCTGTTGCCGGCCAACACCGTGCGCGCGGTTCGATGGTGGAGGGCCCGGAGCCAGCATCATCGTGGCGCACCACCGTTGGCGCCATCGCCCGAACTGAACGCTGCCCTGAAACGCCTGCCAACCGGCCGCTGGCGAATCAAGCCGGCAACCGCGGCTGCGCTTGCGGCACTGGTCGAGGCGATCCGGCCGCAGCGCATTCTCGAGTTCGGATCCGGCGTCAGCACGGCGGTGTTTGCGCTGGCAGCAGCAGCGGGCGGCGGCGCCAGCCGTGTCACCGCCATCGAAGAGAGCGATGTGCACGCGGCCCGTACACGCACCCTGCTGCAGTACCTTGGCGTTGCGGCCTTCGCGAGCGTCCTGGTCGCACCGGTCAGCCGGCGGCGGCTCGGCGAGTGGGAGGGGTTTCTCTATTGCCCGGCCGCGGGCGCGGTTGAAGACGCTCTCGGTGCCCACAGGGCCGATTTCGTGTTCGTTGATGGCCCCGCAAGCTGGGGTACGGGCCGCGGCGACTGCCGCTTCGGTACCCTTCTGGCCGCGCGTGCGTGGACAGCGGATCGGGCGCTGTTTGCCGCCGACGACTGCCTGCGCAGCCGCGACTTGGCCATTCTCCAGCGGTGGGGGCGAGAGCCGGGGATCGAAATCTTGGGCCTGCTGCCGGTTGGCTCCGGTCTCGGCTTGGGTGTCATCCACGCGAGCCCGTTGGCCACCTAGTGCACTGGCACAAACAGAGCGTACATCCTGTTTGTGCCGAAAGTGCACGCGATTCAAACTCTTGTGCAGCGACAACCTTGCTCGGGCGTGAATCGCCCAATTGGGTCGCTGCACGAGCAATCGGCGGACCGGCCTTAACCGTTCGCGCTACCCTTGGCTGCCTTGCCGCCGCCTATCCGTGGTTCGGTGCCGGCAAGCAGACGGCGGATGTTGTCCTTGTGGCGGAAGAAGCCAACGAGCGCCAGCACCAGGCCGGCGACTGCATGGTTGAGCCCGGCGAAGCCTCCCATCAGGAACGGCAGCGCTGCCAGCGCCGTTAACGCCGCGAGCGAGGAGATGCGGAAGACGGCGGCCATTGCCAGCCAGATCGCACAGGCGGCGAGACCCACTGGCCAGGCGAGCGCCAGCGTCGTTCCCAGCGTCGTCGCCACGCCTTTGCCGCCCTTGAACCTGAGCCATACCGGAAAGTTGTGGCCGAGCACGGCCGCGACGCCGGCGCAAAGCCCAGCGAGTGTTCCCCATTGGCCGAATACGAGCGCCGCAACGGCACCCTTGCCACCATCCAAGAGCAGTGTTGCCAGCGCCAGCGGCTTGCTGCCAGTGCGCAGGACGTTGGTAGCGCCAATATTGCCGGAGCCGATCGAGCGGATGTCGCCGAGCCCGGCAAGCCGTGTCAGCAAAAGGCCGAACGGGACCGAGCCAAGGAGGTAGCCCATCACCGCCGCCAGCGCGAGCAGCGGCGGCGCGGCTTCCACTTCGGCCATTAAGCGCCCCTCTTGGCGCGGGTGAGATCGAACACCGGCCGGCCGTCGACGATTGTAAGCAGCACCCGGCCCTGCACCGGGCGGTAGTCGAACGGCGTGTTCTTGGACTTGCTCAAGAGTTCATGCTCACGCACCTGCCACGGCCGGTCCGGATCGAACAGCATCAGGTCAGCCGCCGCCCCTTTTGCGAACCGGCCGCCTGGCAAGTGCAGCAGGTCCGCTGGCCGCCAGGTCAGCCAGCCGAGCACATCAAGCAGGGACGCGCGGCCGTTATGGTAAAGTTCGAGCGACACCGCCAGCAACGTCTCCAAACCGATGCCCCCGAATGCCGCCTGGGCGAAGGGAAGCCGTTTGGAGTCCTCGTCCTCTGGCGTATGGTCGGAGCCAATTGCATCGATCGTGCCATCGATCAAACCTTCGATAACCGCCAGTCGGTCCTTCTCGGTACGCAGCGGTGGCGACAGCTTGGCAAACGTTCGGTAGTCACCGACAGCGTTCTCGTTCAGCGCGAAATAGGGCGGAGCGGTGTCGCAAGTGACGGCGAGCCCCGCAGCCTTGGCGCGGCGCACCGCCTCGATCGCAGCCGCTGTCGACAGGTGCGCAAAGTGCAGGCGGCCGTTGGTGAGCGCGATCAGGCGCAGATCGCGCTCGACCATGATCACCTCAGCGGCGGCGGGAATGCCGCGCAGGCCGAGCCGGGTCGCCACCTCGCCGGCGTTCATGTCGCCGCCCAGGGCGAGCGTCGGCTCCTCCGGATGCTGCACGATCAACAGACCGAAGGTGCGCGCGTAGTCGAGCGCGTGCCGCATCACCCGCGCGCTGACCACCGCCTTGGCGCCGTCGGTGAAGGCGACCGCCCCGGCCTCGGCCAAGAGCCCCATTTCAGCGAGCTCTTGCCCTTCGAGACCCTTGGTCACGGCGCCGTAGGTATAGACCTTGGTCAGGCCCAGGAGCCGGGCGCGGCGGGCGACGAACTCGACGATCGAGACATCATCGATGACCGGATGGGTGTTCGGCAGGCAGACGAGCGACGTGATGCCGCCGGCGGCCGCGGCGTGACCACCAGAGGCCAGCGTGCCCTTGTGCTCCTCGCCCGGCTCACGCAGCTGGACCCGCATGTCGACCAAGCCGGGGCTTAAGCACTGCCCGGCGCAATCGACGACTTCGATATCGGCCGCGAGCCCGACCGCTTTGATGTGGGGGCCATAATCGGCGATCAGCTCGCCTTGAGTGATCAGCCCGCCCGGCTGGTCGAGTCGGGCGGCGGCGTCGAGCAGCCGGGCGTTGACGTAGGCGACGCGGCGATCCTCGGGCACCGATTTCTGCGACATCGCTGGCCTCCGCTGTCCGCTTCAGACGTTGCGCCGCTCGGCGTCGGGCGCCTGCGGCGTCAGCAGATCGAGGCAGGCCATCCGGACGGCGACCCCCATCTCCACCTGCTCGCGGATGACGCTGCGGCTGTAATCGTCCGCCACCAGCGAATCGATCTCGACGCCGCGGTTCATCGGACCCGGATGCATGATGAGCGCCGAGGCATTGGCACGCGCCAGCTTCTCGTAATCAAGGCCAAAGAAGCGGAAATACTCGCGGATCGAGGGGATCAGGGTGTCCTGCATGCGCTCCGTCTGCAGACGCAGCATCATGACAATGTCAACGCCTTCAAGACCGCGCCGCATGTCATGAAACACCTCGACTCCGAGCCGCTCGACGGCTGCCGGCAACAGCGTGCGCGGCGCCACCAGCCGCAAGCTCGCCCCCATCGTGTTGAGCAGGTGGATATTCGATCGCGCCACCCGGGAGTGCGCGATATCACCGCAGATGGCCACTTTCAGCCCTGAGAGCCGCCCCATCCGGCGGCGAATCGTAAGCGCGTCCAGAAGCGCTTGCGTCGGGTGCTCGTGGCTGCCGTCGCCGGCATTGATGACGGCGCAATTGACTTTCTCCGACAACAGCTTGACCGCACCCGAAGCCGGATGACGAACGACCAGGACATCGGCATGCATGGCGTTAAGCGTCATCGCGGTATCGAGCAGCGTCTCCCCCTTGCGGACCGAACTCGTCGATACGGTCATGTTGATGACATCGCCGCCCAAGCGCTTGCCGGCAAGCTCGAACGACGTGCGCGTCCGCGTCGAGGCCTCGAAGAACAGGTTGATGACCGTGCGGCCGCGCAGAAGCGTCTGCTTCTTGTCGGGACGGCGATTCTGCTCGACGAACTGCTCGGATCGATCAAGCAAAAGCAGGATTTCCGGCGGCGAGAGGCCCTCGATGCCGAGCAAGTGACGGTGACGAAAGACCGCTTGCGTGTCCGCTGCAACCATGAGCAAGGGACTATACTATGGCCGGGTAACGGCGCAAGGAGGGCGGCATCCCTTTGTCGCAAACAGGGAACATGCCCGACCTGCTACGCGCGTTTTTTCCTCTCACCCCACCACCCGTCGGGGTGCCAGGAGGATGGCACGGCCGCGGGCCTTCATCGCCCCGGCGGCTGCTTCGGCTTGCGGTCCGGCACTCCTAATCGACCGCCCGCGTTGTCAGGCTGCTTGGCGGAAGGAAACCAAAATCTCGCCGCATAAGATCTACAAGGTAGCTCTTAACAAGGCCGCCGTTGAGCGAGGCACCTTGCATTCGGTTGAGCTGGCTTCGCCGCGAGGGCGGAACAAGTGGGTGGAACGATTCAAGGCTTTGTCAACCTACCCATGTCCGTAGGTTGCTCGCGTTCCGATGTTCGTCTTTTGTATCGCAGTCTCCTTCGCGCGCGGATCCTACCCCTGGCTTTCTAACAAACTCGATGAAATCCTGGAAATCCGCGTCGCCTAAACGCGTTGAACCTCTCTTAATCTTCTAATCTTCAATATGCGTCGTTGTGCCTTACCCTCGTGAGCGGAGTCAGATTGTGGATACGCGGACATGGTGGCGCGCTAAAGCGTTCGTGCGGCGAATTCGGCGCAAATTGGCCTTTACAATGGCGTTCACCTCTGCCTACCTATTCGCAGGAGGACGTGCGTGCGACGGCTCTCAACGAAGCGGCTGCCGCATGCATGCAGGATTACCAACGACCGCGCTAGCCTCAGAGCGCGAGAACGACGGGCGGGGATATAGAATGTGGCGCTGCCTTCGAGATTGGATCGGCGGCAAATCTGTCGTCTTTCCTCCAGAAAACGCCTCTGAATCCTATGAGGAAATGCTAAAGAACGTGAAGTCTCTCCGGGAAACGCTTGTTGAGCGCGGCGTGGATATAGAGAAGATCCGCAAAGACTTGCCGGAATATTTAGAAAAGCTAGAAGTTGTGGGTTCGTCGGCCATAGCGCACGGGAGCGAAGTTCCCGTCAGCGGCAGCGTTCATGTTGCTCTCAACCGTTGCGCGAAGAGTAGCGATATGAACAGGCAACTACGCAAGTAGCGGTATTATAAACGTTCCTAGATCTTAACGATCTACCATGTTCCCGCGCCTTTGTCCGTGAACGCTTTCGATTCCCAAAAATTAATCGGAGACTTTTTGGAGCGGTTTGAGGATGGTCCGCTCCTTGCGGTTCTTGCTGTTCAAACCCTAAAGCCACGCCAATTTCGGCTGGGCTGTGGGCTTCGTTTGCTAAAATGGGAATGGGATAGAGGGACCTTTAGGGGATCTTCTCTTGAGAAGAGCTTTCGAGGTCGATTTCGTAAGCGGTTCTCAACTATAAAGCAATGTTTTTTCTTTCAGCCCGCACCTGTCCAGGTGCTAAACGAAGTTCGCAACGCTTTGGCGCACTTATCTAGAATCGTCTTATGTGATACGCTCGAGTCTGCAAAGAAGGAGCTTGATCGAGCCGAAAGTCATTTGCAGCGAGCAGAGCGAGATGGCTATAAAATATTGGCAATATATCACCATGATGCCTTGTTGAGACTTGGCCGCATAATTCATTCTAAGCACCATTTTTTTCCAAATCAGTTTTACAAGGAGTACAATCACTTAGTCATCAGAAGGAAGGAAATATCTATCATTGAACACGGAGCCGCTACCCAAAGCGCTGGATTTTCGAAGGTTGCATCTGAGTATCAGGATCTCGCAAAGGCGGCCATCAAATTCGCAAAGAAAATCGAGGATGAGTATAAAATTACTTGGCTAGACAAGATTTGGTATTCCGTACCAATTTGGGGTCGACGTTTTGGCCAGTTTTCACTACCTTTTTTTATAACACTACTCACGTGTCTTTTAGTTGAAAATTACACTTGTCAAGTGATAACAACGTTAAACGAAGCCTCCTTGCATCTCGGCGTAGGCTCGGTGCTGTCTGAGCGATGCAAGAATTTTACTATGTCCGAGCCGCATTAATATAATGGAATTTGCGGGGTGGAAGAGACATCTATCCAATCTGTGCTCGGAAAGTTCAGTAGCGTCTACGCAGACGCATACGCAGCAATGATAGCACTTACGGAAAGCACTTCCGACGACTTAAATCCAAAAATGATCGGGATACTAACAGCGCTAGCAAGCCACGAATACCATCAAGCCGATCAGCTCATTTCAGAAGCGACGAGTTTATGTTACCGTAATGCTATAAATGCTCAATGGAATTCGATTTGTAGTATTATTGAAGCAGTAAAGAGAGAACACGGAGAGTTCCCTCTTTCTCTTCAACGTCGTATTCAAAAGATTGGGGAAAACAAGCGACGCCTCGGAACGGATAGATCAAACCATATAGAGTATAACAACGTCTTTTCCGAGTGCTCGACAGTATACACCAGCTTGTTGGATGAATTTCAAATGAACGAAGAGCGAGCAAGAGCAATTAAGTCTAGGAGGAGTTTCGAGTCGCTTTACAAGTGGGTGTCAATGCTCATTGGGGTTGTGGTTGGCTTTTTTGTCGCGGGCTATAGCGTCGAGATATTCGGGTTTATTCGGTGGGCTTTTAGTTGGGTTTAAAGCTGTAGCGTGGATGGGGCGGCTCGTAGAGGCAAGAGCTTTGGCAACCTCCTCACCCCACCGCCCGCTTCGGCGCCAGGACGATGGCACGGCCGCGGGCCTTCATCGCCCCGGCGGCGGCTTCGGCTTGCGGCCCGGCGCCCCAGAACAGATCAAATCGCAGAGGGCCCTTAATCGCGCCCCCTGAGTCCTGGGCGATCGCGAGCCGCGTGAACGGGCGGGCGGGGGCGAGCGGATCGGCAGTCTCGATCCATACCGGCACGCCGTACGGCAGATACGCCGGATCGACGGCGAGGCTGCGGCCCGGCGTCAGCACCACCCCCTGGCTGCCGATCGGGCCTTCCCCGTCGCTCAAGCGGAAGAACACGAACGATGCATTTTCGGCCATCAGGGCCGGGGCCTCGGCCGGGTTGCGCTTGAGCCAGGCGCGAATCGTCTGCATCGAGACCTCATCCGCGCCAAGCGCGCCACGGCGCACGAGTTCACGGCCGATGGCGGTATAGGTGTGGCCGTTCTTGCCGGCGTAGCCGACGCCGATGGTGCGGCCGTCGTCGAGCTTGAGACGGCCCGAGCCCTGGATGTGGAGGAAGAAGGCATCGATGGGATCGGCCAGCCAGGCGATCTCCAGACCGCGGTCCTTGAGCGCCCCGGCTTCGATCTCGGCCCTGGTCGGCATCGGGACGACGCGACCCTTCTCCAGCCGGCCAACCAGCCGCTCTCCCGCGAGCGCCTCGCGGAAGAGGCCAAGGTCGATGCTGACCAGCTCGGGCGGTGGCCGGTACAGCGGCGTTCGGTAGCGCCCGCCCGCTTGCAGTGAGGCAGACACGATCGGCTCATAATAGCCGGTGACGAGTGCTTCGGCTCCGCGGCTATCCATCCCCTCGTAGGGCGTGAACGCGCGCTCGAAGAAAGCGCGCGCGCGCGCGGGATCGCCCGCTGGTACCGCGCGCGCCGCTTCGCAGGCTTGCGCCCGGTCGGCGGTTTCGGTTCCCAACTGGGCTGGCCGGCGCTGCCCTGCCTCTTTCTGGCTCGCCGGCATCGGTTTCGCACACGAGCGGACGAAGGCGGCGAGCGCCTCATCCTGCCGGTCGGTGGTCCAGCCCTTGAGTTGGGAGAAGGCCAGCGGCCGCAACAGCAGCGCCGGCGGTGCTGAATCCGGTGCCGGCGCACGCGCAGGCGGCACCGCTGCACGCTCGGCCGGGGGTGGCGGCGCGGACGAGCAGGCGGCCAGCAGCGCAACCACGATCACCGCCAGTCCAAGACCAATCGGGATCAGCCAGCGGCGGATGCGCCGGCACTGATGGCAGGGTTCTTCCAAGGCCGCCCGCTCCTACTCCGAGCTGTTGGTGGCGACCAATGCCCAGTTGGGATCGCCGACCCGGGTATCGCGGGCAAACGTCCAGAAGTCGGTCACTTCGTTCACCTCGGTCGGGCTGCCTTCGACAACGGCGCCCTCGGCATCGCGCACGACGCTGATCTGGTCGGTCACGAACTTGACGGTGACGTGCGCCGTCCGGCCCGCCATGTAGGCCTCGTCAATCTCGGCCGAACGGATGGCCACCAGCTGGGTTTCGAGCTTCTGACCCGTCTCCTGGCGGCGACGAATCGAGTCGGCGAAATTGTTAAACACCTCCTCGCTCAACAGCGGCTTGAGCGTGTCGGTATCGCCCACTGCGAAGGCGCCAACGATCAGCTCAAAGGCGATCCTGGCACCGGACAGGAATTCGTCCGCTGAGAAGGTGGGATCGGCGATCCGGATCTGGGTCAAGCCAGCCGCACCTGGTCCGCCGCTGCCGTCGCCGCCCGCTGCCGGTTCAGCCGCTACAGTCTCGCCGTTGCCGGGGAAGGAGGGTTCGGTTTTTGGCTTCGGCAGCGGCACGACCCGATCGTTGCTGCCCTCCACCGGAGGCTCGCGTGAAAACGGATCCCGGCGCGGCTCTCCCGGGCCGGGGCCTTGATGGCCGGTCCGTTTGCCAAGCACGCTACGCAAGCGAAAAACCAGAAACGCAGCGATCACCGCAAACAGCAGAATGTCGAGATACGGAATGCTGTCACCCATCGTCTCGCGTAAATCCGAGCTCTCGTTCCGTTGGCCTCAATCGGTGACGGCCTCATCGGCGGCGTCGCCGTCACGTTACCGGCTCCTCCGCTCAACGTCCAGTCAGGCGTTGCCGCCCAAGGTGCCAGCCGATCCGTTTTATTCGCGTATTCGCGCTTACGCAGAATAATATGGGATGGTCGCCGTATGTCTGCAGCCTCTTCCGCCCAAAACCACTGGGAAATTGCGGCTCCGAGCGCTGTCCACGCCTGTTGGCCATCAGTGAGCGCGGTCGCTCAGGGGAATTGCTGGGGAAGGCCGGCGTTGTCCGCCGCCGGGAAGCATGTTAGCCAGTCGGCCGCAGGCGAGCTTCCCTTATCACCCGTTCCTTCAAGGAGGATGGCATGAGCGACACGCGCGAGCCCAGCAGCGAGGGTGCGGCCGTAAAGACTGACGGCAACGGACAGGCGCCAGAACGCACGCAGCCACCGATTCTCATTCAGGCGCAGTACATGAAGGATCTGTCGTTCGAGGCTCCTGGCGCGCCTGCCGTCTTCACACTCTTGCAGAAGAACAAGCCGGACATCCAGGTCCGCGTCGACGTGCATGCGAACACGCTCGGCGAGAATACCTACGAAGTCATCTTGCACCTGCGCGCCGACTGCAAGGTTGCCGACGGCGTCGCCTTCGTCGTTGAGCTGTCCTACGCTGGCTTGTTCGCCCTCAATGTGCCGGCCGAGCACAGGCGTCCGGTGCTGATGATCGAATGCCCGCGGCTCCTGTTTCCCTATGCACGCAAGATCGTTGCCGATGCCACGCTCGAAGGCGGCTTTCTGCCGCTGATGCTGGCGCCGCTCGACTTCGTCCAGCTCTACCAGCGTCAACAGCAGGAGAGCGCCGGCGAGAAATCGTTCGGCGATGCGGAAGGGGAGATCAAGCTCGTCTGAACCGGCCGCTGATCGATAGCGTGCCGCGTGTAGCGCGGTGGTCGGCTAACGCAACCGCCCCCACAGCGGGTCCTTGAGGCGCCCGATGAGCGTCTTGTGGGCGGCTTCCTCGGCAGCTGTCGGTACCAAGAGCCGCGGTGTTCGCTCAGGCCGCGGACCAGCCGTGCCCTTGGCACCGCGGCTCGACACCAATGCCAGTCCTGGCTGTCGACCGCCTTTCAGCTGCAGATAGACCTCAGCAAGCAGTTTGGCATCAGTGAGTGCGCCATGCTGCGCGCGTGCGCTGGTATCGATCTGAAAGCGCCGGCACAGCGCATCGAGGTTAGCCGGCAAACCGGGATAGGCCTTGCGGGCGAGGTGCACGGTATCGATCGCGCGCTGTGCCGGCAGTGCCGTCAAGCCGAGGCGGCCGAGTTCGGCGTTTATGAAGCCCAAGTCAAAGGCAGCGTTATGGATCACGAGCGGCGATTCGCCGAGAAAGGTGAGGAACGCTTCGACGACGGCGGCAAAGCGCGGCTTATCCTTGAGATGCTCATCGGAAAGGCCATGCACGGCGAACGCTTCTGCCGGCATCGGGCGGTCGGGGTTGAGGTAGGTGTGGAAGTGCCGGCCTGTGGGGACGTGATTGAGGAGTTCGAGGCAGCCGATTTCGACGATGCGATCACCGCTCTGAGGATCAAGGCCGGTCGTTTCGGTATCGAGAACGATTTCGCGCATGAGACGCCGGCTACCGCAGGCTTGGCCCTTTCGTCAAGGATCGCCGCCCGGCTTGCCGTGGCCAACGCGATTGCGCCCGGTTAGCCATGCCTTTGTCCTTCAGCGCCCGGATGATATCGACAATAACGCGCCGGGTGAGAGCCCGGCCCTGGCCGCTTGGAATGATGAAATCGGCGCGGCGGCGCTTGAGTGCGTCCGGCATCTGGCGGGCAAGCGTCGCCTTTATTCGCACCGCATCGAGCGTACGGCGGCGGACGAGGCGCTGGTACTGGACACTGGCCGGCGCCGAGACCACGGCAATGCGATCACACAGCCGGTCAAGGCCAGCCTCGAACAACAGGGGAATGTCGAGAACTGCGAGTGGACTGCCGCGGCGGGCGGCAGCCTTCAAGAAACGGTCCTGCGCATCGATGACAAGCGGATGGACGATTGCCTCCAGCCGCTTAAGCGCCTGCGGATCGGCAAAGACCTTTGCCGCCAGCTGGACACGATCGACCGCGCCGGCGATAACCACGCCCGGAAAGTTAGCCTCGATTGCCGCCACCGCTGCGCCGCCCGGACCTAGCAGCCGGTGTACGGTCTGATCGGCACAAAAGACGGGAACACCTTCGCGCCGGAACAGGGCCGAGGCTGTCGATTTGCCCATGGCGATCGAGCCAGTGAGACCGAGGACGATCACGCCGGTCCACCTTCAGCCCTGCGCAGCCTGCAGCACGCTCAGCTTCAGTTCCGCTGTCACCTCCGGCTCGATGCCGAACCAGGCGGCAAACGCCGGCCGAGCCTGATGCAGGAGCATGCCAAGTCCATCGACGACGCGGTTGCCGCGAGCCGCAGCGCTCGCGAGCAGCTCCGTCAGGAGCGGCACATAGACGATGTCGGCAACGACCGCCTCCCGCGGCAGAGCATCCAAGGCCAGGGCGAGCGGCGGCTCGCCGCGCATGCCGAGGCTGGTCGCGTTAACGAGCAGGTTAGAACTTTCCAGCGCCGCCGCACGATCCTGCCAGTCGATCAACGTGATTGGCCCACCGAGGTGGTCGGCTAGCGCCCGAGCGCGCCGTGCAGTTCGGTTGACGAGCCGGATTTCCGGCACCCCGGCCTCGATCAGTGCCTGCACAATCGCCCGCGCCGCACCACCGGCACCGATCACCACTGCCGCACCAGCCGCAGCCTGCCAGCCCGGCTGACTGGCAGAAAGGCTTGCCAAGAAACCGAAGCCATCGGTCGAAAGGCCGCTGATCTTGCCGTCATCCCCGACGATCAGCGTGTTGACCGCACCCACCTTTTGCGCCAGCGGCGCGACATGGTCGAGATGCGCTATCACCGTTTCCTTGTGCGGGATGGTCACATTGGCACCGACAAACCCGAGCTTCGGCAAAGCCTTGACCACAGCCTCCAGGTCCTGCGGAGCAACTGGCAGCGGTATGTAAGCACCATCGATGCCGTAATGGCGGAGCCAGAAGCCGTGCAGGCGCGGCGACAGCGAATGCGCAACCGGCCAACCGATGACACCGGCAATTCGTGCCCGCCCACTCAGCATGCTCTGTTCCCGCACCCGCCGCTCGTTGTTCCTCCCCCCTCACCGCATCAATACATGCGCCTGCCGCAGATAGGCCAGCAATGGTAACAGCGGCAAGCCTAGAATGGTAAAATAGTCACCTTCGATGCGGCTGAACAGCTGCACGCCTGGTCCTTCCAACCGATAGGCGCCGACTGTCTGCCGCACGTTGTCGCCCATCTCCGTCAGATACGTGTCGAGAAAGGCTTGCGAGAACACACGCATGGTGAGCTGCGCGGTCGCCGCTTCGCTCCACGCCAGACGACCGCCACGTGCACAGGCTGCTGCACTGATCAACGTATGCGTCCGGCCGGCGAGCGCAGTGAGCGCGGCCCTGGCATCAGCTTGGTCGACCGGCTTGTCGAACCAGCGTCCATCACAGTCCAGCATCTGGTCAGCACCAATGACCAACGCATCAGCACAGCGTTGGGAGACGCTGAGCGCCTTTGCGGTCGCGAGCGCCAGCGCGGCAGCGCGGCTGGTCTCGCCGCGAGCGCGGCAGGCTGCCTTGATCGCCGGTTCGTCGACATCGGCAGCATCCACCGTGAAGGTCAGCCCGGCGCGCAGCAACATCTCCTTCCGGGTCGGACTGGCAGACGCGAGAACGAGGGGCGGCGCGGTCATCGCTGGCGGTTCCGTGCGCCAGCTGCCAACCGCGCCGAAGTTATCCCGAGCCGGAGGCGGATAACTGCGTTCGGGTCTGGGGACAACGCAATCCCGGCGGCAGCAGCCGGATTCATCCCCGCCGTCGTTCCAGGCTGCGCTGCATCCTTATCGACCGCCACCGGTAAGCGCGAAAGACGGCCAAATGCCGTAGCTGCGGGATGACTTCTCCACCGCCCGTGCGGCAGCGCAATGAGCCCACGAAAGTAGCGTTTGCGCATGAGGTTATGCTGTCGCGGAGACAGCCTTTCCACCGGTTCGTTCACAACCACCTGTGGGCACGTGCGAACCATGGGATAACGTGTGCGCAGACCGATAATCCCCGTTTCTCCACCCCCCTACCACTACAACAACCTTATTTATAAGATTCTTATAGGTGGTAGAAGAAAAGCAGCAAGGTGGACGGAGCAGAAACAAGGGCAATGGAAACGCAAAGCACCGGCATCAAGCCGCTCGTTGCTGAGCTCAAGGGAATCCGCCAGCCGCACCCTCCCGTGTGGTTTATGCGCCAAGCCGGCCGGTATCTGCAGGAATACCAGCGCCTGCGCCGCGGGGAACCCGATTTCCTTCGTTTCTGTGCGACGCCGGCGCTCACCATCGAGGCGGCGCTGCAGCCGCTCAAGCGGTTTCCGCTCGATGCGGCCATCGTGTTCAGCGACATCTTGGTGATTCCACATGCGCTGGGGCGCAGCGTCCGCTTCGTCGAGGGCGAAGGGCCGGTGTTGGAGCGGCTTGAGCGCGCGGACGAGATCGAGGCGCTCACCGTTGGCGCGGTGGCAGACAACCTGCAGCCGGTGTTTGCCTCGGTGCGCGGGCTCAAAGCGGCGCTGGCGAAGGACGTCAGCCTGATCGGCTTTGCGGGCAGCCCATGGACGCTTGCGGTTTACATGATCGAGGGCCGCGGCGGTACGCAAGGGGAGCGGGCACGCGCCTTTAGCTACGCGCAACCGACACTGTTCGGCCGCCTGATCGAGCGCTTGAGTGAGGCGATCGTGGATTCGCTTCTGGGCCAAGTGCGGGCGGGCGCGGATGTTCTTCAGCTGTTCGATAGCTGGGCCGGCAATCTGGCGGCCGAACCGTTCCGGCGCTGGGTGATCGAGCCAACAGCAGCCATCGTTCGGGCGCTGAAGGCCGCCGTGCCGGAGGTGCCGCTGATCGGCTTTCCACGCGGTGCTGGCGTAGGCTATCAGGCCTACGCGATGGAAACCGGGCTCGACGCCGTGAGCCTTGATGCGAGTGTGCCGCTGGCATGGGCGGCAGCTGATCTGCAGCCACGCGTAGCCGTGCAGGGCAACCTCGACAACGTGCTCCTGGCGTCCGGCGGTGCGGCGATGGCGGCGCAGGTGGACCGGATCTGCGCGACCCTCGCTGATGGCCGGTTTATCTTCAACTTGGGCCACGGCGTATTGCCGGAGACGCCACCGGAGCACGTGGCAGCGGTGGCGGCACAGGTGCGCGGCTGGCAGCGATCGCGACCGTAATGGCGCGCGTCGCCGTCGTACTGTTCAATCTCGGCGGACCAGACAGCCTGCAGGCGGTCCGCCCGTTCCTGTACAATCTCTTCTCGGATCCAGCGATCTTACGCCTTCCGGCGGTATTGCGGCCGGTGCTGGCCGCATTCATCGCCTATCGCCGGGCCAAGGTTGCGCGCGGCATTTACGCCCAGATCGGTGGCCGCTCACCGATCCTGGAGCTGACGCAACAGCAGGCAGAAGCGTTGCAGAGGAGGCTTGCAGCCCGTCAGGATGGCCCGGTCAAGGTTGTCATCGCCATGCGCTACTGGCACCCGATGAGCGATGCCGCCGCGCGCGAGCTTGCCGCCTTCAAGCCCGATCAGATCGTGCTGCTGCCGCTTTATCCGCAGTTCTCGACGACGACCACCGCATCCTCGCTCAACGCCTGGACCGAGGCGGCGGCTAATGCCGGGATCAGTGCTCCGACCCGTGCCATCTGCTGCTATCCCGATGCGGACGGCTTGATCGATGCTCTCGCAGCCGGTGTCACGGCAGGCTTGCGCGAGGTTGCGCAAGGGCAGGCGGTGCGCGTCTTGTTTTCGGCGCATGGATTGCCGAAGCGGGTGATTGAGCAAGGGGATCCCTATCAGGCCCAAGTTGAAGCGACGGCAGCCGCAACCGCGGCGAGGCTGGCGCTGGATGGTCTTGATTGGGCGATCTGCTATCAGAGCCGGGTCGGCCCGCTCGAATGGATCGGCCCGTCTGTAGATGCCGAACTGGCACGCGCTGGACGCGACGGGGTGGCGGTGGTGTTGGTGCCAATCGCATTCGTCTCCGAGCATTCGGAGACGCTGGTTGAACTCGACATCGAAGCGCGCGCAGAAGCGGCACGTCTCGGGGTGCCGGCCTTCGTGCGCGTCCCGACAGTGAGCACAGCACCCGCGTTCATCGAAGGTCTGGCGGTAATGGTCGAGCGGGTGCTGGCTGATCCGGATGCGAGCACGATCACTCCGGGTGCCAATTGGCACTGTGGGAAAGGTCAGTGCGGCTGGCGACCGCGCTGATCAGCATCAACGAAACAAGGAAAGGACGGATGAGCGGCTATCTGTGGCTCAAGGCGGTGCACATCATTTCGGTCATCTCGTGGATGGCGGGTCTGTTGTATCTGCCGCGCCTCTATGTCTATCACGCCGGTGTCGCGGCCGGCTCGGAGGCTTCCGCAACATTCAAGGTGATGGAGCGCAAGCTCCTAAAGTATATCATGAATCCGGCGATGATCGCGTCGTTCGTTACCGGCTTGGCGCTGATCTGGCAGTTGGGTGAGGCGGCGCTCACGATGGGCTGGCTGCACACCAAGATCCTGTTGCTGCTCGGCATGGGGGCGATGCATGGCATGATGGCACGCTGGCGTCGCGAGTTCGAACAGGACCGCAACACGCACTCGCACCGCTTCTTCCGGGTCATGAACGAGGTGCCGACGCTGCTGATGATCGCCATCGTCATTCTTGCCGTCGGCAAGCCGTTCTAGCGAGAGACCGGCGCGAGCAGGCAAGCAAGCGGACAGAACGAATATAACCAACTTGGGAAGGTGGTAATTCCGCGTTTGACAAGCGCACCCGAATTGGGCCATTGTCCCGTTAATCTTCATAGGAATACCCAAGCCCGTCTTACCTTAGCCTTCCAGTCGCCGCCGCGACCGTTATGCCGTCTCACGAACGGTGTGGTTCGCACGTGCGGCCGAGCCTGCGTTTGACGAAGGCACCGGACGCTCCCATCCCTAATCGTCTCTCTTTTTCCTCTGGAATCGCGCTGCCCCGATGAATTTCAAGGAACTCAAGTCTAAGCCGCCCGCCGAGTTGCTCGCCTATGCGGAGGAACTTCGGATCGAAAACGCGAGCTCCCTGCGCAAGCAGGAGATGATGTTCGCGATCCTGAAGACGCTGGCCGAAAACGATGTGTCCATCTTCGGCGAGGGGGTGCTGGAGGTGCTGCAGGACGGTTTCGGCTTCCTGCGTTCACCGGAGGCAAACTATCTGCCGGGCCCGGATGATATCTATGTGTCGCCGAGCCAGGTGCGCCGCTTCGGGCTCAGGACCGGCGATACGGTCGAGGGTGAGATCCGCGCGCCCAAGGACGGCGAGCGCTACTTCGCGCTGCTGCGCATCACCCACATCAATTTCGCCGACCCCGCCGAGGTCCGCCACCGCATCAACTTCGACAACCTGACGCCACTCTACCCCGAAAAGAAGCTGATGATGGAGGTCGAGGGTTCGGGCGGCAAGGACCTGACCTGCCGCGTCATCGACCTGATTGCGCCGATCGGCAAAGGACAGCGGGCGCTGATCGTCGCCCAGCCGCGTACCGGCAAGACCGTGATGCTGCAGAACATCGCGCATGCGGTCGCGCAGAACCATCCGGAATGCTACCTGATCGTGCTCCTGATCGATGAGCGGCCGGAGGAAGTCACCGATATGGCGCGCTCGGTCAAGGGCGAGGTGATCAGCTCCACCTTCGATGAGCCAGCCACGCGCCATGTTCAGGTGACCGAGATGGTTCTGGAGAAAGCGAAGCGGCTGGTCGAACACAAGCGCGATGTCGTGATCCTGTTGGATTCGATCACCAGGCTCGCACGCGCCTACAACACCGTAGTGCCGTCTTCGGGCAAGGTGCTGACCGGCGGCGTCGATGCCAATGCGCTGCAGCGGCCGAAGCGCTTTTTCGGCGCCGCGCGCAATATCGAGGAAGGCGGCTCGCTCACCATCATCTCGACCGCGCTAATCGACACCGGTTCGCGCATGGATGAGGTGATCTTCGAAGAGTTCAAGGGCACCGGCAATTCGGAGATCGTGCTCGACCGCAAGCTCGCCGACAAGCGGACCTGGCCCGCGATCGACATCACCAAGTCGGGCACCCGGAAGGAGGAGCTGTTGGTCGAAAAACCGACGCTCGCCAAGATGTGGGTCCTGCGCCGCGTCTTGATGCCGATGGGCGTCGTCGATGGGATGGAATTCCTGCTCGACAAGCTCCGCAGCACGCGCAAGAACAGCGAGTTCTTCGAGGCGATGAATACGTAAGAAGGGCGCGGGTGTGGCGAACGCGCCCGCCGAACCTTGAAGCCGTTACGGCATCAAGAGCGTCGAGCCGGTCGTCTTGCGCGCTTCCAGATCACGATGCGCTTGGGCCGCATCCCGCAACGGATAGCGCTGATTGATCTCGATCGTAACGGTTCCCTTCAACACCACCTCGAACAGGGCCCGAGCGCTCGCCACCAGATCGGCACGCTTGGCGGTGTAGGTCATCAACGTCGGCCGGGTCAGGAACAGCGAGCCTTTGGCCGACAAGATGCCGGGCTCGAAGGCCGGCACGGCGCCGGATGCATTGCCGAAGCTCACCATCATGCCCATCGGTGCCAGGCAATCGAGTGAGCCCATGAAGGTATCCTTGCCGACCGAGTCATAGACCACGGCGACGCCAGCGCCGCCCGTGAGCGCCTTGACCCGGTCGACGAAGTTTTCACGCGTATAGACGATCGGGTGGTCGCAGCCGTGCGCACGGGCGAGCTCAGCCTTGGCGTCGGAGCCGACGGTGCCGATCACTTGTACGCCCAGATGCTTCGCCCACTGGCAGACGATCAAACCGACCCCGCCGCTCGCCGCGTGGACCAGGATCGTGTCGCCGGCCTTGACCTTGTAGGTACGGCAGAGAAGGTATTCGGCCGTCATGCCTTTCAGCATCATCGCCGCTGCGTGCGCTTCGTCGATGCCGTCGGGGAGCGCGACCAGGCGGTCGGCTGGCATGAGGCGAACTTCGGCATACGCACCGGCTGGGGGGCTGGCGTAGGCGACCCGGCTGCCAACGGTGAGATCGCTCACCCCCGGCCCGACCGCCTCGACGACGCCGGCGGCCTCCAGCCCGATGACTGCCGGCAGGGATGGCAGCGGGTAGAGGCCGGTACGGTGATAGACGTCGATGAAGTTAAGACCGATCGCCGTGTGCCGCAGCCTGACTTGGCCGGGGCCGGGCTCGCCGACCGTGACCTCCTGCCAGCGGAGGTTCTCAGGACCGCCGGTCTCAGAGAGAACAATCGCGTGTGGCATGGGTGTTTCCTCGCAAGCGCCGGGTCAAGGGCGTCGGTGTCGTTACGGCGGCGCCTTCGTGGCGCAGCAGCCAGGCCTTGGTGTCGATGCCGGAGCCACCGGAGTAGCCGGTCAGGCTGCCGTCGGCGCCGATCACGCGGTGGCACGGAATGATGATCGGGATCGGGTTAGCGGCACAGGCACGCGCAACTGCCCGCGGACCGCTGCCGAGTTCGCCTGCCAGCGCGCCATAACTGCGGGTTTCGCCGCAAGGAATGGCAGTGAGTGCTGCCCAGACGCGGCGCTGAAAAGTGGTTCCGGCCGGTTTGAGCGGTACGTTGAACTGCCGCAGGTGACCTTCGAAGTAGGCTTGCAGCTCCTCCACCGCCATCCGCACCAATGGATCGAGCAGGCCACAACCTGCCTCCCCCCAGTTCAAAGCAACGATGGCGCCGTCAGTGGCCGTCACTGTCACCGGACCTAACGGGCTCAGAAAGGTCGCGTGGGTCATGGCTGGTTCTCTATCCTGTCATGAGTGCGCTGCGCAAGGCGGAAGCATCGGTGAGCGGCAGGCTGCAGATGCCGCTCTGGCAGACATAGGCGGTGGGCTGCCCGGTCACTGCCGTCTTGCCGTGCGCAGGGTGGCCGGTTGGAAGCGCGACGCCCGGCGCTAGTCGGGTAATGGCAGCAAGTGGCTGGACGGCAGCAGTACGGCACAGGGTCCGCGCAGCCGGGTCGTCCGCAGCCCCGATTACGACCACCTGCAGCCCCCGCTCCAGCGTCTCCCAACCGGTCAGAAGGCCGGGGATGGAGAGCAGGTATTGGATCTTGTCGGAGGAGAACAGGCGTATCAAACGCTCTGCCCGCGCGCGGTAGGCGTCCTCGCCGGTGAGCAGAAACAGGCGCGCCAGCACATCGACCATGACGCCGTTGCCGGAAGGGACAGCATGATCGGCCACGACTTTGGGGCGGTTGATGACGTCAAGGGTATCGTCGGCGGTCTGGTGATAACCGTCGCCGCTCTCATCCCAGTAGTGGCGATCGGCGACGTCAACCCAGGTGCGCGCTGCCGTGAGGTAGTCAGCTTCGCCGGTTGCTTCGTAGAGAGCCAGCGCCGCGGCGCTCAGCGCGGCATAATCCTCGATGACTGCCGGGTGGCGTGCCATGCCGGCGCACCAGGTGTGGCGCAGACGTCCGTCAACCTGCATATGACGGCTGACGAAAGCGAAAACCTGCTGCGCCGCGGTGAGCCACGCAGGTTCATCAAAGGCGACCGCGGCACGCGTCAGGCCTGCGATCATCATCCCGTTCCAGTCCGCGAGCACCTTGCCGTCCCGGCCTGGCGGCACGCGCTCACGCCGCACCGCAAGCAGCCGGTTGCGCGCAGCGGCCAGGGCGGCCTCGTCGACGGAGAGGCCGGCGCGCGCAGACGCGGTGCGGTTGAGGATCGTCATTCCCTCCCAGTTGCCGCCACGGCGGACGTCGTAAATGCGGCAAAACGGGTCGGCCGCATCGCCCAGCACCGCTTCGATCTCGGTGCGGGACCAGACGTAGTACTTGCCTTCCTCGCCTTCGCTGTCGGCATCAAAGGCTGAGGCGAAGGCAAAGCTGCCGTCGTCGGGGTGCTCGACCCGCATCTCGCTGAGTGCCCAGGCGATCGTCTCCCGGACGCGCTGGGCATAGAGCGGACTTTGCGTCGTCTGCCAGACCTCGGTCAGCAGGTCGACCAGGAGCGCGTTGTCGTACAGCATCTTCTCGAAGTGCGGCACCAGCCACTGCGCATCGGTCGAGTAGCGTGCGAAACCGCCGCCCAAATGATCGTAAATGCCGCCTTGAGCCATTTCGTCGAGGGTCAGTGTAACTGCCAGCTTCAGCATCGGTGCGCCGGTCCGCATGGCGCTCCGCCACAGGAAGCGGAAAAACACCGGTTGCGGGAACTTGGGTGCGCCGGCTGTACCACCTGTCAGCGGATCGACCATCCTGAGAGCACCGGCCGCGACCTCGTCGACCATCGCGCGTGAGAGGCCCTCTCCCGGTTCGGGCTTGGCCATCCGCGCCATCGCGTCGCTTAAGGCCTCGACGTTCTTGCCGACCTTGTCCTTGTCGGTGTGATAGACGTGCGCCACTTGGCGCAGGATATCGGCGAACGCGGGCCGGCCATAGCGGGGTTCGGGCGGAAAATAGGTGCCGCCCCAGAACGGCCGTCCGTCGGGGGTGAGAAACATCGTCAGCGGCCAGCCGCCCTGCTCGCCCAGCAACGCCAGCGCGGTTTGGTAAATGGCGTCGACGTCGGGACGCTCCTCGCGGTCAACCTTGATGTTGACGAACAAATCGTTCATCAGGCGCGCAGTTTCGGCCCGCTCGAAGCTCTCATGGGCCATTACATGGCACCAATGGCACGCCGCATAGCCGACCGAAAGCAGGATCGGCTTGTCATTCTCGCGTGCTGTCTTGAGCGCCGCTTCCCCCCACGGTCGCCAGTGCACGGGGTTGTCCTTGTGTTGCAATAGGTAAGGGCTGGTTTCAGCGGCGAGAAGATTGCTTGACATGGCGGCGGACTCCGTGCGTTTTGCTCGCCGCTTCGGGCGGGCAGGCGCAACTCACCTGCAGCCCTTAACTTTGGGCTGGAGCACTCCTACGGCAAGCGCGATCTCGTGCCGGCCGGGGGCAGGTCCGGCTTCCGCGGAGACGCTTCGAGCATGAAAGTTCACATCGATATCGATTGCACGCCGGAAGAGGCACGGGCGCTGTTCGGCCTTCCCGACGTTCAGCCAATGCAGAATGCCTTGATGAAGGAGATCGAGGTACGCATGAAAAAGGCGCTGGCGGCCATGGAGCCGGAGGCGCTGGTCAAGACCTGGCTGCCGGTCAGCATTCAAGGTTTCGAGGAGTGGCAGAAGTTCGTCTGGTCGCGCCTTACCGGGCGGGGCAAGACCGAGTCCGACTCGCGCAAGGGGGCGGACGATTGATGGCGGAGCCGGCCGCGCCGTCCTGGTACCGCTGTCATGTCTTCTGCTGCACGAACGAACGCCCGGCCGGTCACCCTCAGGGCTCGTGTGCCAAACGCGGTGGCCAGCGCTTGCGGGATTATATGAAGGCGCGCGCCAAGGAGCTGGGGCTCAGCGACGTGCGCATCAACAGCAGCGGCTGCCTCGACCGCTGCGAGCACGGACCGACAATGGTCATCTATCCGCAAGGCGTTTGGTACCACTACGAGAGCCGTGAGGATGTCGAGGAAATCCTGAACCGGCACCTGATTGGCGGCGAAGTGGTCGAACGCTTGCTCCTGCCGAACCGCGATGGCGAGGGGTCCGCGACGGGCGTGTCGGTGCCCACGGCGTGAACGACGGGCGGCTGGCCGACAGCTGAGGACACTTGGGTGATGCCGGCGGCAACGATCTTCGCGCTGGCTTCGGGGGCTGGCCGGGCCGGCGTCGCGGTGATCCGCATCTCGGGCCCTGGGGTACTGAGGGTCCTTCAAAGCTTGAGCGGCCAAAGCGGCTTCAGGCCGCGGCAGGCGAAGCGGGTGGACCTTGTCAATGCCGAAGGCGAACGGCTCGACAGCGCCCTCGCGCTGTGGTTTCCGGCTCCGCACAGTTTCACCGGGGAAGATGTCGCCGAGCTGCACGTGCACGGCGGCAGGGCTGTCGTCGCTGACGTGCTGGCGGCGCTCGGCCGCTGTGACGGCTTGCGAGTAGCGGGGGCCGGGGAGTTCAGTCGCCGCGCCGTGCTCAATGGCAAGATGGACCTCACGCAGGCAGAAGGTTTGGCCGACCTAGTGGCGGCGGAAACCGCGGCGCAGCGCCGCCAGGCGCTGCGGCAGGCGGAAGGCGGCTTGCGTGACTTGTATGAGGGATGGCGGACGCGGTTGGTACGGCTGCAGGCGCACGTAGAGGCGGGTATCGATTTCGCCGATGAGGACGCAGGCGCCGGCGACCCAACCCGGCATGCCGCGATCGCAACCGAGCTTGCGCACCTGGGCATCGAAATTGGCGGCCATTTGGCCGATGCCGGCAGGGGCGAACGGCTGCGCGACGGCGTGCGGGTCGCGGTCGTCGGCGCAGTCAATGCTGGAAAGTCGAGCCTTTTGAACGCGCTGGTGCGGCGGGAGGCTGCGATCGTCTCGCCACATGGGGGCACGACGCGTGACGTTATCGAGGTGGCGGTGGATCTCGACGGCTATCCGGTCGTCTTTGCCGATACCGCCGGGCTGCGCGAGACCGCGGCGGAAGTGGAGGCTGAGGGGATACGGCGCGCGCGCGTGTGGGCGGCGGCGGCCGATCTTAAGTTGGTGATATTCGATGGTGCGCTGTGGCCGGAGGTGGATGCCGCGAGCCTGGCGTTGGTCGATGGCGATGCGCTCGCGGTGATCAGCAAAGCGGATCTGCACCCGCCAAGAGCCGTTCGGATGCCGGAAGGGAGGCCGCCAGCGCTGGCCGTGTCAGCGGTCACCGGAGCGGGGCTTGCCTGCCTGCTGGATGCGGTGCGGCGGGAGGTTGCGGCGCGCTTCGCCGTCGGTGAGGCGCCGGTGCTCACCCGCGCGCGCCATCGACAGGCACTGGAGCAGTGCGCGGCGCGGCTGGTGCAGGCGGCAAGCGAGACGGATGCCTTGGAGCTGCAGGCAGAGGACATCCGGGCGGCGGCCGATGCGCTCGGTCGGATAACCGGGCGGGTCGATATCGAACAGGTTCTGGATGTCGTGTTCCGCGACTTCTGCATCGGCAAATGATGTTTCACGTGAAACGGTGCCCTGCCGCGGCTGGGGTTTGACGGCTGCCTTTGCCGTCGCTACCGTCTGCCGCCATGGGTGAACAGGGCTTTGATGTCATCGTCATCGGCGGCGGGCATGCCGGCTGCGAAGCGGCAGCGGCAGCGGCGCGAGTCGGCGCCCGTACGCTGTTGCTGACCCACGACTTGGCGCGGATCGGCGAGATGTCGTGCAACCCGGCGATCGGCGGACTCGCCAAAGGACAGATGGTGCGGGAGATCGACGCCTTGGACGGCTTGATGGCGCGCGCCATCGACCGCGCCGGCATCCAGTTCCGTGTCCTTAACCGCTCGAAGGGACCGGCGGTGCACGGCCCGCGCGCCCAGGCCGACCGGGCGCTCTATCGCGCCGCCATGCAGGGACTATTGCACGAGCAACAGGGCCTGACGGTGCGCGCCGATGGAGCAGAAGATCTGTGCCTCGGGACTGGGGGAAGAGTTGCCGGTGTCGTGACAGCAAGCGGCGCCGTGCTGGCGGCCGGGGCGGTGGTGATCACCACCGGGACCTTTCTGCGCGGCGTCATTCATATCGGCACGACCCAAGTGCCGGCCGGCCGCGTCGGCGAACGCCCGGCTCTCGGCCTCGCGGACGCGCTGCGGCGGCTCGAATTGCGCATGGGACGCCTGAAAACCGGTACGCCACCGCGCCTCGATGGCCGTACCATCGCCTGGGGCGAGCTGGCTGAGCAAGCAGGAGACGAGCCGCCGCAACCCTTCTCCTACCTCACGGAAGCGATCACGACGCCGCAGATCGTTTGTGGGGTCACCGGGACGACGCCGGCCACGCATGCGCTGATCCGCGCCAACCTTGACCGTGCTCCCTTATACTCCGGGCAGATCCGCTCGACCGGACCGCGCTACTGCCCCTCGATCGAGGACAAGGTGGTCCGCTTTGCCGACCGCGAGCGGCACCAGATCTTTCTCGAACCCGAAGGGCTCGACGACCATACGGTGTATCCCAATGGCATCTCGACTTCGTTGCCAGCGGAGGTACAAGGGGCGCTGCTGGCAACCATTCCGGGGCTCGAGCGGGCAGCGATGCTGCGGCCCGGCTACGCTATCGAGTACGATTGCGTCGATCCGCGCGAACTCAAGCCGACGCTTGAATGCCTGGCCGTGCCCGGCCTCTTCCTCGCCGGCCAAATCAACGGGACCACCGGCTATGAGGAGGCGGCGGCGCAGGGGCTGATCGCCGGCGCGAATGCGGCCCGTGCCGTCGGCGGGTGTCGGGAGAGCTTCGTGCCCGACCGTGCCGAAGCCTATATCGGCGTCATGATTGATGACTTGGTGACGCTCGGCGTCGACGAGCCGTACCGGATGTTCACCGCCCGCGCCGAATACCGCCTCGCTTTGCGCGCCGATAATGCCGACCAGCGGCTGACCGAGCGCGGGCTGGCCGCTGGATTGGTCGGTAGCACCCGCGCGGCAGGGTGGCGCAGCAAGGCCTTGGCGCTGGAACAAGGCCGCGCCCAGCTTGCCGCTCTGCAGGCGACGCCGCCGATGCTCGAGGCGGTAGGCCTGCCGATCAACGACGATGGCCAGTGGCGGAGCGGGCTCGAGCTGCTCGGTTTTCCGGCCATCGATGTCGCTGGCTTGGCGCGGTTGTGGCCGGAGGTGGCGGAGATCCGGGCGGACGTGGCGGAGCAGTTGGAGAATGACGCTCGATATCGCGGCTACCTCAATCGCCAACAGGCCGACATCGACGCCTTCCGCCGCGATGCCGGTATCACCCTGCCCGTTGACCTCGACTATGCCACGATCGCGAGCCTTTCGACCGAAGTGAGGCAGAAGCTCGCCCGTGCCCGCCCGGCGACGCTGGCGGCGGCGGCGCGGATCCCCGGCATTACGCCGGCGGCGCTAACCGCGCTGCTTGTCCACCTCCGCCGCGCGGTGGCGGCGTGAGCGCCGTGGCAGCGCCCCTGTTTCACGTGAAACAGGCTGGGACCAACGTGCAGCCACTCACCGCGCCAGAGTTCCAAGCGCTCAGTGGCTGCGGCGGAGCACAGCTCGAGCGCCTTACGGCCTACCTCGACCTGCTGACCCACTGGCAACGCCGCATTAACCTCGTCGGCGCCTCAACGCTCACCGATCCGTGGCGGCGCCACATCCTCGATTCGCAGCAGCTTGCGCCGCTGCTGCCGGCGGGCGTCCAGGCCGTCACCGATCTCGGCAGCGGCGCCGGCTTCCCAGGGCTCGTAATCGCGATCCTGACCGCGGGTCGGGTCACGCTGGTGGAAGCCGACCAGCGTAAGGCGGCCTTCCTCGCTGCTGCCGCCCGCGTGAGCGAAACCGATGTCGCCATCGCCTGCCAACGCATGGAAACGCTCGCCCCGGGCAGCGCCGACGTTGTGACCGCGCGCGCCTGCGCACCGCTGCCGCGCCTGTTGCCGGTGGTTGCCCGCATTCTGCGGCCGCGGGGACTGGCTCTACTCCTCAAAGGACAAACGGGTCAGGTTGAATTGACGCAAACCGAAAAACACTGGAAAATGCGCAGCAGTATGATCGCCAGCCGATCCGACCCCGGCGGTGTGATTCTTCAGCTCCAGGATATCCAGGCTCTGCCATGAAGGAAGGGTTTCCCCCGGCGCCACTGCGCGGGCCGCGCATCATTGTGCTGGCCAACCAGAAGGGCGGCGTCGGCAAGACGACGACAGCCATCAATCTCGGCACTGCCTTGGCTGCGGTCGGCCGGACCGTTTACCTCGTCGACCTCGACCCCCAGGGTAACGCCTCGACCGGCCTTGGTGTACCCCAGGCCAAGCGGCGGCCGAGTTCGTATGACGTCCTCATCGGCGCCTGCTTTCTTGAGGTCGCGGCGCAGTCGACCCTGGTGCCCCGCCTCTCGATCGTGCCGGCCGGCGTCGACCTATCCGGTGCCGAGATCGAGCTGGCAACCGTCGATGGCCGCGAGCGCTACCTGCAGGATGCGCTGCGGCCGCTGCCGCCCGGCTGCGATTACGTGCTGATCGATTGCCCGCCAGCGCTGGGCCTCTTAACACTGAATGCGCTCGTTGCGGCTGACGCGGTCATCGTGCCGCTGCAGTGCGAGTTTTTCGCGCTGGAGGGCGTGAGCCACCTTGTGCGCACCATCGAGCGCATCCGCAAGAACTTCAACCCGCGGCTGGAAATACAGGGTATTGTGTTGACGATGTTCGACAAGCGCAACAAATTGTCCAAGGTGGTGGCCGGCGACGTGCGCGCGCACTTCGGCGGCAAGGTCTACAAGAGCGTCATCCCGCGCAACGTGCGCATCTCGGAAGCCCCCTCGCACGGCCGGCCGGTGCTCGTCTACGATACCAACTGCGCCGGCTCGATTGCCTATATTCGCCTTGCCAGCGAGATCTTGCGTCAGGAACGGGAGCTTGCACACTAATGGCGGCGGAACCGAAACGCCCGGCGCTGGGTCGCGGCCTGTCCGCGCTGCTCGGCGAGGACTCCGAGGACTATGCACAGCTCGACCGGCTGCGGACCTCGCGCACCATCGCCATTCACATGTTGCGGCCAAGCCCGTTCCAGCCGCGCCGGCGCATGGAAGAAGGAGAGCTGGCCGATCTGGCGCAGTCGATTGCGGCCAAGGGGGTCCTGCAGCCGCTGCTCGTGCGCCGGATCGCGGATGATCCGCAAGCATTCGAGATCATCGCCGGTGAGCGCCGCTGGCGGGCGGCGCAGATGGCGCAGCTCCACGAAGTGCCGGTCGTCATCAAGGAGTTGAGCGACCGCGAGGCGCTGGAAATCGCGCTGATCGAGAACCTGCAACGCCAGGACCTGACGGCGCTGGAGGAGGCCCAGGGCTATCGCCGCCTGATGGACGAGTTCGAACACACCCAGGATGCGCTTGCCCGCGCGATCGGCAAGAGCCGCAGCCATGTCGCCAACACGCTTCGGCTGTTGAGCCTGCCGGACAGCGTCAAGCGCCTGCTTGATGACGGTAGCTTGAGCGCTGGCCACGCCCGCACCCTGGTGGGCGTTGAGGATGCCGATGCATTGGCCGAGCAGGTCGTCAAGCGTGGCCTCAATGTGCGCCAGACCGAGCGCCTGATTGCCCAGCATCGGAGCCAGCCGGTGTCCGCACCGGAGTCCGAACCCGCTCCAACCAAGGACGCCGATACGTTGGCCCTCGAACGCGATCTCTCCGCCCTGCTCGGGCTGAAGGCGGAAATCCGGTTCAAGCGCGGCGGCGGCGCACTGGTCCTTCATTACCGGACGCTGGAGCAGTTGGACGCGCTGTTGCACCGGCTGCGCCGAGGCGGCACCGATGAAAGCGACGGCGGCAGCTACTGAGAGCCGTCACCGCGGCGCGCCGCTTGGGCGATCTGCAGCAATGCCCGTGTTGCCAGCGCCAGTGCCGGCGCGCCAGTGGTCTTGCAGGCCAGTTCGGCATCCGTCAGCAGATCAAGCGCCTGGCCGAGGCGCTGCCGTGACCAGCGTCGCATCTGCTGCGTAAACGCCGGCTTCTGGTGGAAGATGACTGGTGGCTTGAGGCTTATCAGTGCCTGATCCGGCGTCTTGCCGGCCGCCACCAGCGCCTGCGCCTGCAACAACCGCGTGATGTGCTGGGCGGCGACGCGGACGATGGCCACCGGGCTTGCCCCTTCCGCAAACGCCGTCTCCAGCGCCTTGTCGAGCGTAGCGAAGTCGCCAGCACCTGCGGCCATGACGATCGCACCCAGTGACAAAGCCGTGGAGTCGCCGACCGCGGCCATCGCATCGGCGAGCGTGACACGGCCGGCCGAGCCCACGTAAAGCGACAGCTTCTCCAGCTCGGCCCGCGTAACCGCCCGGTTGGCACCCAACTGGGCTGAGAGGAAATCGAGCGCGTCGCCATCAACGCTCAAGCCCTGCGCTGCCAGCGTTTCCCGGATCATCGTACGCAGGCTCGCCGCATCCTCCGCATAGCAGGCGATGGCAACGGCAGCGGGAGCGGCTTCGAACAACAAGCGCAGGCTGGAGCGCTTTGCGAGGTCGCTGGCCTCGGCAACGACAAGGCCCGGAATTCCCTCTACAGCGCCGGTGAGCAGCTGGTTGAAGGCGGCGGTGAGCGCGTCGGAAGCGTCGCGCACGCGCACCAGACGGCGCCCGCCCGAAAACGACAACGCCGCCGCCTCATCGACCAGTCGGGCCGGGTCATTGCGGAGAGCCAACGCCGGCAGCTCGGTGCAACGGAACGGATCCGGCGGCACACCGGCAACGGCAGCGATAAGGGCCGCGACCCGTTCGCGCAAGAGGCTGGGATCGGGGCCGAAAACAAGGACGGCGACCACGTCGGCTCCAGGTGCCTTGAGGAAGCCGTCGATCCGCTTGCCGGTGAGTTTCACGATCAGCAGACTTTCAGGGCCCGCTCGGCTTCACGAACCGGCGGGAGCGGCGCTTGCGGGGGTAGCGGCAAAATAAGCCGCGAGGCGGCCGCGGATGTCGTACGCGATCTGCCGCAGCGCCTGCGAGCGGGCCGCCTCGTTCGCAGTTAGCGTCGAGAAGCGGGAATCGCCGATGTTGTAGCTGCTTACAACGCGGGAGTGGTTGTGGACGAGCGGCGCTGTATCGCCGGCGGCGTAAAGCACGTAGGTGGCTTCGACGCGCAGGTTGGCGCGGGTCGCAAAGCCGGAGCGTTCGACAGCCAGCTCGTTCAGCTCTTCTTTCAGCTTGACATCGAGCCGGTACCGCACCGGCACCTGCAGCCGGCCGGGATTGAGGAGGTCGACCAGCTGGTTGCGCAGCTCCTGGCCCGGCCGGTCGTCGATCCGCTCGACGGTGACCGCCGCCAGATCGGCAACCGCGCTGCCATCGTCGCTTGCCGGCCCGTAGAGCGGCCGAAAGCCGCACGCCGAGAGCACAACGACGGCGAGCAGGGCACACAGAATGGCGCCGACCAAACCGCCCGCGCGCCCGCGCCCACGTAGCCAGGGGCTAAACGACGACATTGACGATCCGGCCGGCAACGACGATGACCTTGCGCGGCGCCCGTCCCTCGAGCGCCTTAGCGACGCCCGGCTGGGCGAGGGCGGCGGCACGCGTCTCGTCCTCGCTGGCATTGGCAGGGATGGCGACCGTGCCGCGCAACTTGCCGTTGACCTGAACGCCGATCACGACCTCGTCGTCAACGAGGAGGCGCGGATCGGCGACCGGCCAAGCGGTTGCCGCCAGCATCTGCCGATGCCCAAGCGCGGCCCACAGCTCCTCCGCCAGATGCGGCATCAGCGGGCCGGCCAGACACACGAGGGCGTCGAAGCCTTGGCGGCGTGCCCAGGCGGTCGCCGGGTCGGCGCCCACAAGTTCGCCAAGCGCGTTGGCGAGCTCGCGCAGCCGGGCGACGGAACGGTTGAAGCCGAACTTCTCCAAATCGTCGGTGACTGCGGCGATCGTCTTGTGGATCTGGCGGTAGACGCGTAACGCCGACGCGTCGGCTCCCAGGTCCGCCCAGCCGGCGGGCGGCGGCGCGTCGGGCGGCGCCAGTGGGTGCTCGGGCGCGGTCACCATCCGCCACAGCCGGTTGACGAACCGCCAAGCGCCGTCGATGCCCGCCTCGGTCCACTCCAGATCGCGCTCCGGCGGGCTGTCGGAGAGCATGAACAGCCGCGCCGTGTCGGCGCCGTAGGCATCCAGGATGCCTTCCGGATCGACGACGTTCTTTTTCGACTTGCTCATCTTCTCCGAGCGCCCCACGGTGACTGGGGCACCGGTTGCGGCAAGGACCGCACCGTCGCCGCCGCGGCTGATTTCCGACGGCGCGTGCCAGCGGCCGTCGACGGTGCGGTAGGTCTCGTGGCAGACCATGCCTTGCGTCATCAGGCCGGCGAACGGCTCTTCGAGGCCCAAGTAGCCGCAGCGCTTGAGCGCCCGGGTGAAGAACCGCGAATACAGGAGGTGCAGGATCGCGTGCTCGATGCCGCCGATGTACTGATCCACCGGCAGCCAGTAATCGACAGCCTCCCGCGGCAACGCGTCGTCGGCATCCGCCGCGCAGAAACGGGCGAAGTACCAGGACGACTCGAAGAAGGTATCGAAGGTGTCGGTTTCCCGCTCGGCGGCGGCACCGCACGTGGGGCAGGCCACGTGCTTCCAGGTCGGGTGATGGGCGAGCGGGTTGCCCGACCGGCTGAAGTCGACGTCCTCGGGCAGCACGACGGGCAGCTGGTCTGCTGGCACCGGGACAATGCCGCAAGCCGGGCAGTGGATGATCGGGATCGGACAGCCCCAGTAGCGTTGCCGCGAAACACCCCAGTCACGCAGCCGGTAGGTGACTGCGACAGCACCGGCGTTCATTTCGGTGAGCCGCCGCGTCGCCGCTTCCTTCGCCTTCTCGACGTCCAGGCCATCGAGAAAGCCGGAATGGATCAACCGGCCCGGGCCGGAATAGGCCTCGCCCGCGATCGAGAAAGAACCAGCGTCGATGCCATCGGGGCAGACCACCGGGGTGACAGGCAGGCCGTACTTGCGCGCGAATTCGAGGTCGCGCTGGTCATGCGCCGGGCAGCCAAAGATTGCGCCGGTGCCGTAGCCCATGAGCACGAAATTGGCGACATAGATCGGCAGTGCCTGCTCCGGCCGGAAGGGATTGAGCGCCTTCAGTCCGGTATCGAAGCCGCGCTTTTCCGCGGTCTCGATGTCCGCCTCCGAAGTGCCGCTCAAGCGGCATTCCTTGATGAAGGCGGCGAGCGCGGCATTGCCGGCCGCGCTCTCGGCGGCGAGCGGATGGTCGATCGCGATCGCGCAGAAGGAAGCGCCGAACAGCGTATCGGGCCGGGTCGTGTAAACTTCCAAGCGATCCGCGTGACCCTGTAGCGCAAACAGCACCCGCGCACCGGATGAGCGGCCGATCCAGTTCTCCTGCATCAGGCGCACCCGCTCCGGCCAGCGGTCGAGGCCCTTGAGTGCGTCCAGCAGCTCCTCGGCGAAATCGGTGATCTTGAGGAACCATTGCGCCAGCTTGCGCCGCTCAACCGGAGCTCCTGAGCGCCAGCCGCGGCCATCGATCACCTGCTCGTTCGCCAGCACGGTCTGTTCAACCGGATCCCAGTTGACCCACGACTCCCGCCGGTAGACCAGGCCGGCTGCGAGGAAGTCGAGGAACATCTTCTGTTCGTGGCGGTAGTAGGACGGATCGCAAGTCGCGAGCTCGCGGCTCCAGTCGTAGGACAAACCCATCCGCTTGAGTTGCATGCGCATGGTGGCGATGTTCTCGCGCGTCCACGCGGCCGGATGCACGTTGTTCTGGATGGCGGCGTTTTCTGCCGGCAGGCCGAAGGCATCCCAGCCCATCGGGTGCAGCACGCTAAACCCTTGCGCCCGCTTGAAGCGGGCAACGACGTCGCCCAGCGTGTAATTGCGCACGTGCCCCATGTGGATGCGCCCGGACGGATAGGGGAACATCTCCAGCACATAGAACTTGCGCTTGGCCGGATCGGGCTGGGCGATGAAGGCGCCGCTCTCTTCCCAGCGGCACTGCCATTTCGCTTCCGTCTCGCGGAAAGGATAACGCGTCATCAAGCTTTTCTTGATTGGGATTGGGGGGTGCCCGCAAGCGGGCGTTCGCGATCGCTCTTCTCAGGATTACTTCGGCAGAGCGGCGAACCGCAACTGACGGGCACGGGTCAAGATGGCATCCTCAATCTTCGCCGGTGCATCCGCAGCGACCTTGGTATCGACCCAGTTGCCGCCCTCTTCTTGCACCTGACGGAACACGGCCGCCTTCACGGCGTCCGACCGCAGTGAACGGCCCAGGATGTAGATGGTGAGCTTGAAGCGCTCCTTCGGTGCCTCTGGCATGGCATACCAGTCGGTGATGATGACACCGCCGAACGGATCAGCCGAAGCCACCGGCATGAATGAGATGGTGTCAAGCGATGCCCGCCAGAGGAAACCGTTGACACCGATGCCGCCACCGCCGCCCCCTTCGTCCGGCATCGCCTTCGCATCGCCGCCAATGACCAGCCCGCCCGGACCAAAAACGGAGTCTCGCTTGCCGTACTGCGGCTTATAGTCGCCCTTCAGCGGGTCCTTGTCCGGGTACTCTCCGACGACTTTTGCATCAGAACATGCCGAAAGTGCTGCAAAAGCCACGAAACACGCGAGCCCGATGGCAAACGCCCGCACGATCGCTCCGCGTGCTCGGGGATCGAACGCCATTGTGTTCTCCGTTCCGGCCTGACTTCAAGGTCGTAGCCGCCGCCGTCATGGCTGTCAACCAACCGCCGGCCGAGCCGCAAGTTGTTGCAATGAGGCTACACTTGGTCAGGATATACACTCAAACTTGCAGTGGCAACTTTGCTCCTGTGGCCGGCTCGTGTAGGGAATGGGCCGATGGATGAAATGAGCGGGCCTCCCCGTAATAGGGCCCGGGCGTTGTTAGGGGATTTCGGCGAAGGAAATTGTGAGGGTTTCAATGAAAAAGCTTCTGTACGGCACGACCGCGCTCGCGACAGCGGGCCTTCTGTTCGGTGCCGCCGGGGAGGCCAAGGCCGCCGACCGGCTCGAACTCGGAGTCCATGGCTATATGCAGCAATGGATGGTTTTGAACGATATCGGCCTCACCAACGTCGAGGACGGAGCCGGCAAGCACCCGTTTGACTGGGCCGCGGTGGACCAGAAGCACAACTCTGAAGTCTGCTTCACCGGTTCGTACAAGTACGACAATCAGGTCACCATCGGCGTCGACGTCCAGCTCGAAGCAAACACGTCGGGCGATCAGATCGACGAATCGTATCTTTGGGTTTCGACCGAGGATCTTGGCAAGATCATCATCGGTGATGAAAACAACGCCGCATACCTGATGCAGGTGACGGCACCGACCGGCGGCTTGTCGCACAACCAGGGCGTCTTGACCTCGCTGCCGAACCAGGGCTTCGTCATTGGCCCGCAGGGCTTCGCTTTCGACGATACGACGATGGGCGGCACGCTGCTGCGCTTCGACGACAACGACTCGGGCAAGTTCACCTACATCTCGCCGCGGTTCGCCGGATTCCAGATTGGCGCCTCCTACTGGCCGAACTTCGAGGGCGGTGGTGACAACAACAACTCCGTTCAGCGCGTAGCCGGCGCCACCGGCCCCGGCACCACCGGCAACATCAACGGTGCTGCCCTCGGCATCAACTACAAGGAAAAGTTCGGTGACGTCGGGGTCGAGGCCTCGTTGGGCGGCATGTACGGCGATACCCCGCCGGTCGCCGGCAGCAACGATCTCTACGCCGCCAGTGCCGGCCTGCTGCTCACCTTCGGTGGCTTTGAGGTCGGTGGCTCCTACACCCAGGCACAGGGCGACCGGAGCGCCACGCAGCAATACGACGGTTACGGCTTCGACGTCGGTGTTGCCTACACCACGGGTCCCTACAAGGTCGGCTTGGCCTACCAGCGCGGCAAGAACGAGGGTAACCCCGACAACTCGAGCGAGCAGCACGCCGACTACCTCATCTTGAGCGGCACCTACACGATGGGGCCGGGCGTTCGCATCATCGCCGGCCTCTATGCAGCCGACCTCGATGGCGAAGACGGTGCTGCCGCAGCCAACCAGGTCAAGGAATTCTCCGCGATCGGTGGCGGTGCGGGCATCACGCTCAGCTTCTAACCCCTTTTGAAATAAGCAGAACCCTCCTTCAAAGGGCGGCTTCGGCCGCCCTCCTTGTTTCTGCACGGCAACAGGAGGGCGCGGGATGCGCCGATCGCATGGCACCGCGGCAACGCTCGCGACGTTGGCCGCGACACTGGCTGCGCTTCCAGGCGGCACGCGGGCGGCCGAGCCCATCCAGCTGCGCATCGAGGGTGGCCACCAGCAGTGGCTCGTGGCCACGCAGCCCGAGCTCAAGAACGGCCAGGGTCAGCACCCGTTCGATACCGCCGTTGTCGACCAGAAGCACAACTCAGAGGTCTGGTTCACCGGCGAGACGCTGCTCACCAGCGGCCTGACCGTGGGGCTGACGGTGCAGCTTGAGGCTAATACCGTTGCCGATCAGATCGACGAGTCGTTCCTGTTCCTGAAGAGCGGGCCGAGCGGCATGCTGCAGCTCGGCGATACCGACAACGCCGCCTACAAGATGGCCGTAACGGCGCCTACGGGCGGGGTGACCATCAACGACGGCGACCTCGTCGGCATCGAGGCGTTCCCGTTGCCCGCAGGCTTCGACGGCACCAACACCACCATCGATTCGACCCCACTTACGCTGACAGATGACGACTCCGGCAAGTTCAGCTTCTACTCACCGCGCTACGCCGGACTGCAGATCGGCTTGAGCTACATCCCGCAGTTCGAGGCCGGCGGCGATAACAACAATTCGATTGCACGTGTCAACGGCAGCGGCCGGATCACCAACGGCGTCGCCGCCGCCGTCAATTACACCAGCCCCGTCGCCGAGGAAGCGACGCTCGATGTTTCGTTCGGCTGGCTGAGGGGCGAGACTCCGCCGGCTGAGGGTACGAGCGACGTCTGGGGATTGAGCGCCGGCGTACTCTTGACCTGGGGTGCGCTCGAAATCGGCACCTCGGTCGCCTATGCCAACGGTGACGCGCCGGCCGGCCGCTCGCTCGATGGCTACGCCTACGACATTGGCATTGCGTACACCACCGGCCCCTATCGCGTCGGCCTCACCTACATCAAGGGCGTCTCGGCCGGCAGCCGCGCCGACAGCGCGCGCCAGTACCTGGACCAGGTAAGCCTGAGCGGCACCTACAGGCTCGGGCCGGGCGTCGATCTGGTCGCGGGCCTGTTTGCGTTCGACGCCGACGGCGAGAAGGAAGTCGCCGGCGCCGGTGAGGTTGCATCTTCGAGCGGCATCGGCTTCGCGAGCGGGCTCAAGATCCGGTTCTAGCCGCGCCTTTGCGGGCCGCCCGGCGCTCTGCTAGGCTTGGCAGTTCAAGGCCACGCGCTGGGCACAAGGGGCATCGTTGGGACAGATCATCTGGCTCGCTTCGTACCCGAAGTCGGGCAACACGTGGCTGCGGGCGTTCCTCGCCAACTACCGCGCCGGCGGGAGTGAACCGGTCGACATCAACCGCCTGCCGGAGCTGTCGTTCTCGGACAGCCGCGTCCGCTACTTCGATCAGGTGGCGAGCCGCCCGACCGCCGGGCTCCCCTTCGCCGAAATCCATCGGCTGCGCCCAGCCGTGCACCGGCTGTTTGCGCAAGCCCGCGACGGAACGGTGCTGGTCAAAACGCACTGCGCCTTGAGCCGGATCGATGACATCCCGACCATCACTCCCGAGCTCACGGCAGCGGCCCTCTACGTCGTCCGCACGCCTTTGGACGTCGCGGTCTCGTTTGCGCATCATTTCGGCCTCTCGATGGCAAGCGCAGTCCAGGCGATCAGCTTTCCACAGCTCAAGTCGGCGCCGCAGGGCGATACCGTCGCGCAGCCGTTCTCCGACTGGTCAAGCCACGTTCTCAGTTGGCTCGACGCGCCGGGCCTCAAGCTGCACTGGCTGCGCTACGAGGACCTGCACCGGGCGCCGGCGCGCGTGTTCAAGGGCGTCATCGCCTTTCTCGGCTGGCCGTTCGAGGCGGAGCGGCTGCGGAACGCAATCCGGCAGAGCGATTTCCGCACGCTTGCCGCCCAGGAGGCGAAAGCCGGCTTCGTCGAGGCGTCGCGCAAGGCGGAGCGCTTCTTCCGCCGCGGCCAGATCGGCTCCTGGCGATCGGAGCTGACTGTTGACCAGGTCGCCTTCCTCATCGAGCGCCATCGGGCGGTGATGACCAGGCTTGGCTACCTGGGTCCCGACGGCAAGCCTGCGGTGCGCGAACCGGAGCGGGCGAGCGGATGACAGCAAGCCTGCACGAAGCCCTGCGCCATCACCAGGCTGGCCGGTTGGAGGATGCGGCGCGGATCTATCAGGCGGTCCTGAAGGCGCATCCCCGCAATGCGGACGCGCTGCATCTCCTCGGGCTGGTGGCGCATCAGGAGGGCCAGCACGCCCGGGCGCGGACGCTTCTGGCCCGCGCGTTGAAGGAGCGGCCGGGCGATGCCCGCTTCCTTAATGTCCTGGCCGGCGTCCTGCGCGCCGAAGGGCGCCTTGAAGAGGCCGCGGCCCAACTGCGCCAAGTGCTTGCGCGATCACCGCACGACGCGACCGTGCTGACCAACCTCGGCCTCGTCCTGCAAGACCTGGGCGATAGCACGGCCGCGCTCGCCGCCTATGACCAAGCCCTCACGCATGAACCCGACCAGCCGGAAGCGCGCGCGAACCGGGCGATCTTGCTGTTGCAGCAAGGCCGCTTTGAGGACGGCTGGCGGGAGTACGAATGGCGCTGGCGGGTGCCGGGCTTCACCACACCACCCCGCAGCTTAGCAGCACCGGCCTGGGACGGCGCACCGCTTGCCGGGCGCACATTGTTCGTCCATGCCGAGCAGGGTCTCGGCTCCGCCATCCAGTTCGTCCGCTATGTCCCGCTTGTCGCCGCGCAGGGCGGCCGGGTGGTGCTGGAATGCCAGCCGCCGCTCAAGCGGCTGTTCGAGGGGGCGCTCGCCTCCCCGAACGTCTCGGCAGCACAGCTGATCGTCAAGGGCGACGCGCTGCCGGCATTCGACGTCCATGCGCCGCTGATGAGCCTGCCGCATCTCCTCGGCACGACGCTTGCGACGATCCCGGCCAACGTCCCCTACCTCACCGCGCCTGCCGATGCGTGCGCCCGCTGGGCCGAACGCCTGGCAAGCGCACCGCGCCCGCGCGTCGGATTGACGTGGGCTGGCAACCGCAATCACCCCAACGACCGCAACCGCTCACTCGCGGCCGATGCGTTGGCACCGCTGGTTCGCGCCGGCGCCGCAAGCTTCTTCAGCCTGCAGGTTGGCCAGGCCGAGGGCACCGCAGCGTTCCCGGCCGGCACTGTCACTGATCTGGCGCCTGCGCTGACTGACTTCGCCGAGACCGCGGCCGTGATCTCAGGCCTTGATCTCCTCATCTCTGTCGATACGGCCGTGGCGCACCTCGCCGGCGCGCTGGCCAAGCCTTGCTGGCTGCTACTGCCAGAACCGGCCGAATGGCGCTGGCTGGAGCGGCGCGACGACAGCCCCTGGTATCCCACCTATCGCCTGTTCCGCCAGCGCGTGCGCGGTGACTGGGCGGACGTGGTGGCGCGGGTGACGGCGGCGCTCAAACTGTTCCGGCCGGTGCCGTGAGCCCGCCCAAGGCACCCAAGCCGCCGAAACAGCCCAAGCGCCCGGCGAAGGGCGATGCACTGGCAGCCCTGTTGCGCGATGCCGTCCGTCTGCATCAGGCGGGCGAGAGCGAACGTGCGCAAGCCCTCTACGCCCGCATCCTCAAGCTTGCACCCGACCAGCCCGACGCCCTGCACTTGAGCGGCCTTCTTCGCTACCAGGCCGGCGCGCTGGCGGAGGCGGAAGCGCTGATCCGCCGCGCGCTCGCGCTTAATCCGCGCGCCGCCAGCTATCACAACTCGCTTGGCGTCGTCGCCCTGGCGCAAGGCCGTGCGGAGGAGGCGCGGGCACACTTCACCGCCGCGCTCGCTCTCGATCCCTCCTACGCCCAGGCGCTGAACAACGTCGGCAATGCGCTGCAGACCCTGGGCCGCCTGGACGAGGCGGTCGCGGCGTATCAACGCGCGCTCGCCCTCAAGCCTGCCGATGCGGATACGCACGGCAATCTCGGCCGGGCCTTGCAGGCACTGAACCGGCTGGCCGATGCAGCGCAAGCGTTCCGCCGTGCGCTGGCGTTGAAACCCACCTCGGCGGCGGCAAAACGCGGCCTGGCCGACGCGCTCGCCGGCACGCCGGCGCGGGCGGAAGCCGAAGCGCTCTATCGCGAGGCGATCGCGCTCGCCCCCGAAGACGCGCAGAACCGGGCGGCACTGGCGGCCTTTTTGGAGCGGACCGGCCGGCTGGAGGAAGCGCTCGCCGTGGCCGGCGAAGCGCTCGTCCGCGACGCTGGCAATGTGCGCGCCGCGGTCGCCGAGGCCCGCGCCCTGCGCCGTTTGGGCCGTGAGGGAGACGCGCTGGCGCGGCTGGACGGCCTCGATCTGAGCCAGGCCGATGCGGAGGCACAGAGCTACGCCACCTTCGAGAAGGCGATGCTGTGCGACCGCCTGGGCGCCTACGCTCGAGCGATCGCGCTGTTCGCCGACGCAAACGCGCTGATGCTGACGACGCCGGCTGCAGCCGGCATCGATCGCGAGGCGTATCCGCGCCTGATCGCTAAGCTCAAGGCCCGCTTCACCGCGAGCTGGGTCCAGGGATGGACGCCAGCCATTGACGGGCCAAGCGACCGGCCGGCGCCGATCTTCCTGATCGGTTTTCCGCGCTCGGGCACCACGCTCCTCGACCAGATCCTCGATTCCCATCCAGCACTCACAACGATGGAGGAAAAGGACGCGCTTGATGTCGTGCGCGCCCGCGTCGAACGCTTGCCCGGCGGCTACCCGGACGCGCTTGCCCGCCTCGACGCGAGCACCATCCGGGACCTGCGCGATCAGTACTTCGCCCGCGTCCGGCATCATCTGGGCGGTCCGCCGGCCGGCATTCTGGTCGACAAGATGCCGCTCAACACCGTCGATGCCGGCCTGATCTGGCGGCTGTTCCCGGAAGCCAGGATCCTGCTGGCGCTGCGCCATCCGTGTGACGTGGTCTTGAGCGGCTTTATGCAGCCGTTCCAGCTCAACCAGACAATGATCCACTTCACCACGCTCGCTGGCACCGCGCGCTTCTATGCGGAAGTGATGGGTCTGTGGCAGCGCTACGCCCAAGTGCTGCCGCTCAGCGTGATCCAAGTCCGCTACGAAGATCTGATCGAAGACGTCGCGGCCGAGAGCAGGCGGATCCTGGCCGGCTTGGGCCTCACCTGGGATGATGCGGTGCTGCGCTATGCCGAGCACGCCAAGGCAAAGGCAATCGCGACGCCCAGCTATCATCAGGTGGTGCAGCCGATCTACCGCCGCTCGGCCGGCCGCTGGCTTAATTACCGCGAAGCGTTCGCGGACGTGCTGCCGATCCTCGAACCCTTCATGGCCGCGTGGGGTTACGACGGGGGTTACGGCGAGGAAGCCTGATGCCGGCAACGGCGGTGATCCCGGCAATCCCGGCGATTGGCAAGCCGTTGAGCCGACGCAGGGTCGCGGCACTGATCCCGCCCAGGGCGTAGACCGGCAGCCGGCTCGCGCGGGCCAGGCGGGCAAAGCGGAGGAGACCTAAGGTCCGGCCGCCCGGATGGCTCGCGGTCGGGAACACGGGCGAGACGAGCACGGCATCAGCCCCGTGGCTGAACGCACGGGCGATCGCGGCACCGGAGTGCGCGGCTGCCGTCACCAGCCAGCCCGACCGCTTGAAGCGCCGCCAGCCGGGCGCCGCCACCAGGCCCTCGGGGAGATGCAGGCCATCGGCGCCGATCGCGCGCGCAAGCCGGGCATCGGCCGCGACCAGGAGGAGCAAGCCCCGCTGCCGGCACAGCCGCTTCAGCGCGCGCGCATGCGCGGCCCGCTCCGGGCGGTCGTAATCGCGCACGATCACCGCATCGCCACGCTTCAGCCGTGCAATGTTCATTGCCGGATCAGCCACCCGCGCCGCATCGGTCATCAGCAGTCGCGGCGGCAACGTACCTGCGGGCCGCGCGCATTTGAGCGGGCGCACGGCCTCTGCTACCGTGGGCGCGGCTGGGAACACGTGGCGGGAGCGGCGAATGGCGGAGTTTGTAACGGCTGACATTGCGGCAGCAGAGGTGCAGGCCAATCTCGCCGCCGTCAAGGCTCGCATCGCCACGGCCGCCCGCGAGGTTGGGCGGGAGCCGGCCGAAGTGACGCTCGTCGCCGTCACCAAGACCCATTCTGCCGCCACAATCGGCCACGCGATCGCCGCCGGCCAGCGGGTGTTCGGCGAAAACCGGGTGCAGGAAGCGCTCGCCAAGTGGCCCGCACTGAAGGCGGCGCACGCGGACATCCGGCTGCATCTGATCGGGCCGCTGCAGCGCAACAAGGTCCGCCGCGCCGTCAGCCTGTTCGACGTCATCGAGAGCGTCGACCGCGAGGAAATCGCACGCGCGATCAAAGCCGCAGGGGCCGAACAGGGCCGCACGCCGGACATCTTCATCCAGGTCAACACCGGCGAAGAGGCGCAGAAAAGCGGTATCGCGCCGGCTGAAGCGGACGCGCTGATCGCGCTCTGCCGGGACGAATGCCGGCTCCCCCTGCGGGGCCTGATGTGCGTGCCTCCGGTGGATGAGGAGCCTTCGCTGCACTTCGCGCTCCTGGCAACCATTGCCAAGCGCAACGGCTTGGCCGAGCTCAGCATGGGGATGACGGCGGATTTCGAGATCGCGATCCGCTTTGGCGCCACCCTGGTCCGGGTCGGCAGTGCCCTCTTCGGCGCCCGCCCGGCCTAACCACCCCCGCCCAATCTGACCGGTTATGCGCCGCCGAGATGCACGCACCTACGACCAGACTATCCCCATTTGGCGGGAGTTCAGATGGGATCCCGTGAAGACAATCAACATAAAACTATAGAGGGACACGACTTCGCTTGGACATGCACTACGCTGAGGATGCAGCCCGTTTGCGTTTATACTCCACTATAGCCTCACGACTTATATAATTGTAGAGCGTGGAAAACGTTTGCGCCAAATCATGCCTCTTGGCCTTGAAAACCTCCACATCGGACTCTATCGGGCTTCGATAAAGAAAAACTCTGATGTCGTCGCCATTGGTCACCAAATAATACGGTGTACCCAAAAACATCGCGTAACTTCTTGCTTGGCTAATATGATCAGCTAGGTTTTTGCCAGCAGTTTTCGCTTCGACCACAAGGAGAGCGTTGTCTTTTGTTCTGTTGCGCCCATCGAACAAGACAAAATCAGCCTCAGTCCTGCTCTTCTTCACGCCAACCACCTGCTCGACTGGATATCCGTCCGACCGATCGTCTTCGCTGAATCCCAATCGGTCCAACAAGGGGATCACAAAGCGGATCTCCACTTCCTTCTCGCTGGCGAAAACGCGGCTGGAGATGGAAGTTAACCAAGGATCGGCTTCGGCGTTACTGCCATCGCCCGTTTCGATACCGCCTCCTGGATCGCGGCGAAAATCGGCGACGGGAAGAACAGGATCCGTGACACTCAGGACAACCCAGTCATCTTTTTGAACTTCGTTCAAACTTGGCGTTACGATTACACCCGCCCCGACAAGGCTTCTTTCCATATTATCAAGCCAGTGTTTTTGGCGGGTCTTGTGGCCGTAATGGCGCAAAAGCGTCTTCAATAGTACACGTTTGGACTTCCGCGGCGTTTCAGCGATTGTATCGCGAATAGTGTCGGATATCGCGGAGTAGTCGACGCTCATACGGCTCCCCCAAGAAACACGGTACCTGGTAACGATACCAACATATCGTGCAGCGTGCAATTAAATCTAGCGTGTCTTAACCCAAAGCGACGTCTAGACTCACGTATCGCTAACTGCTGTGGGCCAGATGTCGGGGCCTTTCAGCATTCGGCGGGTTATTAGGTTTGCCATGAACCCGCCTTGCGCGAGGCGGCAACCATTGCCAAGCGCAACGGCTTGGCCGAGCTCAGCATGGGGATGACGGCGGATTTCGAGATCGCGATCCGCTTTGGCGCTACCCTGGTCCGGGTCGGCAGTGCCCTCTTCGGCGCCCGCCCAGCTTGACCCGGCGGTGTCAGTCCAGGTGGCCGCCGCGCGCGAGCTTGGTGCGGATGTAATGCTCGTTGTGGCGGTTGGTGGGGAAGGTGTGCGGCACCCGTTCCGTGACCGTGATGCCGAGCCGGGTCAGTGCTGCCACCTTGTCCGGATTGTTGGTCATCAGCCGCACCCGCGTGACACCAATGGCCCTCAACATCTGTGCCGCCGGCAGGTAGACGCGCTCGTCGGCCTCGAAGCCGAGCTGCTCGTTGGCATCGAGGGTGTCGAAGCCCTGATCCTGCAGGGCATAGGCGCGCAGCTTATTGACGAGGCCGATCCCGCGGCCCTCCTGTGCCAGGTAGAGGATCAGGCCGCCGCCAGCTTCGGTGATTGCGGCGATCGCGCCGCGCAGCTGATCGCCGCAATCGCAGCGCAGGCTGCCCAACAGATCGCCGGTGAAGCAGGCCGAATGGACCCGCGTCAGCACCGGTGTATTGGGGTCAGGCGCGCCCAACTTGATGACGTAGTGCTCGAAGCCGCCGTCCAAGGGGCGAAAGGCTGCGATCAGCGCGTCTTCGGCGCCCGCGAGCGGTACCCGCGCCTCGGCGACCCGCTTCAAGGCGCGCGCCGTTGTGGCGAGGTACTGGAACACGTCGCCGGCATCGACCGCGAGCAGATCGTGGCGCATTGCCCAGGCAGCCAAGTCCTCGGCGTCTGCGCCAGCGATGTCGACAATCACCGCCGCCGGCAACAGCCGCGCGGTCTTGGTCAGCTGCAGCGCCGCTGCTTCCAGCGCGTGCGGCTCGACCTCGGTGATGGTGCATGCCTCGGCAGCCGGCACCGGCAGCGCCGCTAAAGGATCGGCGATGGCGCGTACCGTTTCGAGTGAGAGCGGCGCTGGCGGCGTTACCACCACGATGCGCACCGCGGCAGGGAGCAGACCCAGCACGCTCGCCCGCCGCGCGGTCAGGGCAACCCGCGCCGCACCGCCGGCCTGCACCGTGAGCTCGACCAAGCGCTCTGCCGTCGCTGCTTCCGCCGCCATCATCAGCGCACCTTGACCATCGCCGCCCGTGACCGCCACCGCCCGGCCACGCCGAAGCTCGGAGATCACCCGCTCGACGCTAAGAAGCGACAACGGCTCGCGTGAAACGGGGATGAGATGGCGGTACGGCATGAGGGTTACAATAGGGCTGGCGGCAGCAGCCGGCAATCGGCGGCAGGCGCCACCATCAAGCTCCCAGCGGACAGTCGCGCCGGCACACGCACCAACCGGTGCCTCTCCGCATCCCTCACGCTGATCGCCGCATCACTTCCGGCAGGCGGGTGGCGGGTGGCGTATTGCGGCTGCGGTGCGCGCAGATGACGCCGTCGATGATGACCATGCCGATGCCGGGCAGGTCGCCGGCCTCGATGCTTTTCAGCAATGTCGGCGCCGCCGAGTGCTGGGCGGTGTCCATGATGACGAGATCGCACGGCCGGCCCGGCGCGATGATGCCTTGAGCCAGGCCGTGGATGCGCGCGGTGTTGCCGGTAGCGAAACACAGCGCGGTCTCGGCCCCGATCTCGCCCAGGCTTGCGAGCATCGCGATCAGGCGCAGAATCCCAAGCGGCTGCACACCTGAACCGGCCGGCGAGTCGGTGCCGAGGATGACGCGCTCCAGCTGCTTGAGCTCCTTCGCCAGGCGCAGCGCGTGCAGGGCGGCGGTCAGGTTGCCGTTGTGTACCAGCTCGATCGCACGTGAGCAGCGCTCGCACAAGCAGGTGATCTGGGCGAGCGGCAAGGCGGTGTGGCCGCCATTGATGTGGCCGATGACGTCGGCATCCGCTTCCAGCACCACGTCCTTGTCGATCAGGCCAGAGCCGGGGATCGATGGGCCGCCGGTGTGGATGGTCGAGCGCAGGCCATACTTCCGCGCCCAGGCGACCATCTGCTTCGCTTCGTCGGCCGCCTTGACGCTGCCGAGCCCGACCTCGCCGAGGAGCGTGACGCCGGCGGCTGCCAGCTCAGCGAAGTCACTCTCGACCATGCCGCGCTCGACGACAGGCGCACCGGCCAGCACCTTGACGCCTGCCGGCCTGGCGTTGGCGAAAGCCCGCTGGGCGGTGATCGCATGCGCCTTGAGACCGGTGATGTCCTTCGGCCGGCCGGGCAGGTGTACCTCGCCGGCAGAGATCATCGTCGTCACGCCGCCGTTAAGGGCGCTGTCGATCCAGCCAAGCTGGTTCTGCCGCGGTGTCCAGTCGGCGAACACGGGATGGACGTGGCTGTCGATCAGCCCCGGCGTGAGCGCCGCGCCGTGCGCATCGATCATGGTCGCCGCGCCGGCCAGATCGAGGTCACCCTCGCGGCCCACCGCGGTGATGAACCCGCCTGCGGCGACAACGGTATCGGCATCAAGAATCGGCCGCTGCAAGTCGCCGCTGATGAGGAGGCCGATGTTGCGGATGACCAGCTCCGGTGCCGCTGTCGCGCTCATTGCCGCCTTGTCCTCGAGTTCTTTTCCCTCTTTCTGTTCTAGCCAGCGGCACGGGAGCTGCCAAGATTGGGGAAATCTTCAGTAATCAAACGTGACTTGGCGCTTTCAAGGCATTAATTTTAAGAATCAAGTGCGTATTCGTGGAAGGACAGCATGACATCGTTGGCTGAGACGACCGGTTCGAACCTTTCGCCCAAGGCGACGGCAGCAAACCCGCACCGTTACGGCGGCTTCAATCTGCCGTTGACGGGCGCGCTCAAGCTCTACGCACGCTTTCGCCAGCGTACGCTCGACACGCAGGACGCAGCCGGCGCGCAGCGCGCACAACTCCTGAAGATGACGGAAGCCGCCGCCGCGACACGGTTCGGCCGCGATCACGATTTTGCCGGCATTCGCACCATCGACGACTATCAGGCACGTGTCCCTCTGCGGACCTACAATCAGCTTTGGGACAGCTACTGGAAGGATGCCTTCCCGCGGCTGGTGGATTGCACCTGGCCCGGTACGATGGCGTTCTTCGCCGTTTCGTCTGGCACGTCCACCGGCAAGGTGAAGTACATTCCGTGTTCCCGGGAGATGGTGCGTGCCAACCGGCGCGCTGCGATCGACATCTTTGTCCACCACCTGCGCAACCGGCCACACACGAAGGTGTGGAACGGCAAGTGCTTCGTGCTTGGCGGCTCGACGGCGCTGACCGAGCAGGCGCCGGGCGTGCGCTCCGGCGACATCAGCGGCATCGCCGCCGCCGAGAAACCGTGGTGGGCGGGGCTCGGTTACTTCCCCGGCAAGGATCTGACCTACATCACCGACTGGGAAGAGAAGATCCGCCGCTTGGCGCCGCTGGCGCTTGAGGAGGACATCCGCTTCTTGAGTGGCGCCCCTGGCTGGCTCTCGATCCTGTTCGAGCGGTTGGCGGCATTGCGGCCGGAAAGCGGCGGCCGGGTCGCCGATCTCTTTCCCAACCTCGAATTGCTCGTGCACGGCGGGGTCAGCTTCGCCCCCTATCGCAGCCGGTTCGAGAAGCTGATGGCAGGCAGCCGCGCCGAGCTGCGCGAGGTCTATCCGGCGTCTGAAGGTTTCGTCGCCATTGCCGACCGCGGGCCGGGCGAGGGTTTGCGGGTGATCGTCGACAACGGCATGTTCTATGAGTTCGTGCCGGTGAACGAACTGGGCGGGCCCAACCCGACCCGGCACTGGATCGGTAACGTCGAGACCGGCGTTGACTACGCGATCGTGCTTACGACCTGCGCCGGCCTGTGGAGCTATGTCATCGGCGATGTCGTCCGCTTCGTTGACACGAAGCCGCCGCGGCTGATCATCACCGGCCGCACCTCGTACATGCTGTCATCCTTCGGCGAGCACTTGACCGGCGATCTGGTGGAGACGGCGGTGCTTGCGGCAGCGCGCGAGGTGGGCAGCGAGATAAGCGAATTTGCCGTCGGCACCGCGTTCTCGGCCGACCGCGACTCGCTCGGCCATCACGTTTACGTGGTCGAGTTCAGCCAGCCCGAGCGCCAACCCGAGCGCGTCGAAGCCTTCACCCGCGCGGTTGATCGGATCCTGCAGGAGCGCAACGAGGACTACCAGGAGCGCCGCGCGGTTGATGTCGGTGTCGGCGCCCCGGTCGTGCATGCAGTGCCGCCCGGCACCTTCGCCGCCTGGATGAAGAGCATCGGCAAGCTCGGCGGCCAGAACAAGGTGCCGCGCGTGATCGGCGATCCGTCGCAGCTCAAGGGCTTGCTCGAATTTATCAAGCGGGCTGGATAGGGCGCTGGCGCCGGCGTTCAGGCATAAGCGCTCAGGCGCCGGCCTTCAGCGTCATGACGTGGGGAAACTCCGCCGCGACGGTTTCCCGCCGGAGCGGCATGTGGATGTACTGCCGGCGCAACCATAGGCCGATCTGATCGGCATAGTTGGCGCTGCCGAGCCAGGCGTCCTGCCCGCCCAGGATGACGAACCAGTTGGCATCCGGATCGCCGAGATCGGAGATATGACGCGCCATCTGGCCGAAGGTGGCGGCATGGCGGCGGTTGACCAGGCCGTGCGCCATTTTCATCGGCGTTTGACGCGAACCGCCCACGGGCAAGTCCTCGACCACGAACGCGCGGCCGATCAGAGGCAGCCTGGCGAGTGTATGACCGATCCGCAAGCGGTGCATGTCGCCCCACTGGCGGTAGCGCGCCGCATCGCGCTCGGCCTTGGCGACCGCCCGGCGCAGGATCTTGTTGCGCTTGGCGGGCTTGATCGCCATCAGGTCGCGTAACAGAAACGTTGTCAGATAGCTCCACTGGCCGAGAAGATCGGGCAAGTCGGCCTGCCGCTTGCCGCCATAGAGCGGCGGCACCAGGTGGAACAGGAGAGCTTCGAAAGCTGCGGCGCCGAACGCATCGGCGGCGTAGTCGCCATTCCAGCGGCTGAGCCGGCGCAGGAACTTGTCCGGCCGCACCGGAAGGTTGAGCGCCTCGATCTGCTGCGCCAGTTCGCCGGCCACCTTCGCCGCGTCCGGGGCGTTGGTATCGGTTTGGATGGCCCTCAGGTTGTCGATCGAGATCTTGTCGTGCGCGCGCAACAGCTCGTAAAGGCGGCGGATGCGGTCGTCAGCGCCGAAGGTGAAGCCAATCGGCACGTCGGTGCCAAGCGGTCGGTCGTTGGCCGATGCGAGGACACCGGCCGGTGGATTGACAACCCACGGCAGCTCGGTCGCGCACTGGAAGCCGCGCCAGTGAGTGGCCGGATCGGCAGCGTTCAGGACCGGATCGTCCTTGGGAAACGGCGCCCGCAACGGGGCGCGGACCGCCATGATCTTGCCGATGTTGCCGGCCCGATCGGCAAATACCATGTTCTGGCCGGAAACGGCGTAAGGGGCGAACGCGGCGCGGAACTCGTCCGGCGTGCGGGCGCGCGCCGCCTTCAGGAACGCCGTCAGCTCGTCGCTGGGCTCGTGGCCAACCCAGCGCAGTGCGAGCGGCCGGCCGTGGACGTTCAAGGCTTTGGCGTCGTTGATGATCGGGCCAAACGGCGTGCGCCGGATCCGATGCCGGCTCGATCGCCAGCCGCGCGCCTTGATCGTTGTCTCGCTGGTGACGATCTGCTCGGCCGGCAGGTCGCCGACGTCGTAAAGATCGCTGGACGAGGCCCGCATGTTGGTGCCGCCCCAGGCGAGATCAGGATTGCGCCCCAGCATGATCGCCGGCAGCCCCGGGATCATGAAGCCCGCGACGTGGAATGAGGGCGAGCGTAGCCCTCCCAGCAGCCAGAGCGACGGCAGGGACAGGCCGAGATGCGGGTCGTTGGCAAGGAGTGCTGCCCCGGTGGCGCTCCGCTGCGGTGCCACGGCGAACGAATTGGACCCCGCGCGGCCGGCGCCGACCAGCAAATCCTCCAGCATTCCCGGAGTGCCTTCGGCGTGGGCGCCGGGCGTCGGGCTTTCCCCCGCCTCGATGGTGCGGTTCCACAACCGCGTGAAGCCGGGCTGGGCGCGCCGCGGCAGCAGCGACATGAAAGTGATCCAGGTGAAATCGGTGCTGGCCAGTCGGGAGCCGGCAAGCAGCGTCGCCATGGTGTGGCGCTCGGGCTTGAGGCCTAACACCCCGAACTCCGGCGGCAGCTCGGTGATCCGCTCGTTATAGCTGTTGATCCCGTCGAGGAACGCTTCGCAGCACTGGCGCGTCTCATCGGGCAGCGTCCGCTCGATCTCGGGCACCGCGGCTCCGTAATCGAGGATGCGCAATGCATGGTCGAGCCGCTTGGCGACCGGCCCGAAAACCTCTGCCAGCCGCCCTTGGAAGAAGTGAATAAAGAGCGCGATCTGGGGGCCACGCAGGTGGGCGTGGATCATGCCGAGCGCAAAAAACAGGTCGTGATCGCTTTCCGCATCGATGAACGGCACCTGGTAGTCGTTCCAGCGGATCGTCACATCCTTTTCGACCGCCAAGCCCGCAGTCGGGAAGGCAGCGAGCCGCTCGGCCGTGCTCCGTCGCGGCGGTCGCAGGGCCCGGATCAGCGAGCGGAGGACCGCCATCAGATCGCCCTGCCCGCAACCGAGCGCGACCGCGCCGGAATGGTAGCAGCTGTCCCCGGCGAACGAAGGCTCAGCGGGATTGCATGTGACACGGTGAGGTCGGTCCAGTGCATCGGGCGGAACAGCGCCTCATGAGGCTTGACGGACGAAGGTCGCCGAGAGCGACCGGGACTGTCGCGATAGCCTGTTCGGTGTCGGCGGTCAATCAGCCGCAGTGGCAACCGGCGAATGGTCCGGGCGCGGGTGTTGCAGACGACAACGGAACGGCTTAACCAGAGGCGGGACGGGCATCGGCCCGCGGGCCGTCCTCTTGACCCCGTTGCCCGCGGGACCATGGGTGCGGGCGGGGCAGCCGAGGGCGACGATGATCGCGATCCTGCGCATCTTTTTCCGCGAAGAGGTGGCCAATCCGTGGCTGGTGCTGGCGTGCCTGCTTCTCGCCGGCCTCGCGGGCGGCATTGGCATTGGCAGCCTTGTCCCGCTGGTCTCAATTGTCTCCGACCCGGCCGCGGGCACGGCCTCGCCGATGGGCCGGATCGTCGTGGAGAGCCTTGCCTTCGTTGGCTTGGCGCCGGACCTGGGCCCCATCGTTGCCATCTTTGTTGGCGGCATGGTGCTGAAATCCCTCTTCACGTTGGCCGCCATGCGCTACGTCGCCTACGCGTCGGCGATGGTGATTACCGAGCTTCGCGCCAAGCTGCTGCGTGTACTCCTCGATGCCGAGTGGAGCCACTTCATTACCCAGCCGGTCGGGATCATCGCCAATGCGGTAAGCCTGGAAACGACGCGCTCCGGGCGGCTTTATACGATGGCGGCGACCTTCCTCGCCAACGGCATTCAAGCGCTGATCTTTATCGTCGTCAGTTTGATCGTCTCCTGGAAGCTGTCCCTGATGGCGATCGCCTTCGGCGTCGGCATGGCCGCGGCGCTGCACTACCTGGTGCGCCAGGCCAAGGAGGCGGGCAGGCGCGAAACCAAGCGCTCGCGTGAGCTTCTGACCTTCATCACCGATGCCTTCAACAGCATCAAGCCGCTGAAGGCGATGGACAAGCAGGGCCATTTCGCCCAGCTGTGCGAGAGCAAGAACCAAGCGCTCAATCAGGCCTTGCGGAAGCAGATCTACTCCCAAGAGGCGCGGCGCAATCTCGAGGAGATCATCACCGTCGTCTGCCTGGGCGCGGCCTTCTACGCCGCTGTCACCGTCTGGGGCTATCCGGCGGCCGAGGTGCTGATCGTGGGCGTACTATTGTCACAGACGACGCGCAACATCGGCCGCATTCAGGACAATCTGCAGAAGGCGGTCGTCAACCAGAGCCCGTACCGTGCCGTGCGCAAGTTGATCGCCACCGCCAGCGCGGCGGAAGAGCATACCGGCGGCACACTGCCGGCGAAGTTCGAGAACGGGTGCAGCTTTGAGCACGTGAGTTTCGCCTATCCGCAGAGGGAAGTGCTGAAGGACGTGAGCCTGGCGATTGCCGCCCGCAGGACGACCGTGCTGACGGGCCCGTCCGGCAGCGGCAAGACGACGCTCACTGACCTGCTGGCGGGGCTTTACCGGCCGCAGGCGGGCCGCATCCTCGTCGATGGCGTGCCGCTTGAGGAGATCGATCTGCGTCGATGGCGCCAGAGCATCGGCTACGTGCCGCAAGAGTTGATTTTGTTCCACGACTCGATTCTCGCCAACGTCACGCTCGGCGATCCGCGACTGAGCTTGGCCGACGTTCGCCGCGCCCTGGAAGCGGCAGGCGCCTGGGCCTTCGTCGAGGCACTGCCGGAAGGGGTTAACAGCAGCGTTGGCGAGAAGGGGTTCAAGCTTTCCGGCGGTCAGCGTCAGCGGATCGCGCTGGCCCGCGCGCTCGCCACGCGGCCGAAGCTCCTCATCCTCGATGAAGTGACCAGTGCGCTTGATCCGGCGACGGAACAAGACCTCTGCCAGCGGCTGAAGCGGATCGCGCGCGAGGTTACGATCGTGGCGGTGACCCATCGGCCGGCGTTCCTGGAGATCGCTGATACGGTCTATCGGGTCGAAAACGGCTCGGTCTATCTGGGTGCAGCAGCGCATTCGAGCTCGCGCGCCGTCGAGCATGCGGGCAGCGACGCGCCGCACGGGGAGCGTCCGCGTGCCAGTGGGTAAGCGTGGGTACCTGCACCGGCTTGGTCATTGCCGGCAGTGGTTGTTGCCTTCGCGCGGCATGGGCCTAAACTCACTTGTTTCTGCCTAACCCGCAGGGAGTCGTCCGATGCAGATGCTTGACCTCGACGCGTTTGCCCGCACGCCGCTGCAGCATGAGCCGTGCGATTTTCTTGTCGTCCCCAATTTCGTCCGCGCTGAAGCGATCGTTGCCATCAACCAGGACTACCCGTTGATCGCCGCGGCCGGCAACTTCGCGCCGGAAGACCTCACGTACGGCCCGGCGTTCTCCACCTTGCTGGAGGAATTGCACAGTCCTGAGTTGCGGCGTGCCTACGCCGAGAAATTCGGCTTCGACGTTTCTGATTTCCCGCTGCAGGTAACGGTGCGAAAGTTTTCCGAAGCCTCGGACGGCAATGTCCACAATGATTCTAAGATGAAGATGATTACGACGTTGATCTACTTCAACAAGGACTGGCAGGCTGCCGGTGGTCGATTGCGGTTGATGCGCTCACCGAAGGATATCAACGAATACGCGGTCGAGGTGCCGCCGGAAGCGGGTACGCTGTTGACGTTCCGCCGCTCGGAGACCTCCTTTCATGGCTTTCTCCCCTACGAGGGCGAGCGGCGATCCTTGCAGATGTACTGGGTCAAGCCGAAGCGGGACCACCGCGGCGAGAAGACACTTACGCTCAAGAAACGGATCAAGCGGTTCCTTAAGGAACGGGCGCGGTAGCAATCAGAAGAAGTCAGCGATCGCCGCAACGCTGCCAACGCCCAAGACCAGGAAAGTCAGGCTCATCCCGGCGACCCGCGCCCGGATGCTGCCCGCGGCCATCGACCAGGCGTGGACCACGCGACCTGCCAGGAGGCAGATCCCCAAGCAGTGGACGAGCCAGGCCGGATAGCCGGCGCCTTCGACGGCGGCCAAAATGATGAGCGCCAGCGGAACATACTCACAATAGTTGCCATGCGCGCGGATACGCCGCGCCAGCTCGGCATCCCCGCCGTCACCCGAAGAGAGGCCGCGCGCGCGCCGCAACTGGATGACGCGGACCGAGAGCACGATCAGCATCGGCCCGGCCAGACCCGCATAAAGTCCGGAAATTGCGAGCGACATCCCTCGAACTCCTCCCCCTGGCGGCCGGCCGAGACCGGTTACGCCCGCTTCAAAGGTTTGTACTTGATCCGGTGCGGCTGGTCGGCGTCGGCTCCCAGCCGCCGATGGCGATCGGCCTCGTAATCCTGGTAGTTGCCTTCGAACCAGACCACCTGGCTGTCGCCCTCGAAGGCGAGAATGTGGGTGGCGATGCGGTCGAGGAACCAGCGGTCGTGGCTGATGATCACGGCGCAGCCGGCGAAGGACAAGAGCGCCTCTTCGAGCGCCCGTAGGGTATCGACGTCAAGGTCGTTGGTCGGCTCGTCCAGCAGCAAGACATTGGCGCCGGACTTCAACATTCTTGCCAAGTGCACGCGGTTGCGCTCACCGCCGGAGAGGTCACCCACCTTTTTCTGCTGATCGCCGCCGCGGAAGTTGAACTGAGCCACGTAGGCGCGGCTCTGCACCTTGCGCTTGCCGAGCTCGATCTCATCAAGGCCGTCCGAAATCTCCTGCCAGACGGTCTTTTTCGGATCGAGCGCGTCACGCGACTGATCGACATAACCGAGCGCGGCAGTCTCGCCGATCGCAAGCGTGCCTTGGTCTGGCTTGTCCTGGCCGGTGATCATGCGAAAGAGCGTCGTCTTGCCGGCACCGTTGGGGCCGATGACGCCTACGATGCCGCCCGGCGGCAGGCGGAAATTCAAGTCCTCGATCAAGAGGTTGTCGCCATAGGCCTTGCGCAAATGCGCCGCCTCGATGACCTGCTGGCCGAGGCGCGGTCCGGCCGGAATGACGATCTGCGCCGTGCCCATCTGCCGTTCTGCCGACTGTGCCAACAAGGCATCGTAGGCGGCGATGCGGGCCTTCGATTTCGCCTGGCGCGCGCGCGGGCTGGCGCGGATCCACTCGAGTTCGTCGGCGAGCGTTTTATGCCGCGCCACCTCCTGACGCTCCTCAACCGCGAGGCGCTTCTGCTTCTGCTCGAGCCAGGCGGAATAGTTGCCCTCGTAGGGGATGCCGCGCCCGCGGTCGAGTTCCAGGATCCAACCGGTGACGTTATCGAGGAAGTAGCGGTCGTGCGTGACGAGGATCACCGTGCCCGGATAGTCCTTGAGGTGGCGCTCAAGCCAGGCCACCGATTCCGCGTCCAGGTGGTTGGTTGGCTCGTCCAGGAGCAAGAGGTCGGGCTGCTCCAGTAACAGCCGGCACAACGCCACCCGGCGCCGCTCGCCGCCCGAGAGGGTCGCGACACCGGCTTCGCCAGGCGGGCAGCGCAGCGCGTCCATCGCGATTTCGATCGTGCGGTCAAGCTCCCAGGCATTGGCGGCGTCGATCTGTTCTTGCAGGTGGCCCTGTTCCTCCAGGAGCGTCGCCATCTCATCGTCATCGAGCGGCTCGGCGAAGCGTGCGCTCAGTTCGTTGAAACGCTCCAGCAGGTCCCTGGTCGCGGCCACGCCCTGCATGACGTTGCCCATGACGTCCAACGCAGGGTCCAACTGCGGCTCTTGCGGCAGAAAGCCGACGCGCACGCCTTCCGCCGGCCAAGCCTCGCCGGTGAAATCGTGGTCGAGGCCGGCCATGATGCGCAGGAGCGTCGACTTGCCGGTGCCGTTGGCGCCGATGACGCCGATCTTGGCGCCGGGGAAGAAAGAAAGCGTGACCCCTTTGAGAACCTCCCGCCCGCCGGGGTAGGTCCGGCTCAGCCCCTTCATCACGTAGATATACTGGTAGGATGCCATGGCCTCACCTTGCCGCATTGCCGGGAGCCGGGGCGGAGCCGCGGCGCGGGCGTTCTAGACCGGATCCATCCGTTCGCGCAATCGCCGGGGTCTCTCCTGTGCATGCGGCTACGGCCGCGCCGGCCATTGACAACGCGCGCTGGCACCAGCATTAAAAGCCTCTTTCTTGCGAAAGGTGGTATACTTAGACAAGGGTGAAACACGCCGACGGGTCGAGCCGGTGTGAAGAAGAATGAGCGAGACCAGGGAGGAGGGAGTGGTGAAATCCATTCTCGTCGTCGAGGACGAACCCAATATCGTGTTATCCCTGCAATTCCTGATGAAGAAAGCAGGGTTCGAGGTGCGCGTCGCCAACGACGGTGAAGAAGCGCTGGCGCTCGTGCAGGATCGTGCCCCCGATCTGATTTTGCTCGACGTCATGATTCCGAAACGCGACGGTTTCGACGTCTGTCAGACCATTCGGGCCAACCCCGACTGGAAGGATGTTTACATCATCCTGCTGACCGCCAAGGGACGCGAGGTCGACCGGGAAAAAGGCATCGCGCTCGGTGCGAACGACTACGTGACCAAGCCGTTTTCGACCCGGGACCTGACCGAAAAGGTCAAGCAGATCCTCAGCGGCGGGTGAGGCGCCGACCGGCCAAACCGTAGTGCGCCGCATGGGTCCCCGTATCACTCTGATCCTCGTCTTTTCTTCGATCGCGCTGGCCACTGTTGCTGCCGTCATCGCCGGGACATGGCTGGTCGCTCAGGGGATGCCGGGCGCCAGCGACGAAACAACCTCCTTCCTTATCGCCTATGGCGGCGGCACAGCGGGCGTCCTGTTGGCGCTCATCGCCGTCTGCTGGGCCTATCTCGACATCGCCGTCGTCCGGCCGCTGCTGGCGCTCGGCGAGGGCATTGACACCGTTCTGCACGCCAACCCCGAGCACGAGATCGAGGTCGACGAACACCAGTTGGGCGGCCTGCCGCGGGCGGTCAATGACTTGATCCGCCACCTCGCGATCGCCAAGAAGAACGTCGATGACAATGTCCGCCGCGCCACGCAGACGATCGAGGACGAGAAGAACAAGCTCAGCACCATTCTTCGGGAGCTGCACGAAGGTGTGATCGTCTGCAACACCAGCCACCGCATTCTGCTCTACAACAAGCGGTCACTGGAGATCCTCCACGTCAGCGGCACCATCGGTCTCGACCGCTCGCTGTTCGATCTGATGAGCCGACAGCCGATTCTGCATGCCATCGAACGGCTTAACAATTATCTCGCCAGCGGCCGTTACGCAGGTGGATCGGACAGAGCCAGCGTGCCGTTCGTCGGCGCTACGATCGACAGCCGCTTCATGCTCGAGGGACGGCTGGGCCTAATTATCGATGCCGATGGCGCACCGGCTGGATACGTCCTGTCGTTCCAGGACGATACGGACGAACTGGCGGCACTCGGCCTGCGTGACCGGCTGTTGCGGGAATCGACCGAAGGGCTGCGGGCGCCGGTTGCTAATCTGCGGGCGGCGGCGGAAATCCTGAGCAGCGCCCCGGAGCTGAGTCCCTTGGAGCAGACGGAGTTCAAGAAGGTCCTGCTCAAGGAAAGCAAGCATCTGTGCGATCGGCTGGAAACGCTGGCGTCGCAGTACCGGGCTATCGTCACCAGCCATTGGCCGACCAGCGATCTCTTTTCTGCCAACCTGTTCCAGACCATTCGCGGCCGTGTCAAGGAACAGCGCGGCATCGACGTCGTGATTGTCGGCATCCCGCAGTGGCTGCACGGCGACAGCTACAGTCTGGTCGAGTTGCTCAATCGTCTGGTTTTGCGCTTGCGGGCGCACACTGGCGTGCCAACCTTCGATCTCGAAGCGGTCGCGGGCGACAAACACGTCTATGTCGATATCATCTGGCACGGCGCGCCAATCGCGGCGTCGGATCTGCATGGGTGGCTTGAGGATACGGTCGAGGAGATGTTAGGCGGGCTGACGCTGCGCGACGTGCTTGACCGGCACAAGACCGATGCCTGGAGCCTCACCGGTGTCGACGGCCGCGCCCGGCTGCGGATTCCGCTGCCGACAGCCCAGCACATGACCGTCGTCCAGGAGCAGCGCAACCTGCCGCCGCGGCCCGAGTTCTACGATTTCGACCTGCTGCGGCGGACGCCCGACCTGGGTGAGCTCGGCCAGCGCTCGCTGCGCTCGCTCAACTTTGTCGTTTTCGATACCGAAACCACCGGCCTGGCGCCGTCGGCCGGCGACGAAGTCATTTCGCTGGCCGGAATCAGGGTCGTCAATGGCCGCATCCTCACCGGCGAGTCGTTTGACCGTCTGGTCGATCCGGGGCGTTCGATCCCGCCCGAGTCGATCCGCTTCCACGGCATCACCGACGATGACGTCAAGGACAAGCCGCCGATCCAGATCGTCCTGCCGCAATTCCGCAGGTTCGTCGGCGATGCCGTTCTCGTCGCCCACAATGCCGCCTTTGATCTCAAGTTCCTCAAGATGCGGGAAGCCGAGAGCGGTACCAGCTTCGACATGCCCGTGCTCGACACACTGCTGTTGTCGGCGTTCCTGCATGACCAGGCGCAGAAGCACTCTCTTGATGCGGTCGCACAGCGTTTCGGCATCCCGATTCAGGGCCGGCACCGTGCGCTCGGCGACTCACTGATCACAGCCGGCGTCTTTCTCAAGATGATCGAGCTCTTGGAGGCGCGCGGCGTCACAACGCTCGATCAGGCCATCCAGGCGGGACAGAGCGTGATGAAAAAGCGGGCGTGGAAACCTCAGTTTTGACCCAGGCGGAAACGATCGGCGGTCCTTCTACAAACGGAACGAGCGAGGTGCCAGATGGCAGCGCATGAATCCGACCACGCGGAGCCGACGGTGCAAGCGGCGCAAGGATACCTCAACGACCGGTTGATCGCGCTCGCAGCCCTGGGTGCGCTCCTGTTTCATCCTCTTTTCATTGGGCTGTTTGAGGCACCCGTTCTTGTCATGGGCATCCCCTTGCTGTTCCTTTACCTTTTTGGGATTTGGGTGCTGCTGATCATCGCTTTGGCCGTGACGACGGAAACGGCACCGGCGGCGACCATCGAACGCGACGACATCGGCAGCGGATCGTTCTAGAAGGAGCGCAACGACCATGCTGCCGGGCTGGCTCATCGTCGTCACGTCGTTTGGCTACCTGTCGCTCCTGTTTGCGATCGCCTATTTCGCCGACCGCCGCGGCCGACAGGGTCATCCGGTCGTCAACAACCCCACGGTGTACGCACTCTCGATCGCCGTCTACTGCACGGCCTGGACGTTTTACGGCTCGGTCGGCCGCGCCGTGTCGTCAGGCGCCGGCTTCCTGCCGATCTATCTTGGCCCGACCCTTATGTTCGCGCTCGGCTGGGTGGTGATCCGCAAGATCCTGCGCATCAGCAAAGTCCACCGCACGACCTCGATCGCTGATTTCATCGCTTCGCGCTACGGCAAGAGCCATCTCTTGGGTGGCTTGGTGACGATCATCGCCGTCGTCGGCATCATGCCGTACATCGCGCTTCAGTTGAAGGCCGTGGCGAGCAGCTTCACGGTTGTGCTGCACTATCCCGACCTGAGTGGGGCGGCCGCGGTCACCTCGCTCTCGCCGCTGCGCGACACCGCCTTGTGGGTGGCGGCGTTGATGGCGGCCTTTTCAATTCTGTTCGGCACCCGCCACATCGACGCGACCGAACACCATCAAGGCATGGTGCTGGCAATCGCATTTGAATCGGTGGTCAAGCTGGTCGCGTTCACCGCGGTTGGCCTGTTCGTGACGTACGGGATTTTTGATGGCTTCGGCGATCTGTTTACGCAAGCGGCGGCCGATCCACGAATCGCGCCTTTGCTGACGTTGGCGCCCGCGGGCAATGACTGGCTGCCGCTCACCGGGCTTGCCATGATCGCCATGGTCTGCCTGCCGCGCCAGTTCCAGGTGACGATCGTCGAGAACGTCGAGGAATCCCATCTCAACAAAGCGATCTGGCTGTTTCCCCTCTACCTGTTGGTGATCAACGTCTTCGTACTGCCGATCGCGTTCGCCGGCCTGCTCCGTTTTCCGCTTGGCACCGTCGATCACGATATGTTCGTGCTGGCACTGCCGATGGCTGAAGCCTCGCCCGGACTGGCGCTGCTGGCCTTCGTCGGCGGGCTTTCGGCGGCGACGGGTATGGTCATCGTCGAGACGGTGGCGCTGTCGACAATGCTGTGCAACGACTTGGTTATGCCAATGCTGTTGCGCTTTGCCTGGCTGCATCTGGCTGAACACAAGGATCTTTCAGGGCTGCTGCTGACCATCCGTCGCACCGCCATTATAATCATTCTCGCAATGGGATACTTGTTCTTCAGGTTCATTGGAGAATCGTATGCACTGGTCGCGATTGGTCTGATGTCTTTCGCAGCCGCGGCGCAATTCGGGCCGGCAATCATAGGCGGAATCTACTGGAAGGGCGGCTCCCGCCGCGGCGCGCTGGCCGGCATATCGGCCGGATTCCTAATCTGGATCTACACGCTGCTGCTGCCCTCGTTCGCCCGCTCGGACTGGTTGCCGATGTCGTTCATCGAGAGCGGTCCATGGGGTATCGAACTCTTGAAGCCTTATGCCCTGTTGGGTTTGACGGGGTACTCATCGATCGCCCACTCGCTGATCTGGAGCCTATTCTTCAACGTCGCCATCTTCGTTGGCGTTTCCCTTCTCGACCGCCAGAGCACGATCGAGCGCATCCAGGCGGCCTTATTCGTTGATATCTTTCGCCATGCGGGCAGCGGCACCAGCACCGGGATGCTGCATGGACGGGTCAGCATTGGTGATCTGCGCGCGATGGCCGAGCGTTTCCTGGGCCGTGATCGCGCCCGCGATGCCTTTTCCGAGTACGCGCGCAGGCGAGGCCGCAGCATCGAGCCCGGCGGGCAGGCCGACGGCGAGTTGGTGCAGTTCGTCGAACGCCGCCTGTCGGGCGCGATCGGCGCCGCTTCCGCCCGCGTGATGATTGCGTCAACCGTCAAGGGCGAGGGCGTTGGTTTCGAAGAGATCATGCAGATTCTCGACGAGACCTCGCAGGTGCTCGAATACAGCCGCCAGCTCGAACAGAAGTCGCGCGAACTGGAGAAGGCATCGGGCGATCTCAAAGCCGCGAACGCGCGTCTGACCGAGCTCGACCGGATGAAGGACGATTTCCTGTCAACGGTGACCCACGAGCTGCGCACGCCCTTGACCTCGATCCGGTCCTTCTCCGAGATCCTGCATGACTCGCCCGACCTTGAGCTTGGTGAGCGGCAGCAGTTCCTCACCATCATCATTCGCGAGAGCGAGCGCCTCACCCGCCTGATCAACCAGGTCTTGGATCTGTCGCGGATCGAAAGCGGGCGCATGAAATGGGTGATGTCGGAGGTCGATCTGGTCGAGGTCGTCGAACATGCGGTGGCATCCATGCGCCACCTGTTCGAGGAAAAGCAGGTCGGCCTCAAGGTCTTCAAGCCGGAATTGGTGCCGATGGTTCGTGCCGATCGCGATCAGCTGATCCAGCTCGTCATCAATCTTCTATCGAACGCACAGAAGTTCGTGCCGTCGGGAACGGGCGAGGTGGCGGTCGAGGTGACCTGCGGCCGCAACACGCTTCTGGTCAGTGTTGCCGACAACGGACCCGGCATCCCCTATCACGAGCAGGACAAGATCTTTGAGCGCTTCCATCAGGTCCGCTCGGGCAAGACCGGCAATCCGCTCGGCTCTGGCTTGGGCCTCGCGATCTGCCGTGGGATTGTCGAGCACCTGGGCGGGCGGCTGTGGGTCGAAAGCACGCCCGGCTATGGCGCGACATTCTATTTCAGCCTGCCAGCCATCCATGCCGACGCGCACGCCTGAAAGGAGCGCCTAAAAGAGCTGCGCCGTGAATTCCATGTGGACGCGCCTGCGGATATGGTTGACCGCCTTCAAAGCCTCAATGAGGTCGGCACGCTGATGTTTGGACAGCGCGTCGGGATTGACGAAATAGCCGACCCGGCGGCCAAGGCGATAGTCCGCCAGTTGGCGGCGCATCAACGTATCGGTGATGGTCGAAAAGGCCTGGGTGAGATCTTCCCGCTCCGTCCGGCTGAGTGTCCCGCTCAGCGCCAGGGCGCCGATGCGGGCAAGTGTTGCCGTCTCCTTAACGCCGGTGCGCAGCGCCATCAGGCGGATCGCGCCCACCAGCGGGATAATGCCGGCATACTTGAGATTGACGTGGCCCCGGTATTCCTTTGACTCCTTCTCGGTAATGAAGCCGCCGAACAGGCCAAGGGCGGTGTTGTGGTCGACTTTGTCGTGGAACATCTGCTTGAGAAAGAATGGGTTGTTGCGGCCCAGCTCGGTTGCGACGCGGCGCACATCGTGCACCAGATCCTGGTCGCCCCAGACAGCTTGAAAATCGAAGAAGATGTCCGACAGCCGGATGGCAACCGGATTGCTCTTACGGCCCCACAGGCGGATCTGCTCCATCCACTGGCTGCGGGTCTTGCGCCACAGCGGGTTGACCGCCATGCAATAGCCGTTGCAGTAGGGAATGCCGACCTCGTTCAGGTCGCGGCACATTCGCTCAGCCAGCTCAAGAAAGTACGCATCGACCCGGCCATGCTCGGCATCGGGGTAGTCCTCGATGATGAAGGCATTGTCCTGATCCGGGAACAGGTAGTTCTCGCCGCGCCCGCCGGATCCCATGACGATGACGACCGCGCGCACCGGCGGCTCGCCCCAGCCCTCCGCCTCCATTTGTTTCAGGCTCGCCTCGCCGATGCGGCGGTACATATCGTTGTTGATGCGGGTGATCACCTGCTGGATTTCCACCGCCGGCAGGTTGTCCGCGAACAACTGTTCGGCGAGATCGATCTGGGCCGCTTTGACCTCCTTCATGCCCTCGATCGTGCCCTCGCGGCTTAAGCGGTCGAGCTGACCCATCAGCCGTTCGGACGCTGCCGCCAGCGCATCGTTAAGGTAGATGAGGCCGGCCAGCCGCCCGTTCCAGTCGACCACCGGCATATGGCGGAGGCCGTGGCGGCGCATCCAGGCAATGGCTTGGTACAAGTACTCGCGTCGGCGGATGGTCATCACCGGCATGGTCATCACCGCCTCGACCGGGGTTTCGGGCGGCACGCGGTAGGCGACGCGAAGCGCGATATCGCGCTCAGTGATGATGCCGATCGGACGCTCCATCGGATCGACGACCACAGCGCAGCCGGCGCGCTCGGCCGCGAGCAGGTCGATCATCGCGGCGCACGGCGTCCCTGGGGGGATGGCCAGCACCTTGTTGCGGCTATGCATGAAGTCGCGCACGAGCATGCTGAAGACGGCCGTCTGCGAGCGCGCCGCGGCCGGCTTGGTCGTGTGCCGCGCGATCCTGGCCGGCTGCTCGCCGCGTCCGTTCTCGGCCGGCTGCTCAGTGCCCGTTCGGGATGTCGTGCCGACCGCTACCCCAGGACTCTCGTCCGCCTTGTGCTCCGCCGCAGGACCGGGTTTGTTCATCGCCTCCCTGCCCCCGTCATGAGTGCGATCGCTTGGCGGGGTGGCTGGCCAAAAAGCCGTGCCTGCCGGGCAAACCGCCGCTCCGGTGTTACCTTACGCCGTCGTGGGGGGGGCGCAAGCCCTCAGCCGTGGCATCGACGCGAATGGTGGCGCCCGTTGCGTTTCTGGTAAGCACGGCAGCGACGAAGGACAGGGCCTCGGAACGGCCGGTATTGAGCGGAGGCGTACAAGCGGGCTAGTGTCCCGGCCGGAGTGCCTCTTCAAGAAAGCCAAGGCCGATGAGAATGTTCGCGGCGCTCGTCCTGTGCGCCATGCTCGCTGCTTGCGTGGATGTGGTCGATTCCAGCGCCAAGGGGATCTGGATTGAGCAGCCAATGCTGAGCCTTGACAGCCCGGACGCAGTTGCCGCCGAGCACTGTGCCCGCTACGGCAGGCGGGCGGTCCGGCAGGGCCAGTTTGGTGGCCCAGAAGCGACGTTCGTACCCGTAATCGCCTACGACTGTCGGTAGCCCTGCCGTCCGTGCGCCGCCGGTGGGTGATCTCGATACCAGGCTTCGACGAACCTTAAGGGTTTTTTATCGGCTCTCGCCGCACACTAGCAGTTGTAGTGGAACTGCTTCGCGAGAGAAACCAATGCGCCCGCCACCGTTGCCCGAACGCAGGAAGGAGGAACGCTATCTCGCTCCGGGTATGGTCGTGCACTGTGACGGAGAGGCGTGCGCGGTAATCGACGTCTCGCGATCGGCGGTGCGGTTCGTGCGGTCGCAGGGCCTCATGCTCGGTTGCGACAGGCACGACCTTGTTCTAGAGTTCCCGCGGGCTGGTGGGGTGGTCCGCTATCCCGTCGAGGGTCGAATCATACGCTTCACTCAGCTCTGTGTCGTCATGGGCTATGATCCGCCAGCCGCGGACTGGGAGCAGCAGATCAAGGCGCTTGACACCGCCGAACTGACCGCGCTCACAGATTTCTGAGCCGCCGCCATGATGGATCGAGAGATATTGCAGATTTTTCTGCGGTCTGGCCCGGCGCGCAAATATGACGTCGGCCATTTCTCGCGGAGGGTTGCCGCTGAAACCGGTGATTCGTCTGCACTTCTCTTTAGAACACATTTCTTGAATCATTCCATACTATTCAAGAGCGTTGTAATTGATAAGTCATACAAGATAAGTGAGAGCAGACCTATTTCGACAATTATTTACTCTCCCTACGATTATTTAAAGCCAGGCGATGGCGGAGAGTCGTTCATATTTTCAGAAGAAAACTTTCAGCGATTCTTTCAATACAAGGTACGATCAGAGACTGTTGACATTGCATCTTTTTCGTCTGATCTGGATGCGCTTAACGTGTTTGACTCGGTACCGACATTCAGTCCGATCATCATCGAGCTTGCCTTTACGCGCTCGAACATCCGGCCATCAAGTATCTACTTCGATCTGACACCGGAGCTGCGGGTCAAGCTCAACACCCACATGAAGGCACGCATCCGCCCGCTTATTGTCGCCGCTTACGAACAGTCATCGTGCGATATCGAACGCGCAGTCGAGGAGATGACCTCAAAACTGCTCTACCTTGAGGATGCAGACAGCGTGATGCCGTTGATCGAAGCACTGCGCCTCGATCCAAGTACGGCTCTTGAGGTCCTCTCGTCGTGGATTGGCATTACCTATTTTGAGTATGAGTACGCCGCTCTGCAGCCGCAGCTGCGCGCTTTGTCGGAGTGGATAACCAAGAATGCCAAGACGAAAGATTCGCTCCGACCAAACGAGAGCGAGTATCTAGCGACGCTTTCGCGGTTCGTGCGCGGAAGAATGAAAGAAGAGTGGGCGCGTGTCGTCGACCTGTCGAAAACATATCGCGAGACTTATCATGCTCTGGTTTTCAAGAGCGATATCAAGCGGTTCTCTGATTTTCTCAATAGCTGCCGCCACGTCTACTGGGACCTCGGCGAGACCCTGGGCCGGTTTGAACAAGCGACCATCGCCTGGCGCATGTTCGAACGCCAGCTGATGGGGCACAAGCCTAGCTATCGCGTCGTGATCTCACTCTACACAGTGCTGCGCAAGCTTCTGGGCGCGCCGCCTGCTGCCACCGCACCCGATCCTGAAGACTCGCTTGGCGAAAATCGCGGTGGCTTCTCGACTCTGACGGCGGATCTGTTTTGAGGCTGTCGCGCCGCGTCGGCGCTGGTGGGCCCGGCAGGACTCGAACCTGCAACCAGACGGTTATGAGCCGCCAGCTCTGACCAGTTGAGCTACGGGCCCCAGCGCTGCCCCGGACCGTCCGGGATTGCCCCGGATCGCTGAGACGACGACAGCGGATCATAGTTCCCCCCACCTGCGCAAGGGGCGAGCCACGTGCCTTTAGCCGAGCGCGCTGAGGAGCGAGAGCAGACGTTCCAGCGGCGCACCGTCTCGGCTCAACGCCAGCGACGTGCTGAAGTGGCCAGCATCGCAACGAAAGACGTTTGCCGGGGGAACCCGCCAGTCGGCCACCAGGGCCTCCCCGCCTTCAGCGAGTGTCACGTCGTCGGCAACGCCTAGGAGGACCACAACTTGGTCCGGCGACATCACCGGATCACCGACTGGGTTTAGGAGTGGCCGCCAGCGGGTCGTCTCTTCGAGCGTCCAGCCGGCCGCCTGCAGTGCTCCGGGCACGCCCAAGCCGCACGACAAGCTTCCTTCGAAAGCAACAGCCTCCAGCGCTTGCGACGGGGCGACGAGAAACAGCGCATCGGGCCGCATCTCCTCGGGCCAGTGACGGGCAACGGTCGCGACCAGCTGCGCCGTGAGGGCGCCTAGGCTTACCCCGCCGACCGCGACGGGGCCGCCGCGCGTCGCCCGTGCCCACGCGACGAGGAGACCGATCTCAAGAACGGCGGCGTGGAAGAAGTCAAGCAGGCCACCGACGCCCAGCGACAGGATCGGCTCGCCGCCATAGCTGTGCGCCATCCGTCTGCGACCGTGCCAGGGAAGCTCCGGCAGGATGACACGGATGCCGGACTGCAGAAGCCCCGTGATCGGCTCGCGCTGATAGCCCCAGTATTCTGGTTCCATGCCGATCCCGTGCGCGAAGACCAGCGTCGGCTGCGGGTCCAGCCGCCGCCGCGCCTCGGGCAATGGCGTGCCGACTCGCGCCCAGGCCTGCGGTCCGACCGCCGGCACCGGGCTCGGGAAGCGTAACCAACCGTCGACCCCATCACCGTTGATAAAACCGCGCGAGGGTTCGATCGCCTCGGGGCCGATGCGGTGGACGAATGCATGCGCCGGCTCGCGCAGCCGCTCGCTGTGCCGGCGTTCGACCGATGCCTTGTCCTCGATCTTCCAGGCGACCGCCGGAAACGGATGTTCGAGGTGCAAGGGCGCGAACAGCGACCGCAGGCCCATCAATTGCGCCGCACGGCTGAGCCGCTCGGCCTCGACATCGATGTGCGCCGGCCCGGGGCCGAAAAAGGCGCGCAACCACGCCTCCTCCGCGGCCTTGAGGGCTTCGTGCCGCCGCTGCACCAGCGTCAGGATGCGCGGCACCAGGCGATCGCTGCGTCGCCGGGCCGGCAAGGCGGCGAAAAACCGTTCCGCTGAGCCTTCGGCCGCGACTGCCTCTGCCCAGGCCCGCGACAAAGGGAAATACCAGGTGGTGAGAATCTTGAGGGCGGCGCGGTCGAACCATGGCCGCAGGATCAGATCGCCGAGTGCGCTCTTCAGCACACGGTCTAGCCGTCGTGGTGGTGCGGCGCGGGAGCCTTCCGGCACGAAGGTGTCAGTGGTCGAGGAAGCTGCGCAGCTTGCGCGAGCGGCTCGGATGCTTGAGTTTGCGCAAGGCCTTGGCCTCGATCTGGCGGATCCGCTCACGCGTGACCGAGAACTGCTGGCCCACTTCTTCGAGCGTGTGGTCCGTATTCATGCCGATGCCGAAGCGCATCCGCAAGACCCGCTCCTCGCGCGGCGTGAGGCTTGCGAGCACGCGGGTGGTTGTTTCGCGCAGGTTCGCTTGAATGGCTGCATCAAGCGGCTGAACAGCATTCTTGTCCTCGATGAAATCACCCAAGTGGCTGTCTTCCTCGTCGCCGATCGGCGTTTCCAGACTGATCGGCTCCTTGGCGATCTTCAGGACCTTGCGCACTTTCTCAAGCGGCATCGACAGCTTTTCCGCCAGCTCCTCGGGCGTCGGCTCGCGGCCGATCTCGTGCAGCATCTGCCGTGACGTACGGACAAGCTTGTTGATCGTCTCGATCATGTGCACGGGAATACGGATGGTGCGCGCCTGATCGGCGATCGAGCGGGTAATGGCTTGGCGGATCCACCACGTCGCATACGTTGAAAACTTGTAGCCACGGCGGTACTCGAACTTGTCGACCGCCTTCATCAGACCGATGTTGCCTTCCTGGATGAGGTCGAGGAACTGCAGGCCGCGGTTGGTGTACTTCTTGGCGATCGAAATGACGAGGCGCAGGTTAGCCTCGATCATCTCCTTTTTCGCCTTCGTCGATTCCCGCTCGCCCTTCTGGACCGTGCCAACAATCCGGCGGAACTCGCTGATCGGCAGCCCCGCTTCGTGGGCGACGACGGCGATCTCTTGGCGGATTTTTTCCGCCTCGCCGCCGTATCGGCCGCTGAAGCGCCGCCAGCGCTCGCTCGAAGCCGCGCTTAAGCGCTTGATCCAGTCAGGCGCAAGCTCGTTGCCGCGGTAGGTGTTGATAAAGTCTTCGCGGTCGATCCGGCACTCAAGCGCCAGCCGCAACAAGCGGCCCTCGAGGCCAATGACTTTTCGATTGAGGCCGTAAAGCTGATCGACGAGTTCCTCGATGCGGGAATCGTTCAGATGCACACCCTGCATCAGGCTGATCAGTTCGCGCCGCAGCTTGCCAATGCGCCGCTCGATCGCCGGATTCCCCTCCGCGCCTTGTTCGAGAGCGGTGATCTTGCGCATCTGCAGGCGATGCATCTTCTTGTAGGTGAGCTCGATCTCCTCGAATGTCGCGAGGACCTTCGGCTTTAGTGCGTCCTCCATGGCTGCGAGCGAAACGCTTTGGTCCTCGCCTTCGCCGTCGTCCTCGTCATCGAGGTTATGGCCGTCGGCGAGAAGGCTCTCCTCTGCGTCTTCGCTGTCCTCGTCTTCCGCAGCGCGGGCAGGCGCGGCCTCGCTTGGCACTTGCGGCGCTGCGGCTGCCGCGAAAGCTTCCGGCGGTACCGGTTCGGACAGCGCACAAGGCGTTTCGCCGCCGACCGGCTCGCCCGCAGGCATTGCAGCTTGTGGTGCGACGCTGCCGGCAGCCGCAGGCGTCAAACCGGGCACGACCAGCCCAGCGGAACCGGCAGCGACGGCGGCTACATCGTAGGTGGCTTCGAGGTCGATGATATCGCGCAGCAACATCCGGTTTTCGACCAGTGCTGTGTGCCAGCGGATCAGCGCGCGGATGGTCAGCGGACTTTCGCAGATGCCGCCGATCATCATCTCCCGACCGGCCTCGATGCGCTTGGCAATTGCGATCTCGCCCTCGCGCGAGAGCAGCTCGACGTTGCCCATCTCGCGCAGGTACATGCGCACCGGGTCATCGGTGCGGCCAAGTTCGTTCTCGTCGACGTTGCCGCTCGGTTGTTCGGCCTCAACAACATCGGCGGCCGGGGCAGCCTCCTCGCCCTCATCGCCTTCGATGACGCTGATGCCGATTTCCGACAGCATCGACATCGTGTCTTCGATTTGCTCCGACGAGACCTGCTCCGGCGGCAGCGCGTTGTTCAGCTCCTCGTATGTGACGTAGCCGCGCTCCTTGCCGCGGGCGATCATCCGCTTGACGTTGACGCCCAGGGAATCCAACAACGGCCCGTCCGCAGGCTCGTCCTTGCCGCCTGCGAGATCGACGACCGCGGCCGGCTTTGCCGCCATCTCGGCTTCGTCGTCGATGATCAGGCCATCCGTTCTGGCCTCGGCTTCCATGCCGCGTCCGTCGCCGTTGTTGACATGCCTGCTTCGCTGGGCCGCTCGCCCGTCGCCGTCGATTGCCGTCAATGCTGTCACCCGGCCATCAATACGTGCATCGTCATGTTGCGCTGTCGCCATGTCTAGCCCACTCGCCGTGAACGAGGATCCGCCGGTGCGGTGATTGATTTGCCATCGCTGCAAGTAGCGACAGGAGCCGCGCAGTTGTTGTTTCTGTCAAATCGGCTCCCCAACCTGCCTGTGCGCGGCAGCCCGCGAGGCGCGCGGGCGAGGAAACATGCGCCGTTCGAAACTCAAACGAGCTTCTCGTGAAGTAGCGTTCGCGAGGGGCCTCGTCAAGACCTCCAGGTGCACATTTTCTCTTCCAGTTTTGCCGCACAGGCCCGAGGGTTAGTCGTCATCGTCGCTCTGCAACCGGGCTTCAATGAGGCGCTGCCGGCGTGTCCATGCCTCCGCCGTGCTCTCGCCAGTTTCCACCGTTGCCAACTCGGCCTTCAGTGTCTCCCCTTGCAGGATCCGCATGTTGGCCTGCCACTGCTCGCGCGAGTCGCCGTCGCCGCCGCCGGCCTGCGCGATTGCGGCGAAACGGACCGCTGGATCGTTGAGAATCGCGCCGATGGCGTCGCCGAAGCCTTGTTCCGCCAGCCTGTCGCGCGCCTCACCTGCCTCGATGGTGTCTCCGGACTGTGACAGGACGGCGATCAGCGCCTGGCGCAGCGCGTCGTACTGGGGCACGGCGAAGCGCGTGCAGCCGAGATCCTCCTCCACGTCTGCAAACAGAGCCGGATGGCTGAGAAGGATGGCCAGCAACGTTCGTTCCGCCGCTGCCACCCGCGCCGAGACACCCTCCGTCCCGACCGTCGGCCGAAATGCTGCTTTCGTGGTGACGGCTTGAGGCGGGGCGGCGGTCGCTGCAGGTTGGGGGCGCTGGCGGACGCGCCGGCCCGCTTGCCAAGCCTCCTCGCGCAGCCGCTGGCGGAACAGCGTGTGATAGTGGCGGCGCAGTGTCGGGTCGGTGATCCGTGCCGCATGCCGATCGAGCCGCTCCTCCAGCCGCGCCCGGTCCTCGGCAGTAAGCAGCGGACTGTTCTGCCGGGCGAGGCGATAGACCAGATCGGAGAGCGCGAGCCCATCCGCGAGGGTCCGGTGCACGAAGTCGCCGGCGTAGCGGCGGGCGAGGTCGGCCGGATCGTCGGCAGTATCAAGGCGGCTGAATGCGAACTTGAGGCCAAAGCCGGGCCGGATCATAGCCAGCGCCATTTCTGCCGCGCGAACCGCGGCGCGTGTGCCGGCAGCATCGGGGTCGAACCAGAGGATCGGCTCCGATGCCACCTGCCAAAGGAGTTCCAGCTGGTCTTGTGTCAGCGCTGTGCCAAGCGGTGCCACGGCATGATCGTAGCCAGCTTGGGCCAGGCCGATCACGTCCATGTAACCCTCGACGACAATCAGCGTGCCGGCGGCGCGGGCGGCTTCGCGCGCTTGCGCATAGCCATAGAGGAGCCGGCCCTTGTGGAACAGGGCCGTTTCCGGGCTGTTGAGATACTTGGGCTCGCCTTGGCCGAGAATGCGGCCGCCGAAGCCGACCGTGCGGCCACTGCGCTCCGTGATGGGGAACATCACCCGGCCGCGAAAGCGGTCGTAAGGGCTGCCTTGGCCTCCTTCGGGGCGGATCAGCAGGCCCGCTTCAACGAGAAGATCCTCGGCAAAGCCGGCGCGGGTGAGCGCTGTCTTCAGGCTGCCGCGGCCTTGTGGTGCAAAGCCCAAACGGAAGCGGGCCATCGTCGCGTCATCGAGGCCACGACCGCGCAGGTAGGCGAGCGCCGCTTGGCCCTCGGGCAGACGCAGGCGCTGCTCATACCACGTGGCCGCCGCCGCGACCGCTTCTTCGAGACTGTGGCGCCGCCGCTCGATGGCCTGCGCTTCCGGCGAAGGGTCGGGCAAGCGGAGCCCGGCCTCGGCAGCGAGCGCGGTGACGGCTTCGACGAAGCCCAGGTTCTCCGTCTGCATGACGAAATCGAATACCGAGCCATGCTGGCCGCAGCCGAAGCAGTGGTAGAAGCCCTTCTGATCGTTGACGGTGAACGACGGCGTTTTTTCCTTATGAAACGGGCACAAGCCGAGAAATTCCCGCCCGTGCCGCTGCAGTCGGACGCTCCTGCCGATGACATCCGACAACCGCAGCCGTGCCCGCAACTCATCAAGGAATCCGGCGGGAAAGCTCATCGGTCACCTGCTGGGCGTTGGTGCCGGCCGCCCGAGCCGCTGAGGACATTCTAGCCCAAGTGCTGCTTGACCAGCGCGCTCGCTTTAACGAAGTCCATCTGCCCGGCGTAGCGTTCCTTAAGAGCCGCCATCACACGGCCCATGTCTTTCAAGGTGCGTCCGCCGACATCCTCGATCGTCGCCGCGACAGCGCCTTCGATGGCCGCATCATTCATCTGCTTCGGCAGGAACGCTTCGATAATGGTGATCTCTTCCGCTTCCTGGCGGGCAAGCTCCGGGCGGTTGCCTTGCTCGTAGGCTTTGATGCTTTCGCGCCGCTGCTTGATCATCGAAAGCAGCATCGTTTGGATCTGCGCTTCATCGAGGCCATCGGGATTGCCTTTGCCGCGTTCGGCAATGTCCCGGTCCTTCAGCGCGGCGAGAATGAGGCGCAATGTAGAGACGGCGCGCTCGGCGCGGGCCAGGACGGCCTCCTTGAGCGCTTGTTCGAGCCGTGTGCGTAGCATCCACCCTCGCCTTGACCGTTGACCAATCGTGGCCCATCCGTGCAGCAGGCGCATGGTAAGCCGGTCCGCCACAAAGCGCTAACGCTAAAGAACGCCGGTCGTGCGGCCGGGTTCAGCACAACCTTGGGGTGGGGTTGACGACAACCAGCCGATTGCGTACATCTTGGCCACCCTGCCGCCGGCCAATCACCGCGAATTGCCCCCGAGCGCGCAAGCGATCGCATGGCCCCGGCCGGTTGAGGAGATTCTGCGAAAACGATGGCTTCTGCCTTCACACCGCCGTCATCCGCAGCGGCCAGCGTGGCGGGCCGCCCTGCCGGCGCCAATGCCGCGTTGGTGTTGGAGGACGGGATGGTTTTTTGGGGGCGGGGTGCCGGTGCGGTCGGTGTTGCCATCGGCGAGGTGTGTTTCAACACGTCCTACACCGGTTATCAGGAGATCCTGACCGATCCCTCGTATGCGGGCCAGATCATTACCTTCACCTTCCCGCACATCGGCAATGTCGGCGTCAATGCCGAGGACGTGGAGTCGATCACGCCTGCCGTGCGCGGCTGCGTCATGCGCCAGCCGGTTTCCTCGCCCTCGAACTGGCGTGCCGTCGGCGACCTTGACACTTGGCTCAAGAAGCACGGTCTGGTCGCGCTGACCGGCGTTGATACCCGGCGCCTGACGCGCCGCATTCGCGACGGCGGTGCCCCGAGGGGGTCCCTCATCCACGCCCCTGACGACACGATCGACGTCGATGTGCTGCGCTTCATGGCCGAACGGTGGCCAGGCCTTGAAGGGATGGACTTGGCACAGGAGGTGATGTGCCGGCAGACCTACAGCTGGGATGAGACCGCGTGGCACTGGCCTGAAGGCTACGGCCGGCAGGCGGAGCCGCGGTTCCATGTCGTCGCGATCGATTATGGCGCCAAGCGGAACATCCTGCGTTGTCTGGCCGCGGCCGGGTGCCGGGTAACGGTAGTGCCCGGAACGGCCAGCGCCGACGATGTGTTACGGCACCGGCCCGATGGCGTGTTCCTGTCGAACGGTCCGGGCGATCCGGCGGCGACCGGGGCTTACGCGGTGCCGGTCATCCGCGCGGTACTGGCACAAGGGGTCCCGCTGTTCGGGATTTGCCTCGGCCACCAGATGCTGGCGTTGGCGCTGGGTGCCCGCACATACAAGCTGCATCTCGGCCACCGCGGCGCCAATCACCCGGTCAAGGATCTTGAAACCGGCCGCGTCGAAATCACGAGCCAGAACCACGGGTTCGCCGTTGAACGCACAAGCCTGCCGGCTGGGGTGGTTGAGACGCACGTGTCGCTGTTCGACTCGACCAACGAAGGACTGCGGGTCGAAGGCGCGCCGGCATTTTCGGTGCAGTTCCATCCCGAAGCCTCGCCTGGGCCGCACGACAGTCACTACCTGTTCGGCCGCTTCGTCGAGGCCATGCAGCATGCCGCAGTGTCGGTGGCTTGAGGTCCGATGTCCGCGCCGGTTAGGTCGTATGTTGTCGCGGACGGCCATTCTTGAAGTATGCGTGTAAGCCCCTATGCCGAAGCGGACTGATCTCAACAGCATCCTGATCATCGGCGCTGGTCCGATCATCATCGGCCAGGCCTGTGAATTCGACTATTCGGGAACACAGGCCTGCAAGGCCTTGCGCGAGGAAGGCTACCGAGTCGTCCTCGTCAACTCTAATCCGGCGACGATCATGACCGATCCCGGCATGGCGGACGCGACCTACATCGAGCCGATCACGGCTGCTGCCGTGGAGGCGATCATCGCGCGCGAGCGCCCCGACGCGCTCCTGCCGACGATGGGCGGGCAGACCGCTCTCAACGTGGCGATGGAGCTCAGCCAAGCCGGCACGTTGGCCCGCCACGGCGTCGAGATGATCGGCGCCAAGCCGGACGTGATCGCTAAGGCGGAGGACCGCCAGCAGTTCCGCGACGCGATGGGGCATATCGGTCTTGACTGCCCACGCAGCCGGACCGTTCGTTCAATCGATGAAGCGTGGCAGGTGGTTCAGGAAATCGGCCTGCCGCTGATCATTCGGCCGTCGTTTACGCTTGGCGGTACGGGTGGCGGCATCGCGTACAACTCTGATGAGTTTGAGCGCGTCGTGTCCGGCGGGCTCGCGGCGTCGCCAGCGCGCCAGGTGCTGATCGAAGAGTCGGTGCTTGGCTGGAAAGAGTTCGAGATGGAGGTCGTCCGCGATCAGGACGACAACTGCATCATCGTCTGCTCGATCGAGAACGTCGATCCGATGGGCATTCACACCGGCGATTCGATTACGGTCGCGCCGGCGCTGACGCTTACCGACAAGGAATACCAGCGCATGCGCACCGCCTCGATCGCGGTGCTGCGGGAGATCGGCGTCGACACCGGCGGTTCGAACGTGCAGTTCGCGATCAATCCCGATGACGGCCGCATGGTCATCATCGAGATGAACCCGCGGGTGTCGCGCTCCTCGGCGCTGGCCTCCAAGGCAACCGGCTTTCCGATCGCCAAGGTGGCCGCCAAGCTCGCCGTCGGCTACCGCCTGGACGAACTCAAGAACGAGATCACCGGCATCACGCCTGCGTCTTTCGAGCCGACCATCGATTACGTGGTCACCAAGATCCCGCGTTTCACCTTCGAGAAGTTTCCCGCCGCCGAACAGATCCTGACGACGTCGATGAAGTCCGTCGGCGAGGCGATGGCGATCGGCCGCTCATTTGCGGAGTCGCTGCAGAAGGGACTGCGCTCGATGGAGACGGGGCTCTGCGGGCTGAACGAGGTGAACCAGTCCTTGAGCCGGGAAGAATGTCTGGCGGCCCTCGCGTTTCCACGGCCGGAGCGCATCTTGCTGATCGCGGACGCCTTCCGCCACGGCCTTGAGATCGAGGAAATCTACGCCGCCTGCCGGTTCGACCGCTGGTTCCTCGAACAGGTCAAGATGCTGATTGACGTCGAGGCTGAGGTGCGGCGCAATGGCCTGCCGGGCGATTTTTCGGGCGTCATGAGCTTGAAGTCGCTTGGCTTTTCGGATGAGCGCCTGGCGCAGCTGACTGGCAGCCGGACCGAGGACGTGGCCCGCTATCGCAGGCTCCTGGGCGCGGCACCGGTGTTCAGGCGTGTCGATACCTGCGCAGCCGAGTTTCCTGCGCAAACGTCGTACATGTATTCGACCTACGAACCCGACGGCGCTTCGGCGGCCGAGTGTGAAGCCAACCCGACCGAACGCGAGAAGGTGATCATTTTGGGTGGCGGTCCGAACCGCATCGGCCAGGGGATCGAGTTCGATTACTGCTGCGTTCACGCGGCCTATGCGCTGAAGGACGCCGGTTTCGAAGCGATCATGGTCAACTGCAATCCGGAGACGGTCTCGACCGACTATGACACCTCCGATCGCCTCTACTTCGAGCCGCTGACCGAGGAAGACGTGATCGAATTGGCGCGGGTCGAGCAGTCGCGCGGCCGGCTGTTGGGTACAATCGTTCAATTCGGCGGCCAGACGCCGCTCAAGCTCGCACATGCGCTGGCAGCGGCCGGCGTCCCCATTCTCGGGACTTCGCCCGATGCGATTGATCTGGCGGAGGACCGCGAGCGGTTCCAGGTGTTGCTGCAACAGCTTGGTCTGCGCCAACCAGCCAATGGCATCGCCCGCTCGGCGGAAGAGGCGGAACGGGTGGCCGAGGCGATCGGCTATCCGGTTGTGATCCGACCCTCGTACGTGCTCGGCGGCCGGGCGATGGAGATCATCCACGACCCGCAGGCATTGGCCCGCTACATCAAGGAGGCTGTGCGCGTTTCCGGAACGCGCCCGGTCCTCCTCGATACCTACCTTGAAGATGCGATTGAACTCGATGTCGATGCTTTGGCTGACGGCACCGACGTCTATGTCGCGGGCGTCATGCAGCACATCGAGGAGGCGGGCATCCATTCGGGCGACTCGGCGTGCTGCCTGCCGCCGTATTCGCTCGCGCCGGCAATGATCGATGCCTTGTGTGAGCAGACACGCGCGCTCGCGCTGGGGCTTGGCGTCGTCGGCCTGATGAACGTCCAGTACGCGATCAAGGACGGCGACATCTACATCCTTGAGGTGAATCCACGGGCGAGCCGGACCGTTCCCTTCGTGGCCAAGGCGACCGGAGTGCCGATCGCAAAGATCGCCGCGCGGGTCA